>Ga0255089_1000549_pt1 | contig 13354 bp, 11 predicted proteins | sample Colum_Miss_RepC__2_FD_188468 | JGI IMG/M metagenome (GOLD analysis project Ga0255089, IMG submission 188468) | Freshwater microbial communities from Columbia River, Oregon, United States - Colum_Miss_RepC_8d | ecosystem: Environmental > Aquatic > Freshwater > River | place: USA: Oregon... | reverse complement strand
GGTCCGACTCGTGCCGGATCAGGTACAGACCGCTGCCGACGATGATGGTGCCGCCCAGCCACGTGATCGCATCCGGTAGTTGCTGCCACAGCAGCAGATCCAGTGCCAGGCCCCAGGCCAGCGCCGAGTATTCCAGCGGCGCGATCACCGACGCCTGTGCCCGCGCGAAGGCTTCGGTGATCGCCCACTGGCCGAGCGCGCCGCACAGGCCGACGCCGACGATCACCCCGGCGTCGCCGCGCTCGATCGGCACCCAGCCGGGCAGGGCGAGCAGACCGGCGCCGAACGACAGCAAGGTCAGCAGCCAGAACACCATGCTCTGCGTGCTGTCGCTGCGGCCGAGCACGCGCACGCTGATCGCCGACAGCGCGTAGCCGGTCGCCGCCGCCAGCACGGCCAGCCCGGCCCAGGACATCAGGCCTTCACCGGTCGGACGCAGTACGACCAGCGTGCCGGCAAAGCCGCAGGCGATCGCCAGCCAGCGCGCAACGCCGACGCGTTCGCCGAGCAAGGGTCCCGACAGCGCGGTGATGATCAGCGGCGCAACGAAAAACAGCGTGTAGGCCGTGCTCAGCGGCAGCGTACGCAGCGCGTAGGCGAAGCTCGACATCATCGCCACCGCGATCACGCCGCGCAGCAGGTGAAGCGGCCAGCGCACGCGCAGCAGGCTGGCGAAGCCGACGCTGCTGCCGACCCAGACCAGCACGAACGGCAGCGACGAGGCGCCGCGCAGAAACGCGACCTGCAACGGGGGATAGCGCGCCGCCAGCAGCTTGAGCCCGCCGTCCATCAACGACAGCAGGCCCACGGCGACGAGCATCATCAGCATGCCGCGGCGACGGCTGCGGTCGGAGGGCCGCACGGTGCTCAGTTCAGTGCGCTGCCGGCCGGCGGGTCAGGCTGCGGATTGCGCTGAAAGCCCAGCGCGGCCGGCGCCTCGGCGTTGTCGAGCCGCTGCACCGGCAAGCTCAGTGCCGCGCTCCAGCGCAGCGTCAGCGCGGTGCGCGCGCCGCTGGGCAAGGCCAGCGCAACCGGCAGCGCGTCATCGATCGATTCGCCGCCGGCGCTGCGCAGCCGCTCCAGCGCCCACGGCAGGTCTTGGCCGTCGAAGGCGCCGGGACCGTGTTCGGTCATCAGCAGCAGCGAGCCTTCTTCGTCGAGGTAGACGGCGCGGGGTTGCTCGACGATCAGTTCGTTGTGCGTTTGCACGCTGTCGCCGTCACCGCGCACGCGCAGCACCAGCGGTGCGGTTTCCAGCGCGACGTAGCCGCGCTGCGGGCCGTTCTGGAAGTACCAGCGGCCTTGCTCGTCCGCCGCGTAGTTGCGGCCGATCGTGTCGATGATCTGCGGCCGCGAGATCAGCTCGTTGCGCACCAGCCAGCGTCCCCGGCGATCCAGTTGCAGCCATCCGAACAGCGCGGGCACGTTCGGCCAGCGCGCCAGTGCGCGGTGTACCCAATCTTCCATCGGCTCTCTCGGTATGCAGCGGGTGGGCGCGCAGCATAGCCGGCTGCCGCTGCGCGTTGGACCGCTGCGATACGCAGCGGCTCAGGTCGCCGGATGCGCCGGGTCGAATACGCGCTTGAGCACCTCGAACGCCGGCTGGCTGCTGAGCAGGTCGAGATGATGCGTGCCGGTTCCGATCCACTGCACGTCAGGGTCCAGCGCCAGCGTGCGATGCCCTTGCGGGTCGATGCCGAGCGCGCTGTCGACCGGCACCAGGCCATCGCCCAGCAGCCGATCGTTGATGTCGCCGACGCGCTGCCCCGTGGTACCGGCCAGGGCCGCGCAGTAGACGCCTTGCGGCAGCCCCAGCGGCACCGGTCGGCGGTCGCTGCGCTCGAAGCGGTCGGCGTCGGCCCAGTCCTCGTCGACGACGTTGCCGTGGCGCAGATCGGTGATGCCGGCGCTGCGCAGCTTGCCCAGCCCGGCCAGCGGCGCGCTGTACGGGCTGATCGTCAGCAACATGTGCAGGCCGCTGCCGCCGCGCTCCAGCGGCGCGCCCATATGCGGCGTGCCCAGAAACACCAGCCGCTTCAAGTGCTGAGGCCAGCGGTGCCCGGCTTGCGCGGCGTAGTGGCAGGCGCTGCGCGCCACCAGCCCGCCCATGCTGAAGCCGAGGATCGCCAACTCATCGACCGGCTCGGCCGCGCGCTCGATGTAGCGTTCCAGCAGTTCGGCCAGCTCGCGGCCGTTCAAGGACACGTGGCGGCCGGTGTTGTAGCGCAGATAGGCCACTTCGTAGTCGTGGGCTTGCGCCAGCGCCGCGCCGTGGTCGTGGCCCTGGCGCAGCCACTGGCGGTCGTTCATGCACAGACCGTGGATCAGTAGCAGCACGCGCTGGCCGCCGGCCGACTCGCGGCGCACGCCGCCACGGCGAATCTCCATTTCCATTGCCAGCGGATTGCCGGTGGCGGCCAGGTAGTCGCCCAGTACGCCGTTGAGTGCGGCCACGACCGCGTCGCGGCCGGCGTTGCCGTCGATCGCGCCCGCGGCATCGACCAAGGGCTGCAACTGGCCCAGCGTTAGGTCGAGCGCCGAGCCGACCCAGCCGGTGACGGTGCGGATGCTGGTGTAAACCAGCCCGGTGATGCCGCGCGTCCGGCCCGGCGGCACCTCGCCGAAGATCCACGGTGCGCGGGCGATGTTGCGGTGCATGCCTTCGACGATGTTCGTGATCGCCAGTGTGGCGTCCACGGCCAGCCGTGCCGCGCCGCGTAAGTCGGTGGAAAGCAAAACGGCACCTGCAGGAGTCGGTTGAGAGAACGCAGTGTCTGGCCGCGTCTGGTCATCGTGCAACATACGGGCGATATCGCGCACGGAAGCGCCGGTCCAGCGGTGCTGCGGCGGTTATCAGGCCGCCGCCGGCCGCGTCGAGCGGTGGCACGGATGCCATCCGACCCAAGGTGTCGCCCACAAAAAAACCGCGGCACGGGCCGCGGTTTTTTTGTACTGCTTTACGGCTTAGAGCGGGCGAATCTGCGTCGCCTGCATGCCCTTCTGGCCACGAGCGGCGGTGTATTCGACGCGCTGGCCTTCTTTCAGGGTCTTGAAACCGGAACCCTGGATTTCCTTGAAGTGGGCGAAGAGATCTTCGCCGCCGTCAGCCGGGGTGATGAAACCGAAACCCTTGGCGTCGTTGAACCACTTCACGGTGCCGGTGGAAACATTGCTCATTGATACATTCCTTCTTGATAAAAACGGGAAAAACCACCCGTGGGGTGCAAGCGATCAAGGAACGCATCGAGGGATCTGAAGGCCATGAATCGGGTGAATCATTTGGCGCTGGGAAGCCACACTGTGCAAACTTGAAGCGACTGCGGTGGCCACCTTACGCCCTCCCGCGGCAGATGTCGAACCGGGTCACATCGCCGTTCATCAGCTGCTCAATGTGCACTGCAGCGAAATCTTGGCGTTCAGAACCTTCGAGATCGGGCACCCGGCCTTGGCGGTCGTGGCGATCGATTCGAAGCGTTCGGCGTCGATGCCGGGCACCTGGGCGGTCAATACCAGATGGACGGCGGTCACGGCGTAGCCGTCGCCGAGCTTGTCGAGCGTGACCTCGGCCTGGGTTTCGAGCCGCTGCGGTACGAAGCCCGCCTGTGTCAGCGCCAGCGACAGCGCCATCGTGAAACAGCCGGCGTGCGCGGCGCCGAGCAATTCTTCGGGATTGGTACCGGGGCCGTTTTCGAAGCGCGCCTTGAATCCGTAGGGCGCGTCGCGCAGCACACCGGTTTCGGTCGAGATCAGCCCGCCGCCGTTCTTGATGTCGCCGGTCCAGACCGCCGAGGCCTTCTTTTTGATCGCCGTGGTCATGTTCGTTCCTGATCGTTGCGGGCCGTCACTGTGCAGCCGGCCCGGTGAGTCGCATGTGAATGCCGACGACCGGCCCGCCGCGGGTCGGTCCATTCAAGCGGCGCCGACGCCGGCCGATAGCAAGAGTTGATGCCGCATTTCCCCAGGACCGTGCCATGGCGTTTCGCCCTCCTTTTTTCGTGATGGCCTCGATGCTGGCGGTGCTGAGCGCGTCGACGGCGGTGCACGCGGCGCTGGCCGATCCGGTTCCGGCGCGACTGATCGTGCGCTACGACGCGCCCGAATTCGCGCCGGGCACGGCGGTGGGTGCGGCGGCGCTGCAGGCAGCGGCTGCGCGTCGCGTCGGTGATCTGTCGACCGCCAGCGGGCGCGCACTGAAGATGCGCCGCGCACTGGCCACCGGCGCGCTGCTGCTCGACGTTGGTGACGGCAGCCCGATCAGTGCCACCGTGCTCGAACAGCTGGCCGAGCGCATCCGGCGCAGCGCGCCGCCGGGCCTGCTGTCGGTGGAGCCCGACCGGCTGATGCAGGCTTCGCTGACACCCAACGATCCTCAACTCGCCAACCTGTGGGGTGTCGCCGGGCCAGCGCAGAGCAACGGCGTCGCCGGCGTCAACGCAATGGCGGCCTGGGACACGGTCAGCGGCGCCGGCGCGGTCGTCGCGATCATCGACACCGGTTACCGTCCGCACGCGGATCTCAGCGGCCAGGTGGTCGCGCAATACGATTTCATCTCCGACACCACCAACAGCAACGACGGCGGTGGTCGCGACGGCGATGCGCAAGACCCCGGCGACTTCCGCACGCAAGGTCAGTGCGGCGCATCGGCGTCGACCAGCAGCTGGCATGGCACGCATGTGGCCGGCACCGTCGCGGCGGTCGGCAACAATGCGCTGGGCGTGGTCGGTGTCGCCTACGGCGCCAAGCTGGTGATCGCGCGCGTGCTCGGCGCCTGCGGCGGCTACACGTCGGACATCGCCGATGCGATCGTCTGGGCCTCGGGCGGCGCCGTCAGCGGCGTGCCGACCAACTCGCAGCCCGCTCAAGTGATCAACATGAGCCTGGGCGGGCAGTACCCATGCTCGGCATCGCCGACGCTTCAAAGCGCGATCACCTCGGCACGCAGCCGCAACACCACGGTCGTCGTCGCCGCCGGCAATTCGTCGATGGACGCCGGTAATTTCTCGCCGGCCAGCTGCACTGGCGTGATCTCGGTGGCCAGCGTCGGCGAAGCCGGCGGCCGCGCGTATTACTCGAACTACGGTACCGGCGTGGACATCGCGGCACCGGGCGGCAGCTCCGGCTCCGGCCGCACGATCCTGTCGACGTACAACAGCGGCTCGACCACGCCGGGCAGCGATTCGTATGCCTATCTGCAAGGCACCAGCATGGCCTGCCCGCACGTGGCCGGCGTCGCTGGCTTGCTCTATGCGCTGAATCCGGCGCTGACGCCCGACGAGGTCGAAAGCGCGATCACCAGTACGGCGCGTGCGTTTCCGGCCAGTTGCAGTGGCTGCGGTTCGGGCTTGGCCGACGCTGCGCTGGCCTTGGCATCGATCACGCCAGGGCCGGGGCGGCTGTCGTTTTCGGCCAGCAGCGTTGCGGGCACCGAAGGCGGCAGCAGCGTCACGATCACCGTGCGCCGCAGCGGCGGCGATGCCGGCGCCGTCGGTGTGAGCTATGCCAGCGCCAACGGTACCGCCACTGCCGGCAGCGACTACAACGCAACCAGCGGCACACTGAGCTGGGACGATGGCGACAGTGCCGACAAGACGTTCTCCGTGACGCTGCTGAATGACACCACGGCCGAATCCAACGAAACGCTGACGCTGTCGCTGTCGTCTCCCACGGGCGGCGCGACGCTGACGTCGCCGAGCACGGCCACGTTGACGATCGCCGACGACGACAACGCGCCGGGCACGCTGGCGCTGACATCGGCTGCGTACTCGGTGTCCGAAGCCGGTGGCAGCGTCGTCGTCACCGTGACGCGCAGCGGCGGCGACTACGGCTCGGCCTCTGTCAACTACGTGACCGCCAACGGCACCGCGGCGGCCGGCAATGACTACACCTCGCGCAGCGGCACGCTGACCTGGGCGTCGCGCGATGCCGCGAACAAGACGATCTCGATCCCGATCGCCAACGACACGCTCGCGGAATCCACCGAAACGCTGCAGCTGCGCTTGAGCGCGGCCACTGGCGCGGCGCTCGGCAGTCCGTCGCAGGCCACGATCTCGATCATCGACAACGACACGGTCGCGTCGGCCGGCGCGCTGTCGTTCACGGTCTCGACCGCCAGCGTCGCAGAAGGCGCGGGCACGGCCGTCGTCACGGTGCGCCGCGCGGGTGGCAGCGTCGGCGCGGTGACGGTGGCCTATGCCAGCGCCAACGGCAGTGCCACGGCCGGCAGTGATTACACGGCCACCAGCGGCACCTTGAGTTGGGCCAACGGCGATGCGGCGAACAAGACTTTCAGCGTGCCGATCAGCGACGACGCCACTGCCGAATCGGCCGAGACGATCACGCTGACGCTGAGCAACGCAACGGGCGGCGCGACGCTGGCCACTCCGTCGACGCAGACGCTGACGATCAGCGACAACGATGGCACGCCAGGCACGATCGGCGTCGCGGCGACCAGCGTGACCATCGCCGAAAACGGCGGCAGTGCCGTGGTCACTGTGACGCGCACCGGCGGCAGCTATGGCTCGGCCTCGGTCAATTACGTGACCGCCAACGGCAGTGCGGCAGCCGGCAATGACTACACCGCGCGCAGCGGCACGCTGACCTGGGCCAGCGGTGATGCAGCGAACAAGACGGTGTCGATCCCGATCGCCAACGACACGCTCGCAGAGTCCACTGAAACGCTGCAGCTGCGCTTGAGTGCGGCCACCGGCGCGACGCTCGGCGCGTCCAGCATCGCGACCGTATCGATCACCGACGACGACACGGTCGCTTCGGCTGGCGCGCTGTCGTTCACGGTATCGACCGCCAGCGTCGCAGAAGGCGCGGGCACGGCTGTGATCACCGCGCGCCGCGCGGGCGGCAGCGTCGGCGCGGTGACGGTGGCCTATGCCAGCGCCAACGGCAGTGCCACGGCCGGCAGTGACTACACGGCCACCAGCGGCACCTTGAGCTGGTCCGACGGCGATGCGGCGAACAAGACCTTCAGCGTGCCGATCAGCGACGATGCCACCACCGAATCGGCAGAGACGATCACGCTGACGCTGAGCAACGCAACGGGCGGCGCGACGCTGGCCACTCCGTCGACGCAGACGCTGACGATCAGCGATAACGATGGCACGCCAGGCACACTCGGCGTCGCGGCGACCAGCGTGACCATCGCCGAAAACGGCGGCAGTGCAGTCGTGACCGTCACGCGCACCGGCGGTAGCTACGGCTCGGCCTCGGTCAATTACGTGACCGCCAACGGCAGTGCGGCAGCCGGCAATGACTACACCTCGCGCAGCGGTACGCTGACCTGGGCCAGCGGCGATGCAGCGAACAAGACGGTGTCGATCCCGATCGCCAACGACACGCTCGCGGAATCCACCGAAACGCTGCAGCTGCGCTTGAGTGCAGCCACCGGCGCGACGCTCGGCGCGTCCAGCATCGCGACCGTGTCGATCACCGACGACGACACGGTCAGTTCAGCGGGCGCGTTGTCGTTCTCCAGTACCGCGCTGTCGGCGTCCGAAAGCGTCGGCAACGCGGTGGTCACCGTGCGCCGCAGCGGCGGCAGCTTAGGCGCCGTGTCGGTGGCCTACGCCAGCGCCAACGGCACGGCGATGGCCGCCAGCGACTATGCGGCCGCCAGCGGCACGCTGAACTGGGCCGACGGCGATGCAGCCAATAAAACCTTCTCGGTGCCGATCAGCAACGACGCCACCGCCGAGGCCAACGAAACGATCACGTTGAGCTTGAGCAGCCCTGGTGGTGGTGCGACGCTGGGCTCTGCCAAGACGGCGACGCTGACGATCGCCGACGATGACGGCTCGCCGGGCAGCATCGTGCTGTCGTCGGCCAGCTACGCCATCACCGAGGGCACGGGCGCGATCACGATCACGCTGCAACGCACGGGCGGCAGCACCGGCGCCGCGTCGATCAACTACGTCACCGCCAATGGCACGGCCACGGCCGGCAACGACTACGCGGCCAAGAGCGGAACCGTGACCTGGGCCAACGGCGATGCCGCCAACAAGAGCTTCACGATTTCGGTGTCGAACGACACACTCAAGGAATCGGCCGAGACCTTCCAGGTGCGTCTCAGCGCACCGGTCACCGCTGCGTTGGGCGCAACCAGCATGGCCACGGTGACGATCAACGACAACGATTGATCGCGTGGCGGCGCTGGCGGCCGCTGTGTCTGATGCTGCGGCGTACCGAGCGCTCGCGGTAGGCTTGCAGGCCTTGCCATCGCCAGCAGCCCCGCCATGCCCGACACCCGGATCGACGCGCTGATCAACGTCTTCAGCGGCACGCTGCGCTTGTGGCGCGGCGCGATGGTCTACCAACAGACGCCGCCGCCCCCGCAGTGGCTGAAGCTGTACGACATCGAAGCCTGTCCTTACTGCCGGCTGGTGCGCGAGGTGCTCAGCGAACTCGACTTGGACGCGGTGATCCTGCCGTGCCCGAAGAACGGCACGCGCTATCGCAACGAGGCGATCCGCGTCGGCGGCAAAGCGCAGTTTCCGCTGCTGGTCGACGACAACACCGGCCGCGTGATCTACGAATCCGGCGACATCGTCGACTACTTGTACGCGCAGTACGGCCGTGGCCGCCGTCGCCGCTGGCGGCTGCTGCATCCGCTGGCGGTGATCAGCTCGCAAGCGGCATCGCTGCTGATGCTGCGGCTGGGTGGACTGACCGGCTTGCGTGCGCGGCCGTCGCGCGCGCCGCAGACGCTGCTGGAGCTGTACAGCTTCGAAGCCAGCCCGTTCTCCAAGCCGGTGCGCGCTCGTTTGTGCGAGCTGGAGCTTGCTTACCGTTTGCGCAGCACGGCCAAGGCGCATTGGCGCGACATCGGGCCGCCGAGCTTTCGCGACCAGCTGTTCAAGGGCGAGAAGGGCACGTCGCGCAACCGCCGCTGGTTGGCCGAGCACACGGGGCAAGTGCAGGTGCCGTATCTAATCGACGCCAATACCGGCACGGCGATGTACGAGTCCGCTGCAATCCTGCGTTACCTCGACCGCACCTACGCCGTCTCGGCTTGAGTCCCGGATGACGCTGACGATCACCGACCGCCTGAGTCTGCCGCTGAGCGAAATCGAGCTCAGCTCGACGCGCTCGCAGGGCAATGGCGGGCAGAACGTCAACAAGACCGAATCCGCGGTGCAGTTGCGCTTCGACATTCACGCATCGTCCTTGCCCGACGAGGTCAAGCAGCGGCTGGCCAGTCGCCGTGATCAGCGCATCACGCAGGACGGCGTCGTCGTGATCAAGGCGCAGCAGTTCCGGCGCCAGGAACAGAATCGCGATGCGGCGATCGAACGGCTGCGCGTGATGATCGCCGCCGCCGCCGATGTTCCGCGCCCACGCAAGGCAACGCGGCCCACGGCCAGCTCCCAGCGCCGACGCGTTGCCGACAAGCAGCACACCGGCCGCATCAAGGCGCTGCGCACCACGCGCAACGCCGACGACTAGTCCGTCGTCGACGCGCGTCTGCGCGTCAAGGACGCAGACGGGCCAGCGGCGCCGGCAGGTTTTCGCTGGTGATGTACAGCGTCGCGGCGTCGGTGCGGGCAAACGTGCCGGCTTCGATCTGCGAATACGGCGGCAACGCAAACGCGCGCGGCGCCCGCTGCATCGCGCTGATCCAATCCTCGTCGGCCTGCCGCTGATACCAGTAGCCGTTCAGCGGCGTGCCGACGTAGGCCATCGTTCCGGCGTCGTCGAAATCCATCGCCGTGGTCCAGTTGAATGCGTCGACGTTGCCGCTGAAGTCGGCCGGTGCGCGCGGAATCTCGATCGGGCCCAGCGCTTCCATGATGCCGGGCAGTGCGATCGGCAGCGGCAACAGCGAGTCCAGCGGGAAGCGGTACAGCATCGGCTGCGCGTCGCGCTTCGACAGCACGTAGGCCATGTGGTCGCGGCCGTCGACGGCCAAGGATTCGGCGTCGCGCGGGCCGTCCGGATACGCCTGCGTGTAGATCCGGTCGACGGTGACGCTCAGCGATTGCACCGCGTCGCTAATCGTCACTTCTGGCTCGACGATCCGGTAGAACGTCGTCACCGGTCGAAACGCGCTGTTGTCGCCGATGTCGCCGATCAGCAGATAGGCCACGCCATCGTGCGTGTAGCTGGCCAGGTCTTCCCAGTCGAGATTGGCCAGCGCGCCCTGGACGTCGAGCGTCACGACGTGTCGGCCCTCGGTGGTGATGCCGTACAGCGACGTGGCGCCGCCGCTGTCGTTGAGCGTCCACAGCAGGTCATCGCGACGCTGCGACCGTGCCAGCCCGCTGCTTTCGTTGATCAGATCGGTATCGATCGTGTACTCGGTCAGCGCCGGGATCACCGGCGGCGGCGGTTCGACCGGGCTGTCCGTGTCGCCATTGGACGAGCTGCCGCAAGCGGCCAGCCACATTGCGCCGGCGGTGATCGTGTAGCGCAGCGCGGGGCGTAGAAACGAGAGCATCGATCGCAACCGTCAGTGACCCAAAAGGCCGCACAAACTAGCGGCTGACGATGACGCTGCGATGATGCCGTGCGCGCGGCAGGGGCCTGCCCTGCGGCGCGCTCAGCCGAAGCGGAAGCCCGACGTGGCGATGTTCCAGACGCGGTCGGTGTAAACGCAGGTGCCTGCGCTGTCGCCGGCGGCACCGGCTGCGACCATCAGCGGCAGCAGATGTTCTTCGCGCGGATGCGCGGCGCGCGCGCTCGGTGCGTCTTCCCATCGGCGCAACGCCGCCGCGCGCTGCGCTGGCGCCGTCGCGGTGATCGTCGTCTGGAGCCAGCCGTCGAACTCGGCGGCCGCGCGTTCGCCGGCGCCGCCGTAGCCGCGCATGTTGTGATAGCTGTAGCCGCTGCCGACGATCAGCACGCCCTCGTCGCGCAGCCCGGCCAGTGCGGCACCGGCCGCCAGATGCTCGGCGGCGTCCAGGCCGCGACGCAGCGACAGCTGCACCACCGGAATGTCGGCTTCGGGGAACATCAGCATCAGCGGAACGAATACGCCGTGGTCCCAGCCGCGTGCGTCGTCTCGCTGCGACGGCAAGCCAGCGGCGCGCAAGCGTTCGACGATTTGCTGCGCCAAGGCCGGCGCGCCCGGTGCCGGGCATTGCAGTTGGTAGGTGTGCGGCGGAAAGCCGTGGTAGTCGTAGATCAGCGACGGCTGCGCGGCGCCGGTCACGCTGAAGTCGTCGGCTTCCCAGTGCGCCGACACGACGACGATCGCAGTCGGCCGCGCACCGATCTCGCCGCCGATGCCGCGCAGCCAGTTGCCAAGCGAGGTCCAGGTGTCGGGCGGATTCCAGTCCATGAAAAAGCACGGCCCGCCGCCATGCGAGACGAAGTAGACCGGCATCCGCGTCGTGGTCGTCATCGCGCTGCGGCTGCGTCGGGCGGCAGCGCGTGCAGAAAGTCGAGCACGCTGCGGTTGAACGCATCGTTGCGATCGCCGGCCACCATGTGTCCGGCGCCGCTGACATCGGCCACTTGCAGCTGCGGCAGCAGCGTGCGGAATTCATCGACGCCGGCCTGTCCGACGATGTCGCTTTCCAGGCCGCGCACCAGCAGTGTCGGCACGTGCACGCCGCGGCAGGCATCGATCATGTGCCGCGCCATTTCGGGCGGCTCGGCGCGCCGCACCGAGGCGATGAAGCGCGGGTCCCAGTGCCAGTACAAGCGGCCGTCGTCGCGACGGCGCAGGTTCTTCATCAAGCCGCTCGGATCACGTGGCCGTTTGCGTGTCGGGTAGTACGCGGCAACCGCGTCGGCCGCTTCTTCGACGGTGGCAAAGCCTTGCGGATTCGCTTCCATGAACTGGCGGATCTTGCGCGAACCTTCGGCTTCCAAGCGCGGCACGACGTCGACCATCACCAGCGCGCGTGCCACAGCCTGCGGTCGGTTGCCGATCAAGTACAGCGCCGTGGCGCCGCCCATCGACGCGCCGACCAGCACCGGCGGTCGCGGCAGCGTCGCGATCACCGCTTCCAGATCGGCCGCCAGCGATGCGAATGTGTAATCGGCGTCAGCGGCCCAGTCGCTGTCGCCATGGCCGCGTGCGTCCAGGCTGATCACGTAGAAGCCGCGCGTTATCAGCTCGACCATCGCGCGCCGCCACGAATGCCGCGTCTGCCCACCGCCGTGCAGCAGGATCACCGGCTGTGCTGACGCATCGCCGCCGACATCGCCGCACAGGCTCAGCCCCGCGCCAGCGAATCGCTGCGTGCGGATGCGAGGGTCGGCATCGGTCATCGGGCGAGTCTCGGCGAGGGCATCGCGCATTGTACGGCGCCGGGCGAGGCGGCTCGTTCGACGCTGCGCCTCAACGCGGTTGCGGCACGGTGTTCGGACGCAAGCCCAGCCACACGCCGCAGGCGGCCAGCGCAAAGCCCAGCGCGTCGTGCCCGTCGAAACGCGCGTGCAGCACCAGCGCGGCCAGTACCGCCGTCGTCGGCGGCACCAGATAGAACAAGCTGGCGACGCGGCCCGACGCACCGCGCGCCAGCAGCACCAGATACAGCAGCAGCCCGATGCAGGAATTGACGAGAATCGCCCAGGCCAATCCGGCGATCGCGATCGTCGAGGCGTGGAATTCGAAACCGTCGATCGAAATCGCCAGTGGCAGCATCACGATCATCGCCGCGAGCAACTGCATCAGCAGCGACAGCACGGGGTCGATGCCGACGACGAAGCGCTTTTGATACAGCGTCCCGCCCGACAGCGAGGCCAGCGCCAGCACCAGCAGGCCGTAGGCGGGTAGGTTGCCGGGTTCGCGCAGCGCCGGCGCAACCACCAGCGTCACGCCAGCCAGCCCGATCAGCAGCCCAGCCAGCGCGCGTCGCTGCAAGGGCTCGCCGAGCAGCAGCATCGCGCCCAGCGCCGTCGTCAGCGGCATCAGCCCGGTGATCAAGCCGGCGGCCGCGGCCGGCACGCCAGCACGCATGCCGGTGTAGGTGAAGCCGAAGAAACCCGCTTGCAGCAGCGCGCCGGCGATCGCCGCGTGGATCAGCAGGCGCGTCGGCGGTCGCTGGGGCCTGCGCCAGGCAATGAACAGTCCGATCAGCAGCGCCGAGCCGAAGAAGCGCAAGCAGGCCAGCGTGAAGGGCCCCATGCCGTGCATCGCGGCCGGTGCGGCGATGTAGCCGGTACTCCAGATCAGCACGAACAACAGGCCAGCGGCGGTATCGGTGCGGGCCGCAGTGGCAGCAGGTGATGAGGTATTCATCGCGGCACCTTACAAACAAATGCCGGCGAGCTGATACCGGCGAGGCGGTGCCGATAAACCGATGACGAAGCAGCGGCAGGGTAGGGACTCGCCGCGATGAAGCCAGCTCGAATCGGAGAGGCCCTCACCCCTGCCGGCTTCGCCCCCCTCGCTGCG
>Ga0255089_1000548_pt1 | contig 13388 bp, 24 predicted proteins | sample Colum_Miss_RepC__2_FD_188468 | JGI IMG/M metagenome (GOLD analysis project Ga0255089, IMG submission 188468) | Freshwater microbial communities from Columbia River, Oregon, United States - Colum_Miss_RepC_8d | ecosystem: Environmental > Aquatic > Freshwater > River | place: USA: Oregon... | reverse complement strand
GCGTCGCGCTGCTGGCGGTCGAGCAGACCCGCAACGCCCACTTGCAGCAGCAACTCGCCGAGCAGCAAAAGCTGACGCAGCAGCGCGACGCCGACCTGGCCGCGCAGGCACGCAGCTTGGGCGAGCAGCAGGTACGCGTCGCCGAACTGCAAACGCAGCTTGCCGAGGAACGTCGCCAAGGCCAGGAGCGGCTCGCCAGCTTCGAAGAGGCGCGACACAAGCTCGAAGAATCGTTCAAGGCGTTGTCGGCCGATGCGCTGCAAGCCAGCCAGGAGGCGTTCATGCGGCTGGCCGGCGCCACGTTCGAAAAGCTGCAGGCGCAGACCGACGGCAAGCTCGAACAGCGCGAGCAGGCGGTCAAGGCCCTGGTTGAGCCGATCAGCAAATCGCTCGACGGCGTGCGCACCAAGATCGACGAGCTGGAAAAGTCGCGCGCCGAAGCCTACGGCTCGCTCAGCGCTCAAGTGCGCTCGATGATCGTCACGCAAGACCAGCTGCGGCTCGAAGCCGGCAATCTGGTGAAGGCGCTGCGCGCGCCGCAGACGCGCGGCCGCTGGGGCGAAATCCAGCTCAAGCGCGTCGTCGAAATGGCCGGCATGCTCGACTACTGCGACTTCGAGCAACAGGTGTCGATGACCACCGACGACGGCCGTCTGCGGCCCGACGTGGTCGTGCGCCTGCCGGGCGGCAAGCGTGTGGTCGTCGACGCCAAGGCGCCACTGCAAGCCTATCTGGACGCGGTCGAAACCACGGACGACGCATTGCGGCTAACGCACCTCGCCGGCCACGCGCGGCAGCTGCGCGACCACGTCAACAAGCTCAGCGCCAAGAGCTACTGGCAGCAGTTTGAGCCAACGCCGGAATTCGTCGTGATGTTTTTGCCGGGCGAATCGTTCTTCAGCGCCGCGCTCGAACAGCAACCCGGCTTGATTGAAGACGGCGTCAAGCAGGGCGTGATTGTCGCCACGCCCACCACGCTGATCGCACTGCTGCGCGCTGTGTCCTACGGCTGGCGCCAGGAAAAACTCGCCGAAAACGCGCAAGCGATCGCCACTCTCGGCCGCGATCTGTACGAGCGCGTCGGCAAGCTCGCCGAACACTTTGCCAAGCTCGGCAAAAACCTCGGCACCGCCGTCAACACCTACAACGACGCGGTCGGCACACTCGAGTCGCGCGTGCTGCCCGCTGCCCGCCGCTTCAAGGAACTGGGCGCCGGCACCGGCGACATCAGCCCGCTCGACAGCCTGCAGCAAGCAACGCGGCAGTTACAGGCACCGGAGCTGGTTGCGGGTGATCTGCCGCGGGGTTGAGTGATGAGGCGCAGTATGAGGGCTGCGACTCAGCGGGCCGTCATCGTGCTGCTGCCTCATAGGGCCACCGTAAGCCACAGCGGACGGAGCGGCAAAGTGAGGGTAGCCAAGATAGTGAAACTGGCGGGCGCAAGTACAAACGCACTGGCGCCAAAACCCATGGCTGCCAGCAACGCCGCCGGAAGGAGCGAGGCGACCGCAAGCAGCACGAAAAGCGCTTTATAGAAGCGCTGCCGCGTTAGACGCTGCCTTTTGTAGAGATGCCATCCGACCAGGGGAAATGCGATGGCTACGAACGCGATGGCGGCAAGCAGGTGAGCGAGGATCATGGCCAAGCCTTGGGCCTCTGACGCATCGACCGGAGGTCCATGCTGAACGTCGTATATAGCGTAGAGCATAAAGGCTGCCGGAATGGCCGAGGCAGCCAAAGTTGAAATGGCTGTCGCCCGCAGTTAGCGAGGAGCCGGTGAAGTGCATGTTTTATCTCGAGGCATAATGCACGGATCAACGTGGGGATTCGCCGGGGTGTAGGGCCGTCGCGGCTTCGCCGGAGGCGGAGACGTCGCACTGGAGCACGTAGTTAGGACGCACGACCCTCAATCGTGAGCCAGCCTTTTTCGGCGCAGTACGCAGCGACGGCTGCATAGTGTTCTGTTACCCACATTTCGTTGGGGTGATCGTGGAAGCCTAGTATTGACTCCGATCCGTCGCGAATCTCGAAATCAATGCAGGACCGAGTACGCTGTTGTGTCAGCGGCCCCTGCTCTGAAAAATCGGTCACCGGCTTTCGGTTCATGAGGACGATAGGCGCAGAAGCTATTCCGATGGCGTGAAGCGCAATGCTCCGGTAGTTCTTTGGCAAGACCGGAATCCACTTATGTTTCGACATATTCTTAAGTCCTAACGTTTGAGGTCACCGGCCGCCGGAGGCGGCCCGGTGGAATGAATTGTTAGGTGTCGGTGGTAACGTCATCCCACGGTAAGCCGCCATAGCCGATGATCCAGTTGATCGCATGATGCCTCTCTTGAATTATTCCGATATCGAGGTTTGCAGGCATAGGTTTGCTATTAATGCGCGCATCGCGCGCTTCCCAATGAGAATCCAGCAAGTCGTTTGCCATTTCGAACAGCTCATCATCTGAGCGGCGCTGTGCAGATGAAATGAACTCACTGACAGTCACATTCGCGAAGGGTGGCAAGACCCTCTGGAAAGTTCCCACATCGCACTGCTGTGCTAAGCCCGGAAGTTCATTAACGACACCGATCGACCAAAGGAGCATAAGCAATGCCTCGCTACGCCAAGATCCGTTAGTCCGCTGCCGCTCGGTCGGTTCCAAAGTAGAGACGAACTTCAGCTCTTCGGGTGAAAGCTCATCCCACAGTGATTCGTCACGTAACCACGTGAGAGTTGTCTCCTTGGGCGCGCCTAACGCGAGGCCAACAACCGCGAATAACGCGAGCGCTCGTCTGGCAATCTCAGAGGCGTCGCGCACCTCCTCGTCGGGCAGCATTTCCTCGCTTTCCATGTGCATCGCGAAACCTAATACCCCAGCTAACTGGCATCAACGTGCGCAGCACGTTAATGCCCAGTTGAACGCCGAGTTGGGCGAGGGATAGATGATTGCTTGGATGAGCTAATCACGGTTTCGTACCTGTTGCGTGAGTTCAGGCAATTGCGGCAAGGTTTGTGCGCGCTTGTGTTTCATAGCGCTCATTGAAATAGCTGGTGCTATAAATGTAGGGCCGATTCAGGAATGACCGGAGCACGTCTTTACGCTTGATGTTGTACAAGAAACCTGGCACCCAACTGTACTCTGCGCGCACCTGCCGGTCGTACTCAGCAAAACGCTCGGGCTTGGCACCCAGGATCGAAAGGTCGATGTCAACGAGCAGTTGTTCGTCGCGACGTGTTGGCGTGGCGTCATGCTTGGTGGCCATGATCAACTGTTTAACTCGCTGTTGAGTGACTTCGTGGCCACTACTCGCTTGCAGCACTCGAAGAGCCCAGTTTGCACTTTGCTGTTCGTTCGATTTGCCCCGCACGTCGTAGATTGCATCGTGAAACCACAAAGCAATTGCGACTTCTCCGGGGTGCTCCGCTAGATGTCGGGTCTGACCGAAGTGATCCAGGCATTCAGCTAGGTGCTGCTGTGAGTGGTAGTGGCGCTGAGGTTCGCTGTAGGCACTAAGCAGTGCGTCGAATAGGTCCGGCGGCGCAGTTAAACCAAGGTCTGCCCAGGCTTGTGTCCAAGATCGTTCGAACATGTTCATTTGAGAGGCCTAACGTTTGACATGAGGGGTGACCGACCGGCGCAGCCGGTTGGGCATCCCCTCGATGGAATGGTTTGGCGTCAGTTTGCCCGGTAGACGACCGTTCGGTGAAACTCCATGTAGCGCTGATGCTCTGGCCCGAGCCGAGCGCGCATGCCTGGAACTATCCCGAGCACCTGAGGACTGGACAAGACCGGAGATACTTGCAGCTCTCCGCTGGCGTCGAAAGTGAGCAACCCTCGATCAAATGCGCGGTCAAGGTTTGGCAGGAGCAGCAACCCATTGGCCGGGTCCACTCGCTCCGCATTTGTTGAGGCGCTCCACGGCTTAATGTGTGAAGCGATCAACAAGCTGATGTCTTGATAGCCTGTAACCGCACACCCCTTCCACCGCAAAACCAACTGCTCGCGAAATTTGCCTTGGCCGATTCTCGCTTTAACTAACTCGAGCTTCTCCGTGACTGTGGTGGCCGGATCTGTGATTACGTCCGTGACGTCGGCTTCGACGTCGTTCTTTGGAATCTCCTTCAGGTAGGCCCCGAACCGCGTAAGCGCTGCGCTGTACATGTTGTGGCCGCGCTCATTACGTTCTCGAAAGATTGGAAGCTCTGACAACTTTGCGGAAACAGCTTCGTACTTGGCGGCCGATTCCATTGCCACAAGAGGCCCCGCGAGGATGCCGTGCTCGATTACCCAATCTGAGAGAGGACCAGACACTGCGCCTGCGTACTTTTCCGCCGTGGATTCTGAAAGCCCGCGCCTGACGAGCCAGTCTTTGAAGGTCATGGATGAGTGAAGATAGTCTCTGATGCCTAACGCCCGGTTAACTCGAGGACTGGCCGGAGGCCGGTACGTCGCGTTGGACCACGAGTTGGACTAGCTTGACCGGCTTCCTGCGCATACGTCGCCTTGCTGGACGTAAACCCAGCGTGCAAGTTGCTCTATGCGAGCGTTAACAAGAGCCAGTTGCTCTCCGCAACGACACATCGGCTCTGCTGAGCCTCCTTGATAGCCCTCCGGGTATATGGCGCCCAACTCGGCTTGAACGTAAGACAGCCAAGCGGCTTGTGATCGCTTGGTTGCAGCAACTAGGTTTTGATCGCCTTCGTTGAACTTTAGGGCCTTCTCGTAGAGTTCGGCCAACCGACTTTCGGCCTGCCGAAACTCGTTGCAGTTGTTCGCCGTTAAATCTGCCTGCGACTGTCCCGCTGCCGCCGCCGAAAAAAAGACGAGAACAAGGCCAAGGTAGCGGCTATGGATTTTCATAGCGTCCAACGCCGTAGCTCAGCCGAGAACGCGCCAGAGCGAAGCGGGGGCGTGTCCATCGGCTGGAGCGCTTGGCTAGGCGCCATGCTGATTTCATGGCCCATCGAGGTATGCCCATGGCTCCCAAGATGCAACTCGGTCTGATACTGCTTTAACGCGCAGGCCACCACAGGAGGCGAGGAATGGCCAGCCCCAGTAAGGACCACAAGTAACAGAGGAATATTCACCATGCAGTGGCTCTCCGAGTTCAACTCCGTGTTTGTTTAGGCATGGGATGACGTCTGCCATTTCGGCGTTAGAAGACATGCAGGCTTCACCGATACGTTGCATCTCGGCTTTCCTCGATTGCGGAGAGAAGCACCCAGCTAAGCCTAGCGAGACGAGTACGACCAGCATAAGTACTTTCATGGTGTCCAACTCCTTTAAATAATAGTTGTACTCATCGAAGGGGTGGCGTCGCATCTTCCCAGCAATGGACACGATCGCAGCCCACTGCGATTCATGCTCAGCGCGCTGCTCGCCAACCAACCGGATCGCTCGCTCACGCAGCTCCGGTGAAAACTTCGTCGATTTCCTCATGGCTCCATTCTCTCAAGTGATGGAGCCTCCACAAATGCCGGAGCGATTCATACGTCGCCTGGAGTGCCTTGTTGGGCGACAACGCGCGGCTAGGCTGGCTACTCATTTGCAGCAGAAGCCTCAGATATACGACGGCGAGCTTGCTGGACTGATTCTTTGTAGCTTGGCTTGAATGGCTCTACTAGAGCTTTTTCAAGCTGGGCCTCAATTCGCCAGACCACTTGCTGCTCTCCAATCTCGGACCAAGGCTTAATATCATGCTCTTCGAAGCGGGCTATAAACTCGAAGAGTACGAGCGCTTCGTCGGTGGAGAGTTCGAGCTGCACTAGAGCTTTCTCATTTTCTTTGTCGCCCAACGCCCAAGCTCAGCCGCGGATTTGGCGTAGCGAAGCGAAGGCAAATACGTCGGCTGAAGCGCCTTGTTGGGCCTAGTTATGCCAGAAATAGCCATCTGCGTCGGACGTTGGTAGCTGCAATTCCTTGGCGAAACTACGGACCACCGCCTTGATTGTCGAGTCTTGGTTGTCGCCATACCTTTCCTCCACCGATTGGCTAAGTGGCGTACTACGTCAGCTAAGATGATGCCCCATGCTGTTGCTTCGTCGTGTTCTCCGTTATCACGGTAGAGGCCGACATTGATCGTGCAGTGCAAGCCTTGCTCAGCAATCCACGTACGGATCATCTCAACGGAGTTCGAATCGCGCTTCGCGGGAGGTGGAATGACGAGTTCTCTCATATGCCTGCTTTTCTAGGCCCAACGTCTGAATTAAGCCGAGCCGCGACGCGGCTTCGGCTTGAATGAATTGTTAGGCCTCATGAGCCGTTCAATTAGCTTGTCGTGCACACGGTACATGGGGCAGTTGCCCGGCGTTATGTCGGTGATGAAGTCATGCCGAGACAAGTGTAGGACTGCCGCATGCAGGTCGGGATGCTCGTCAGTGTGGAACTCAAAGCAAGGCTCTGACAGAAAGCCAATCATTTGTCCGCTGTCTTTGACGAGGAACGCACGGATGTTCTTGCCATCTGAGCTAGTAAAAGCCTGCCTCATGTCAGCAATCACGGCAGGAAATCGCGTCTCGATGTCTTGCCAGAGCTTTGCCTGTTCGTTGGCTAGCTTTTTGTCGCGCCGGACATCGGTGTACTTGTCCGCCAAATAGTTGCCAGCAGCACCCGTAAAAGCGCCGACTAGAAACCCAACAAGTAGCGAAAGTATGTCCATATAAGGCCTAACGCCTGAGTTAAGCCGCGCCGAAGGCGTCGGCTTGAATGAGTAGTTAAGTCCCGTCTGTGCCGGACTAAGCCGATGATTTTCCGACCCATCCAGCCTCGACGATCTCCACCGCGGACAGGATGCGTTGAGCGAGCGCTCGGGCTTGGGTGACATCGAACTCTACGGGGTCTCCGTGAGGCATTGCGACCACTTTGATAAAGAGAACTCCGTCATCGGCGGACGCCTCACAACTGACGGTCTCGGCATAGTGGGCTTGCATAAGGCTGCTCTTGAGTGGTCTAACGCTCAGGTTCAGCCGCGTGACCGCCGGAGGCGGGCACGTCGGCTTGAACCGCCTGTTGGGCGGCATCGTCAGTAGATGCGAGGGGCGAACCATAGGCAGGGAAGGGAGGCAATGGTGAGACCGGTGCAAAGAGCGCCCGACGGAGGAACGCGACGAAACTGCGCGTTTGGACGCTCAGCCACGAACACGGACTGAGCAGCGAGGATGATGCCGCCAATGACGAGACCCAACACCGTGGTGATTGCGTATGCCACCAATATATCTGCGAAGGGATCTAGATGACGCCAATGCCGGCCGAACTCTACAACGCTGCCAATCGCCCAGGCTGCAATGAGAATCACGATTCGAAGCCATGCTTCAACGCTCAGTGCCTTCATGACGTCCAACGCTCAAGTTAAGCGGCAGGCGAAGCCCGTCCGCTTGAATGCCTTGTTGGGCGGTGAGGCCAGCCAAGAGGCGCCAAAGCTGGCCGCGACCAAAAACAGACAGCCAACAACGTAAAGCCAACTGCTGCCGCGCAGAATGAAAAACGGCTCGGCTTTGGCGATAACCATGTGGGCAGTTGCGTCCCAAGCCAGCATTGCACCGAGGGCACAGGTAGCGCACACGATGAGACGAGCTTGAAGCTGTGAAAGGTGCGCCGCCCAAATGCTGGGAACAAGAAACGCCAAGGCCAGAACGACGATTGAAAGAACGTGCACGCGCAAGGGTGCACCGCTGACTAGAAGATGCGCGCTAGATAGCGCAGTGAAGATTGATACTGGGACTAGAAAGCTACGCATCTTTTAACGCCCAACGCCTTAGGTTAAGCCGTCGACTCGCCGGAGCGAAGCGGAGGCGAGACGATCGGCTTGAACCGTTTGTTAGCTCCCAACTGCAGGGGCACTGAGCCTTCTCCTGAGTAGCAGGAACGTGATCGCTCCGAGCGGGACCGAAGCCGCTAGTGTCCACGGCCCATACAGCGGCGCAAACGCCGACGCACTGAAAAGCTGAAAGAATAAGGGTGCAAAGGCCCACTGACCCGTAGTCCAGTTCACTGCAAGCTTGCCAAATCCAAAGATAATGAACAGAACCCATGGCCATTTTCTGCCCTTCACCTTGGTTCTGACGCAGACAACGAGAGCGCAGAGAGTTAGCAGTGGAAGGATGATGGCCAGAGCGAGAACTAGGTACTGAATCGGGGTTTTGCCACTAAGCGTGAACTTGTTCTGCTCCTCAAGTGACGTCGGTTGAGGAATGACGCTGAAGCCCACGATCGTGGTGTTACCACCTTGCCTTTTCACTGCAACGTTTGCCACCAGCCACTTTCCAGAGAAGCCATACTCGAATGTGAGATTAACCGTGGACGAGTCGGCCATTTTCATCTGATGGGCCCCGACTAGAGTCACCGATGTAGGCTCCCCAGGAGGAATCAGAGTCGCCATCTTGACTAGCGTGTCGTGAAGCGACGCTCCTCCAACGCTTGGATCTGCGACATTCTCAATGTCCTCGAACCGCTGCTGTCGTAGGAGATCAATGTAGCTCCTGGCGAGCTCCTGATCCTCTGGCGACGCAAACTTTTGCAGAATGTCTGCTTGGCTGCATCCAGCGAGCAGCAGCAGAAGCGCCGGCACGACGAGTTGACGTAGCAATGAACTCTCCATTGGGGGCTAACGCCCCAGCTAAGCCGCGGGTCCGCCGGAGGCGGACCCGTCGGCTTGAGCGCCTGGTTGGGGCGCACTATCCGCCATCGACTCGTAGCGCCCAGTGATTTCAACGACACTCCCTTCATGCCATACGAATATCTGTGCGGCCGACTGAAAATGCCGCTTGAGATCAATTGCAAGCGCAAGCTTGTACGCCTCAAAGAATATCCAATCTGGTTCCGGGTCCTTACTCCCCGGCATGTAGGTCTCAAACCACTCTGATAGGTAGTCGCAACGATCAAGCAGGTTTGGTGGGAGGTCGAACGAATGATGATCGCAACTCGCCCATCCTCCGCTTCGGGATGGAACCCAAAGGCTGGAACTCGCCCAATCCTTGTCGACGAGCAACTTCACCTTGTTTGTGCGCCCCAACGCCTAAATTAACCCGCGGACCCGCCGGAGGCGGGGCCGTCGGGTTGAATGCCTGGTTGGGCGGCAACGCGCCACGCAGCTGCGACGCCATTGCGCGCAAAGACTGCGAAGGATGTAAAAGCGTTGTTTGCCACTCGGATGTCTGCCTTGCAAATATGTGCAGCGATAAACGTGGCAGCCTCGTTACGAGAGAGCATGGCCCCAATGCTGCGGTGAACTTCGACAAGCAAAGTCTCTCCCTCCAGCTGAGTATCAAGAAACGACTGCACTGCCTTTGTTTCATCTCGTCCACTGCATTCGCAGATGTAAACCCATTCTGAAGATCGCTCCTTCGGGAAGTTGCGGAGCATCAGCTGATGGACTCTACGAGCGTTCATTTCTTTGACGCCCAACGCCGTGTTCAGCCGCGGATTCGCGCGTAGCGCGAATACGTCGGCTGGAACACATAGTTAGCTGCGCCTGAGATGCGGACGAACCTGCTCTTGAATCCCATGCACCGCCTCCTTGATTGCCTTCGTTAGCGGATTGTCGTCTTCCTTCGTTGCCCAAATGTCAGCCTGGATCTCTTTCGCGAACTCCCGGTCCTTGAAGTGCTCACCGCCCGCGTGTTTATTGGATACAAACGACTGTATTGCTCCGTTCAACGTACCCACGCACCTTCGCAAAGTGTCCGTTTTTGTCCGGATTTCATTACCCCACAGCGCCTCGGCCTCCAGCGTGTGTGCATCAAAGTCTTGCAGAGCGCTCCAAACTGGCGCCCAACGATTCTTATAGACGTGCGCCCAAGCGTGACCTTCTTCCTCCGCATCTGGCCTGCCTAGTGCGCCGCGATAACCTTCGGGGAACTCGTGGGCACCTGTAAACGGCGATCTGCAGGACGCAAGTTCATCTCTTAGCTTGTATGTCGCCCTGACCAAATTGCGTGCCACCTCGAATTCAGCTCGTCCTTGTAGCTCTTTGCGCCAACTTTGCAGGCCTAGAACGGCAACTGTACCGGTGACAGCCGCAGCAATCGCGACTGCGACGTGTTCCAGCCCCTCGAGAAAAGGCAGTAGGGTCATAGCGCAGCTAACGCCTGGGCTAAGCGGCAGGCCCGCCGAAGGCGGGACTGTCCGCTTGAGCCCCTTGTTGGGCCTGACTAGCGTTACTGAATCTTTGAGTTCTTGAACTGGACATGCTCTGTCTCCGGAGCAGGGGGGCCGCCCAGCCCAGCGGGTTTGAATATGCGCAGTAGGATGAGTGCGATCCACACCCCGACCATAAGCAGGAGCAACATTTGAATAGTGCTCCCCCGCACGTGCGGGTCAAGGTTGCCGAGGCCAGAACAGAGCGCAACGAGTGCTAACCCAAAGAAGAAGAGGACAACTACCGCAGCTCCGAAGGTGGTTTGAACGGCCTCAAGTATTACCTTCGTCGCCGCAGCGAGACCTGTTGGTGTTTGTGAGCGCGCCATGGGTTTACTGACGCGCCGCCTTGGAGTCAGATTTTCGGCCTGAGTCCGGAGACTGACCAAGCAGGCCCATGATGAGGTCTCGAATGTTGGCTGCCTCGCCGCCGAACTCGAATGTGCACGTGTCAAAGGATGAGTCTTTAAGTACGAAATTTCCGCGAGTAACAACTACGCGACAGTTCACAAACTCGCAGCCAATGTACTCGTGTCCGTCGAGTATCACGGTGGTTCCGTTGAATTTGCACTTTTGAAAGTGTGCCATACCAATCCTCTGTGCTAGGCCCAACGCCCTAGCTCAGCCGCGGGCCGGATTTTTGGCCCGTCGGCTGGAGCGCGTTGTTGGGCCGAGCTGCTCATGACCTATAAACCGACAAGGCCATTAGGCCGAATACGCTTAGCATGAACACGAGAAAGAAGATAAGCATTGTTTTTCTGTAGCTGTGCAGTAGGTGCGGGTCGCACTCCGGAAAGGCCTCCTGCATGCTTTTAGGCCTCATCGCTGTGTCATTGAGCCTCAACCAAAAGAAGTAGAACCACGCCTGGCTTTTGCTGGACTTATGCAGTTGCAACGCCATTCGGAACGTGACGAGGACCATTCCAAGCATGACGATAAATGGCAATGCGTTTAGTAATGTCATGACCGCACGTTACCCGCGAACTTCATGCTTTGCTTGTGCCCAACGCCAGCGTTCAGCCGCGACGTTGCCGCAGCGAAGCGGAGGCAACGACGTCGGCTGCAACAGCTTGTTAGACCTCATGCGCCCTCCGCTCGCGGACAGGGGCCCTCGAGAACCCGGACCACGTCTTTTCCGAACTCCTGCGTCAGGATGCTTTGCATCTGATCCATCCGTTCGCCGTACTTGCGTGTCTCGAATGGGACGCCGATGGCGCCGAAGCAAACAGCAACGCTATTTTTCTGATGCACCGCCCAGACTGAGATCGGCTGTTGACGGCACTCAATGATGATGTTGCCCTGCCCATCCGCGCAGTCCAGATCTAGCTCTCGCGCAAAAGCTCGCACCGCCGCCTTCACTCTTGCAGTGTCAGCGGGAACGTATGCTCCGTTGACCTGTCTATCGGGTAGCAGATCAACCGTGCGAACAAAGAAGGAGTCACATCCGGTCAGGGTTCCGCAGGTGAGAAGCAGCGCGATTGCTCGTTTCATGAGGTCTAACTAGTATTCGGCCTCAAAAATGACGGCTATCACGCCGCCACCCTGTGCCGTTCTTATTCAGGTTGTTGCTCATCTCCATGATTTCCCTTCTCTAGTCCTTGAAGCGATTCCTGTGCCGGGCTGACGAAAGCGTCAAAGTCCCCGTTGCGCAATGAAAGGATCAACTACGTTACCGGATCCACTTTGTTGCATTAAACGTGCGAACCGGAGTGACGCGCGTTAACGGGATAAGCGGTTATCGGGATAGCACGACAAGCAGGCTGAAAGTGTGACGAAGTTGGCGAAAGTGCAGCCATCATCTGCGGGCCTGCCGTCGTTCTTAGTATTTCGGCCGGGATCTTGATCCACTGCTTGGCGTTGTAACGAGTTGCGTCGCAGGCGATGTAGCGCCCCGCGGGGTAGGCCCGTAGCCCTGATGCCGGCGCTGGTTGAGCGTACGGTTCGTCGTCTGTCGCGACGGTAGGTGATGACGCGGCCGCTGAGGCCGTCGTGGATGCCTGGAGTGCGATGCCGGTGGTTTGCACGGCAGCTGTGCGACGCGCCGGTGCAAGGAATTCGACGCTGGTTGTTAGGCCGATCGGCGCTGGCGCGCTGCTGCGCTATGCCGGCTTGGCGGCCTTTGGCTTCCAGGCCGGGACGGCCAGCGAGATGAACACCATCTGGCGCTCGGCGCGGCGGACGATTTCCGCTTCGGCGGCGGCGTCGTTGGCCGGGGCTTCCAGAATCTGCTCGGCGATCGACACCATCGTGTTGACCATTAGCGTCGTCAGCATCTGCACGCTCTCCGGGTCCCAGCGGTTCAGGATCGGGAACTGCGCCAAGTCGGTCGCGAGGTCTTGTCCGAAGGCGTGGATTTCGTCACGGATCGACGCGCGAAGGCTCGAGTAGCCGCCGAAGCGCTCGCGGGCAATGAACTGGAAATGCAGCCGGTTGGCATGGATGTGCTGCACCAGCACCTGCACCGTGCCTTGGATCATGTTGCCGCTGCTGGGCAGGCCGTCGGTCCGGACCGAGCGGATCATCTGGCGCAGCGTCCGGAATGAGTCGGCAACCAGATCCTGGCCCAGTTCTTCCATGGTCTGGTAGTGACGGTAGAACGCGGTCGGCACGATGCCGGCCTCGCGCGTCACCTCACGCAGGCTCAGGCTGCTGAAGCTCTTGTCGTGGCCGAGCAAGCGCAGCGCAGCTTCCTGCAGCCCGAGCCGGGTACGCTGGCCGCGGCTTTCACGTCCAGACTGGATCTGGTCGAGTTTGTCGGTGATCGAGTCGGGTGCCGGCATGACGGGGCGAGGGGAGGGCGAGGCGCGAGTATACGCAGCGCGGCACCGGCTGACGTAAGGCATGTGTACAAGTGTTGACATTCACCGAGGCGGCCGCCTAGGATGTGTACACACGTTCACTAACACCGCCTGCGCCATGAACCCTTCGATCCTCAGCAACCTCGACCGCGTCCTGACTTCGCCGCTGGTTGCCGCGCTGACCGCCCCTTACGGCGTCGACCGCTTTCTGGAGCCGTTCAACCCGATGTGGTCGGCGACCCAGGTCCGCGGCCGCATCGAGGCCGTGCAGCGCCAGACGCGTGACTCGGTGACGATCACCGTGCGGCCGAACCGCCACTGGCAGGGCTTCGTCGCCGGCCAGTATGCCCGTATCGAAGTCGAAATCGACGGCGTGCGCCGCAGCCGCTGCTACTCACTGGCCAGCGCCGCTCCGGGCCGTGACGGTGCCGTCGAGTTCACGATCAAGCAGCAGGACGGCGGCTTGGTGT
>Ga0255089_1000545_pt1 | contig 13462 bp, 10 predicted proteins | sample Colum_Miss_RepC__2_FD_188468 | JGI IMG/M metagenome (GOLD analysis project Ga0255089, IMG submission 188468) | Freshwater microbial communities from Columbia River, Oregon, United States - Colum_Miss_RepC_8d | ecosystem: Environmental > Aquatic > Freshwater > River | place: USA: Oregon... | reverse complement strand
TCAGGAAGCGCTGCTTGAGCTCATCGACGCCCGGCTGCTGCGGCGCCAGCGGGAACGCTTGCGCCAGGCCAGGCCACAGACGCTTGGGTGAGCCGTCGGCCGGGTAGTCGTAGAAGCCGGCGCCCTGACGACGGCCCGGTCGCTTGAGTTCGTCGACCATCTTGTCGACGACCGCGCGGCCGACCTGGCTGCGGTACTGCACCGGGACGCCATCGGCATCGTGCTGGCGTGCGATCGCCTGCTGCAGCGTCAGCGTCACTTCGTCCGACACGGCCAGCGGGCCGACCGGGAAGCCGGCTGCCTTGGCTGCGTTTTCGATCAGCGCCGGCGCGATGCCGTCGAGCAGCATGCGCTGGCCTTCCTGGACGAACGTACCGAACACGCGGCTGGTGTAGAAGCCCGGGAAATCGTGCACGACGATCGGCGTCTTCTTCAGCTGGCCGATGTAGTCCAGTGCCTTGGCGATCGTGGCCTGCGAGGTCTGCTCGCCAACGATGATCTCGACCAGCGGCATCTTCTCGACCGGCGAGAAGAAGTGCAGGCCGATGAACTGCTGTGGCCGGCTGCTGGCTTGGGCCAGCCCGGTGATCGGCAGCGTCGAGGTGTTGCTGCCGAACACCGCCGTGGTCGGGATCACCGCTTCGGCCTTGCGTGTCACGTCGGCTTTGATCTGCCGCTGTTCGAACACCGCTTCGACGATCAGATCGCAGCCCTGCAGGTCAGCGTAGTCGGCCGTCGGCGTGATCCGCGCCAGCAGCGCGTCGATCTTGGCCTGCGTGGTGCGGCCCTTGGCCAGCGTCTTGGCTTGCATCTTGGCGATGCCGGCCTTGCCGTTCTCGGCCTGCTCGCGGGTGTTGTCGAGCAACACCACCTCGATACCGGCCTGTGCGCTGACATGCGCGATGCCGGCGCCCATCAAGCCGGCGCCGAGCACGCCGACTTTGGCGACGGTGCCGCGCGGCACGTCACGCGGACGTGCCGACAGCTTGTCGGCAGCGGTCTTGTTGACGAACAAGGTGCGCGTCATGTTGCGCGCCACAGGGCCGGCCAGCAGCTTGCCGAAGTACTTGCTTTCGATGCGCAGACCGGTGTCGATCGGCAACTGCGTGCCTTCGAACACGCAGGACATGATCGCGGTCGGCGCCGGGTAGTTGTTCTGCGTCATCGACGAGGTCAGCGCGTTGCCGGCGACGAAGGTCTGCGGTGCATGCGAGGCCATCGGCCCCGCGCCGCCCGGAATGCGGAAGTTCTTGCGGTCCCAAGGTTGCACGGCCGCGTTGTCGGCCTTGCTAAGCAGCCATTCGCGCGCACGCTGCACCAGCTCCGCCGTCGGTGCCACCGCGTGAACCACGCCGAGCTTCAGCGCTTCGGCGGGGCGCATCGACTTGCCTTGCAGCAGCAGCGGCAAAGCCGATGGAATGCCGATCAGGCGCGGCAGGCGCTGCGTGCCGCCGCCACCGGGCAGCAGGCCGACTTTGACTTCGGGCAGGCCGATCTGCGTGCTGGGCTCATCGCTGAGCACGCGCCAGTGACAGGCCAGCGCCAGCTCCAGGCCGCCGCCGAGCGCCACACCGTTGATCGCAGCGGCAAACGGCTTGCCGCAGGTTTCCATCCGGCGGAACAGGCTGCTGACCTGCTGCGAGGCTTGCGCGCCTTGCGTCGGCGTGATGCCAGCGTCGTAAGCGTTGACCAGGTCTTTGAGGTCGGCACCGGCGATGAAGCCGCTGCTCTTGCCGGAGGTCACCACGGCGCCTTTGATTGCGGCGTCGCTGGCGACCTGCTCCACGGCCGCGGCGAAATCGGCGTTGAACTCGGGTGCCAGCACGTTCATCGGTCGGCCGGGCAGGTCGATCGTGATCAGGGCGATGCCGTCGGCATCGACGGACAGCGTTAGCGTCTTGCTCATGTTGGGGCTCCTGTCTGGCGTCAGACGCGTTCGATGATGGCGGCGGTGCCCATGCCGGCACCGACGCACAAGGTGCACAGCGCGGTGCGCTTGCCGGTGCGTTCGAGTTCGTCGAGCGCGGTGCCGACGATGATCGCGCCGGTGGCGCCCAGCGGATGGCCCATCGCGATCGCGCCGCCGTTGACGTTGACCTTGTCGTGGGACACGCCCATCGCCGACATGAAGCGCAGCACGACGGACGCGAACGCCTCGTTGACTTCGAACAGGTCGATGTCGGCCAGCGACATGCCGGCCTGGCGCAGCAGCTTCTGCGTGACCAGCGCGGGGCCGGTCAGCATGATGCAAGGCTCCGAGCCGATCGACGTGAACGCACGGACGCGCGCACGCGGCTTGAGCCCGGTCGCGCGGCCATAGTCGGCGTTGCCGATCAGGATCGCGCAAGCGCCATCGACGATGCCGCTGGAATTGCCGCCGGTGTGTACGTGGCGGATCGACTCGACTTGCGGATAGCGCTGCTGCGCCACCGAGTCGAAGCCGCCCATTTGGCCCATCTGCTCGAACGCCGGCTTGAGCTTGCCCAGATCGGCCAGCGTGGTGCCGGGGCGCATGTGTTCATCGTGATCCAGCACGACATCGCCGATCACGTCGCGCACCGGCACGATCGAACGCGCGAAGCGCTTCTCGGCCCAGGCCTGTGCGGCGCGGCGCTGGCTCTCGACGGCATACGCGTCGACGTCTTCACGCGACAGGCCGTCGAGCGTGGCGATCAGGTCGGCGCCGATGCCCTGCGGAACGAAGTGCACGCGCGGCGCGATCGCCGGGTCGGTCGGCCATGCGCCGCCGTCGGTGCCGATCGGCACGCGCGACATCGATTCGATGCCGCCGCCGACGACGGCCATCGACTGGCCCGCCATCACTTTGGCGGCTGCGATGTTGAACGCTTCCAGGCCCGAGGCGCAGAAGCGGTTGACCTGTACGCCGGGGATCGCATCGCCGTAGCCGGCGGCCAGCGCCGCCAGGCGCGGCAGCACCGCGCCCTGCTCGCCGATCGGCGAGACGATGCCCATCACCACGTCGTCGATCAGCTGCGTGTCGAGGGCGCTGCGGTCGCGCAGCGCCTGCAGCACCTGCGTGGCCAGCTGCAGTGGCGTGATCTCGTGTAGCGCGCCATCGGCGCGGCCCTTGCCGCGCGGCGTGCGCACGTGGTCGTAGATATAGGCGTCGGTCATGGTCAGTCCTGTGCAGTAGAGGCGCCGCTCGTCGCGGCACGGGCCGATGGTGGCGTTTGCAGCGACGGCTCTGGATGATACTTTCGGACAACCAAGTGAGACTTTCGGACAGCCGTCCGCTCGTCAATCACCCGTGCAATGCCGCCAGCGGAGTCCCGATGTCGTATGCCGATGTACGCCGCAGCACCGTCAGCGCTGCGCTGTTGGTCACGCTCGCCGTGGAGCGCGGCGCCGACCGCGCGCGCTGCTTGCGCGCTACCGGCATCACGGTGGCGCAGCTGGCCGATCCCCAGGCCGAGATCGAAGCAGCGCAAGAGCTGCAGCTGATCCGCAACATCGTCAACGCGCTCGGCCCGCTGCCGGGGCTGGGCCTGGAAGCCGGCTTGCGCTATCACTTGTCCACCTACGGCCTGACCGGCTACGCGCTGCTGAGCAGTCGCACGTTTCGCGACGCCACGCATCTGGCGATGCGCTATCTCGATCTGAGCCACGCGTTCGGCCGCTTCCGCACCGAAGCGCGCGGCAGCGATCTGCTGATCGTGCTCGACGACAGCGGCCTGCCCGAAGACTTGCGTCAGTTCCTGATCGAGCGCGACTTCGCGGCCTGGGCGCAAGCCGCGCTGGAAATCCGCCCCGGTGGGTTTCCGGCGCGCTACGCCAACTTTGCGTTTCCGCGACCGGTCTATGCCAGCCGCTTCGACCGGCTGTGCGGCGTGCGACCGAGCTTTGGCGCCGCACGCAACGAGTTGCTGCTCGACGCGGCCACGCTCGACGCGCCGCTGCCGATGGCCGATCCGGCGATTGCACGCCTGTGCGAGGCCCAGTGCCGGCACTTATTGGCGCGGCGCCGTGTCCGGGGCGGTGTCGCCGGCGAAGTGCGTGACCTGCTGCTGCGCACGCCAGTGGCGATGCCGTCGATGGAAGACGTCGCGGCGCGGCTGCACTTGTCGAGTCGCAGCTTACGGCGGCGCCTGATCGACGAGGGCACCTCGTTCCGCGCACTGATTGACGAAGTGCGTCAGGCCATCGCCGAAGAACTGCTGACCACCGGGCGGATGAAGCTGGCCGAAGTCGCCGAGCGTCTCGGCTATGCCGAGCCAGCGCCGTTCATCACCGCGTTTCGTCGCTGGCGCGGCCAGTCGCCGACCCAGTACCGGCAACTGCACCAACGCGAACTCGATGCACTGGCCGCCGTCGGCGCGCGCCGACGCGGCTGAAGCCGATCAGGTCGCGACGGCCAGCGCGACCTTGAAGTGCGCTTCGGTTGCCTGGCGCACCTGGTCCAGCGTGACGCCGTCAGCCAGCTCGATCAGCGTCGCGCCGCTGCCTTTGCGATCGATCGCGAACACCGCCAGATCGGTGATCAGCAGATCGACGACGCCCTTGCCGGTCAGTGGCAACGCACACTGACGTTTGAACTTCGGTGCTCCGTTCTTTTCGGTGTGCTCCATGACGACCACCACGCGGCGCACGCCGGCAACCAGATCCATCGCGCCGCCCATGCCCTTGATCATCTTGCCGGGCACCATCCAGTTGGCGAGATCGCCGTTTTCGGCCACCTGCATCGCGCCGAGTATCGACAGATCGATGTGGCCGCCGCGGATCATCGCGAAGCTGTCGGCGCTGGAGAAATAGCTGGTGTGCTTGAGTTCGGTGATCGTCTGCTTGCCGGCATTGATCAAGTCGGCATCGACTTCGTCGTCGTACGGGAACGGCCCCATGCCGAGCATGCCGTTCTCGCTCTGCAAGGTGACGGCGATGCCGTCCGGGATCAGGTTGGCGACCAGCGTCGGGATGCCGATGCCGAGGTTGACGTAGTAGCCGTCCTGCAACTCGCGTGCGGCGCGCGCGGCCATCTGTTCTCGGGACCATGCCATGTCAGTTCTCCTGTGCCGGCGTCGCGCGCGGTCGTGTCGTCCTTCGCTCGATGTGCTTGACGTAGTGCGTGCCGACACAGAGGCGATCGACATAGATGCCCGGCGTGTGGATCTGGTCGGGGTCCAGTTCGCCGGGCTCGACCAAGATCTCAACTTCGGCGATCGTCAGCTTGCCGGCAGTCGCGATCATCGGATTGAAGTTGCGCGCGGTCTTGCGATACACGAGGTTGCCTTCGGTGTCGCCTTTCCAGGCCTTCACCAATGACACGTCGGCGACCAGCCCGGTTTCCATCACGTACCAGTCGCCGTTGAACTGCCGGGTTTCCTTGCCTTCGGCCACCGCCGTGCCGTAGCCGGTGCGCGTATAGAACGCGGCGATACCGGCACCGCCGGCGCGGATGCGCTCGGCCAGCGTGCCCTGCGGGTTGAACTCGATTTCGACGCCACCGCTCATGTACAGCTGTTCGAGAATCTTGTTTTCGCCGACGTACGATGCCAGCACTTTGCTGATCTGGCCGTTGGCCAGCACCGCCCACATGCCGTGATCGTCGGCACCGACGTTGTTGCCGATCACCGTCAGTTGCTTGACGCCGCTGTCGCGCAGCGCGGTGATCAAGTGCTCCGGCACGCCGCAGAGCCCGAAGCCGCCGGCCATGATCGTCATGCCGTCGCGGACCATGCCGTGCAGCGCGGCCTGCGCATCGGGATAAACCTTGGATTTCATCGTCGCCTCCGGTGAATGACGACGCGCGTCGTCGATCGGAATGCCGGCTTGCATCGCCTTGCAGCGTCTCATTACAGCGCCGGCGTCGCGTCTGAGCGTCGTGTCGTTTGCGCTGCCGAATCGGGTCTATCAATACTAGCAACGAATCACGACCGGCTGCGCCGTGGCCCGGCGGCGGTACGACGAGCATCCCTGGAGAGATCGCAATGCCCGGTGTCTATTTCGACGAAATGAAGGTTGGCCAGCGCTTCGTACATCCGATCCGTCGCACGATCACCGAAGCCGACAACGTCTGGTTCAGCGCCATCACCCACAACCCGGCGTATCTGCATCTGGACGAGGAGTATTGCCGCGAACACACCGAGTTCGGCACGCGCATCGTCAACAGTGCGTTCACGCTGGGCTTGATCGTCGGGATCTCGGTCAATGACACCACGCATGGCACGGCGGTGGCGAACCTGGGCTGGGACGAGGTGCGCTTTCCCAAGCCCTTGTTTCACGGCGACACGGTGCGTGTCGAAACCGAGGTGCTGCAACTGCGCGAAAGCAAGTCACGGCCCAATGCGGGCGTCGTCGAGTTCATCCATCGGGCCTACAACCAAAAGAACGAACTGGTGGCCCACTGCCGGCGCAGCGCGCTGCAGCTCAAGCGTCCGGTCGCCAGCGACTGAGGCCGCAGTCGCGCTGTCAGCGTGCCAGGATGCGCCGCGCTGACTTCAGGTGCGGCACGTCATACATCTTGCCGTCGATCGCAACCGCGCCAGCGCCGCTGGCAAATGCATCGACGATGCGCTGCGCCAGCTCGCGCTCGGCGACAGTCGGCGTGAACGCCTCGTTGATGATCGCGACTTGGTCCGGGTGGATCGCCATGCGTCCGGTGAAGCCGTCGTAGCGTGATTCCAGGCACGAGCGGCGCAAGCCGTCGAGGTTCTTGAAGTCGACATAGACGGTATCGAGCGCTTCGACGCCCAGCGCATGGGCGGCCAGCAGGCATTGCGAGCGCGCGTAGTCGTACGTGCTGCGCCAGGCACCACCCGGCAAGCGCGGTTCGCCGGCACCCAGCGCCGCACTGAGGTCTTCGGCGCCCCAGGTGATCGCTTGTATGCGCGGATGAGCCCGCTTGACCAGCTCGCCGAGCCTCAGCACCGCAGCCGGCGTTTCGGTGACGATCGCGGTGATGCGAATCTGCCCTGAGTCAGGCCGTGCTCGCTCTCCAGCGCATCGAGATAGTGACCGACGATCGTCACGTCCTCCGGCCCGCGAATCTTCGGCAGCAGGATCCCGGCCGGGCGTGCCGGCACGACCATCGCCAGGTCCTTCAGCAACTCGCCCGATTGCAGATCGTTGACGCGGACCCAGATCGCGTCGCGCGCAGCGGCGCGAGCCGCGAGGTAGTCGCGCATCTGGGCGCGGGCGGCCGGCTTGCGCTCCGGCAGCACGGCGTCTTCGAGGTCGAGTACCAGTGCATCGGCACCGGCGCCCGATGCCTTGGCGAGCTTGCGCTCGCTGTCGGCAGGAACGAACAGCGTCGAACGGATCATCACGATGCTCCGGGTCGGCGCAGCGGCGGAATCAGACGCGCTCGTAGACGATCGCGATGCCCTGACCGCCGCCGATGCACATCGTCGTCAGACCGTAGCGGCCGCGCGTGCGCTGCAGTTCGTGGATCAGCTTGGTCGCCAGGATCACGCCGGTCGCGCCGACCGGATGACCGAGCGAGATACCCGAGCCGTTCGGATTGACCTTGGCCGGGTCCATGTCCAGCTCCTTGCTGACCGCGCAGGCCTGCGCCGCAAAGGCTTCGTTGGATTCGATCACGTCGAGATCCTTGACGCCGAGGCCCGCGCGCTGCAGCGCGATGCGCGTGGCCGGCACCGGGCCGATGCCCATGTAAGCCGGATCGACGCCCGCATGGCCGTAGCTGACGATGCGCGCCAGCGGGGTCAGGCCCAGCTCCTTGACCTTGTCGCCGCTGGCCAGCACGACGGCACCGGCGCCGTCGTTGATGCCCGAGGCATTGCCGGCCGTGACCAGGCCGTCCTTCTTGAACACCGGCTTCATCTTGGCCAGCTGCTCCAGCGTGACGCTGGCGCGGACGTTTTCATCGGTTTCGAAGACTTCGACGCCTTTGCGCGTGGCGATCTGCACCGGCACGATCTGCGACGAGAAGCGACCTTCGGCGATCGCTTGCGCGGCGCGGCGCTGGCTCTCCACCGACACCGCGTCCTGCATTTCGCGCGTGATGCCGTAGCGCTCGGCAACGTTTTCGGCAGTGATGCCCATGTGGAACTTCTGGAACGGGTCGTGAAGGATGCCGAGCATGTAGTCGATCATCTGGATGTCGCCCATGCGGCCGCCCCAGCGCGCCTGCGTCGACAGATACGGCCCGCGGCTCATCGACTCGGCGCCGGCGGCAATTGCCACGCCGGTTTCGCCGAGCAGCAACGCCTGCGTCGCCGACACGATTGCCTGCAGGCCCGAGCCGCACAGACGGTTGACGTTGAACGCGGGCGTTTCGATCGGCACGCCGGCGTTGATCGCCGCGACGCGGCCGAGGTAGGCGTCGCGTGCCTCGGTCGGGATCACGTTGCCCATGACGACGTGTCCGACCTGGTCGGCCGACACGCCGGAGCGCTGGATCGCGGCCTTGACGGCGGTGGTCGCAAGATCGGCGAGGGCAACATCCTTGAGGCTGCCACCAAAGCTACCAATCGCGGTACGAGCGGCCGAGACGACGAAGACATCAGGCTTGGACATGAGCAATTCCGTTTGGGACGAGTAGGAGAGGGCGCATCGACGCGCCGGTGGTGTCAATTGTAGCCACTGCGGTCTGGCCCGGTGCTGATCAGTGCAGCCAGTGCTCGCCGACGATGCGGTTCTGGCGCAGCGCGAACGAGGGCTTGACCCAGGCCACCAGTAGCGGCAACACGACCAACGCCAGTACCAGATTGATGCCCATGATCGCGATCAGCAGCAGCCCCATGTCGGCGACGAACTTCAGATCCGACATCAGATACCAGGGCAGGATGCCGATCGTCATCACGGTGGCGGTGAACAGGATCGCGCGGCCCGTGGTCACCAGCGCGGCTTCGATCGCCTCGTTCCAGAGCCCGCTGCGGGCCTGGACTTCTTCGGCGATACGCGACAACAGGTAGATGCCGTAGTCGATGCCGACACCGACGCCGATCGCTGCGACGATCATCGAATTCACATCGAGGCCGACGCCGAGCCAGTGCATCGCGGCGATCAGCGCTTCGTTGGCCAGGTTGACCGGCACCAACAGCAACAGCCCGGCGACGAACGAGCGATAGGCCAGGCTGCATAGCGCGAAAATCAGCAGGTTGAGCACGCCGATCACGATCCATTCGTACCGTTCGATCACGCGGTTGACCGCTTCCTGCAACGCGATCGTGCCGCTGCCCAAGCGCACGCGGAACTCGGCGTGGTCGGCGCCGACTTCGGCCACCGCGCGCTGCGCAGCGGCCAGTGCCGCATCGACGGTGTCCTGTCGGTTGTCGCGATACCACAGCGACACCGTAGCGTGCTGCAGCGTTGGGTCGACGACATGACCGAAGTTCTTGGCGCTGGACCCCATCATCGCGCCGATCGACGCGGCGCTGATCGCCCGCTCGCGCGCATCCAGCGGCATCCAGCGCGGGTCACCGCCGTTGAACAGGCGGTTGGTTTCGGTCAGATAGTCGGCGAACGACAGCGTCGCGCGCGGCGGGTCGGCGCTGTTCTCCATCAGCCGTTGCAGCCGCTGCATCGTCATCACCGTGTCGACGCGCTGTGATGTCCAGAACGGCGCTTTTGGATCCTTGGCTTCCAGCACGATCTCCAGCGTATTGACGCCGGGGAACTGCGCATTGATCGCGCGCACCGCCTGGTTGAACGCCGAGTCCGGCCAGAACAGGTTGGAGCCTTCGACCGGATTGCCGATCTTGATCTGCGCGGCTTGCTGGACGACGACGCCACTGGCGATCACGACCACCATCGTGGTCAGTAGCGCGGCGCGGCCTTGGCTGAGCCGCGCGATGCGACGCAGCAGCCCGACCGTGACCGGGCTGTTCGATGTGGTGCGCATCCGCTGCGGCGCCGGCAGGCTGGCCAGCAGCAGCGAGATCAGCACGACGCCGGTCGGGATCAGCCACACCGCCCACATGCCGCAGAACAGCGCGTGCCGGACCATCGCCGGTATGGGCGCGGCACACACCACGACGATGCCGAGCACGTCGGTGACGATGCCCAGCAGCGACGGCGCTGCCATCACCGTCATCGTCAGTTCGGCAGCGCGGCGTCGGTCGCCGACATCGGCCAGGATCTCGTAGAAACGCTCGGTGAATTGCACGCTGTGCGAAAAGCTGCGCGCGGTCAGCAGCAGCGGCACGACCATCAGCAAGGGCTCGATCGACACGCCGAGCCAGCCGACCAGGCCGAATGCCCAGATCGCCGCGGTCGCGCTGGTGATGATCGGCGTCAGCACGCCGACCCAGCTGCGCATGTACAGCAGCAGTGCGCCGATCAGCAGGCCGACCGTGACGAGTGCGATCGCGACCATCTGCCGCTCGTAGCGGTACACCCAGCCGATCAGCATCGGCTGCCCGGCCACGTAGACGCGGTGGTGTTCGTCGCGGGCTTGCTCGGCCAGCCGCTCGACGTAGGCGAACACCTCGCCGTAGTCGACGCGCTGCTCGATGAACGTGGCCAGGATCAGCGTGGCGCGATCGTCGTTGGAGATCAGAAACGTGCGGACATTGGGCGCCATGTCGACATGGCGGCGGAACCGCGCCAGTTCGGCGTCGGTCTGCGGCGGTGCGTCGCCCATCAGCGGGCGCATGTCGATGCCCAGCGGTGTGGCTTCGGAGTAGCGTGCCTTTTCCGTGGTGATCGACAGGATCTGGTCGTGATCGACGCCGGGTGCCAGGTCGATATCGCGCGTCAGCTTCCAGGTTTTGGCCAGCGTTTCGGCGTTGTAGATGTCGCCGTCAACGCGCTCGAGCATCAGCATCACGGTCAACGGATTGCCGAAGCTGGGATGGTCCTTGAACGTCTGGACGAACGGATCGTCGCCGGGCAGCAGATCAGAGAACACGGTGCGCAAGTCGACGCGCGGCAAGCCGGCGGCGAAGAACGCGGTGATCGCGACGAACAACACCAAACCGGCCCGCCGATGGGCCAGCACCCAAGTCGCTATTCGTTGCCGCAAGCCCATCGAGGTCCTCGCCCGTTACCCGCGCGAAGACTGCCCGTGTCGGCGCGCCGGCGCACTACCCAGGCCGGGTAGTGGCCCGCGGCTGCATGGCTTGCGTTTAGCCGTTCCAGTCCAGATTGACGCCGGCCAGCACGCTGCGGCCGGGGCCGGGCTCGTAGAAGCGGCCGTTGCCATCGTTGACGATCACCGAGCCGACATAGTCCTTGTCGAACAGGTTGTCCGCGCGCAGGAAGCCGCGAAGACGCCAGTGGGCGCGCTCGACGATATAGCCCAGGCCGGCGCCGATCAGCGTATACGACGGGGCCGACTCGCTGTTGACGTCGTTGACGAACACCGAGTCGATGTAGCGGGCATCGAGTTCGGCATTCAAGCCGCTGCGGCCGCCAAAGTTCAGCCCGGCGAAGCCGCTGTGCTCGGGCGCACCGGCAATGCGCGAACCACGGGCGACCGTTGCATTGGCCGCCGTACACGGCGTGCCGACGCAGGTGGCATACGGCTGGCGCACGGTGGCATCAAGCCAGGTGTAAGCCAGTTGCAGACGCAGGTCCTTGGCCAGCAGCGTCGTCACCGACGCTTCGGCACCCTGCCGCCGTGTCTCATCGATGTTGCGGAACGTCGAGCGGCCGCCACTGTTGGTGGCCACTGCCAGCTCATCGCGAGTATCGGTGTGGAACACCGCCAGCTCGGCCAGCGTACCCGGCTGCAGGCGTAGTTTGGCGCCGACTTCGGCGTTGTTGCTGCGCGCCGCCTCGAGGTCGAGGTTCAAGCCCGCGTTGCCGTCGGGACGATAGGCCGCCTCGGCCAGCGTCGGGGTTTCGAAGCCGCGACCGTAGGAGGCGTACAGCCGCAGCGCGTCATTGGCGCGATACGTCAGGCCAGCGACCGGCGTCGTCGCCGAATAGTCGGTGTTGCCGCTGTCGTCGCGGTTAGCGCCGACGATGTAGCGGTCACGCGACTCGATATCGACGCGGCTGTGACGCGCGCCGGCCATCAGCGTGAAGCGCTCGGTCAGTGCGACGCTGGCTTGCAGGTACTGGTCGAGATTGCCGACGACGTTGCGCTCGTCGCGCCGCAGCGCGCCGCGGACGCCCAGCTCGCTGCCGACGAAGTTGTTGTAGCCCAAGCGGTGCTGCGACAGCTCGTCGTAGTTCAGACCCGCGACCAGCGTCAGCTGCCGGCCTCCGAGCAAACCCTCGTAGGTCCACCGCGCGTCGGTGCCACCGTATTGCGTACTCAAGTCGACGACGCCACCGCCGTGGCGGGGATTGCCCTGCGTGGCCGCCGGGATCGCCAGATACTGCTCGACCGCGCGCTCGCCGTAGTAGCCCAGCACGCGCACGCTCTGGGTGCTGCTCAAGCGCAAGTCGTAGATCAGGCCGCCCTGATTTTGCTCGGCGCTCTTGCGCGTATTGAATTGCGTGGCCTGCACCGTGGCCTGGCTCGGGTCGGCATCGAACTGAGCGCGCGTCAGGCCCAGCGGGTCCTGTGTGTCGGGCGACGAGAACGTATTCAGCACCAAGCTCAGTCGCGATGCCTCGCTGATCTGCCAGTTCAGCTTGGTGTTGAACGACTCGCGCTTGGCTGCACTGTGGTCGCGGAAGCCGTCGGTGTCGAACCGCATGTAGTTGGCGATGTAGTCGATCGTGCGGGCTGGATCGACGCTGGAGCGCATGGTGATGCTGCTGCGCTGCGTGCCGAAGCTGCCGGCGACGAAGGCGCCGCCGACCATTGGATCACCGGCACCGTCGGCGGTGAACATCTGGATGACGCCGCCCGACGAGTTGCCGTACATCGACGAGAACGGCCCGCGCAGCACTTCAACGCGCTCGGCCGACCCCAGATTGAAATGCGACACCTGTCCCTGGCCGTCCGGTTGCGTGGCCGGTATGCCGTCCAGATACAAGCGCAAGCCGCGCACGCCGAAGGTTGCGCGCGAGCCAAAGCCGCGGATCGAGATCTGGGTGTCCTGCGCGTAATTCTGGCGGTCGCGCGCGATCAGACCCGGTATGGCCACCAGCGCCTCGCTCAGGTTGACGCCCAGCGTATTGCCGTACAGGTCTTCGCCGCTGACGGTGCTGATCGACGCCGGCACGTCGAAACTGGCGACCGGCAGCCGCGTGGCCGTGACGGTCACCGTTTCCATTTCGACGGCAGCGGGACTGCTGATGACCGCCGTGTTGCCGATGGCCGCGACTTCGGTCGTGTCGGCGGCGCCTGCTGTGCAGCAGGCCAGGCCGAGCAGGCTGGCGCCGAGGCGCGCCGTGCTCGTCGATAAGGGTTTACGCATGCTCTCTCCGTCGCGGTGTCATGTGGGGTCTTCGTCGCTGCCGCCGATCGTCTGACGCGATCGTGGCCTGGCAGCGGCGCCGCGGGGCGCAACGACCGTGCCACCCGCCGTTGCAGCCTCCAATGCGGTGGCGTCGAGCATCTTAGCCGCTGTGGCCGCTGATCACGCTGCCCCCGCCGATCCGTTGCGCCATTCCTGTCGACACGGATCGGGACAGGGTGTGGCGC
>Ga0255089_1000541_pt1 | contig 13495 bp, 15 predicted proteins | sample Colum_Miss_RepC__2_FD_188468 | JGI IMG/M metagenome (GOLD analysis project Ga0255089, IMG submission 188468) | Freshwater microbial communities from Columbia River, Oregon, United States - Colum_Miss_RepC_8d | ecosystem: Environmental > Aquatic > Freshwater > River | place: USA: Oregon... | reverse complement strand
CTCCATAAGGGTCGTAGTGCTCTTGCCACAGCAGCGCGCCCGTCCCCGAACTGGCCTTGCGTGGTGAGCCCAGAAGATCCGGGTGCAGATACACCGGCGTCGTCGTCGCACCCACCTTCGTCAGCTGAACCAGCGTCTGCCCGCCCAGTTCCAGAAAGTCCGTCTGTTGACTGCCGATCTGCCGGTACGCTCGGCGATTGCGGATGCAGCAGAAAGTTCGCTTTCCGCTGTGCGTTGAATCGATTAATTGTGGACTTTATTTAATTGTTGCGATCGATTAATACCAGCCTGGCAACTGCTATTGCATATTACTTCAATCACGGGTTCAATTGCCCGTAGCAGCCCTATTCTCCACATTCGAGACAAACTGCAGCCACCGCGGACCGTTCCCACGCTTTACGTCCATCGTTGAAAGCGTGGCCCGCGCGAGTCGCAGCGATTCCCGCATATCACCCCTGATTATATAGACGAGCGGCACAAACTCGCGGGTGCCGCTAAGTTCTGGATAGAGATTGAGTTGAATCGTGCACATCGCTTGATCGATGGTACCCACTGCCTCAAAAAAGGGATATCCGTACTCTTTGACATCGCTAATCAGGCGGTCAAAGGTAAGACCGTTATTAGAGTCTGGGCGAAAGTCGTAATCGGACCGCGCCTCTTCGGGGACCAAGTAGCGCAACGGCAAAAACAATGTTGCACGATCAATAGGTTCAGGGTAGACCCCCAACTCACCACCAACATTGTTGATACTTTCGAAGTGAACTCCAAGCGTGACGAAAATGCTGACTAAAGAGTTTTGACTATCCGGATAGCTAGTTCTTCCAAGCCCGATGGACGCGAACGTTTCATTGTTTATCTGCTTCATTAAACGCCCACGCTTCCTCCGGAAGCCTTCTATGACTAACCGCTTATCCAGTAAATCATTAACTTCTTTTGCAAAGCTCATGTGGCACTCCTATCCGCTAACAGCCACTATTCGGACGGGAGAGATGACGGTCAAAAAACAGCGCTTGCCCAGTTCGGTCCCTGGGTTTCGACCGTCATTACTTGCTCTCCCTCAGGTGTGCTTGAAAAGTCCAACAACAATTTATCAGCAAGATCGCTGGTCGTGACGACAAGAATTCCATCGTTATTGATGGCGAAATCAAAATCGAACTTGATCTCAGCAAGAGAGACCACCAGAAGAGCTCCGCAGTCTATGGTGTGCTTCGTCCAGATGTAGACAGACGATGGGTTGGCGTCTGTCAGACGCTGCAGGAACTTCCTGAATCGCTCGGTTTCTCTGTCAGAGAATTTGATCTCATACCGAGCAAAAGGCTGCGCTATGAACTTTTGCGCGGCCATACGCATTTGCGCAGCCTGTTCAAGGCTACCCAGTTCGTCAGCCTGCACAGAGCGACCCGTCAGGGCACTGAGTTCTTCCAGATGCAGCTTCAAATGCAGCTTCAGCCGGAGCCTGTCGGATAGCGACGGGACGGACATCAGTAATCAACCTTTGACTTGTCGTTGGTGCGACGCGCCATTAGCGACCTCCCAAGCCGTCTCTACGATTTGGCCACTGGGAGCTTTGTACTTATACGGATTCTTGTTGGCAACAAAACAGAGGGGACATTAAAGCAGTCCAGGATAGGCGTTCAGCAGCAGACCCTTCGCCATCAAGCGAATGGCGTCTTGCCCGGGGTCCTGCAAACAAAAGCCTGTCAGCTTGTGCTCAATCAATGCCTCTGCGAAGCGTTGTGTAACTAGAACATTCGAGCCAGGGCTGATCTTGAATATCGGGGGTAGATCGACCGGAAGGTCCTTCTTGAAAACATACTGCGAGCAGAACGCGATATCGCCATCGGATCGGCGGTCGCATTTGGAGCGTTCGATATCAAGGAATCCCCGCTCCACCCGCAGCACGTTCATGCCGAAATACGGCTTGCCGCGCAGGTCGTGAAAGCGCACAAACTGCACATCACTGCCGACGATAGGAGCCAGAACCTTGCGTGCGCGCTCGGACACGAGAGGCGCTTCAAGCATCCACCCAACGAAGTCTCCAAGCTTTTTGCTCTTGCCCAGCATCTGCAGCGGGGGCAATTCCCAATCCTCCGGCATGGACTTGGCGTGGAAGTATCGGTCCCAATACCCATGATCCCTGATATAGCCGACAAGCCCCATGTACTTCTTGCTGCTGCCTCCACGTAGCAGCCAAACGCGTGATGGGTCCTCGTTCATTTTGAGCAGAAAATCTTGCCCGCCTCCGTGCCATTTGGAAATTTATACCAATACGAATTATTGTCGGCTTGCCTTTCCAATGTCACCTCCTCCCTAGCGCCTTTATGTCAAACCAAACCAGCGGAAGAAGATTCCGAAGCCACCACATATTTACTGCTTGAACAAATATTGAGAATCCCACCAGCACCCTTAACACCTTTGAACAATCATAGGTAAAGCCAACGATTATAGAAAGAACGAATACGGGGATCAGCAAGAGAAACGAGTATCGAATAAACATGCGGGTTTGGATACTCATGCTCCTCCAGCTCGAACTCATCCGTGTACTGCCGGCACGGCACCGACGATCTATCGACCATCTCGTTCTCCGTTCAGCAGACAAACATCAACGTTCTGATGTACGTCAAACCGAGGCAGGGTCAGCCTAAGCCGCTACTTATGATCTGATCTCTCTAAATGCTCCAAGAAAGTCGCCGCCGCCGACTCAGATTTAAAGTGTACACGCAATGAATCGTCGTCTCGAGTTGCCAATATGAGCCAACTAGAATGGGTCGATATCAGAGCGACGGCATCACCCCGGCTACTGATTGCATCTGCAAGACTTCCACCCGGATCTCGTCCAAGTCCTCGAAGAATATCTGCCGGATCATCAGTGATACGGAATTCGCAAATTGGGTAAATGCCGAAATGTGCGTGGAAGTATTGGATCGGGTCGGGGTCTAAGCAGACGATTTGATAAGCCCCATCACCACAGGAAGCTGCTGCATGTAGCGCTCTGAAAAATCGCTTCGTAAAAAGGACATTAAAATCCCCAGCAGACTCAAAAGTGCGGCCACTTATAAGCTCTCGCCTCTCAACATCACAAGCCTTGCGCACCGCTAGCTCAACAGCCTCAAAGCGGGTCCTATCTTTTGAATAAATTATCATTGACCCAGATCATCCTTAAACCGGATTTTGACTTTGCGGCAACTAATCGGCCGTTGCGGCGCCCTCACTGGCAAGGGCGCGCAATGCTTCACTTAGCAGACTGTCGTCGCCTGGCTCCATAACAGCCGCCTGCGAGTCCTGTCTCAACAACCAACACACATCTGCAACTCTACGCACCGATGGCGGAAGATCATCAGTGATCACGCCTTCGAAACCGAGAAAGGCACACGCCTGAGTTTCATCAATGTGGTCGGCTGCAAACAGGTACGCCGCTAGGCTGGTTCGATGCACGACACCGAGGCTGAAGTCCTCCAGAGCGGCCTGAGCCAGCGACAACAGTACGGTACGATCTGCGGACGCACAGTACTCAGTTAGCAGCGCTTCTAACTTCGCTGGAAGTTCAAGTCCCCTCTCATAGAAGGACGCAGCCCAATCGCCTGACTGCTTAGCGTCACCGGCAAAAAGCCCAAGTCGGAGAAGACGCCAGAGGAAGGTTTCTGCATCGGCATTCAGCATGGCTCTGCATCCTTGGATCAAAACGTCCGGCCACCGGGGACGCGATCCGCCGGGAAACTCGGGGGGATGTTCTCGTACGGTGCATTGATGGTCTTTGTCCCGGTCCACTCGTCCGGGAACTGCCGCTCGCCACCATGCTTCCCTGTGTGGTTCTGATGCTGATGAATTACCTTGCCGTCCTTCGTCACTTCATGGGTGCGCGAGATCATCTTCCCATTTTCACGTTCGATGATCTGAACTGACTTTGCTCCATCAGCGCCCAATGCCTTGCGGCCAAGCACTTCTTTGGTGACGCCAGATGTTCCCTTTGCTGCATCGATGACCTTTGCAACGGTCCTGACCCCGACTACAGCATTTTTCAGCAATCCCCGACCGCCTGATAGCGTGTCTACACTGACGATGATTGCAGCACCGCCGACGGCCATTGCTGTGTTGCCCGCCTGGCTGATGGTAACCGCGCCCTCAACAGGCAGGCCCTTCTGAAACGCGTGGATCAGCAGTCCAAGCTCGCCCGTCGAATCCGTGAACTTATACGGGTTATTGTTCCCATAAGCATACCGGTTGAACGTAAACGGATTGTCGTCGACGAAGTGGATCGGGTCCGGGGTCAGGAAGCGGTGTTGCGATGGGTCGTAGAACCGGGCCTTCATGTACGTCAGGCCCGTCGCGTCGTGGGCGTGCCCGGTGTAGCCCACCGTGGTTTCCGATCCGTTGAGCTTGGCTCCATAAGGGTCGTAGTGCTCTTGCCACAGCAGCGCGCCCGTCCCCGAACTGGCCTTGCGTGGTGAGCCCAGAAGATCCGGGTGCAGATACACCGGCGTCGTCGTCGCACCCACCTTCGTCAGCTGAATCAGCGTCTGCCCGCCCAGTTCCAGAAAGTCCGTCTGCTGACTGCCGATCTGCCGGTATGCTCGGCGACCGCTGCGCGTGTACAGCGTGTATTCCGCCGTTGCTCCCGTCTGTGGCGTGAAGAACCGCACTTGGCAGAGCGCACAGTGGCGTACCCAGCAAATGGGGGCTACAAGCCCGGACTACAGCTGTTTCCCGAAAAACTCGCGATGTAACTGGTTGCGCCTGTCCGGTATTGTGCCGAACTGCAGGCAATGCAATTGCAGATGCAGCAGAAAGTTCGCTTTCCGCTGTGCGTTGAATCGATTAATTGTGGACTGTGTTTAATTGTTGCAATCGATTAATACGAGCCTGGCAACTGCTATTGCTTATTACTTCAATCACGGGTTCAATTGCCCGTAGCAGCCCTATTCTCCAGATTCGAGACAAACTGCAGCCACCGCGGACCGTTCCCACGCTTTACGTCCATCGTTGAAAGCGTGACCAGCGACTACATGCTCGATGGCGCTGCCGATGAGGCGGCTAAAGCCAGATTCGAGGACCGCGAGCTGCTCCGGCAATTTCAGGAGGTCGAGCGGCTGCCCGACGAGGGCAAGCACGCGGTCAAGAAGCTGCTCGATGCCTTCCTGACCAAGAAACAACTGCAGGCGCTGGCGCGCTGAGGCGGAGATTGACGATGAATGCGACCGTGGAACAAGCCTTGATCTCGAAGATCAGGACGCTGTCACCGCAGCAGGTGGCCGAGGTGGAAGACTTCGTGGAGTTCCTGGCCGCCAAGGCGGCGAAGCGCGCGGCCTTCGACCGGCTGCTGGCGATCGCGCCGGCGCTGGAAGCCGCCGGCGTTACGCCGATGAGCGAGGACGAGATCGCAGCGGAGATCAAAGCTGCGCGCGCCAAGCGGCGCGCGAAAGCGCAGCCGTAAGCCCAACTGCGTGCGGATCGTCCTGGATACGAATATCGTGCTGTCGGCACTGCTCTGGCGCGGCACGCCGTATCGGCTGTTCGAAGCGATCCGCCAGCAGCCCGACGTGCAGCTCTACAGCAGCGCTACGTTACTCGCGGAGCTGGCCGACGTGCTGACCCGGCCGTCGCCGACCAAACAGCTCGCCACCATCGGCAAGACCGCACGCGAGGTCACGGCCGATTACCTCGCTGTCGTCGAGATCGTCGCGCCGGCCACGCTCAGCGCCCCGGTTTCGCGCGATCCCGACGACGATCAGGTGCTCGCTTGTGCGCTTGCGGCCCAAGCAGACCTGATCGTCTCCGGGGATGGCGATCTGCTGACGCTCAAATGCTTTCAGGGCGTCCCCATCGTGACGGCGGCGCAGGCCGTCGAGAAAATCAAGGCGGCCACAAGTTGATCTCGATAGGCGGAAGACGATCACGCCGTTCCGCCTACGAGCTAATTTCTCTACTGATCTAAATCAGAGTGCTTTTGGAGAATCTCCTTCCAGTTTACTTCCAGCCTCCATACTCCTTCCGAACCCGCCCCGCGAACTATGCCATCAGCTTGAATTTCCCCATCGCTGATTGAGATGACTAGACCGTCCACAAGGGAAATCTCAAACCGTTGAAGATCTCGCAACGTTCCCGAAGAATTCAATCTAACGTACCCCTCGGCGTCCGCATTTCCAAAATCAACATATACAGAAGAACTAATATCCATGGCCATCACCTAAAGTTCCTTTCATCTTTCGGAACGGGATTTGGCTGCGTAGGAGTAAGCAGCTTATTGGCTGCTTCTCGGCTCAAGCCGGTCACGGTCGCATGATTCGGTGACCTTCCCGACGTCGATACAACGTCGCCTCCCGCTGCACGGATTTGCCCTGCAGTCGTGACCCCCACTTGATTCTGAACAACGTTAGCGCATAGATCACATAGTGAGGCGCCATTTTGAGCTTCCGCTGAGAATCCCTCTACGCCACTGGGATGTACGCCGGTACCCGCAGCAATTCCTTCAACCGAATTTCCTCCATTGGGTGTTGCTGCGCCACCTCTAACAACAAGAGCATCGTCAGCTATTCTTGCCGCCGCCTCTCCAGTCTCACGAGATGCTTTAATACCTAGCCCAGCAACGCCTGGAACGCCCGGAATGGCTGCCCCGACAGCATCAACAGCCACTCCTACCGCATCCACTGCTGCGCCGACGAAATTTCCAGATGAGACATTGTCGATAAAGCTGTCGACGCCAACGGCAAGGCTGATGGCCTCGAACCCTGCCTCTACATACTTCCCGGTCGGGTCTTTACACCGATACGGATTATTGTTGGCATAAGCATACCGATTGAACGTAAACGGATTGTCGTCGACGAAGTGGATCGGGTCCGGGGGCAGGAAGCGGTGTTGCGACGGGTCGTAGAACCGGGCCTTCATGTACGTCAGGCCCGTCGCGTCGTGGGCGTGCCCGGTGTAACCCACGGTCGTTTCCGATCCGTTGAGCTTGGCTCCATAAGGGTCGTAGTGCTCTTGCCACAGCAGCGCGCCCGTCCCCGAGCTGGCCTTGCGCGGTGAGCCCAGAAGATCCGGGTGCAGATACACCGGCGTCGTCGTCGCACCCACCTTCGTCAGCTGAACCAGCGTCTGCCCGCCCAGTTCCAAAAAGTCCGTCTGCTGACTGCCGATCTGCCGGTACGCTCGGCGACCGCTGCGCGTGTACAGCGAGTATTCCGCCGTTGCTCCTGACTGCGGCGTGGTTGGCCGCGCTGAAGGTATAGCGCGGTCGCCGTGCCCAGGTGTCGCCGCCCAGTCGTTTTGTACAAGCGGGCCATCAAGTGCGCCGCTAGCATCGCGTCCCAATATAAAAACAAGAGGGGACCCCGCATGCTCAGAACACCACTTCTGCTCGCCTGCTCAGTGCTGTTCGCACTGGCAGGCTGCGGCACCGCCGACAACGTGCCGATCAATATCATCCAGGCCTGCAGCAAGGATGATTCGGCCGTTGCGACCGGCATGCCGACTCAAGATCGCATTTACTCTTGGATCGAAGACTTGGTCAGCATCGGCTATCGGCGCACGGGGACCAAGGCGGGCTATGAAGCGGCGGCCTACGTAAAGTGCCAGCTCGAGTCCTTGGGTCTGGAGGACGTTCATTACGAATATTCGACGTCCTGGAGTTGGTCTGCCGATAAAGCTGTCCTATCCGTTGGCGGCACACCGGTTGATGCGTTTCCTTCTGCGTTCTCCTATCTGACACCCAATGAGCCGTCGACTTTTTCGACAGGTCCACAAGGGCTGAACGCCGAGATGATCGATATCGGCCTGGGCACGCCGATCGAGCAACAACTGAAGAACGTAAAGGGCAAGATCGTTCTGTTTGACCTGAAGTTCCTGTTGCCGACGGCAGGCTTGGCGCCGCTGATGGAATTCCTGTGGGACCCGACCTTATCGGTGCTGGATCGCGAGTTGTCGATACTCGTTCCGAATCCTTACATCACGACCTACTCCACGGTGTTGCAGGCGGCAATGGACGCTGGCGCTGTTGGGTTTGTTGGCGTGATGGCGGACTACTTTGATTCCAATCGCTACTACAACGAACTGTATCGCCGCACCGAAGTGACCATCCCGGGCTTTTGGGTGACGCAAAAAGAAGGGCAGCGCCTCAGAGAACAGCTGCGCAACGGTACGAGAGAAGCCCGCATCGTATTCGAGGGCTCACGCAAAGCCGTTGAAGCGCGCAGCGTGGTGGGCATCCTACCCGGCAAAAGCAAGGAGACCATCATGGTGCAATCGCATCACGATTCCGTCTTCAAAGGGGCGGTGGAAGATGGCAGCGGCGTGGCGTCGGTGCTAGCCCAAGCGCAGTACTACGCATCGCAGCCCGCAGAATCGCGTGAGAAGACGATGCTGTTCGTGACCTTTGATACCCACTTCACCGGCTATCAGGCGCACATGGCGTTCGTGGACAAGTACATCGTCAAGAAGGAAACGCCATATAAGATTGTTGCCAATGTCACGCTGGAGCACATCGGCAAGCAAGGCATCAAAGGCCCCGACGGACAACTGCTGATCAAAGATCAGTCCGAGCTGCGCGGCATCATGAACAACTTTGGTCTGCCGATGAAGGTGGCGATGATCAATGCCATCATCAAACACGACCTGCGCCGCATGGCGCTATTGCAAGCCAACGTACTGTGCGCGGTCGGCGGCATTCCAACCGATGCATCCTTTGTGTGCGCCGAAGGCATACCGACGGCCAGCCTGATCTCGGGCCCGCTGTATCTGTATGACGAAGCCGACACGCTCGACAAGGTCGACCGCGAACAACTGGTGCCGGTCACGGAAGCGTTCATCGACATCATCGATGCAATCGACGCAACGCCCGCCGCATTGCTGGGCCTGCTGCCCGTCCCTGTCGTCAATCCGGTCGACCTTTGATGATGCGGTCCATCGTTGCGGCGGCGGCACTGGCCGCCGCCTGTGGACTGTCGGCCTGCGCGGGCGGAGATGACGGCGCGGCGATCGGGCTCGACACTGTTGCCGAGCGGGCCCAACAGCTGCCGACCGTGGTGTCCATGTTCAGCCGCCCGCCTGCATCGCCTAAGTCCACGCAGTGGCCGGTGCTGCTGTCTCACGCTTGGTCGAGAACCGCCGACACCACGTTCCAGGGTGACACCAAGGTGTCGGGTGGCGAATACGATGCGTATGGTGTCAAAACGGCACTGGAGGCCGACGGCGTCATCGTTTATCAGCCGAACAAAATGATGTACGGCTCCCACGAAGATCGCGGCAGCCTGCTCTACAAGCGCTGCGCAGGCGACACGCTGGACGCGCGCCTGTGCAAGGGCCGCGCGCCGGTCGTCGAAGACGGCTTCTACGCGGCGATGGTCGACTACTGCGGCAGCCCGGTGAACCGTGAAAAGCACGGCTTCACGTCGGAAGGCGAGTGCTATCAGAAGGTGAAGTTCAACATCATCTGTCACTCGCAAGGCTGTCCCGACTCGCGATACATGATGTCGGCCATCACCAATGAATTAACGGGCCGACCCCTCTATCAAAGCGTGGCGAGTTGGACGTCCATGCTCGGAGCGAACAAGGGGACGGCGCAGGCTGATTTTGTCATCGAGGCGTCCGCGTCCTGTCTTAGCGATCAGTGCGAGTCCCCGCTGCTCGACCTGGCTTTCGCGGTCGACGAGTACAGCGGCAACCGATTCCTCAACGCAGAAGGAAGTAAATCCGTCGTCGCGCTCAGCACCAAGTACATGACGGTCACCACCGACATGAACTGCGACCCCGGCAAGCAGACCTGCCCGCCGAGCTTCAATCAGCGATATCCGTTACCGGAAGACCCAGCGCATCCGATCTACTACCAGACGTTTTCCACTTCGATCCTGGATATCACGCATCCCTGCTACCAGAAGGATCAGTTCTTCTGGCGCATCATTCTGGATCGTGAAGGCGAGAACGACGGCAACATCTCGGTGACGTCACAGGCGTTCGAGTTTTACGGCCCGGGCAGCACCGGCGGGAGAACGCCGGTGAAAGCACGCTACGTCTATGGCGATAGCCTGACGACAACACGATTGCATCCCGGCTTGAATCATATGTCGCTCAGCAGCTCCGACGTGCCCGGCCTGCCTGGCGTGAGTTGCATGGGCGAAGATAACGCCGACTTCGCCTTCAGCAGGATCAACTTCTATCGCAACGTGGTCACGGAGCTCGCGAACCTGGACCTATGACGCGGCATCCGGCGCACAGTGGATCAGGCTGACGAAGTTCGGATCGATGACGTTGGTCGGGTTGATCCCAAAGACTTCGTTGAAGGCGTGATCCACATGCGACAGGTCGTGGAAGCCGGCATCCATCGCCACTTCGGTGAACTGGCGCCCGCGCTGCCACATCAAGCAGCCGCGCCAGACCGCCAGCCAGCGAGCGTATTGCTGAACGGTAAAGCCCACTTCCTTCTTGAACAGATAGCGGAGTCGCGACTTGGATAGATGGGCTTCTCTGGCCAGAACGTCGGCCTCGACCTCGTTCAGTGGAAGTGTGGCCAAGGCATTCAGTACGCGCTCGATACGAGGATCAACCGGGCTCTTCTCCTGTATGGGCTCACCGAGCATCGACTCGATCACGTCATCCATCAGTTGGCGTGCTTGCGCCGGCCGCAACTCGCCGCTGGCAGCGAGCCGGATGGTCGGCAACAAGTGCTCGAATCGATCGATCGCGAAGTCGACGACATCTCGGTTTTTCAGCAGCGCTTTTACCTGCTTCATGCCCGCCGCTTCGACGGGTATGTAGAACAGCGCGATATCACTTTCAAACGCGATCAGCTGGTTTCTGACGGCGCCGGGCGCAACCAACGATGCCCGCGTCACCAACTTCTGCCCGTTGACCTCAATCGAATAGGGCTTTCCACAAGCAATCCGCAGCGTGGCGCAAAGAGGCGAAGTCGGCCTGTCCAGCAGCAGAGAAGGCGCCAGCAGAATCAGGCTGCACGGCCAGTAATAAATGATGATGCCCTTAGGTGCCGAATGCTTGATCTGCATGACGTATTTTAGGCCCCGTTATCGAGCGGACCGCTGATGATCGCGGTCGTCAAAGGCTTGCTGATCTTCCTCGTCACGGATCATGTGCAGCGCAATCGCGGAGAGCAACCCGCGATGACGGCCGATCATCGAAGCCGACTTGCCGATCAAGAAAACGGCCCGTCTGAATCGACGATCATGCTGCGTCAGTTAGCATCGCACCGCTTACCGAGGGCGGGCCGCGATCGCCGATCGCTGTGCGCGCGCCGCCCGCAAGCGCGGCTACTTGAAGCGCTTGATCATCCGCTGACGCTTCTTGACCTGGCGGCCGGTCAACACGTTCTTTTTGTCCTTGAACGGGTTGTCGCCAGTCTTGAACGTCAGCACCAGCGGCACGCCCTTGAGCTCGAAGTGCGCGCGGAACTCGTTGGCGAGGTAGCGCTTGTAGGTCGTCGGCAGCTTGTCGGTCTGGTTGCCGTGGATGACGATCTGCGGCGGATTGCTGCCGCCTTGGTGCGCGTAACGCAGCTTGATGCGGCGGCCGAGCACGGCGGGCGGTGCGTGGCGGTCGACGCTGCGCTCGAGGATGCGAGTCAGCTCGGGCGTGGGCAGGTCCTTCATCGTCGATTCGTAGGCGACCTTGACGTCGCGCATCACCACGCCGACGCCGGAGCCGTGGCGCGCCGAGATGTAGTGAACCGGCGTGAAGTCCAGAAACGGCATCTTCAGCCCGACCTGGTACTTGGCCTGCTCGCGGTCACCGGAGTCGAGCCCGTCCCACTTGTTGACGGCCAGGATCATCGCGCGACCGCGTTGGGCGACCAGGCCCATCAGCCGGGCGTCCTGCTCGCCGATGTCGGCGTGAGCATCGACGACGACGATCACCACGTGGGCGTTCTCGATCGCTTGCAGCGTCTTGATGATCGAAAATTTCTCGATGACTTCTTCGACGCGCGACCGACGCCGGATACCGGCAGTGTCGATCAGCGTGTAGGCGTTGCCCTCGTATTCGAACGGCACACGGATCGCGTCGCGCGTGGTGCCGGGCTTGTCGGCGGCCACGACGCGCTCTTCGCCGATCAAGCGGTTGACCAGCGTGGACTTACCGACGTTGGGGCGGCCGACGATGGCGACACGCACCTCGCCTTCGATGTCCGGCAGCGTCGCGTCGTTGGCGGGGAACTTGCCCATAACCGAGCGCATCACGCTGACGATGCCGTCGCCATATTCGGCCGACACCGGCTGCGGCTCGCCCAGGCCCAGCGCGTAGAAGTCGGCGACCATCGTGCCGCGGTCGTTGCCGCGCGCGCGGCCTTCGGTCTTGTTGACCAGCAGCGTGATCGGCTTACCGAGCTTGCGCAGCTTGCTGGCGATGGCCTCGTCGCTGCTGTGGCGGCCAGCCGGTGCGTCGGTCAGAAAGAAGATGTGGTCGGCTTCTTCCAGCGCCATCTGCGCCTGCTCTTCGGCCAGCGCCGCGAGCGGGTCGGCCGATTCCGGCATCAAGCCACCGGTGTCGACGACGATGAAGGCCTTGTCTTCGAACACGCCGCGGCCGTACTGACGGTCACGCGTCAGGCCGGCGTAATCGGCCACCAGCGCGTCGCGCGTGCCGGTCAGACGGTTGAACAGCGTGGACTTGCCGACATTGGGTCGCCCCACCAATACCAGTACGGGGAGACCCGATTGCATGTCGATTTACTTCTTCTGAAGCTGGATCGCCGCGAGGCGACCAGCGGAGTTGAGCACGTAGAGCACATCGCCCGACACCACCGGCTTGGCGGTGATCGGGTCGCTGCCCAGACGGCTGCGGCCGACGATGCGGCCGTCGGAGGGGTCCATCCAGTGCAGATAGCCTTCGTAGTCGCCGACGACGACGTAGCCGTCGAAGTACGCCGGCGGCGAGGTGTGGCGATACAGCAGCGATTCCTGCTTCCAGGCGGCGGCGCCGCTGCGGCCGTCGAGGCCCCAGATCACGCTGCTCTCATCGGAAACAAACACCTTGCCGCCGCCTTCTTCGAGGCTGTTGAACGATTTGACGCCGCGGCGCCAGGCCACTTGTCCGCCGGCCGGCTCTAGGCAAGCCACTTCGCCACCGAAGCTGGCCACGTACAGGCACTGCTCGCCGAGCACCATGTCGCCGTCGATGTCGACCAGGCGGTCGAGCACAGTGCGGCCGCTCGGGACACTGATTGCCTGCTCCCAACGCGGCGTGCCGTCGGCCAGCGTCAGCGACACCAGACGGCCGTTTTCCATGCCGATGACGACGGTCGGACCGATGATCATCGGCCGCGACAGGCCGCGCAGCACCAGCTCGGGCACGGTGCGGTCGAACGTCCACTGGCGCGAGCCGTCGCTGGCCGACAAGCCGAACACGCGGCCGTCAACCGAACGCGCGACGACGATGTTGCCCTCGCCCACCGGCGTGCCGAGCACTTCGCTCGACAGCGCCGCGCGCCAGACTTCGGCGCCGTCGGTGCGCTTGAGCGCGATCACTTCGCCTTCGAGCGTGCCGACCAGAATCAGGT
>Ga0255089_1000533_pt1 | contig 13555 bp, 11 predicted proteins | sample Colum_Miss_RepC__2_FD_188468 | JGI IMG/M metagenome (GOLD analysis project Ga0255089, IMG submission 188468) | Freshwater microbial communities from Columbia River, Oregon, United States - Colum_Miss_RepC_8d | ecosystem: Environmental > Aquatic > Freshwater > River | place: USA: Oregon... | reverse complement strand
TAGTAAGCACGATTTCCGCACCAAAAGCTTTTAGCAAGCGCCTTCGTTCCAAGCTCATGGTTTCGGGCATGGTAACAATTAATTTGTAACCGCGCGCTGCACAAGTAAACGCTAAACCGATACCAGTATTCCCGCTGGTCGGTTCAATAATTACCGTACCTTCCTTTATTTTACCCTCTTTTTCTGCAGTATTGATCATATGCACAGCAATACGATCCTTGACCGACCACAGAGGATTGAAATTTTCTAACTTGGCAGCAACAGTTGCTTTTGCATCACCCACAACTCTTCGCATCCTTATAAGAGGGGTGTCGCCCACACATTGGGTGATGTCATCATAAATTTTCCCACGCAATTGTTTTGATTCCATGAAACAGCTCCTGTCTTGTAGGCCTTGCAAATTCTCAACTTATATTAACTTACACCATTACACTGAAAATCGGTTCCTAGCAAGAGATTCATTATGTTTTGCTAATGGCCTATTTGATTTAAGTCAAACTTTTCCAAGCAATTCAACAACATTTTCCGCCTTAATCACTTCTGATAACCAATTTGATTTTAAAGGAACTTACTTTCTGATTTGCAACAAATTTTAACCTAATGAAACACTTGCAATCTTTTCATTTTATTATTGGGTTGTCATTTTTTTAAGCTCGGATAATCTTCCTTATATGAGTAATAAAGTTTTGGTTTTTGATTTTGGTAATGTAATCGGCATGTTCAGCCATTTGAAAGCTGCTGCGCAAATGTCCCAGCATTGCAACAAAAACATTGAAACCATTAGAACGGTTTTATTCGAAGAAACTACTGAAAATGAGCTTGAAAAGGGCAATATTTCGCCCGAGCAATATCGAAAAATTATACGCGACTCACTGCACATCAACTGCCCAGATCACGAATTTGACCATGCTTTTAGCGATATGTTTACAGCCAACGATGCTGTTTGCAACATCATCCCTCATTTGGCAAAATCACACAGGCTGGTTTTGTTAAGCAACACCAATTGGTTCCATGCGAAGCGTTTTCTTACCCAGTTTAACCATGTACTGGGTCATTTTGATTCATTGATTTTGTCTCATGAAGTGCGCTGCAGAAAACCTGCCCGGCAAATTTATGACATCCTCAATGAAAAAACAAACACCAAGCCCGCAGATTGCTTATTTGTTGATGACCTTCATGCCAATATTCAAACTGCTAAGGATTGCGGTTGGGACGGAATTGTTTATCATCCAGAAATTAATCTTGAAAAAGAACTGATGAGCAAAGGTATTTCTTTTTAGCTACTACTCTGGACTATCATAATTTAAACAAATGGAGAGAACTATGAACCTGATCGAAAAAGCAGACCCAGAAGTATGGAAAGCAATTCAGCACGAAAAAACCAGGCAGCAAGAAGGTCTGGAAATGATTGCCTCCGAAAATTACACAAGCCCGGCGATCATGGCCGTTCAGGGTTCTGTTCTTACCAACAAATATGCTGAAGGGTATCCAGGTAAAAGATATTACGGCGGATGCGAGTTTGTTGATGAAGCCGAATCTCTTGCAATAAGCAGAGCTTGCAAGCTTTTTGGTGCTGAACATGCAAATGTACAGCCTCATGCAGGCGCCAGCGCCAACATGGCCGTTTACTTTTCTTGCCTGCAACCAGGTGACACCATTCTTGGCATGAATCTGGCCCATGGCGGGCACCTTACTCATGGAATGCATTTGAATTTTTCAGGCAAGCTTTACAAGATCATTCCTTATGGTGTTAAGCAAGACGATGGCAGGATTGATTATGATGAAGTAGCAAGATTGGCCAAAGAACATAAGCCAAAAATGGTACTAGCTGGTGCTAGTGCTTATTCCCGGGTAATTGATTTCGCAAAGTTCGCAGAGATTGCCAACGACAACAAATCGATTTTCATGGTGGATATGGCACACATCGCAGGATTGGTAGCTGGCGACCAACATCCTTCACCTGTACCATGGGCAGACTTTGTAACCACCACCACCCACAAGACATTGCGCGGGCCCAGGAGCGGGCTTGCAATGTGCAAGAAGCAATGGGCGGACAAGCTCAATCAGGCCGTTTTCCCCGGAATGCAAGGTGGGCCGCTTATGCACGTGATTGCTGCAAAAGCAATTATTTTTAATGAAGCGATGCAACCCGCTTTTAAAGTTTATGCCTCGCAAATTGTTGCCAATGCTAGGACTGTGGCCCATGAAATCATGGCACGCGGGCATCGGATAATTTCAGGTGGTACAGACAATCACATGATGCTAGTAGATGTAAACCATAAGGGATTGAGCGGCAAAATTGCTGAAAAATCACTTGATGCTGCAGGAATTACGATCAACCGCAATGGCATCCCGTACGATACTAGGAAGCCACTAGATCCTTCAGGCATCCGAATTGGAACTCCCGCCTTGACTACTCGGGGCATGAAGGAACTCGAAATGAAGCGAATTGCACATTGGATTTGCGATATTTTAGAGAGCCCTGATGATAAGAACTTGCAGTCCAAGATTCATGGGGAGATCAAGGAACTTTGCAAGAGTTTTCCTGCTCCCTCGGAACTAGCTTGATAGTTGCCTCGAAAAGTTTTAATGTTTGAACTATGTTAGAATACCAAGGGCAATGTCAGCTGCTATTTTGTTTTGGCAACGCCCTTTCACTTACCCTTGCAGAGGCTTCATGGCATTAGAGACAGCGCTTCATTCTTGGCATTCTTCGAATGGGGCACGCATGGTTGATTTTGGCGGCTGGGATATGCCCGTCCAATACACAACCATTGTTGATGAGCACACTGCAGTTCGCAATGACTCCGGGATTTTTGATATTGGTCATATGGGCAGGCTCAAAATTCATGGGCCAGATGCCACAAGTTTTCTTCAGATGATTTGCACCAACAATTCTGCCAACCTTAAACCGGGGCAGGTTCGGTACAATCTCGTTTGCAATGAAAAAGGTACCATTCTTGATGACATTCTTGTTTATCAGCATGGCTTAGATTTCCTTTTAGTCGTTAATGCTTCGAATCGCATAAAGATCGTATCTTGGCTATTAAACCATTCAGGATCTTTAAATGTAAAAATTGAAGATCAAACTCTTGCTACTAGCATGATTGCTGTACAAGGGCCAAACGCCATCGCTCTTGCCAAACAACTGATATCTGATGACCCCCTCAAGTTGGGCTACTACTTCAGTTTTGATTCCAAAACAATGGATGTCCCCAGCCTAATAAGCAGAACAGGATATACTGGCGAAGATGGTATCGAAATCATTCTTCCCAAGGGCGAAGAAATCAAAGTTTGGGAAAAGCTAGTCGCAATGGGATGCAAACCTTGCGGATTAGGATGCAGAGACACACTCAGGCTTGAAGCAGCTATGCCACTTTATGGGCATGAAATCGATGAAAACACTAATCCTTTAGAAGCTGGATTGGGATGGGCAGTTAAATTAGACAAAGGCGAATTCATTGGCAGAGATGCTTTGGTAAAAGAAAAAAACAGCCCATCCGGTAGAGTGCGTGTCGGTCTTGAACTTCCCGGAAAACGAATTCCCCGCGAATTATATCCCGTCACTAAAAATGGCACGGCCTTGGGGAAAGTTACTAGTGGTACTTTTTCCCCCACCTTTAATAAACCCATTGCAATGGCTTATGTTCCTGCTAATCTATCTGCCGTTGGTACCGATTTAGATATCGATATTCGTGGTAAATTCGAACCTTGCAAAGTGGTTTCTTTACCTTTTTACAAGCGAAAAACAACTTGATGACACTGTTTGTCATCATGAGATTTGATTAGTAGCTGTTTGGTTGCTTATTTATATAAATAGAAGCGAAAGTGCTTCAGGGAGTATTTACAATGGATCCGATTAAACTCCGATACGCAAAAACTCATGAGTGGGCCTCAGTTGAAGGCAACATTTGTACAGTCGGCCTTACAAAATTTGCTGTCGACCTTCTAACCGATGTAATTTACATCGATATGCCCGATGTTGGTGATCCTGCATTAAAAGGTGATAGTTTTGGTGAAATCGAGTCAGTAAAAGCGGTTAGTGATATATACGCCCCAGTAGAAGGCGAAATCATTGAGATAAATGATAAATTGGTACTAGACCCTGCTACGATTTCTAAGGATCCCTATGGCAAAGGCTGGCTTGTAAAAATCAAAATGGCAGGCAAACCTAATTTGGATCATCTGATGAATCATGCAGCTTATGAAAAACAGATTGCTTCTGAATCTCACTAGTATCTTTCTGCAAGAATTTTAATTAGCACAATTTGAAGGGAGTTGGATCGTGCCTTATCTTCTTAACACGCCTGATGATAAAAACGAGATGCTTAAAAGTATTGGTGCTTCGAGCATTGATGATCTTTTTAGCAATATACCTGAATCTGTGAGGCTTAGCCGGCCTCTGGATATCCCCAAGGCCCTTACCGAAATTGAACTGACAAGGCATATTGCCCGTCTTGCTAATTCTAATCTCAATGCAGACAGTGCAGTTTGTTTCCTTGGTGGTGGCAGTTACGACCACTTCATCCCCGCAGTTGTGGACATGGTCGCTTCTAGAAGTGAATTCTATACTGCTTATACCCCGTATCAGGCAGAAGCTAGTCAAGGAAGCTTGCAGGCTTTTTACGAATTCCAGACTATGATTTCGCAGCTAACTGCGATGGATATTTCAAATTCAAGTCTTTATGAAGCTGGATCCGGCCTTGCAGAAGCCATCTTAATGGCTATGTCGGTCACAGGAAGAATGGGTAAAGTTCTGGTTGCAGAATCAGTTCACCCCGAATACAGACTTTCTTTCACCACTTACCTTGCAAATCTGGAACCCACCGTGGTAACAGTTGCATGCCCTGAAGGAAAGATGTGCCTGAATGACCTTGCAAGCAAACTTGACGAAACAGTTAGCTGTGTGATTGTTCAACATCCAAACTTTTTTGGCAACCTTGAAGAAGTTGAAGAGATTGCAAAACTTGTTCATTCTAAGGGTGCACTTTTCATTGTCGCCTACGACCCCATAAGCCTTGGCATTTTAAAGAAGCCAGGCGAATACGATGCTGATATAGCTGTAGCTGAAGGGCAGTGCTTGGGTAACCCCATGATTTACGGTGGGCCTTACCTTGGGTTACTTTCGTGCAAAGAAGCCTTTGTGAGAAAAATCCCGGGCAGATTGGTTGGCCAAACGGTAGATCGCAAGGGCAAACGATGCTGGGTACTTACCTTACAAACTCGCGAACAGCACATACGCAGAGAAAAAGCCACCAGTAACATATGCACCAATCAAGGACTTTTTGCCTTGCGAGCTGCGGTTTTTCTTGCTGCTATCGGGCCCAAGGGCCTTACTGAAACAGCAGAACTATGCTTCCGAAAAGCTCACTTCCTCATGGATTTACTTTGCAAAATCCCCGGTGTTAAACCGAAATTCAATCTTCCTTTCTTCAAAGAATTTACCATCGAACTCCCATGCAACGCTCAAGTTGTTATCAATTCGCTTATTGATGATGGCATTCTTGCAGGCTTATCTCAGGGCCGTTGGTCTAAAGATTTAGCAAATGTAATGACCATCGCTGTGACCGAAAAACGAACTCGTTCAGAGCTTGAAAACTATGCTGCTGCTTTTGGTGCTGCTATTACTGCAGCTTCTTCTCAGGAAAAGTCTAAAGCTTTAAAATCCTGATAATTTCAAAACTCCAAGTATTATTCTCGAGGGCATTATGGATAAGTCTCAGTCTACCGGCTTGCTTTTTGAAATCAGTCACAAGGGCAGAAGATGCCATCTTTTACCTGATTGCGATGTCCCTACAAAGACTTCCGCTGAACTTCTTGACAAAAAATACCTCAGCAATGATCCGACTCCTCTGCCTGAGATGGCAGAAATAGACATCGTCAGACACTTCGTTAATTTATCCACCAAAAACATGGCAATCGATTGCAACTTTTATCCGCTAGGAAGTTGCACCATGAAATACAATCCAAAGCGGCATGAAAGGCTTGGATCCTTGAGTGGATTGGCACATGTTCACCCTCTTCAAGATGATCAAACCTGCCAAGGCATGCTTGAAATATTATGGGAGATGCAGAATTACCTCGCGGAAATAGCAGGGCTTGATGGTGTTTCACTGCAACCTGCTGCAGGGGCCCAAGGTGAATTAACCGCACTTTTAGTTGCAGCAGCTTACTTCCGCGACAAAAAGGAAAAACGCACCAAAGTCCTCATCCCTGATAGCGCACATGGGACTAACCCTGCTAGTGCTGCAATTGCTGGCTTCGACACCATCACCATTAAAAGTAATGCTCGTGGTAGGGTCGATATGGACGATCTTATTTCCAAAATTGACTCGCAAACTGCAGTATTCATGATCACCAACCCTAATACATTGGGCCTTTTTGATGAGCAAATCGTTCAGATCACCGACCTGATCCACAAAGCAGGCGGCCTAGTTTACCTTGATGGTGCAAACATGAATGCCATTCTTGGCATCACCAGACCGGGTGATTTTGGTGCTGACATGATGCACTACAATGTACACAAAACATTTACTGGGCCCCACGGCGCAGGTGGCCCTGGCTCAGGCCCCATTGCGGTTAGAAAACAGCTTATACCGTTTCTTCCTGCACCTTTAATTATTAAGACAAACGAGGGTTTTAAACTTGACTATGATCGTCCAAAAACGATAGGCAGGGTTCGAAGCTTCTTTGGAAATGTCGGTATTCTACTTCGTGGCTATTTCTACATCCGCACACTTGGACCTGATGGGCTCAAACAAGTCAGCCAAAATGCCGTATTGAATGCCAATTATCTTCTTAGTCTTGTCAAAGAGGCCTTTGATGTTCCTCATGGTGACAGGTGCATGCATGAATTTGTAGCAAGTGCCAGGACCCTTCGAAGAGACAAAAAAATTAGCGCTATGGATATAGGCAAGCGCTTGCTGGATTACGGATATCATGCTCCTACGGTTTATTTTCCTTTAGTGGTTTCAGAAGCAATGATGATGGAGCCTACTGAAACTGAAAGTAAAGAAACTCTTGATCACTTTGCCAAAACTTTGATTAAGATCCGTGATGAAGACGCAGATTTCCTTCATGACGCACCTCACACTCTGGATATCAGCAGACCGGATGAAGTGAAAGCCGCTAAAGAACCCATGCTGCGCTGGAAGAAGTAATCATCTTCAGGTATTTCAGTTGATCGAGTGCAGGCTTCTGCCTTTGGAGTCCAATTTTGGGTCATACGCAATGGCTTCGGATGAGCTATTGCTTGAACTTGCAGAAGAAGGCATTTGCTCGCTTCGTTTTTATACTTGGGCTGAACCCACGGTAAGTCTGGGATACTTCCAGCCCTCGTCTCTTTTATCGAATTCACAAGAATTAAAGTTGCTGCCTTGGGTTCGAAGGGCTACTGGGGGTGAAGCTCTGGTCCATCACCATGAACTAACCTATGCCTTGGGCCTGCCGTTGGAGATTGCTGGACAGAAATCGACTCTTTGGCAGGAAAAGATACATCTTATTATTCAGAAGGCTTTATCGCTTTTAGGAGTGTCACTTCCTGAAATCAATCTGCCCGAACTGCGAAATGATCCCACCAACCTACTTTGTTTTCATCATCACGCACCACAAGATCTTATTATCAAGAAGCATAAGGTTGTGGGGAGTGCGCAGCGAAAAAAGAAAAGAAGTGTAATTCAACATGGAGGAATCTTGCTTGCCCAAAGCATTTACACGCCCTCTTTACCTGGGATACTTGAACTTTCAGGGATAAAACTTTGCCCGGAAAAACTAGCTGAAACTATTGTTATTGAATGTTGCCATGCTCTAGGCTGGACTTTTAATACTTCGAAATGGTCACATGAAGAAGAAGCAAGAATACAACATTTTGTCGAGCATCGTTTTGCAAATAAAGATTGGAATAACAAAAGATAAAAAAGAAGCCCCGCAAATTTCTTTGCGGGGCCCAGCGGTTGAGGATTATCAGGATTACCAGGCTGAGGACAGTTTGATTTATTAAAACCAACTCCGCCCAACATTAATGTTCATTTTCATGAACAAACCTGCCCATCACACACCTCGAAGTATCTTTCTAATTTAGAAAGCGTTTACTTCTGAGATAGTGGGCACAGGAACGATACTAGCAGATTTACCTGCTGGCAGTTTTTCGGCACCCTTAGGAGCTGCTTTAGGAGCGCTCTCTGGGGTAACTACTTCGCAGCAATCATTCTTGTGCATTTTGGCACGAAGTTTGTCAAGAATGCTTACTTTGCATGGGTCGCATACGTCAGCTTTCTTTTCGCACTTCACTACCTTAGGAGCTTCGCACTTCGGTGCGTCGCAGCAATCTTTCGCCAACTTGGCGCGAAGTTTGTCAAGAAGGCTTACTTTGCATGGATCGCATGCTTCAGCTTTCTTTTCAACTTTCACGATCTTAGGAGCTTCGCACTTTGGTGCGTCGCAGCAATCTTTTGCTAACTTAGCGCGAAGTTTGTCAAGAATGCTTACCTTGCATGGATCGCATGGGTCAGCTTTCTTTTCGCACTTCACTACTTTAGGAGCTTCGCACTTTGGTGCGTCGCAACAATCTTTTGCTAACTTAGCGCGAAGTTTGTCAAGAATGCTTACCTTGCATGGATCGCATGGGTCAGCTTTCTTTTCGCACTTCACTACTTTAGGAGCTTCGCACTTTGGTGCGTCGCAATCATTTTTGTGCAGCTTAGCGCGAAGTTTGTCAAGAATGCTTACCTTGCATGGATCGCATGGGTCAGCTTTCTTTTCGCACTTCACTACTTTAGGAGCTTCGCACTTTGGTGCATCGCAACAATCTTTCGCAAATTTTGCGCGAAGTTTGTCTAGCAAGCTTGGCTTGTCGCAGCAACTGCTATCACAAGTGCTTGTAGAAGTAACAGCAGGTGCAGCTGCAGGAGCAGCGTCAGCACCAGCAACCCATGCTGTGGTCAAAAGTAAAAAAGCAGCGTTCACGAATCAACACCTCCATATAGAGACATATTTATTAGCAACAAGCCCCATCCCAGCGAGACAATCCCGACCGAGCTTGTGGGCCTCTGCCTGCCCTGTTCCTCTTCCGTCTCTCAAAGTGAAGATCCTCGTTTATGTCTCTAAAAACTTAGATCTCGCACTTTACAACTATTCTTTCGGCACCCAATCTTTCCCGGCTTGAACAAGTTTCCCAAAAACTTTTCGCCCCCTATCTTCTGTGTATACCCCTTACTTCCCCTACCCAGATTTACCAAACGCCTAGGTAAAAACCTTTAATACTACGCATTTGTCCCACTCTCACTTTTTTCAGCGTTTTACACTTACTCTTTTTACAACAATTTATGCTCCACTTTTGACCAGTGATTTCAACCTAATCAAATAAAGGGATTAGACTTATGGAAAATGTAAGAATTGGTTTTGGGCACTAAAGCGAGACAAGATGATAGATGCTTTGGATTTGGTTAGGCTTTTGCTTTCAGGTTGCATCGACCTAGAGCAATGCTTTTAGCTCTATGTTTTATCTCAAAATGCGTTTAATTGCCTATCTTACGATTTACTCACAATCGTTTTAGGCGTTATGCATTCACTTTTATTGATGAGGTGTTTTTTTTAAACAGCGAAATGAATTGCCCAAACACTCTATCTTGAATTTGATTGATTTTACGAATTGGAACTCGCTCGCACTTTAATTACCGTAAAAGATCCCAGACAAGATGCAAAGTGACAAAAAGGCATAATAAGTGAATCGAATCATTTCTTTCCTTCTTCATTTCTTTAGAGTTTAAAGTTACTTTCAACTATTAGTTTTTATCGGCATTATTTTGATCGAGCTTGCGCATAATTAGGATGATTCTGATTGGCGAGTTTAGGCAAGATACGATTACATCCTTGTTAATAACTGCCAAATAGTTAAACTCCCTTACAATGAGATAAGGCACACTAGGAAGAAACGTGTCACCTTTTACTTTGCATTTATAACTTCGATTTTAAAAGGAAGTGCTTTTTGTCCGCTTCAAAGAAATGGGTTTTGCTGGCGCACGATACCGAACTTTGTACAAGCCTTGCAAAAAAAGCTAAGATATCGCCTGTTATTGCCCAGCTTCTTATTAATCGTGGGATTGATTCGCCCGAAAATGCATTTCGCTTTCTTAACCCTGTTTTAAAAGGGTTACACGATCCAGCTCTTTTGCCTGGTGCTTTAGATGCTGCAACACTCATTTTGCAAGCTTTAAAAACAGGCAAAGTAATTTGTGTCTACGGGGATTACGATGCAGATGGCATTTCCGGGACCGCTATCCTTATAAGGTTACTTCGCATCCTTGGAGGAAACCCTAGGTTCTATGTGCCAAAGCGTCTTGAAGAGGGTTATGGGCTGAATTCCAACGCTCTTGAATCTCTCGCCCGCTCTGGCGTTCAGCAAGTCATTACTGTCGATTGTGGGATTGCAAGCATCGAAGAAGCGAAAATAGCTAAATCCTTAAACATTGAATTGATTATCACCGACCATCACGAAATGAAGGCCACAATTCCCGAAGCGGCTGCGGTCGTTCATCCGCGCCTGCCTGGGGGCACATACCCCTTCGGCGAGCTTTCGGGTTCTGCGGTAGCATTAAAGCTTGCATGGATGATTGCTGTACTTCATAGCGGAAATTCGAAAGTTGAAGGTTTCCTCAGAGATTTCTTGGTCGAGGCCATCAGCCTAGCCTCTCTTGGCATTGTTGCTGATGTTGTACCTTTACTTGACGAAAATCGAATTTTAGTACGAAGCGGTTTGGAAAGGCTCACAAAGTCTGCCAACTTTGGACTTCAAGCAATGGTCAAGGAAAGTAACCTCAACGAAAAACGAAAACTGAATTCCACTGATATTGGTTTCAATTTAGCTCCTAAGTTAAATGCAGCAGGCAGAATTGGATGCGCACAACTTGTGGTTGACCTCTTGATCACCAACCGCATGGATCAAGCCAGAGAGATAGCACTTTTCCTTTCTGATCAAAACAAACAAAGACAAAAAATTGAAAGGCAAATTCTTACTGAAGCCAAGGAACTTGCAGAATCCGAGGAGTTCCTGCATGATCCTTTCCTAGTACTCGCTGGTACCACATGGCATCCTGGCATTGTCGGGGTGGTTGCTGGCAGACTTACCGAAGAATTTGGCAAACCCTGCATCGTTCTAGCACCCCCTGTTACCTCTTCTACAACTTCCGATACTTCAACCGAAGACGAACCTCTCCAAGTATCCCCAACCATTTGGTCTGGTTCTGGAAGATCTGGCGGCATGGTCAAACTTCATGAACTTCTTGCCGAATGCGAATCGCTTGTAGTGCGTGCGGGGGGGCATGCCGCTGCAGCGGGTCTACAAATTGAAAAAGATAAAATACCCTTACTTCGTCAAAAGCTTTGCCAACTTGTAAAAGAAAAATACCCCACCGGGATCAAGCCTGCCAAGTTGATTTTGGATGCAGAGGTGCCATTATCTGCTTTGACTCATTCTTTGGTAAAAGATCTTGATCAACTTGAGCCTTACGGCATGGGGAATAAAAAACCAATTTACCTCGCCACAAATCTTATTGTCGAAAAAGAGCCTACTCTTGTTGGCACGGATGGACTGCACCTTCGTTTCCAAGTTTCACAAGCAGGCGTAAAACTTTGGGCCATTGCTTTTCGCATGGGTAAAAGAAAAGAAGAGTTAATGTCCAATGGCGGAGCTATCTCCCTAGCTTTTACACCCAAGCTTAATGAATGGAACGGCTTTACATCGGTCAGCCTTGAAGTGGTTGATTTTCAACCATTGCAAAACCCAGACCTGGAATAGAGACAAACCATGCAACTGCATTTGCAAGGCCATCGTGGCGCAAGGGGTAACAGGCCTGAAAATACTTTTTCCTCCATCGAATTTGCAATCGATTGTTTAGTGGATTCCATCGAAACCGATCTGCATCTTTGTGCCGACGAACAAGTAGTTTTGTTTCACGACCATTTTTTTTCATTAGCACAATCGAATCACCATTTCCAGATCAACGAATTTAATCTTCAAGCATTACAGACTGTTTTCAAAAATGTTCCATCAAAAAACGAAAGGTTCCCCCTACAAGAATTTATCAACGGCCCGCTCTCTACCATTTACTGCAAGCGGCACAATTTGAATTGCTGGGCGCCACCTACCTTGGATCAGTTCTTTGATTTTGTCGATTTCTATGCGGGCGAAGAAGGAAAGACCTTTGGAAAAACGCTTGCACAGCAAAAAGCTGCAGCCTTACTTTCCTTTGATTTGGAAATAAAGCAGCTTCCTTTTCTAGAGTGTAAAAGCGAAATTATCCTGCACATTATCAAGGAACAAATAGACAAGAGAAAATCACAAAACCGGATTATCCTAAGATCTTTTGATCATACTATTTTAAAGCAGGCTAAAAAAATTTTACCTGATTGCACTTTAGGTTTGCTCGCTGATGGAACAATCCAAGTGGATATAATTCGAGAAATGATTGACACGGGGGCTTCGTTATTCTGCCCGAAATTTGACACCCTAAACAAAGTAATCATTGACGAAATGCATAACCATCATTTCAAAATATTACCTTGGACTGCTAATAATCCCACTGAATGGGATAAGCTTCAAAAACTAGGAGTCGATGGCATCACCACAGATTTCCCGGAAGCATTCAGAATTTGGCAAAGTTCTCAAACTCAAAAAAGATAACCCTTGCTTTTAAGGGTTACCTCTTTTTATGGATTGTTTGTTCAACTTTGGGTTGTTAGTCCATCGCAGAACAAAACATTATTATCGACGGAAGCTAAGGAGTGATTTCCTACGGGAGTTGGAAGAATCAAATGATTCTACTTCCTTAGGTGCTTCTGCGGTCTTGTTTTCCATGGTAGAAACTGGGCTGGAAGGAACCATTGCTACAGAACCACCACTTGACCTGCCTCTACGGAACATTTTGCTGCTTGATGAAGCAGAGCAATTGCCCGAAGCGCAAGAACTTGCGACCGAAGAAGAACTCGATGCGGAGCATACGCCACCTGCGCACTCAGCGCCCGCAACCGCTTGACCCAAACCTATTGCAAGAATAAAACTAATCATCAAAACCTCCTGAAAAACAAAAGACCTTTTTCAAAGATCTTCCAAAACAATTCCAGACTAGGTTTCTTCCCTGAAACGCTATTTAACAATCCCTGGAACAAAAAACAAACTACCCCTTCTTGAAGGAGCAAGCCATTTGCTATTCAATTGATAACCGTTTGGATTCCATTCCAAGAGTTGGCAGTATCGATGCATATCGATTTGGTGATGTTAGAAGGGTAAAAAGTGAATGGCAACAAAAATAGGTAGATTTTGACGATTTTTCCGATTGTAGCAATTTTTAGATTTAGGCAAAGTGTTACGGTGACTAGGTTAACAATTTATTTCCCACTTTTAAGAATTATTCAGATTTTTCGCCCTATTCTGTACAAAAGAACACTAAACGTGACTGTTTTTCGTCCGTAGTTTGAGTTTTGAAAAATGGTTTGGCTTTTTCAATTATTAGGACTTTTGTTATGCCCTTCTTTTATTGGTTATAAAGAAATCCTGACT
>Ga0255089_1000530_pt1 | contig 13565 bp, 13 predicted proteins | sample Colum_Miss_RepC__2_FD_188468 | JGI IMG/M metagenome (GOLD analysis project Ga0255089, IMG submission 188468) | Freshwater microbial communities from Columbia River, Oregon, United States - Colum_Miss_RepC_8d | ecosystem: Environmental > Aquatic > Freshwater > River | place: USA: Oregon... | reverse complement strand
GAACAGCACGTCGATCGCCTCGAAGCGCTCGCTGACCAGCATCCGTAGCACGTTCATCGCGATGCCGAGCGAAAACTCGGCCTTCTGATGACGACGCAAGCCGGCACCGATGCGCAGATTGATGTCATAGACAAAGTTCACTGCGTCGCCGGTCTGAGATTCGTCGATCTCGATGACCACCGCGGGGCTGTAGGTCGGCATGTAGCGGGCGACCGTGACCAGGCTTTCGCGCACCGTCTTGCAGTTGGCCACCAGCAGCGCCAGCGGGCCGAGGTTTTCGAGCCCCTGGCAGCGCGACAGACGCAGGCCGAAATCGGGGCAGTCCAGCTCGGTGGCGGTGGCCTCAAACAGCTTGAGCACCGACACGTACGGAACGAAGCTGGACACCAGCTCGCTCTCGGTCACGCGGACACCGTGGCGGTCGAGCAAGTCGTCGGGATCGCCGCCCAGCTCGCGAACCACTGCGCGGTAGCCGGTCAGCACATGGGATCGGATCAGGGTCTGCATGGCGTCAAATGCTAAAAGAATGTCGCCAAGAGTCAACCCCGGGCTGGCCACAATCGGAATACTCGCCCTATACCGACAGAAACGCGACGAGAGGAGAAAGGCAGTGCTCGATCCGATTTCAAACACCCACGCCGAACCGCACAAGCCGCAAGGCTATGACGCACCGTTGCTGGGCCGTGGCTTTCGCATGCCGATGGTGCATGCGGACGCGCTGACCGAACGTGAGATGGACGTGCTGCGCCTGGTCATCGGCGGCGCATCCAACCGTGAAATCGCACAGCGCGCTGGCGTTAGCGAAAACACCGTCAAGTTCCACTTGAAGAACGTCTACTCCAAGCTCGACGTGTGCAGCCGCACCGCGGCCGTCAAAGCAGCGGCCGATCTGGGGCTGTTCCGCAACTAGCGGCTTGGCGTTACGCGGCGCGCCATTGCGGCGCGTCGTTGCGGCGTGCCGACTCGCTTACTCGACGATGGCCGGATGCGCTTGCGCCGGGCTGCCCAGCATCGGGCGATGCGACGGCGGCTGCCGCCCTTCGTCGGTAATACCGTAGGCCTGCGCGGCCTCCGCACCGATCAACACCTGACCCGACTTGGCGCTGCGCTCGGGATCGCGGTAGATCGCGCCGATCACATGGCCGGTGAATTCCGGCGTTTCGGCGATATCCCAGAAACCCGCGTACTTCTGCGGCTCGCTGTCCATCACGCGGCGCGTGCGGTCGGTGCGCAGCATGCCCATCCAGATCGACACGGCGGCGACATTGTCGGCGCGCAAGTCGACCGCCATGTCCTTGGCGAACTTGTCGACGCCGACTTTCTGCGCGCCGTACGCCGGCCCGTGCATGTAGCAGCTGGCGCCGAACGACGAGGTAAACGCGATCAGGCCATTGCGCTGCGCCACCATCAGCGGCGCGGCGTAGTAGCTGGCGACGTAACCCGAGCGCAGGCCGACGTCGAGGATGTCGACCAGGTCGAGCGACTTCTTCCAGAACGGGCCTTTTTCGATCAGCTGGTCGTGCAGGAACGTCGCGTTGTTGACCAGAATGTCGACGCGGCCCTGCTCGGCCTTGATGCGCTCGAACAGCGCGCGCACCTGCGCGTCATCGGCGTGGTCGCAAGCCACTGCAATGCCGCGTCCGCCGGCCTGCGTGACCGCAGCGGCCGTCGCGCCGACCGTGCCCGGCAGCGCGGCGTCGCCCTCGTTGACGCTGCGGCCGGTCACGTAGACGGTGGCGCCCTGCGCGCCGAGCGCGATCGCAATGCCCTTGCCGGCGCCGCGCGAGGCGCCGGTGACGACGGCGATGGTGTTGTGCAGGTCGGCCATGTGCGGGTTCCGGTCCAATCAAGCGAAGGCGCCAGCGCGCCCGATTCCGGCAATCTGCCAGCGCGAGACGCGGCTGGATTCGTCCGATTGCGGGATCGCGGTAGCGAGCGACCGGCGCTACGCGGGCCGACGTTCGATGTCGATCAGCGCGCGCTTGCGTTCCAGCCCCCAGCGATACCCACCGAGGCCGCCGTCGCCACGAATCACGCGATGACAGGGCACCAGCACGCCAACGCGGTTGGCGGCGCAGGCGCTGGCCACCGCGCGGACCGCGCTCGGGTGGCCGATCGCAGCGGCGACTTCGGTGTACGAGCGCAGTTCACCGCTGGGAATGCGCAGCAGATAGTCCCAGACCTTCATCTGGAAAGCGGTGCCGCGCAGATCCAGCGACAGGCTCGCAGCGGGTGCGCTCGCGCCGTCGCCGCGCAGATGCGCAGTCAGCGCCGCCATCCACGCCGCGAACTGCGGACGCGCTGCGTCGGGCATCGGCTGCAGGTCCGCCTGCGGGTATTCGTCGCGCAAGCGCTGCAGCAGGCCGGCGGCCTCGTCGCCGAAGTGAACGAAGCACAGGCCGCGATCGGTGGCGGCCATCAGCAGCGGGCCGAGCGCGCTGTCGTCGATCACGTAGCTGATCGCCGTGCCACGCCCGCCATCGCGATACTGGCGCGGCGTCATTCCCAAGTGCGTGGCGATGCGCTCGTAGACGCGGCTGGGCGAGCCGTAGCCGGCCTCGACGATCGCATCGGTGACGCGGCCGGACGGCTGATCGCGCAAGCCGCTCTTGAGCAAGCGCAGCCGCGCCGCTTCCAGGTACTGGCGCGGACTGACACCGGTGACCGCCTTGAAGCGGCGCTGCAGATGGAAGCGGCTCAGCGCCGCGCGCTCGGCCAGTGCGTCCAGCGTCAGCGGCTGGTCGGCGTGCGCATCGATGTAACGGCACAAGGCTTCGATCCGCTGCGTCATCAGCGCGCGGCGCGCGTCGGCGTCGGACGGCGCAGCGGACGCGGTGTGCGGTGCGGCGGGGACTGGGGAGTCGGACATGGTGGTGACAGGCGGCGATGAGGCGTGCTGCATCTTGGCCGCGCCGACGCAGCGGCGCTATCCGAAGCTTGCGCCGTTGCGCCACAGCTGAACGCGGCCCGCTGCCGCGCGGCGTTCACGCCCCGCTCGCTACACTGATCGCCCGACCGTTTGCCCGCCGATACGACGACGACCATGCCGCGCCACCCTCGCCTGCCTCGCCCCTGGCTGCCGTTGATGCTGCTGACGCTGGCAGCCGCGCCCCGAACCGCCGCCGGCGCCCGAGCCGGCACCGCCGGTCATGGTGCCGCAGCCGCCACGGCTGGCGCTGGCACTCGGCGGCGGCGCCGCGCGCGGCTTTGCTCATGTCGGCGTGATCAAGATGCTCGAATCGCAGGGCATCAAGCCCGACATCGTCGTCGGCACCAGCGCCGGCAGCGTCGTCGGCGCGCTGTACGCAGCCGGCAACGGCGGCTTCGCGTTGCAGGAAATGACCTTCGACATGGACCGCAACGCGTTTGCGGATTGGCAGTTCTTCGGTCGCGGCCTGCTGCGCGGCGAAGCGCTGCAGAAGTTCATCAACGACCACGTCGGCAAGCAGCCGATCGAAAAACTGCCGATGCGCTTTGGTGCTGTGGCGACCAAGCTGCGCAGCGGCGAAGGCGTGCTGTTCGAGCGCGGCGATGTCGGCCTGGCGGTGCGGGCGTCGTCGGCGATCCCCGGTGTGTTCGTGTCGCCGGTGATCGGCGGCGAGGAATACGTCGACGGCGGCACCGTCAGCCCGGTGCCGGTCAGCTTTGCGCAGCGCATGGGCGCCGAAGTGATCGTCGCGGTCGACATCAGCCAGGTCGTTACCGAGTCGCCGAGCGACACCACGGTACGCACCGTGCTCAAGACCTTCGACATCATGGGCAACGCGCTGAAGACCAACGAACTCAAGCTCGCCGACGTGGTGATCACGCCCAACGTCAAAGGCATTGCCTCGGCCGACTTCGAAAGCAAGCAGCGCGCGATTCTGGAAGGCGAGCGCGCGGCGCTGGCGGCCGTGCCGCAAATCCGCGCCGCGATCGCCGCCAAGACGCGTCTGGTGCCGGCGCCGACCGCACCGGCGCGGCTGCCGCCCGCAATCGACTGAGCGCAGGCCCCGACGGATGCTGCCGCAGCGATCCGAAAGCGACTTCATTGAAGCGCTGACCGCGCTGCGTCACCGGCCGCTGATCGGCGGCAACCGGCTGACGCTGCTGCGCGACGGCCCGCAAACCCATGACGCGCAATTGGCGGCGATCGCCGCGGCGCGCCATCACGTCCACCTGGAAACCTATCTGCTGACCGACGGCGTCGTCGGCCAACGCTATGCCGACGCGCTGACCGAACGCGCCCGCGCCGGCGTGCGCGTGCGGCTGATGCTCGACGGCATCGGCGCGCTGGGCGCAGGTGACGACTACCGCCAGCGGCTGCTCGACGCCGGTGTGCGGCTGCGCGAATTCAACCCGGTGAATCCACTGCGCGACCCGCGGCTGTGGCGCGTCACACGGCGCACGCACCGCAAGACGCTGATCGTCGACGGGCGCATCGCGTTTACCGGTGGCGTCAACATCACCGACGCCTATCGCAGCGCGGCCGGCGAGCGCGTCGGCGACGACGACGAACCCGGCTGGCGCGACACGCACCTGATGATCGAAGGCCCGGCCGTTGCCGAGTTCCAGCGCGTGTTTCTGACCTACTGGGCGCGGCTCGGCAGCCTGCGCAGCACGCGCGGCTACTACCCCGCGCCGAGCCGGCCCGGCACCAGCCTCGCCTGCGCGATCACCGACCAGGGCGAAGGCTTTATCGACCATTGGGTCGGCGGCGCGGCGCGCGAGGTCGAGCAAGGTGATGATGACGATGGTGACGACGACCGCGACGCCGACGACGACGGCGCGCGGCTGCCGCGACCGCGCAATCCGCTGCGGCCCAAATACCGGATCAAGCCGCGTATCTATCACGCGTATCGCGACGCGATCTCGCTGGCGCAGCAACGCGTCTGGATCACGCAAGCCTACTTTGCGCCCAACGGCCGCTTCATCCGCGCACTGTGCCGCGCTGCCCGTCGCGGCGTCGACGTGCGGCTGATTCTGCCGGCCCGCACCGACGCAACCCTGCTCAAATACGCCGCACGCCAACGCTATGCCCGGCTGCTGCGCGCGGGCGTGCGCATCCACGAATACCAACCAGCCGTGTTGCACGCCAAAACGGCGGTGATCGACGGCCTTTGGTCCACCGTCGGCAGCGCCAACCTCGACTACCGCAGCTTCTTCCACAACGACGAAGCCAACGCCTTCGTCATCTGCCCGCGCTTCGCACGACAGCTGGAAGCGATGTTCGAAGACGACCTGCAACGCTGCACCCGCATCCACGCCAGCGCCTGGCGTCGCCGCCCTTGGCGTCAGCGCTTGCTGGAAGCGTTCGCGGGGGCGATCAAGTGGTTGCTGTGAGGGGCGCGCGCGGCTGACGGCGCGCTAGATCCGGGCACCACGTGATGCGCCGCCTCAGCCCGGGACATCCCTCACCAGCCGGATATCCACTTCGCGTTCGACATAAGTCCACTCAGGCGACGCGCGAAGCCGCACCAGAAGCGCTTCAAACGCCGCCGTGTGTTCCGGAGCAAATTCGAACCACGTCAGAAAATCGAAGGGCTCGCCCAGATCGCGGGAATGGTGGAGCTGTCGGGCAATCTGCGGCAGATAGTCCAAACCAATCTCGGTGTGATGGGACTGCGTCTCGAACACCGCACGCCGCTCGTCCTGCGACAGCGCCCACCAGGCCGCGTTTTTCCTGATCGGAATCAGCGCCGCGCACGACGACGCCGCACGACCCAGACCTTCCTGCTTGGCTCGCAGTTGATTGATCTCGTGACGCTCGGCATAGCGCACGTTGCTGGTGAAGCCTTGCAGCACCCAAGCACCACGATCCGACAGCCTGCTCGCAGGCTCATTGATCATCGCCAATCGCGGCACGGCTTCCAGCGGCGCCCCGACGATGGTGTCGCAGCCGATGACGCGCCATGGGCCTTCGGTACCGCCGACAAACGAGTAGTGATGGGTCATGCGCAGGGCTCGGTGTGACGCCGGATCAACAAGATCGACCACGGCCCGAGATTGCCTGAATGGCGCGGGGTTTTGCTATCGCATCGCGGCGGATTCGACCTCGACCGGCATGCGCCGATAGGCCGGCCGCTCGGCGGTATCGTGTCACCCGCGATCCGCGCATCGTCAGCGTCGTCAACGCCGTCGTCGCGGGTCAGACCGCTCCCAGCTCGACTGTGCTGCTGGCGACGCAGCACAGTCGAGCTGGGTTATCGACGACGAAGCCGACTCGAACCTACAGCGGCGGACTGCAGGTTCCTTTGGTCGCCAGCTCGAGTTTTTGAATCTTGTCTTTGCCGACCTCTTCAGAAACCAACTTGACGTTGGCACCGCCGACAAAGAGGCCCATCTTCATGTACTGCTCGACGAAGTAGTTCTTGTTGCGCTCGGTCTTGATCTTCAGGTCGTTCGGCGAGAACTCCGATTCCGTCGAAATCGTGTGCTCCTGATCGCCGGCCACCTCGGTAAAGAAGAAGACATTCGGCGCCGACTCACCCAGGCATTTTCCATCCACCCAGAGATCCTTCTTCAGCGATCCGCCTGGGCCGCCGGCCCGGAAGATGTAAAGCCCGGCCTGCCCTTCCGATGGCGGCTTGAAGCTCTTTGCCTGTTTCGACAACTCGGCACTTTCCATCGGCACCGTCGCACAGCCGGCAGCCAACATTACAGCGGCCATCGACAACGTCATGGCTTTGATCATCGCGTAACCCTCCCTGTTATGAACCGCATCGAAGTACTGCTCAGTCCCATGACCAACACCGACGGACACCGTGCTTAAAGCAAGCCCGCCCGTTTGGATTCGTACTGTTCCTTGGTTATCGCACCCTTCTCGAAAAGCGAATACAGCTTGGCCAGCTGTTCGAGATTGTCGCTACCGCGATGCGAGGTATTCAGCGTAACAAACGACGTCGGAAGCCCGCGCGCCGTGTTGATTTCCAGAACGTACTTCTGAACGTAGTAGGCATCTAGCACCCACCAGATGCCCCAATAGAGAAGGAATATAAAGCCGAAGCCAATAATCAACGTGGCATATCCCAGTATCGATAGACCCAGCATCATCAACCCGGTTTTGGTCTTGCCGAGGTAGAAGCGATGCAAACCCGCCCAGCCGAGAAACCACCAGAGCAAGTAGGCGATCACGATGTTCTTGCCCTGCGGCTGCACATTGACGGTCATGCGTCTCGTGGTTTCCACCATCAGTTCCCCGTTAGTAAAGATTCAATCTAGTCATCGATGCACGACGGCGGACAGCCCGTCAGCTTATCTGTGATGCGTTTGCGCCCACGCCGTCACTTTGTACACAGCGCGGCTTCAACCGCTTTTCCCCTATTTCGCAGGCTGACAAGTTGAACCACGTCACAGTTGGGCGGATGCGGGACAGCGGCTTGCTTGCCGGCCCAAGTCCTGGAGCGGAGCGAAGCCAGACCGGGACAAGTGGACCTTGGGCGTAACCGCACGCGCCTCGACGTGGCGTCAGCGCCGCGGGGACGGCAACGGCGGTGTCGCGGACATGCGGCGGCGTCACGCGGCCGATGGCCGCATGCGTTTTCAGCAGAACGTGGAGTCGGTGCTGAGGGTCGCCGCCAGCGGCATGTCACCGCGTGGCGGTGGTGTGGCGGCGACCGCTGTGATGGCGGCGGCAGCGACGTCGTCCGACATCGCGGCCCGGGTCTGCAGCGGGGCAAGCGCCGCGCCGCTTAGCGCGCGCTGCGCTGCTGGGCGATCAGGTAGTCGGCGATGCGCAGCTTGTCTTCCCAGCTATTGCCCTTGACCAAGTACTTGCCGTCGATGATCAGCGCGGGGGTGCCGGTGACTTTGCTTTTGACGGCGAAGGCGCGGGCGGCGCGGATTTTGGAATCGACAGCGAAGCTGCGCATCGCGCCGAGGAACATCTCGGAGCCGATGCCGTACTGGGCGTAGAACGCGGCGACGGCGGCTTCGTCAGGTGGCACGCCTTCGGCCGGCAGGCGGTGCAGGTCGTGGATCGCGGCGTAGACGGCGTCGTGCGCCTTGTCGGTCAGGCCGAAGGATTCACCGGCGAAGAACGAGCGTGCATACGGCACGAAATCGGGGCGGAAATCAGCGGCGAGGTAGACAACGCGCACATCGGCCGGCAGCGCTTTTTTCCAGGCCTGGAAGGCCGGGTTGAACGCAGCGCAGGCCGGGCAGATGTAGTTGAAGTATTCGACGACCTCGATCTTGCCGGCGACGCGTTCGAACGGCTGGCCGTCGGGGATCACGACATAGTCGGTACCGGCGACCGGCGCGCCGGCCGGAGCCGCCGGCGCAGCGGGTTCGGCAGCAGCAGCGGCGGGCGTCGGTGCCGGCGTCGCAGCGGGTGCAGACGGCACGGCGGCGGGCGCCGACGGCGTTGCAGCGGCCGGTGCCGGCGCAGCCGGCGCTGCGGGTGCCGCAGGCGGTTCGGCCGGCTTGGAACAGCCGCTCAGGGTCGGCATCGCGATCAGGCAGGTACTCAGCAACAGGGCCAGGCGCATGGGCTTCATCGGGGGCTCGTCAGTTAGGTGATTAGGCGAAGTAATAGGGTGCGCTGGCGCTCAGACCAGCTGCGACGGATTGAGTTGCCAAGTGGCGTAGGTCAGCGCGCAGGCCAGGCCCACCCAGGCCAGATACGGCAGCAGCAGCCAAACCGCGAGCCGGTCGTGGCGGCGGAACGCGAGCATCGTCGCGGCGATCATCAGCCACAGCAGCACGACTTCGGCCAGCGACACGGCGCCGAGGCGCCAGACGAAATACAGCCACGTCCACACGGCATTGGCGGCGAGCTGGGCGACGAACAGCGTCAGCGCGCCGCGCGCGGCGGCCCAGCCGTTGACGCGCCAGACGCGCCACGCGGCGATGCCCATCAGCAGGTACAGCGTCGTCCACATCGGCGCGAACAACCAGCCGGGCGGCGCCCAGTCGGGACGTTGCAGCCCGGCGTAAAACGTCGCGGCCGATGCCGATGCGACGGCGCCGATGCCGGCGGCGGTAAACGTCAGCAGCAGCCAGCCGGCCAGACCGAGAGCTTGGGTGCGAGGAGTGAAGGCCGACATGCGCGTAACCGATCAGTCAGGGACCGGCAATCTAGCAGGGCCTCGGCCGCGTTGGCGCCAGCGGGCCGCAGTGCAAGCGGCCGGGATGGTGCATCGCGGTGAATGACGCGGCGCCGCGCGGCGCGTTGCGGTGAACGCCTGCCGCTGTAGCGCGCAATGCCGCGCGATGAGCAGCGATCGATGCGATGACCGTGATACGCCGTGCGAGGCTCGGCGAACCGTGCACGCGGGCCGTGGTACGCCGTGCAAGGCGCAGCCCGGAACAGCGCGCCGATCAGCCCAGGAAGGCTTGCCCGCCGTCGACGCCGATGCTCTGGCCGTTGATGTAGCGGCAGTCGTCCGACACCAGCGTGGCGACGAAGCGGCCGATGTCGGCCTCGCATTCACCGACGCGCTGCATCGGCACCGTGGACACGAACGCGGCCGCTTCTTCGGGGCGCGCCGCGGTCCAGCCGGCCATCGCCGGGCTGTCGCCCAGCGGCAGGATGGCATTGGTGCGGATGCCGTCGCGCGCCCATTCGCAGGCGGCGGCGCGGGTCAGCTGGCGCGTGGCTTCTTTGACGGCGGCATAAGCGCCGTAGTTCGACACGTCCCAGCGCATCGCCGCGACGGTGCACAGGTTGACGATGTTGCCGCGCCCGCTCTTTTTCAGATGCGGATGGCACAGCTTCATCAGCCGTAGCGTGGCCAGCGGGCCCGACTCCCAGCCGGCCATCAGCGCGTCTTCGCTCAAGACCAGCAGCGGCGCAATCGGCACTTCCTGTGCGTTGTTGACCAGAATGTCGATGCCGCCGAACGCCGCGACGACCTGCTCGACCGCGCCGCCGAGCTGCTCGGCGCGCTTGATGTCGGCTTCGACCGCGATCGCCGTGCCGCCGCGGCGCTGAATCTCGGCGACCGTGACGTCGAGCTTGGAGCGCGTGCGGCCGATGACGGCGATGCGCGCGCCCTCGCCTGCCAGCGCATACGCGATGCCCTGGCCGACGCCCTGGCCGGCGCCGGTGATCAATGCAACCTGGTTCTGTAAACGTGCCATGTGCGGGTATCCGGTCAGCCGATGATTCGTGCGGTAACGCGTGCGGTGACGCGCGGGGTGACTCAGGCCGCGATCGACAGCGGCGCGGCGACGCTGGCCTTGGCCATGTGCAGCGCGCCGACGTAGCCGAAGGTCATCGCCGGGCCGAGCGTGGAGCCGGCGCCCGGATACGTCGGGCCCATCACGGCGGCCGTGGTGTTGCCGGTGGCGTACAAGCCGTCGATCACGCTGCCGTCTTCACGCAGCACACGCGCGTATTCGTCGACGTCGAGGCCGCCCTTGGTGCCAATGTCGCCGGCATCGAGCTTCACCGCGTAGAACGGCGGTTTGACGATCGGGCCGAGGCAGGTGTTCGGCTTGACGCTCGGGTCGCTGTAGTAGCGGTCGATCGGCGTATTGCCCTTGCCAAATTCTTCATCGACGCCAGTGGCCGCGTAGTGATTCATCCGCGCCACGGTGCGGCCGAGTTCGGCCGCCGGCACGCCGATCTTGGCGGCCAGCGCATCGAGCGAGTCGGCGCGGTAGTACACCTTGTCGAGCCAGTCCTTCGGCAGCTTGCTGTCGGGCTCGATCTGGCCGGGCAGGAAGATGCCCATCGGGTACTTGTAGCGGAACGTGGCATCGAACACGAGCCAGCACGGCGCCGCGTCGTTGGCGTACATCGCCTTCAAAAAGTCCGGATATGCAGCGGCTTCGTTGACGAAGCGCGTGCCGCGCTGGCTGACGGCAACACAGCCCGGCATGCCGCGCTCGACGAACAGCGTGATCTGCTGCGGCACGCCGGGCTTCTTCACGGTCGGCGAGCCCCAGACCATGTTCATGTGCTTGAGCCGCGCGCCGAGCGTCTGGCCCACGCGGATGCCGTCGCCGTGATTGATCGGCGGCGCGGCGCTCCACGCGGCGCTGGTCGGCTTGGGCAGATACTGCTCGCGCATCTGCTGGTTGGACTCAAAGCCGCCGCAGGCCAGCATCACGCCGCGCGTGGCGCGATAGCGCAGCTTGCGACCCTTGTGGTTGACGACGACGCCGATCACGCGGCCGTCCTTCTCGATCAGCGAGTCCATGCCGGCTTCCAGCATCAGCGGCACGTTGCGCTTGAGCATCGCCAGCCGCAGCCGGGCAACCAGCGCCTGGCCCAGCGTCATGCGCCGGTCGCGCGGCGTCTTGCGGCGCCAGCCGAAGTCCAGCCAATACTTCAGCACCATCCGCAGCGTCAGGCCGACCCAGCCCTTGCCGCGCGAAAACAGCGTGTGCGCCTCGACCTGGTTCATCGAGATGCGGCCCATCAGCATCGTGCCCGGATAGCTCGGGCGCATCTTGTCGAGCTCGTCGCCGAGCAGCTTGGCATCGACCTGCGCCGGCTCCATCGACCGCCAGCCGGCTTTGCCGCCCGGCACCTCGGAGTAATAGTCGGGATATTTGACGACGCTGTTGAACGGCAGGTCGAACTCGCGGCCGACGTAGCGCACCATCTCCGGTGCGTGCCGCAGGTACGCTTCGATCCGCTCAATCGGCGTGGCGTCGCCGACCACGTTCTTCAGGTAGGTCAGCGCTTCTTCGAACGAATCGTGCCCGCCGTTGGGCGCGATGTCGTGGTTGTTGGGGATCCAGATACCACCGCCGGAGACGGCGCTGGTGCCGCCGAACAGCTTGTCCTTCTCGAGCACCACCGAGCTCAGGCCCTGAGCCTTGGCCGTCAGTGCCGCCGTCATGCCACCGGCGCCGGAGCCGACGACGATCACGTCGTACTCGGCATCCCAGGAAGTTTCGTTGATGCCCATCGGGTGCTCCGTTGTGATTCTGTGAATCCGCTGTGCTGGCGGGTGCGGGGGTTTGTCGGTGCCGGGTGCGGGATCAGGGCTGGTAGAACCCTGCGAGGCCCTCACCCCTGCCCCTCTCCCGGGGGGAGAGGGGTTCAAGCACGGCGGCCCTTTCCGAACGGGACAGGGCGGGCATCGTCAGCGTCCGTGCCGTGCGGCCACCGCGGTACGAGCTGGCGCGCCTCTCGATCCGTGGAACGAGAGGCGCGCAGCCGACTACAGGAAGTAGTCGGTGTTGTCGCGGCCCAGCATCACGCCGCCGAAGTTGCGTTCGAACTGGTCGGGGTTGTTGGCGTAGTGGCCACGCGCCGCGAAGATGTCGAACACATAACGGTGCAGGTCGAAGTCGGTGAAGATGCCGCGGCCACCGCAGGCGCTGAACAGCTGGTAGGCATGCTTGGCGCTGCGGTCGACGACCTGAGCGGCCTGGGCGCGGAACAGCAGGCGCTGGTTCAGATCCAGCGGCTGCTTGTTGCGGACCTTGTCCATCAGCACGCCGAAGTTGCGGTGCAGCACCAGCTTCATCTCGTCGATCGCCATCGCGGTTTCAGCGGCCGCGATCTGCGCCGGGCCCTGCTCGCTGGTCTTGTTGCCCATGTCACCGACGCGCACCTTGGCGAAGTCGATGAACGTGTCGAGCGCGCCCTGCAGACCGCCGATCGCCGCGCTGGACACGGCGCGGACGAAGATCTGGCCGAACGGCAGCTTGTACAGGTCGGCCGTGAACGTGCTGCCGCCCGGGTTGGTGCCGGCAAAGCCGTCGCTGGCCTTGTGCGTGCGGTACTCGGGCACGAATGCATCTTCGACGACGATGTCCTTGGAGCCGGTGCCCTTCAGGCCCATCGTGTGCCAGGTGTCGATGACCTTGTAGTCGGACTTGGGCACGAGGAACGTGCGGTATTCCGGCGGCTGGCCTTGGTTGAAGATCAGGCCGCCGAGCAGCACCCAGTCACAGTGGTCGATGCCGCTGGAGAAGCCCCAACGACCGCTGAACTTGAAGCCACCCTCGACCGGCGTGACCTGGCCCTTGGGCATGTAGGTCGACGCGATCAGCACGCTGGTGTCCTGGCCCCAGACGTCTTCGGCAGCGCGCGGGTCGAACAGCGCCATCTGCCAGTTGTGAACGCCGACGACGCCGTAGACCCAGGCGGTCGACATGCAGCCTTCGGCCAGCGTCATCGCCACGTCGTAGAACACCTGCGGGTCCATCTCGTAGCCGCCGTAAGCCTTGGGCTTGAGGACGTCGAAGAACCCCGCCGCTTTCATGTCGGCGATCGTTTCGGCCGGCAGCATTCGCTGCTCGATGGCCTGGGCCGAGCGTTGTTTCAGCACCGGCACCATGTCGCGGGCGCGCTGGACGATCACCTGGGAATTGATCGGCGTGGTGGTGGCTTTGGCTTGGGCGGTTTGCACGGGGGGACTCCATAGACGGGCCTTCTGGGCCGGTCGGCAAGGGTTGACGACGGGCCCCATAGCCCGCCGAGACGCTTTTTTCGCATTTGGTAGGGGCCGCCACCTCACCCGAAATGACTAGCTTTGTCCCTACCCGTCCCGCACCCCGAAACACCCCCTCGGACCTTCATCCATCAGGACGATGCCGCTGCCGGAGCCGGGGCGAATACTCGCCGCACGATTTGTAGACCCAATGCATCAGCAACCGGACACAGGGCATGGCAACCACCA
>Ga0255089_1000528_pt1 | contig 13629 bp, 10 predicted proteins | sample Colum_Miss_RepC__2_FD_188468 | JGI IMG/M metagenome (GOLD analysis project Ga0255089, IMG submission 188468) | Freshwater microbial communities from Columbia River, Oregon, United States - Colum_Miss_RepC_8d | ecosystem: Environmental > Aquatic > Freshwater > River | place: USA: Oregon... | reverse complement strand
CGTTCCTGTTGGGCACATTGATCTGGTCATAGACACCCTCCGCACCGCCATCGAGGACGCTGAGAAGCAGGAAGCATGGAAGACCAGCGACACAGCATACCGACCCGGAGGACTGCCGCAAGACTTCATCAAGCATGAAGTTGACTCGTTTGACGACTGGTCAGAGTGGGTCTGCCCTGACCCAACGCAATACTTCATGAAGTGCTGCGACTGCGGGCTGGTGCATGAGATGCAGTTCAATGTTGTCAAATACTCGGATGGCGATAAGTGTGAGGACTTTGACGACCCCTATGTGCAGGCTGTTTTCAGGGCGCGAAGAGCCACCCCACCCGCAGCACAGCCAGAGCGAGTCGTTTTTCCGACGATGCTTCGCAAGATGTGGTCAGGCGGCGAAGTGCAAGCGTGGCTGGATGAAAACGTAAACAAGGAGAAGAACACATGAGCACACACATCACAAAGACATGGTTTGTAGACGGACAAATTATTGAGCAGGAAATCCCGGAGTCTGAGGTTTACAAGCAGGAGCCTGACGCCTATGGTTACGCATCGCGCCTTGCTGTCGCAATATGGGAGCAGCACTACAAGGGTGTAGCCCCGCAGTGGAAGCCGCTTGACGACCTGATGGGCGTACTCACGCAGATCGACAATATGACCTCAGGACTGACCGCCCAGCGCCAGCCGCAGTACAACAAAACGGAGATGAACTGTTTTGTGCAGAACCTTTACGACCAAAAGATGCGCGAGGGTAAGCGCGGGCATTACGAAACCATGTTCCACGTTGTCCACCGCGCCATCGAAGCCGCCCACGGCATAGGAGAAAAGAAATGACACAAGAAATGAGGCTCTTATCAGTTGAGCAACTGCGCTTCATCAGCGATACGGCTTATGGGGCTGGTGTCAGGGCAAGCCAAGACGAATTGCGCCGTCTGCAAAGCGTAGAAACAGAAAGCAAAGAGCGCATCCTGCGCCTTGAGGGCGCGCTGGTCAAGGAAGTAGCCATCAACGCGCAACTGCTGGAGGCGCTGGAGTTTATTGCGGACAGGCAAGACCTGATGTTTGCTGAATGCAGCGATGCTGAAGAAATCATTGAGGTGGCCCGCGCCGCCATCGCTGCGGCAAACAAGGAAAAGAACACATGAGCATTACCGTAATGAAACTGGCTCTTGATGCTTTGGAATACGAAGCAAAACGTGGTGGTGATGGTGCTTATTTACTTGAACGTGAAGCACTACGCCAAGCCATCACAGAGGCTGAGAAGCAGGCGGTGGCGTGGATGGGGGTGGACAGTGAAGGTAATCCAAACAAATTTCGGCTAAACCCGTTTGGTGGAGGCGTGCCTCTCTACACCACCCCACCCGCACAGCGTGAGTGGCAGGGGCTGACGGATGAGGAAGTCATGTCGGTTGCATATCGGGCTGGGTTTGAGATTCACGAAGATTACGACGCGCCAGACGCAGACCCAAACAAATTGCACTGGTGGTCGCCAGACTATGAGCCGTGTGACGATGCGTTGTTCAAGCTGCGTGACCTAATCGAAGCCAAACTCAAGGAGAAGAACATATGACTGTCCCCTACAACGATGACACAAGGCAGTCATACGTGAACAGGTGGGCAGACCAGCACTTGCATATTGCTGAGGCGCATCACGCCCTCGGTAATGAAACATCAATGTGGCTGTCGTTGATTAACTACGCCATGGCTGAAGAAATCTACGGCGAGCATTGGGATTATGTAAGCAGACTCAAGGAGAAGAACCATGGATGACGGTCTATTTGATGACGTGCCGCTGGCCAACAAAGAGCGGGACAAAGCCTGGGAGCAGTTCATCAAGCGCAAGGACGTGAAGGCTATGTTCTCGGATGTCCAGGCAGATTCGTTTGGATTCCCGCTGAACCGTGGCTACTACGACCTGTGGTGCATCTGCTGGGCCAAGGCGTGGGACAAGGGGTTCCACACCGGCTGGGAGAAAAAGAAATGACATCCATCAAGCGGCACATGAACGCAGTCGCAGATCTGGGCTGCATTCTGTGCCGGCACTTGGGATATGGCAGGACGCCCCCTGAGCTTCACCATCCCCGCGAGGCGGCAGGCGGAGCGCAGAAGGCATCAGACTGGCTGGTCATCCCCCTGTGCCCCGAGCACCACCGCGGCAACAGCGGCCTGCATGGGCTAGGAACAAAGGGTTTCTATACCCGCTACAAGATGGGAGAATGGGACTTGCTGGCCAAGACCATTCAGGCCCTACAGGAAGAGAAACAATGAACCCCTTCATAATCGACGAGCCAACGGTCATATCCTTCTCCGGTGGGCGCACGTCAGCCTACATGCTGCACCGCGTCCTCGAGGCCAACAACGGCCTGCCGGCAGAGGCCATAGTCTGCTTTGCCAATACGGGCAAGGAGCATCCGGCCACGTTGGAATTTGTCCGCGACTGCGAGCAGAAATGGAACGTACAAATCCACTGGCTCGAGTACATCCCAGAGAACCCAAAGTTCAAACGCGTCACGTTTGAGACAGCCAGCCGCAATGGCGAACCCTTTGCCGCCCTGATTGAAAAGAAGAACTACCTGCCCAACCCGGTTACTAGGTTCTGCACCGAGGAGATGAAGGGTAAAGCTATCGAGCGGTATCTCAAAAGCTTGGGCATTGAAGACCCTGAGACGATGGTTGGCATCCGGGCGGATGAGCCGCGGCGCGTGGCTAAGCTACGGGCCAGGGGGCTGAGTATCCCATTAGTAGACGCTGGCGTAGATCAGGAAACGGTTCAGGCATTCTGGAAACAATCGCCATTCGACCTGCGGCTAGAGTTCCGCAACGGCGTTACAGCCTTGGGAAACTGCGACCTTTGCTTCCTGAAAGGGCCGCATCAAATCATGGGTCTGGTCAAGGAAAACCCAGAGCGAGCCGCATGGTGGGCAAAGCAAGAGCAGAAGATCGGCGCAACCTTCCGCAGTGACCGCGCAAGCTACACGCAGATGATGGAGTTTATGGACGCCCAAGGTGATATGTTTAACACCGAGGGCGGCATCTCCTGCTTCTGCGGGGATTAAAGATTGGCCAGCTCACGCAGTCTCTTCAGGTTCACACCCTGCAAAAGCTGCCGCTCAGCCTCGCGCAGCTGCTTGATCTGACGCTGCTTCTCTTCCTCATCCATGCGATCTTCTGTAGCTTGGCTGATTGTGGTCATGGCCCTGCGGATATTGGTCATCTTCGTCGCAATTTGGTTAACCGACGGGGCTAGAGCAACGCGCTGGCGGGTTGTCTCGTCAGACAGGTAGTCGGCAATTTCTTGCGGGCTACGCTGCTTCAGGTCGGACAAGGTAGATGCCGCACGATCAGTCGCTTCCTTCAGGGCATAGAAGTCCTTGCGCAAGGCAGACTCGTATTCCTTGGAAACGAATCCACTGGCATTGGGGATCGTTGCCAAGGCGTCTTGGAACGATAGAGCAGGGCGTGGCGTGCCCGACATTTCGGCCAGTATTGGATTGGTCGCGTACATGAACAGGCCGCCAAAGGAGCCGAACATCCCGCGGATCAGGTGGTCAGCAATGATTGGGGAAACAAACCCAGTCTTGCCCAGCAGCTTAGAGAACTCAGACGTGCTGTCCTCAAACTGGCGGCCCAGCTCTTTCTTCTGCTGGAACACACCAACCAGAGGCTTCTGCTGGAAGAAGTCGTAGTTGATGATGGCTTCTGTCAGCGGCTTGATGGCCTGCGGCACAGGGGTCGGAGAGAAGATCGAGTTAGCCAACAGAGACGCCATGGACGAACGGAGCTTGGCACCATCCTCATATCCGTTGTCGGTCAGCAACAGGTACGTATGCTCGGCCAGAACCTTGGGCAGCGCAAAGATGTCGGCGCGCAACGGAATGCTGAATCCACCAGAACCAGGGATCATCAGCAGACGATCGCGGGTGGGCGTCGGCTTGTTCAGGTAGTCCTCGTCGTCACCGTTCATCATGGCGTACAGGACAGACAGAGCCATCACCGAGCCGGTCGTGGCGGCCAGCGTCTGGAAGGCTGCCTTGCGCTCAGTGGGTGACGTGCCAACGCCAGTCAGCGTACGGTATGCCACATGCTGGGCAGCAAGGTAGGCGTTGAAGAACGGGATAACCTGGCCGGCCAATGCAAGCATCTTGCTGTTACCGCGACGGCGCACGTTGAAGATCTCGAACGCCTTCTCATAAGCTTCTGCTTTGCTAAGGCCCTGAGCCTCGGCTGCTTCAAACGTAGCCTGACGCACGGCATTGTCGGCAGCCATGGCAAGGTTGCCAAGCTTGCGCTTAACGCTATCCCACAGGCTCTTGTCCTTCTTCAGGCCGGCAAAGATCTCGGCGTCAGCACGAATCACAGCAGACGTAAAGTCGCGCACGCCAACTGCACCGATATTCTTCAGCTCTTCATGCGCCTTGCTCTTACCGCGCAGGGTCTGGATGAATTCCTTGACCGCACGGAAAGGGATGGACAGAGCGTACTGCGGCTTCAGGCCGGACGTGAACATCGCGGCAAACGAGTCCTGCGGAACCTGAGCAATCGAGAACAGGGGGTACAGCACCACAGACTGACGCAACACGTCGGCCATCTTGCTGAACACCTTCACCGTCGGGATGGCCACTGACTCGAGCCCGCGGAAGGCAGACATGAACAGCGGGTCGTGCATGTTGTAGTAGGTCCGTTGACCATCCTGCCACACGCTAACCACGTTGTCGCCAGCCCTTGCATCCTCAACGCGGTCAGCCAAGCCAACCTGCTCGGCCGTGGTGGCAAGCGCCACAGCAGAACGGTTACGCACGCCACGGTTGATGGCGTACTGGGTCCAGCGCACCATGTTGTCAAAGATGTCATTGACCGGCTTGGCGGAACCCTTCAGCCGCTTGTCCGCCTGCACAGACAGAGAGCGCAGGAATTCCTTCGGGCCCTTGCCTTCCTCGATCTGTTCTTCGCGGTAGAACGGCACATAGTCCACCACGTCCAGAAGCATGTTGGCTTCTGCGTCGGTGTACAGGCCGGTATCAACCATGACCTTGAGGGCGTTCTCACGCATGCCGTTCCAAATGCTGGTCACCTGATTGAGATCAGGGAACATCTCAAAGAACTTCAGGCCGGTCGCAATCTCCTCCGGCGACATGTTCTTTGTGACCTTCTTCTTGGCCAGCAGTGCTTGCGCTTTCTCGCTCAAGGCATGGGCAGCAACAGGTTTGCCAGACGCGCGGGTAGCCGCAGCCTCCGCGCGCATAGCCTCAACCTGCGCATCAATGTTGGCGTTGAAGTCGATCAAGCCTTGGGTGCGGCGTGCCTCAAAGGCAGTGTGAGAGATAAGCTCGATCTGCTCTTTGGTCAGGCCGTTCTTCTCCGCAATCTCATCCAGCTTCTTGGACAGATTGAAGATGTTGTTGTCGTCCTTGACGCCTTCCCACTTGTTGATCTCCGTGTTGTAACGGATGTTGCCTTCCATCAGGAACAGGTTGGCAATCGCATCAGAGTGAGCGGTCTGGCTCAGGCTGGTGTTGAGCAGCGTACCAATCTTCTGCTCGTTACCAACCATGGAGTTCATCACTTCACGGCGGATCTGGTTGTTTAGAGCAGCATCACTGCTGAACGACCACGTCTCAACCTGGTCGGCAAACTTACGGAAAGCACCGCCTGCTGCTTCACGCGTAGCCTGCGGATTGTCTCGTGCGTTATCCCAAGACTGACGGACCTTCTGGATGTAGCCAGGCTCAGGCGGGGCAACAGAGCGGCCAATACCTTCCAGCATTTCCATTGCGTCTGCGCCCAGCTGGGTTGGCTGCGGCGCGGCCGGCTTGCCACCAAAGATGGCGCTAGAAATTTTTGCCTCATCAACTAAAGACGGGTCTTCTTTTTTAACAACAGACAAAGGAACAGACTCAACTTTTGCCCCGTCCCAATTCTTCCTTGCCCTTGCCAAAGCATGAGCTTTATTTAGGCCCTTGATGGCATCAAGTTGCTGCTCTCCATTTTCAAATGTAACGCGAACAAACTCTACGTGTTTGTACTTAGTTTCTTCAAACGGAGTTTGCGGCCCTTCTTTCTTAAAGCCCAATAGCGATTTTGGAGCCTTATCATATGGAAGGGCTTCTTTTTCTATTTCACTTACAGTCTCGCCCTGCGGCATAGCCACGCCCACGGCCTCGGTATCTGCAATCAAATCATTGAGATACTTGTCAAGCGTGCCCTTGAGCGGAGAGATTGTTTCGTACTCTTTTAGCCGTGCGTTGTACAGATCCTGAGCCTCTTCGTGACGCTTCAGGTTCTGCTGATAATCAATCAGAGCCTGCTCAAACTTCTTCTGGTTGACGGCAGGAATGCCCAGCAAGCGACGAACAAAGTCAGTAAGGCGTTGCCATGCGGTCAGCTCTTTTGGCGCTGCAGGCTTCTCTCCCGGCTTGGTTGGCTTCTCTTTGCGAACGCGCAGGCTCTCCGTATCCTTGTATGACAGCGATTGGAATGGCCGGCCATTGGCAGCCATGTTGCTGAACACCTGGCGGAAGGCTGGAGATGTCATTGCATACGCAAGCATCTCGCCCGGCTTGTCCCGAACAGCAATGTTCCAGAACTCAGACAGATTTTTGTTTGTGCCTTTGTTTGTTAGCTGCTCAAAATCCCGCAGGCCAATGCGCATCTCGCGCGTCAGGCTTGTTAGCTCTCTGCGCAACGTTGGATTTCTTTCAAGAGCCGCCTCAGTCATGGAGTGGAACACCTCATGAACTAGCGTTGACTCATTGAATGCATCCGGCTTGTCGGCGCGGTAGTAAACCCGGCTACCTGTCTTGTCAGTATGAGTGACAGCAATTGCGTTTGCGCTTAGGCTCGCGGCCACGCCAGCATGTTTCGGCGTGTCGCCAGCCTTGACAAAGTTGACCTCGACATCTTTGAGCCGCTTGGACTGCAGCAACAATGATGCAAGATCCTTCAATCCTTTGTCTTTGCCAACCTTGAGATAACGCTCCAACAATTCTTGAGCATTCTTAACGCCTGCAAAATCTGCAGGGTTCAGATTGTCTGTGCCAATGTCCGGATTGAGAGAGTACATGAAGCTCTCTCGATTAGCATAGACCGGGTTCTTTGCCAGAACAAAACGGCCAACCTGCAGCACCTCGTCGGCAGACACAACCGGCTGGCGGTTACCGCGGTCATAGAAGAAGGCGTGTCGCGTCGGGTCCAGGCTGATCTGTTTCCAGCTCGGATCATTCAACAGACTCTTAACCATCTTAAAGGTCTGCTCAGGCGGCGTGTTAATCCAGTCTCCCTCAACAGTCTGCTGCGGAGTTTTCTCACCCTTCGGACCTTCCAGGTTTTGCGCAATCCCAAAAGACCTGCCCTGATCTCTCGGCGCAAAGACTACATTCTTTATGTGGCCCGTGCTTTGATACGAAATGTTTGGACCGGTGGTCTTGTTGTCTGGGCTGGTTCCCTTGTGAATGGAAACAACACTTCCGTTGACTCCATTCTGACGACCCCACTCAAGGGCCGGGATGTCCATGCGCAAGCCAACGCGGGTTCCGTTCTTAATTGGCGCATTGATTAGCTCAGACTTTTTCTTCTGCTTAATCTTGTTTGTCAGGATGTCCGTCATCAAAGAATTGTCAATTGGAGACTCAAGAGAGCCACCCATGACCGGGCCAATCGGCATGTAGTAATCAACGTACTGATCGTACTGTTGCTTTGTAATCCGACCTGCCGCTAACTCGCGCGCGGCCAGAACAACCTGCTCGTTGCGACCTTTCTTCAGTTTGAGGCTCGGCGGAGCCACCAACACCGGCGGCTTGCCTGGCGCCTCAGTTACTGCTGGCTCTGCTCCAGCTTCTGCTTCGCGCCTTGCAACAGGGACAGTCGTTGTTGCGGGGCGAGAGACTGCAGCAGGTTGAGCAGCTGTTGTCGGTTTGGCTTCGGTTTGCTCGATGAGCGTGTCGATTTCATCTGATGTAAACCTTTCAGCAATTAAATCTTCAACTTCGGTCGTCGTGTACTCAACGCCATCAATTTCATATGACAAGCTTTTGTTTGTTGCCGCCATCAATGTGTTGTACAACGCAAGGCGGTATTCGGAATCAGTTGCATCAGGCATTTGACGGGCAACGTCTTCCTGAACCTGCTCAACGTCAACGCCAGAATTAGCCGCATCATCCAACAAATCTTGCAGGCTTGGGCCAGTCCGCGCCATTTGCGCTTGCTCGGCCAGCTCGCGGTTAACCTGCGGTAATGCCTGAATCTTTTCCAGCTCAGCCTTGGCAGCATCACGCTGTTGCTCAAGAGCCTGAAGGTTGGCCGCCTCAATCTCTGAAGCGTAGTCACCCGAGCGCAGCTTGCCGGCAATGTGCTCAATAGCCGCCTGCGAATCAAAGCGCGGGTTCTCTTGTCCGCCCACCAGCTTGCGGTTATCGGGGGGCAAGAAGTCGTCCAGCGCACCATCCTCAATCATGTCCTCCAACAAGGCGCCTTTGCCCTCCTTTTTGTACAGCTTGCGCAGGGATGCCTTGTCCGGGTCAATATCCGACAGGTTAAACGATCCTGGGCGCACGGTCAGCCTGCCCTCGAGCGTCTTGAACAGGCTCGTCTTTTGAGCCTTGGCCGCGGTAATGTCCTTGTTGATGGCGGCAATGCTGCTCTTCAAAGATTTGATCTCTTCCTGCTCTTCAGGGGTGAAATCAAACTTCTGGGCGCCACGCGGCTTGGCCTGCGGCTCAGCCTCCAAAGGCTCGCCCTTGGCATACAGGCCGGCCGGCTCTTCCAAAGGAGACGGCGCAGCAGGGGCAGCAGGGGCAGCAGGGGTAGCAGGGGTAGCACGTTCAACACCCAAGCGCTCAAGCTCTCGGCGCTTAATCAGTTCGTTGCGTACAGGATCGGCGTCAAACGTAGTCGCTTCAATCTGTCGAATCTCTGCCCGGCGTTGTTTCTCAGCGGCGGCCGCCTCGGCCATGGCCTGCTCTTCTTCCGCCCGGCGGCGCTCTTGCATCACCTGACCAATGGTAACGTTACCATCCATCCGGGTAAACCCTGACATGCCGGCGACGCGTTCTTGCTGGGCAATCATGGCCGCTTCTATGCGGGCCAAGTCATCCAGACGGTTCTGCTCAATGGCTTGCTGGCGCAGTTGCTCGAGCTGTTCTGCCTCTTGACGCAGGTCTTGAGCTTCTTGTGCCGAGAACCCGGGCGTCGGCGTCTGGGCCTGAATGGTTGGCAAGCCGAGGGCTGGGGGCATTGCCTCTGCTGGTGGCGTTTCTACGGCGGCCGGAGGTGCTTTTGGTTGAGGTTCTGCAGCACCCTTGGCACGACGACCCAATGCAATATCAACCAACAGGCTGGTCAATGCACCAACGCCGGCGCCATATGCGCCTTCCTCTGCGGACCCCTCGAGCACGTCTCGCTTGGGATCGTAGATGCCTTGGGCAATGTAGTTCTGGGCCACCTTCTGGGCGGCTTCGGTCAAGCCTTCCACGCCACCTCGGGCGAGGGCAGTGGTCAGCAAACCCTTCAGCGGACCAATGTTGGGGGCAAGGATGTCCAGCATGCCAACCGGCGCGCCGAGCATAGTAGCCTTGCTTCGCTCTTCTGCCGTGGCGCCAGCCTGCTCTGCACCTAGACGTGCTTCACCAGCACCGGCAGAGACGCCCAGTGCACCAGCGCCAAGACGGCCGGCCAAGCCAGCAGGCCCCATCAAGAAGAAAGGAACGGTAGAGCCAACGCCGGACAGCAATTTGCTGGAAACGCTTTCGCCAACCTCGGGCGTAGATGGCGCCAAGTATTCGCGAGTGGGCGCGGCCAAGCTCTCAATGCCTGCGCGGGCAGACTTCTCGTAGTCTTCTGGCAGGAGGGCGGATGCACCAATGGCAGACGTTTCCAGCAAGCCGGCGGCACCGCGGCCAACTGCTTTAGGAATGTCCTTTAAGTAGTCTTTGAAGCCCGTCTCTTTCTTGGGCGGCTCGGCTTCTACCTTTGGACCAAACCCAAGACCACTCAAATATTGGGCAATCTTAGTGGCATCTTCGGTATTCCCTGCCGCATCGGCGGCTTTCAATGCAGCAAAGAGATCCTCAATTGTTGCCATGGGGCACCCTTACTTTTTGGCTTTTGGTAAATTTCTTGCGATTATGGCCTCCATGTCGGAGCCAACATCTATTTCACCAGGATCATACCCATCATAAGCCTGTCGCATCAAGTTGCGATAACCCGTCTGTAAATTCAAACGGGTTCTAGCATCTTTAATTGCGTCTTGAACAAAAGCGTTTGACTTAGCCTCGTCCATAGAAAGCAATGTATTGTTCTTTACAAGCGCTCTTGCCGTGGCTTCTGCGCGTCCCAGATAGTCCTGTTCCATACGACGGGCAATCTCTGCCGCTCGCAAGCGCTGACCCTCTTGAGCCTTGGTAATCTTTCCGGCTTCCACCTGTTTCTTGAGGTCAAGCTCCAAGCCCTTGAGATATTTCTGGGTCTCAAGACCTTGTTTACGAATATCCGCCAAGCCTTTGTAGCGCTCCAGCCCCAGTTGGCCGGAAAGAATTGCATTCTCTTCTGCTGCGCGGGTAGCGCCCGAACGCAGGTAGGAAGCGATACCAGCCTGAGCACCTTGACCAATGTTGGCCCCGGCGTAAGGCGACGTGCCACCCATCATGCCGAGGCCGGCAGACAGCAAAGCCATGTAATTGTCAATGTCACGCTGTTTATCCAAGCGACCCATGCGCGCCTCGAGCAACTGCTCCAGCTTGCTCTTGGGTTCTTCTTTGGCCTCAGTGGTTTCGGCTGGCGCGGCAGCACCAGCAAGATCTTTCAACCCCTGCATGCCGGCGGCACGATCAATATCCTCTTGATCCAAGTTGGCAGATATGTCCTCTCTGGGCGCCTGCTTGATGTAATCCTCAAAGCCGGTTTGGAAGTTCTCGCCAACCGGTGTGCGCGCGGCAGTTGAAGCCGAGCTAGGAGGCGTATAACCTGCACGAGGGCCATAAGTCTGAACCCCGGCAGGCGTATACGTCAAAGGAGCCAACGGCTTGATGCCGCGATCTTTCTGCTCCTTGGGGCTTACGCTGACATCTTTCATGAACGCGGGGCGTGATGCGCGCTCAATCTCTTCGGGCGTCAGATCTGGCTCGGGGCCATACTTTTTAAGCTCTTCTGCCTGCTTGCTTTCCAGCACGTTCTTGCCAACGTCATAGCCCAAAGTAGCAATCCCAAGCGGTCCTGCGATACGGCCAAACCTACCCATGCTTTTTGCGCCAGAAGCAGGGGTCTCTGCGGCAGCAGCTGGTGCGGCAGGAGCAACCGTAGAAGCGGCGGGAGGCATTGCTGCAGAAAGGCGTCTTGCAGCAGCGTTGCGTCGAGCTTGATCCCGAATCTCTTCAGGAGTCATCTTTGTAATGTCCCGATATTTTTGTCTGGGCTCGGGCGCATCTGGCTCAGGCGGAAGAGAGCGGTTTCTCCAGCTGTCCGGGTCATTGGGGTCCAGCAGGACAATCCCTGCATTCTGGAAACGTTTGACGCTGGCAATACCGCCTTCGGCCATGCCGGCCACATAGTTGCGGGTCTCAGCAGGCAGGCGAGACGGGTCCGCCCCAGCGGCCAGCCACTTGTCCGTAGCACCAGGCCCCATGTTGTAGGCAATGGCGGCTAACTTGTCGTCACCGTAGCGGTTACGCAAAGCCCTCAGATAATCACGCCCAACCCTGGCAATCTCATCAGGGCTCGAGTCACGGGCAGGCTCAACGCCAAAGCCTGGATCGCGCTGGGTGCCAGGCATAACCTGCATCTCACCTTGCGCGCCCTTGGGGGAAGTCAGCAGGTTGCCCGAGCGGTCATAGCGACGGCCACCGCTTTCCTTGGCCAACACGTACTGGAGCAGGCCATCGTCACCGCGGACAGCTTTCTTGTCGCGCTCGATCTGCACTGTGCCGTCACCCTCACGGCGGGTAACGTTCTCAACTGCCGCGCCCTCGGGAGAGCGGGTCAGGAAAGTCTTGGATTCAACAGGGGCCAAAGCCTCAATGCCCTCGTCAGACGGCAGGTTGGAATCCTCCACCATCTTCAGAATGCTGCTGATGTCCGGCAGGCGGCTACCAGACATGGCGCCCACTAGCTCGTCAAACTCCTCGTCGGTTTCTTCTTCATCCCGGCCAAGCAGGGCCTCGATCATACCGCGGTCCGTTTCACCGCCGCCGGCAAAGGCAACAATTCCACCGCCAGCCATCTCGGTCGGCAGGTTAGAAGACAGAGCAGGAACGCCCTGATCTGCCTGCGCTTGCTGCATCACCTGCTGGGCAATGGGCGGCGATTGCGGTTGCTGAGGGACCATGCCAGGCATGGGGGCAGACATGGCCGCCTTGGCCTTGGCCATCTTCTGGTTCAGCTCATTGATCAGCGGGATGCCAACGTACGACGGCAAAGAACCGTTCTGAACCGATTGGCTCAGGGTGCGTTGGGCGGCTTTGATTTGCTCAGGCGTCTCTGCCATCTCCGCAATGGAATAGGCCCGCTCTTTAAGTCCAGCTTGGATGCTCATGCCAGTTCCTTATCTATTCATTGCGTTGTACAGGCCAAGACCTGCAATACCCGTCATGCCCAATCCGGCCGCCTGTGACAGATAGCTCGGGGGCGCTTGGTACATCTGGGTTGTCGATGCCTGCATGGGCAAGCCGCGGAGCTGGGCATTCATGAACGCCAACTGCTGCTGCGGATACTGCTGGGTCATCGCATAGTTCTGGATGGCCTGGTTCAGGACGTTCTGGTTGTAGCCCTGTTGCTGACCGCCAAACTGGTTCTGCAAACCAAGGACGCCGGCGGCTTGGTTATACATCTGCTGGCCACCAGCCAATCCTGCTTGGGCGCTCTGGAGACCAAGGTTAGCGCCAAACTGCTGCGCCTGACGAGCCTGGTCAAAAGCACTCTGCAGACCTTGAGCTTGGATAGAACCCTTTTGCGAGGCCAAAGCACGCTGGCGCTCAGCTTCCATAATTGCCTGACGACCACCGCCAAAGGCCCCGGCTTGGGTAGCTTGCCCGCGCTGCTGCATGCCGGCAATATCAGACTGCCGCTGTGCCTCGCGCTGTTGCACGTCCACCACGTTCTGCATGTACGGGGACATGTACTGCTGCGTGGCATAGGGGTTTGTTGCCTGCTGGTTGTACAGGGCGCCGGCATTTACCGCGTTAGCAGCGGCAATGTTGGTAATGTCACGGCCACCAGCCATTTGCGGAGTAACGCTTTGGCGAGAGATATCGGCATAGGCGCGCTGTTGCAGCGGATCCATGGGAGCATAGGCGGCCTGAGCTGCGCCAACTTCACCAGGCCCCAAGCCTGCGGCATACTGACTTCCCGCAACCGGCGCACCAAATGCTTGGTACGGCTTGACGCTAGTAATCTGAGTCGACCCATCTGGGCCAGGCGCCGTGTTGAAAATCTGTTGCTGGGTAGCTCCCAGCATGGTTTCCGTATACGGCCTGGCGTACTCAGGGATGTTAGACGTTTGAGTCGTGCTTGTGGTTGGACCGCCGCCACCACCGCCGCCACCAAGGTACAGCGCAAACTGCTGGCCCGTTAAAAACTTAAAGAGAAAATTCAGCAGCTTCATAGGTTAATCCTCATAACCTGATGGGTGTTGGTCATGCCCATCTTTTC
>Ga0255089_1000526_pt1 | contig 13773 bp, 10 predicted proteins | sample Colum_Miss_RepC__2_FD_188468 | JGI IMG/M metagenome (GOLD analysis project Ga0255089, IMG submission 188468) | Freshwater microbial communities from Columbia River, Oregon, United States - Colum_Miss_RepC_8d | ecosystem: Environmental > Aquatic > Freshwater > River | place: USA: Oregon... | reverse complement strand
AATACAGAATCTATTTTTAAAACTTTTTTATACGCTTGCATTTCAATTTCTCTTCATCTCCTTTCTATTTCTGGAAGGTTTGCGAGCTGAAATAAGTCCTGGCCTCATTCGAGGAGTGGATGGACTTATTGATCCTAGCTGCAAAGAGAAGATCTCTCCCGTCTATGCCATGGGAATGATAAAATCAGACACTCTTCCTCATATTCGATTCTGGGGTTCCTATGGCAGAGTCCCTGTTGGTCAAGAGGGTCGTTATCCCTACTGTCAGTGGGCAGGGAGCTGGGGAAGAGACAATCCTTATGCAAGTGATGATTGCCCACTGGACGCAACCAGTGCTCTCATTCAGAGTTTATTTCCATCTCATGCTCGAACGGACTTCGTTGCTAATCAAGGATCAAAGGATGACCCCATCTCTAAACTCACTCCTGAGAATATTGGTAGCCTCATTGAACTCATTCACAACTGGAACATTCCAGAAACAGGCGATCCTGATCCAGCTACAGCTGAGTTATGGATTTTACAAGTGTACCGGGCTTTAAATCTCGATGATCAGGATTTGAAAAAAACTACATTTCAAGCTCTTTCTTTAGCTCAAACTCAATGCGAACAATATCGTCAAGACCATGCTCCACTCGGTCGCCTCCTTGAGAATTTCCAAGCAGTAACCGAAAGGATGGATGAACACCCATGTAAGAAGGGTCAGAAAGTCTTTGATTTTGATAGATCTTTAGCTGCCCTCAAGGGAACAAAAAAATGGAAAGCCATTGAGCCTTGGGCAAAGATTCTCTATCGTGCTGTACAAGAATCAAAGCAAACTTCCTCACTCTACCCTCCCTCTACTCCTGAGCGAGCTCTTGTAAGCTATCTCCTCAAAAAAGGCTCTGATAAGAAGGTATTCTTAGACTTCCTCAAATCAACTCCATCTTGCCTCAGTGATCAAGGAAGAAAGCTAGTCCATAATTATAGTAGCTTTCAGAGGGAAATAGAGATAGGTACTCCTCCTATGCTGAGCGAATTTTTGTCGTCACATTTTACTCCAGACGAACTTATTCATTTTAAGCAGATGACGACTGAAGAGAAGATAGCACATGTGAACAGCGATCCAGAGCGGCTGGGATATTATTACTATTCAAGTAATTTATCAGATTTACCATCCCTCATTGGAGGACAACAAGCAGCACATAAAAGCTTAGGAATAAATCAGCGCTCTGATAGAAAATATAATCTCTATCCTGATTGTGGCGAGGCTTCAGTCAGGAACTTTTTTAACATTCTTTTTTACAATTCTGAAACAAAGCAATTCCAGCCAGAAATTCTAACTCAGATGAAAGAGAGACATGGTCTTAACCCCTATCGCGATATCAGTAAGAAAGGAAAACCTGATAAAGTCGGAGTAGAAAAAGGCTTACTTGCTTTTTATACGAGAAACCCTGATTCAACTCAACTCGCTTCAGATCGCGTGAGGGATGATTGGAGTAGAAGAGTTATCTCCCAACTCCCTGGAGTGAATTACATCAAGAGTGGTGGTCAGTGCGAGATGAATGCAGGGATTGATAATGCTCTCCAAGTGTTAGGCCATCTTTTAGGAGATGAGAGTATCAAACAGTCAGGTACCCCTGAAAAAAGAAAAGAAGCTCTCGATCGCCTTTGTAAAATCTCATCAAGAGAGGGATTTCACCTCTCATGGAGACCTGAGCATAACCCTACACCAGAAAACACAGACGAAAAGCTCATTTTTAGCATTAACGGAAAACCTCGATTTCAGTGGGAGTTTATGCGTGGCCACTTCTCACTAACAGAGATTCAGGAAAACTCCTCAACCCAGACAGACTGGAGAGCTAAACTTCCAAAAGAAGTATCTTCTCTCCCACTCATGGGAATTTGGGAATCTGTTAAATATGGGGATTACAGAAGAGCCACCATGCCCATGTTGTGGAATCAAAAACTAGAAAACTCCCAATTGAGGCTTGATCTTCTTGATCAAGTTCCTTGGGATCCAAAATCAGGTCCAATCGCTTACCACCTAACTCGAGATCTCTCACTTCAGGACGAGGCTGTTCATCGGAATTCGTCAGTAGCCGCAGTGAAAACTCAGTATCGACCTTTAAAAGAAGCACTCTCTCACGTCCCTGAAGAAGTGAGAGCGAGAAGCGCGGCATATTCAGGTGACTTGGAAGCGCTGCAAAAATTAAACCCTACTTCGCTCAGGGAGAAAAACAGTTATGGATACACCCCTGCTCATTGGGCAGCTAAATATAACAGCCGAGATGCACTCAGAGTCATCGCTGAAAAAGCTCCTGATTCTCTCAAGGAGAAAGACAAATATGGATACACCCCAGCTCATCTGGCAGCTCAAAATAACAGTCTAGATGCACTCAAAGTCATCGCTGAAAAAGCTCCTGATTCTCTCAAGGAGAAAGACAAATCTGGAGAAACCCCAGCTCATGATGCAGCTAAAAATAACGGCTTAGATACACTCAGAGTCATCGCTGAAAAAGCTCCTGATTCTCTCAAGGAGAAAAATAAATCTGGAGACACCCCAGCTCATCTGGCAGCTAAATATAACAGCCGAGATGCACTCAGAGTCATCGCAGAAAAAGCTCCTGATTCGCTCATGGGGAAAAACGGCGATGGAGACACCCCAGCTCATTGGGCAGCTGAATATAACGGCCACGATGCACTCAGAGTTATCGCAGAAAAAGCTCCTGATTCTCTCAAGGAGAAAAACGGCGATGGAGACACACCAGCTCATCTGGCAGCTAAAAAGCACAGCCAACATGCACTCAGAGTCATCGCTGAAAAAGCTCCTGACACGCTTAGAGAGAAAGATCATTTTGAAAAAACCCCAGCTCATTGGGCAGCTAAATATAACAACTTAGATACACTCAGAGTCATCGTTGAAAAAGCTCCTGATACTCTGGAAGTAAAGGATAATCGAGGGAAAACTCCTCTCGAATTGATTAGTGATCCAAAAATAATGCAAGAAATCAGTGAGACCTTAAAGAAGAGTCAAGGTGGAGTACATCCGTAAATTTAAAACGAAAACTCAGGATACTTTCTGACTGGGATTGTGGCCAGTAGTTCGCAAAACAATGACTTCACTTTTTCTTTCTTTTCGTTTTCCATGCTGCACCACATTTCCGCGCATGATCTGCATCTTCAGCGTAAACACTGGGAGCATTGAAACACCGACGAGAAGAATCTCACATAGGATCGCAGCAAGGAAAGCTCCTTGACCTTCTGTCAGGTGAAGTGTTTTTGCGGATTCTGAAACAAGATACACGGTGCATGCTGCGGTTAGGAGACTTACTCCAATTTTCTCCACGCTCACAGATCGGAACAGATTTGAAATATTGTCGGCCATTCGGTCAAAGAATCTTCGAACCTCTCTCATCATGTCGCTCCTTCGTTTTGCTCCTCGGGTTGGTTTTCGATTCTCACGCTTGTAGCGCAACTCGCCCAGGATTTTATTTCTGTTTCGCTCGTAGTAACGTCTTTTTCTCTCTGCGTTCTTGTCCATGTGAAATTCTCCAGAAGTTTTAAAGTTTTTAGGGGTTATGCGCTCTTGGCTTTTGTTTCTTGTGACTTGGATTCTTCAACTTGCCAGAGGTAGTTGTCCAGCTCCTCAAGGGAGATGGAGAGTAGATCTGAATTGGCAGCGATATAGGCTTCTCTGCGGGATCTCAGTTCTGAAATCTTTGCACCAAGTCCCATGCGGATTTCAGCGTTCTTGCCTGCTTCCATGCTCCCACACTGGTACTCGAGCGCTGCGATCTGCTCGCTGATATCGCGCAAATGGCGATCAGTGACGAAGCTCAACTGATTAGCGCCCCAGGCAGCGTTGAACTGAGCGGAAACCTCTTCGTTGCTCAAACCATCAAGTGTTTCGCTCTTTCCCTGAGCGGGTTGCTGAGGGGTCTCAAGAGAACTGAGATACTCTGCGTTGATTCTCTCGTTTCGTCTGGTGCGCTCGATCTGTGCTCGCGCTTTGGGTAGATATTTATCAAAGCCTCTGGCAAGCCATACGAGAGGAGATTGGATCTTCTTTCCTGAGCCATCTGAGTCATTCATCACGATTGAGAAACTTTCAATCCACTCTGCAAGAGTGACATCAGGATTTCTGTCTACAAGACTGAAAAGAGCCTCTCTCTCTCTCTCAACTTTTTTGGGTGCGCGAATTTGTGAAAAGTAATTTTCTAAAATCGGCGTCTTTGAGAGAGAGTATTTGAAATTATCGTTTGAAGAAGAATCTTTGAAGTGGGTACTTTTTTGATCCTCGGGGGAGGTACTTTTTTCACCCTCGGATACTTTTTGTTTTTCCTCCTGATTTGCGACTATTTTTTTAGCTTTTAGGTGGTCTGCAGAATAGACCAATCCGAGTTTATTGGGTGTGTACTGATCGCCTTTGATTTTTAAAATTAACCCTCTTTCTTCAAGTGACTTCATGGCTTGGAGAACAGTCTTTCCCTGAAGTTCCTGTAGCGGATGATGTCTGCTTTTGAGAGCGAGGCTGTCTCGCGTCCATCAAAGGAAATGGTGTAGCGTGCAATAAGAAGTACAATCTGGATCTCAGCCTTTGAGAGATTGCCGTGCACAATCTCCATTAAGATTTCATTAGGGAGTCTCGTAAAGCCTGACTTGAGGCTTTCCATCGTCTTAGCGAGCTTCTCGCTCTTTAGGTCCTGAAGGGAGGGGTAGGTACTTTTTTGATCCTGGGGTGTATTTGTGCCTTCTGTTTCATACGCTGCTTGAATAGTGGTTTCCATAGAATCCTCTAGACGCTCGAATTTCAGTTTGACTTAAACCGTAGAATCCGCGAGCATAGAGGAATCTACGGTTTGGGGGAGTGAAGCTCAAAGCTTCAGCCCTGACTGTGAGCGGGGATCAGGGTTTAGAAAAAACGATGACTGATCGACCGCGTTAGATTTCATGAAAGCCCACCGGCAAGTGGGCTTTTTTCATTTCTGGGGGTTAGGCATTCACGGCATAGGACCCCCCTTTTGTATTTGTAAAAAAGCTTTTGAGATTAGGAAAAGTCCACAGGGACTTCGTTTTGAAGTCTTTACCTGTAGATGAAAAGTAGATGAAAAATAGATGAATTCCGAAATATTGCGACATATTCCGAAATATTGAGGCTGCTAGGAACTCGTAAGTGCTTGAATCGTAAGGTGTTGAAATAAAAAGACCTCCTATGATTTTCATCAATTGGAGGTATTCCGAATGGTGGAACCGACAGGAATCGAACCTGTAATAGCTGTTTAGGAAACAGCCGTTATATCCATTTAACTACGGCTCCAAAACTTTAGGTTTGCATACCACAATGTACCCAGCTTTTTAAAGCATATGAAAGAAAATTAAACAATAGATCTCCCACAAGCTTTTAAACCACTAACCTAAATGATCTCGAGCTCCCAGAGCTCATTCAAACATCCGAGAGCTTCCAAAAACACCTACATATACATTCTTTATAAAGATTTAGAGTCTTTTGACTGAAGCTCAAGAACCTCTTGAGAACTCAGAGTTTGACTAACAGGCACACGACCCCTGCCCTGAGGAGCTGACGCCATTGAAGGCATCTCCACTAGAGGATCGACAGCCGCATAGCCACGGCGTACCTCAAAATGCAGATGAGGACCGGAAGAGTGTCCTGTATTGCCGGTCATGGCTATCAACTGACCTTTCTTCACAAACTCCCCTTTACGAACCATGAGCCGGGAGTTGTGAGCATAGACGGTAGCAATTGAACCATTATGTCTGAGAATCACCATCCGCCCATAACCCCTAATCTTAGAGCCAGAATAGAGAACCTTCCCCGCCTGAGCCGCATAGACTGGCGTACCCTGCTTTGCCTTTAAATCAATCCCCTCATGAAAACTTCTCCCCCGCCTGCCAAAGGTAGAGGTGACTTCAACAGAGTCTAAAGGCCAATCTAAATGAGATCCCACACCTCTAGAGTGAACCTCTCGAGCCGGAGAATCTTCACCTGAAAGGCTCCTTCGAGGGCCTTCAGACAACTGTGGACGTGACCTTAGGCTTTTTTTTCTGCCAGGTTTAAAAAACTGAGCAGGATCTTCTGATCTATCCTTAGAAATTAAATGATCATCTTTCACTAAAGCAAGTTCAGCATTCGTCTCAACTGGAGCTTCTGCTTCTGAGGACAACCGATCAAAAAGTCCAAGTCTCTTTTGACGCATAGGCTCTGGAAGCAAACGAGCACTCACACAACCTACAACACCCGAGTAAAGCAGGGTGAGAATCATCAAAATAAAAGCTTTCAGATCCCTCATGGATTCCCCTTAAAAATTTGAGCGTCCAGCCCATTTTCCTGCCACTCAACTAAACAATCCAGATCAGTTGAATCTAATTTGAGTGGCGTCAGTGATGCGTATTGGGATTCAATCACCGCACAATCAGTGCCCTGATCCCTCTTAAAACCCTTATATTGGCCACCCACCCAGAAATAGTCTTTTCCTCGATGATCCGTTCTTCTCAAAATATTTCCGCTATAAAATCTGAATCCCTGGCGAGCAAAGCGTATTCCTTTAATTTTCATGAGCGGCAAATCAGGCACATTCAAATTTAAAAGCGTATGTTTAGGCACCTTTAACTTTTTACTTAATTTCAATACTCGATAGGCAATTTTTGCAGCAGCCTCATAATGCAGCTTATCCTCAAGATGAGGTTTTTTAAAATTAATATCCAAACTCACAGCCATTGAAGGTATGCCCAGAATACAAGCTTCTCGAGCTGCAGAGACTGTGCCCGAATAATAGACATCCTGCCCCAGATTAGCTCCTCGATTGATTCCAGAAATAACTAAATCAGGCATTCCCTTGAGGACCTCTCGAATGCCCAAATACACACAATCTGCGGGGCTACCACTCACCCCATAAAAATCCCGATCTAGTTGTAAAAGTCTTAATGGCTTATGAATCGTAAGCGAATGACCGGTAGTGCTTCTCTCTTCTAAAGGAGCTACAACACACACCTGACCTAACTTTCTTAACTCCTGATAGAGCACTTTTAGCCCTAGAGCATGCACACCATCATCATTTGATACTAAAATCTTCATCATCTTATCAGTATTAGTTTAAACTCGATTTTCGTTCAAGGCAAACATCCAGATCTGATGAAAAATCAGGCAATTTTTTCCTGGCCCAAATATTAATTCTTACATTAATACTTACAAAAGAGCTCAAAAGACTTATTTATTTTGTCCAAAAGACGAAATCGTCTCAAAACCGCTGCCGACCAAGTTTAATGAAAAGTCAGGAGACCATCTCAAACCTGGCCCAGGTGCGTAATTTGCAGAAAGAACAAATCTCCAGCACTGAGATGGACTTTGAATTAAAAGTGAAGCTCCTACTCTTTGCCACTGACCAAAAGTACCTGGCACACTCGTCTTAAATCCATAACTCACATTTGCTGCAGGCTGTAAGTAATCGGAGATTGAAAATCGTAAAATTGCGGTAGCCGAGTTCAATCCAATCAAGTCATCAAAGCCATAAGACAAAGACAAGCTACGATCAAATGTTAAAACTTTTTGATGAATTTCTCGAACAAAAACAAAAGATGTTGTTGTACTCACTGCGTGTCGAGATAAATGGTAAGTGGATGGCAAGTCCTTATAGAAGGTATAATTAGTTTGCATCTCAAACCCATCAAATCTTAGATTCAGCAAAGCAAACATCCTGGTAAACGGCCGCCTATCTGATGGCACTAAAGGCTGGGAGAACTCTAGAAAATTAATCGCCTGACCAGCCTTAAGCTCTACCGCATTTTGATACTGGGGAGCAGCCTCTCCCTTGACATCGTGGCGACGGATCCATTGAGAGGTTAAACCATAAGAAAGCGAGTTTCCAAGTGGCACAAAATAATTAGCATTATTTTGAGTATAAGTAATAGGAACAATATCATAGGCATCAAAGTAATAATTGTAACTAAAAGATTTATTCGGATTGAGTTGTTGACCCCATTTTACCTGATTCACAAAAGGGTGATCTGAGTTACTCAAATGAGTTAGAAAACCCGGGATATAAGAATATGTTAAAAGGGGTCTGATCAAATGCTTCGCTTTTGGATATACAGAATCTTCAGGAAAATCATAAATTTTTTCTAGCTGAGTACTTAAATCTGTTTGAAAAACAAAATACCCCCTTGAAAGACTAGATGGCCTCACTTGAGAATCAAACCCATAAACAAAGCCGCGGTACTCCAGAGACGGAGATAGCCCAACGACATCAGAGATTCTAAAAGTAGAGTATACTTTTGGTGCAAAGGAAAAACGCACACCCGTACGAATCGGGTCGATCCCAGGACGAAATGCAGGAGCAAGTACCGGAGGCAGCTGTCCAAATGGAACACTCGTCTCATCATAATCAAAAAATGATGCTTGCCTGGTAAAACGACTCACCTCAAAATTAAATCCCCCCATCAGAAGGGGTCCTACCAGCATCTGATCTCTATAAACACTCACCAATCTAGGAAACACTTGAACCGTTCTTGGATCAAAACCCCGATAAGCAGCGTTTGCATCACCAGGCTGAGTATTCAGTAAATTTCTATATCGATAGAGTCCAAGATAAGTACTTGTATTCTGAGTCTCATAATTGAGCTGTAGTTTTGAGGTTAAAAATGCTTCGTAGGGTGCCCTCAAATCGCTATTAAAAACATAGGGATAAAAATTATCGCTAACCTCTTTAATATTAAGATACTGAGTTAAGCCCGAGGAAAACTCATAAAGCTGATCTACCTCAAGACCCCATCGATAGCCTTGAGTGGCCCCAGTAGCGCTCTGCAGACTTGAGTTAAAACTCTTATCTCTAATCAAAGAAAAATTTGTAGTAGCCCGTCCATGAGTAAGAGCATAACGTCCTTCCCACTCAAATCGAGGACCCATGGCTGAATACAACCCAAACCCAAAGGTCATATCCGCACTACGATTAATCGCCCAAAAGAAGGGAAGTACAACAGTACTTCCATAAACGCCACTCCCGAAACTAAACTTCGGAAAAAGTAGACCAGATTGGCGCTTGGTCTTTGTAGGAAAGATCAGGTATGGAATCCAAAGAGAAGGGGCATCCTTAACTCGAGTGAATACATTCGAAAAATGAGCATAATTCTCAGTTCTCAAATCAATTTTTTCTGCTTCAAATGACCAACTTGGAGCACAATCAACACAAGTCGTGTAATCACCCCACTCCGAAATATAATGATCGTCCGCAACTCTTTCAAGTTTTTCACCACGAAGTGAAAACCTCTCAGTGGTAACCCTTCCCTTCTCAATACGACCTAATCGACTCAGAAGATTAAAATCCAGTAGCTCTCCTGAAATAATTGCTTCTGATGTAATAAATGTTGCTTTTCCCTCAGCAAGTAAGTCGTAAGAAGAAAGATTAAGTCTAATGTGGTCAGCTGAAATAGATTCTCCAGGCCTATTGACCATGGCATGGCCCTTGAGCTCTACAATATTAGACTTACGATCCCAGATCTGTTGATCCGCTGAAAAATGAATTTGCCCTTGAATCGTATCTAGAGCAAGACCGAGTTGATTGAATGATAAAATTGCAAATGATAACAAGACAAAGAAGAACAGTACAAACCGTAATTTTGCCCCGTAACTTCCAAATAAACTTGGGTTGAAGATTAAGCTTCTTTTGGGAAACGGCACGTTTGTCGTCCCAATCGCCACATCCATTGCTTGAGCTCTTGAGCAAGCTCTGGTCGTGGCACAATACGATCCACAAAACCATGCTTGAGTAAAAACTCACTCCTCTGAAAACCCTCAGGTAAGGATTGACGAATTGTTTGTTCAATGACTCGGGGACCTGCAAAACCAATTAACGCATCTGGCTCAGCAAGAATCACATCACCCAACATAGCAAATGAAGCTGCCACCCCCCCAGTGGTTGGATCAGTTAACACTGAGATATACGGAATACCATAATCTCTCAAACGACTCACCAAGGCTGTTGTCTTTGCCATTTGCATGAGAGATAAAATTCCCTCCTGCATTCTTGCTCCGCCAGAAGCAGAGACGATGACGGCTGGCACCTTCTCTTTTAAAGCACCTTCAAAAACACGGGTGACCTTCTCACCAACCACGACCCCCATGCTCCCGCCCATAAATTTAAACTCAAAGGCTCCGATATGAAGAGGAAGTCCATCTATCTTAGCTCGACCCGCAATGAATGCATCTTTTAAGCCTGTAGAGCCTGCTGCCGACCTTAACCTCGCCTTGTAAGGTTTGAGATCATCAAACTCAAGTGGATCCGTTGAAACTAGGCTCTCAGCATACTCATCAAATGAGCCCGGATCAACAAGAGAGGCAATTCGATCTCCTGCGGACATTCTAAAATGATACGAACATTCAGGACAGACCTGAAAATGATCTTTTAGAATCTTGGACTGAAGAATCTCTCCACATTGAACACATTTAACCCAAAGCCCTTCCGGGACCTTAGAGGGCCTTTGCGAAACCTGAGATTTAATCCTGGGTGTTTTTAAGTCATCAAACCATGCCATTTAGGCCAAAACTTAGCAGGGTATTTGCCGTGAAGCAAGAAGTCGTACTTCAAATCCACTAAAAAAGATGATTACGAGGAAGCTGCCTTTTTCAGATTTTTTTGGTCCTGTTTTTTTCTCTGTCCGGAGCCTCTCCCCATCTGTCCGCTCTCGAAGGCTCGAATGAAGGCTTCCACTACCGTCGGATCGAACTGAGTCCCCTGATTTTTAACGATTTCATCAAAGGCTCGATCTACTCCTATACCTTGTCGATACGGGCGATTACTCACCATTGCATCATAGGCATCAGCGACAGAGATCACTCGAGCTACAAGCGGAATTTCCTCACCCTTGAGTCCTTTAGGGTAGCCTCGCCCATCCCAGCGCTCGTGATGAAAGCGAATCCCATGCGTAACTTCATACATCCCTTCTACACGATGCATAATTTCAAAGCCAAGCTGCGGATGAGTCTTCATTAACTTCCATTCGTCCTCATTTAATGCTCCATCCTTCTTGAGGATCTGATCATCGATTCCAATCTTACCCACATCATGAAGGATAGCACCCAAGCGCACTGTCTTGAGTTGAGGAGGAGTAAGCTTCATATTTTTTGCAATGGCCATCGCAAAATGGGCAACTCTCTTCGTATGCCCACCCGTGTAATGATCTTTTTTCTCTATAGCTTCAGCAAGGGCCTCAACGGTGTCATAAAAGTTTTGCTGAATCTCAGAATAAAAGAGTGAATTTGAAACAGCAATTGAGACCTGATGAGCAAGAGTGCTTAAGAGAGCTTGATCTTCACTATAAAAAATGGGCCAAGAAAACTGTGATTCTCTAGGCGGGATTGTATCGAGCTTGTTTACGGCTTCTAAAACTCCCACGAGCTTGCCATGGGCAATTAATGGGATAGAAATTACACTCTTGACCTGAATCGTGGGTTGATAGTTCCGAGAGGCTTGAGCCCTTGGATCTTTTTGAAAATGATTCATCAGGATACATTCACCGCTCATAGCCACACATCCAGCTAAAGTTTGGTCGTCTATTGGAATCCTAACTTCAACTAAAGGTCCGTCATTTGCCGATTCAGAGGAGTGCTTGTAGAAAAGCTCTCCTTTCTTTTGATCTACCCAGAGAAGTACTGCACTCTGACATCCTACTATTTTACAAGTGGCTTCAATCGCTTGCTCTCTAATCTCACCTAAATCGAGGGTTGCACTCATTTGACCTGAAAACTGGTTAAGACACTCTAATTGACTAAGCTTTTCCTCTAGAGTCCCTATAGCTAAACTAATTTCTTTCTCGAGAAGTTGAATTTGAAGTAGAAGATCTTGAGTTTTATTTTTTTTGTCTACTTTATTTTTCTTCTGTTTTGTTTTTGCTTTAGACTTTTTTTGAATTGGCATGGGCCTCCTGCCCTTTACAAATTCTTACAAAAAAAATGCCCCAGACAAGAATCATCCTAACTCCCCTGAGGCCCACAAATCAAAATGCATAATCCAAGCCGAAATCCGTCCATGGATTTATTCCACAACCACATCTTTAAGTCTACGGAGGAACGCGGATGGGTCAACTCTTTTCGGGATTATTTTTTTCCTGCTTGCTTCAGCGCTAAAGAATAAAGCTCATTCTTAGAGATGCCAAAGATTTGACTTACTTTTTTTGCCGCTATCGAGGGACTCACTTCGCACTCCAGTAAGCACTGAAGTGCTAGTCCTGCAAATTCAAGTGCACTCCCTTTTTCCTGCTCACTAGATGCACTTTTTTCAAACTCAACTCCAAAACACCACTCACCCAGAGGTCCCTGCTCAGTGATCTCAGACGAAACTAGCTCAAACACCTGCTGAGCAGTTCCTACGAATAGGCGTTCATGAATCTTAGTCAACTCTTTACCCACCACAGTACGAACCAAGGGGTACTCCTTTACTAGTGTCTCTAGGGTACCTAGAATTCTTTGAGGACTTTCAAACCAAATCATCACGTTGGATAAGGATGAATGAGAAACACTCTTGAGCTCCTGAGTTTGTTCATTTTTCTTACGGGGAAAAAACCCACGAAACGTAAACTCACCGGACTCAAACCCAGCAGAGGAAAGAAGAGTAAGAACTGCTGATGCTCCTGGAATGGGTGTGACCCGCACTGCTTTTTCATGAGCTAAAGCTACGAGTTGTGCACCAGGATCAGAAACAGCAGGAGTACCTGCATCTGAGACGAGGAGAAGGTTTTTCCCTGCCTCAAGAAGACTTACCCAGTGTTTGAGCTTCGAAATTGTGGTGTGCGCATCAAGTCGATGTAGGGATTGAATTTTCTGTCCGAGACCTAAAGCAGACAGCAAAGGCGCAGTCCTTCTTGTATCTTCGCACAAAATTGCATCTGCATCGGTCAGAGCCCACTGTGCGCGGGGAGATAGATCAGCTAGATTTCCAATGGGGGTTGCAACAATCCACAATCCATTGGGTAAATATTGCCTCTTGGTATGACTCATAGTGAGAGAGATAATAAGATTGAATAAGGGGCAATTCAATGAAAACTCGGATGAAGAGAACTGAATCTACACTCGTTGTGAATTTTGATGGGGTTTTGGAGTACGACACCCATGAGGCCCTTCGGGAAGACCTTCAAAAGTTAAGAAGAATCTCAAACTCAGATCAAGCACCCCGTGAAATCATCTTTGATTTAAAGGGACTTGAGTTTGTAGGATCTACAGGCATTTCAGCCTTTATTCAAATCCTTAAAGAGTTTAATGCATCAGCTCCGTCTAAGCCTAGATACATGAACGTCAAAAGTGAATTTAGGCAATTAATTCGGGCATTTGATCAAGATCAGCTCTTTGATTTTTTTGACTCTGATGAAACATCGAAGAATGCACTTGATCACTAACTCAGAGCAATCAAGTCGCTGAGAACAATCAAAAATAGAGCCTAGAGTAACTCCGCAACAGTCTTAAACGAGCGGCGATGCACACTGGAAACTCCAAGTTCCTTGAGAGCTTTTGCATGAGCTGGCGTGGGGTATCCCTTATGAGTGACGAACCCATAGCCTGGGTATTTTCGTTCAAGTTCATCCATGACTTGATCCCGCCATACCTTCGCAATGATCGAGCCTGCTGCAATACTGAGAGATTTTTGATCGCCCTTGACGACGGCCACAGCAGGAGCTGCAAAACCTGATTTAGGGAGAAACTTTCCATCTACTAAGATCTGCTGGGGTTTGACCTGAAGAGCCTGAACAGCTCGAATGAGAGCCAGATGTGAAGCATGAAAGATATTGAAC
>Ga0255089_1000525_pt1 | contig 13791 bp, 11 predicted proteins | sample Colum_Miss_RepC__2_FD_188468 | JGI IMG/M metagenome (GOLD analysis project Ga0255089, IMG submission 188468) | Freshwater microbial communities from Columbia River, Oregon, United States - Colum_Miss_RepC_8d | ecosystem: Environmental > Aquatic > Freshwater > River | place: USA: Oregon... | reverse complement strand
CATGAAGAACATGTCCTCGACCGCCGACATCAGCCATGCACGCGACAACCTCAGCCGCGACTTCCAGTCGCTGGTCGATCACGCCGAACAACTGCTGCAGGCAACGACCTCGCTGAAGAACGAAGGCGTCGACCTTGCGCGACACAAGCTCAATGAGAGCCTGGAGCAGGTCAAAGCGCAGATCGGACCGATGCGTGATGCAGCGGTGGAGCGCAGCCGCCTGGCGATGGATGCGAGCGTCCGCTACGCCCGCGAAAAGCCGTGGCAGGCCGCTGCGATTGTCTGCTTGGCCGCTTTGACGATCGGGTTCATCAGCCATCTCGGCAGCAGCCGCAGCTAGGCGATTCATACGATGACTCCGCAAGCTCAGGGCGGTCTGCACGGACTGGCAACCGCCTTGCTGCGATACGGGCGCGCGCGGATCGAGTTGCTGCAGCACGAACTCGGGCAGGAGCAGTCGCGGTTGCTCGGCATGCTGGCGCGCGCCAGTGCGTTCATCGTCGGCCTGATGCTGTGTCTGCAGCTGGCTTGCGTTGTCGTCCTGATCGCGTTCTGGCCGACGCCGTGGCGTTTGCACGCCGCCGTCGCACTGCTGCTGCTGTTCATCGTGGCCACGATGCTGGCCTGGGGCGCGATGCGTCGACCGCGGCAGCCGCCGCACGCGGCATTCAGTGCATCGATCGACGCTTTCGACAAAGACCGAACGATGTTCGAAAGCAAGCCCGATGCCGCGCCATCGACGCTCGACTCCGCGCTGACCCGCCCTCGCGATGCTGTTGCCACGATTCAGCGGGATCGGCCGGCATCGCCCACTGATGCGCACCAACCCACCGGAGCAAGCTGATGACGATACCTCCCAACCCCGTATCTCGATCGGGTGATGTCGATCCGAATACGCCGCGCAACGGCGCCGCCGGCGGGCCGAGCATCCGTGTTCAGTCCGACGACACTGCGCTGATTGCGCAACTCGACCAAAGCCGACAGCAGTTGGTTCAAGCCGCGGATGTGCTGCGATCACCGCTGCGTTCCATCGCGCGTGTCGAGCATGCAGCGCGCAGCGTGCTACCGATGCTGCCCTATGCCTTTGCCGCGCTCGCGGTCGTGGGCCTGGCTCGCTCGGTTTTCGGCAGAGGCAAGCTGCGTCCGATGCTGATGATCGCCACCGGCTTGGACATCTGGCGTCTGTGGCGCAGCTATCAAGTCACGGCCGCAATGCCGACGACAGTGACGTCGACACCGCGAATCGATACTCCTGCTCCAACCTTCAGAGGGAATCCGACATGACATTCTGGACCACCACCAAGACCGCAATGGCTTTGATCTCGATCGGCATTCTGACGACACCGATGCTGCGCCGGCTCGGCTACCTACCCGATGCCGATCGCAACGACCCGCTCGCATCGGCACCCGAGGACACCGAGCGCCACGATGCCGGTACCACGATCGCGCCTCCCGATCTGTCGTTGCCGCCGAGCGAAAACGAGTTTCCGCCGCGCCATTGATGCACAACGGCGGTAATCGCCGATTACCGCCGTGGCTCGCGAATCCGTCACGACTTCTGCCGACGCAGGTCGGCTGGCAGGACGCGCATCATCGTGCGGTACTTGGCGATGGTGCGACGCGCCACCTTGACGCCTCGCTGTCCGAGTACCGCCGCGAGGCTGACGTCCGACAGCGGCGCGTTGGCGTCCTCACGGTCGATCAAGGATTGCATCAGTGCACGCACCGATGCGGCTGAGCGGATACCGCCGTCGTGCTGGACCAACGGCCGTTGGAAGAAGTGCTTGAAATGGACGGTGCCACGCGGCGTCTGCATGTATTTGTTGGCCGTGGCCCGCGATACGGTCGACTCATGCAAGCCGAGGCTTTCACTGATGTCCTTCAGCGTCAGCGGCATCAGCGCCACATCGCCATCGATGAAGAACATCGGCTGACGGTCGACGATCGCATCGGCGACGCGCCGGATCGTCACGAACCGCTGTTCGATATTGCGCAACAGCCAGCGTGCTTCCTGCAGTTGCCTAGCCAACTGCGGGACGCCGTCTCCGCCACGACGGGCCCTTTGATAGAGCTCGCTCATGCGCCGATCGAGCGCCGCATGCGCTTGCAACGCCGGGTTGCAACGGACTTGAGGATGGCCTTGCTCGATCTGCACGATTACATCAGGCGTCACGATATGCGCCGATGGGATTGAGTAACGCTCACCCGGCTTCGGATCCAGACGGCGGATCAGATCGTAGGCCGCCAGCAGGTCAACTCGACTGCGATCGAAGCGCTGCCGCAGTTGAACGAAATCACGGCGTAGCAGCAGATCCAGCCCGTCGCACAGCAGGCGTCGAGCGAGCTCGCGCCGTGGCAGCGGTGCATCCGAGGCGTCGATCTGCAGGCACAAACAGTCCACCAGATCACGTGCACCAACACCGGCCGGCTCGAAGCCTCGCAATGCGTGGTGGGCCGTGTCGAGCTCGGCCCGGCTCAGCGCTGGCTTCAATCCAAGCTCGTCCGATAGCGAAGCTGCCAGCAGCGCCGTGTCGTCACGCAAGTAGCCGTCGTCATCGATACTGTCGATCAGCATCTCCAATGCGAGATGGATGCGCACCGGCAGCGCCGACGCCAACGCTTGGTCTCGCAAGTGCTCGCGCAATCCGGCGGCCCGGCTCAGTCTCTGCACGGCATCGTCGCCGTCGTCAGCACCTTCGTCCCGATGCAATGACCTGTTATCCCCAGGCAGGGTCGTCATCGGCCGGTCGTCATGATCCCAATCGCGGCTCGCGCCGTCATACGTGGTGAGCATCGGCGTGAGCACGTCGATATCGGCCGGCATCGCCGCTGATGTCGGCTCATCACTAGGCTCAGCGAGTTCGTCATCGAGCCGGGTATCACGCAAGAATGGATTGCTGACCAAGGCTTGCTGAACTTCCTGTTCGAAGCGTTCGGACGACATCTGCAACAGACGGATCGCCTGCTGCAGTCGAGCCGAAAGCGCGAACTGCTGCCGGGCGCCGCAATCGAGCGTCACTGCTTGAGTCACCACCGTCTCCTGCCTGGTATTCGCCGCCGCCGGATCGGGTGGCTGGCGGTCGCATCCTTGCGACGGCGTGACGATGAGGGGCTACGGCTGAAGCCGTGCTGACGGTCTAATCGACGTTCTGGTCATACGCTTTGCGTTTGCGATACAGGGTGCTGCTATCGATCTTCAGCAGTTTGGCCGCTGCTTCGAGGCTCGACGTATTGGCAACGACGGCTTCGATGTGGGCGCGCTCCAGTTCTTCGAGGCTGATCGGGTCACCCGCGCGCAGGCCTTGACCCGAGCTCGGCGCAATGCGCCCGAACGGCAAGTGCTCGGGGCCGATCGTGATGCCGTCGCAAATGATCACCGCCCGCTCCACCGCATTGCGCAACTCGCGTAGATTGCCGGGCCACGCGTGCAGGCTCAACAACGACGCGGCTTCCTTGCTGAAACGCCGCGCAGGCCGATCGTAGCGAGCAGCGAGCTGCAGCAGGATCTTCTCGGCGATCGGCAGCACGTCTTCGCGACGCTCACGTAGCGCCGGTAACTCCAGCGTGACGACATTCAACCGATAGTAGAGATCTTCGCGGAAGCGGCCTTCGGCCACCATCTTCTTCAGGTCTTGATTGGTCGCCGCAATGACCCGCACGTTGGCCGTGCGGGTGTGCGGATCACCCACACGCTCGTATTCACGGTCCTGCAGGAAACGCAGCAGCTTGGGCTGCAAGGCCATCGGCAGATCGCCGATCTCGTCGAGGAACAAGGTGCCGCCTTCGGCCAACTGTACGCGGCCCTGGCGGTTGTCGGTCGCACCGGTGAACGCGCCGCGTACGTGGCCGAACAGTTCGCTGGCCAGCAGCTCGGCCGACAGTGACGGGCAGCTGACGGTCGCGAACGCCGCTTCGCGCCTCGGACTCATGTCGTGGATCGCACGCGCCAACATCGTCTTGCCGGTGCCGCTCTCGCCGAGCACCAGCAAGGTCGCGTCGGTATCGGCGACGCGGCGGCTCATATCCAGCGTCGCCGACAGCGCAGGGTTCGACGTGCGCAGATCGGCATGCCCATCGCGCCGGTCGGTTTCCAAGGCCTGCACGCGCTGTTCGAGGCGTCGCGCTTCCACTTGCTGCGCGACCGCATGCGACAGCTGGCTGGGGTCGCATGGCTTGACCAGGTAATCGGACGCACCCACTCGAATCGCCTGCAGCGCGGTGCCGACATCGTCGGTAGCAGTGGCCATGATGACGCGCATCCATGGCGCCCACTCGCGCAGCTGCGGCAGCAGCTTGAGCCCGGAATCCTCGCCCAGGTCGAGGTCGAGCACGCAGCAATCGAATACGGCGCGTCCAAGCGCCGCTTCGGCTTCCGCCGCCGTGCGAGCGGTGCTGACGCGGTGGCCATCACCTTCGAGACAGCGCCGAAAGAGCCTCAGGATGCCGCCGTCGTCATCGACCAACAGGATATTCGCGCCCCCAACCTCGACACTCATGAGCTCAGCGACTCCATTTGCTGTTGGTGGTGTTTATCGGTGCGTTTCATTATGGCATCCGTACGCGGCGCATCGGCGCTGCAATGGCATCGATCGCGATGCCACGGCTTAGACAGCAGCCGAGCAACGGTGGCGCATCGCCAGCCCGACCTGCAAAACGAAAGGGGCGACCGCCGTGATCGTGCACGATGCAGGTCCATGACAGCGTCGCGATTTGTAACAAGTGGCGCAACACAAGCACTTAGCGGCGATTCACACGCTGGCACGATGCATGTACGCAGCTTTGATTGATGAACCCCCTGGTGGCGTACTTGACCCCTACGCTGCCAACCCCGCTCAGGGGCGGCCTCGATTGCCGCCCCTTCTTTTTGCGCAAATTCAGCGGCTGATGGGTAGCCGCCACGGGCGGCATCACCGATGGCGTCAACCATCGTCGCCACCGGCACGCTGCATCGCGGCGCCAACACGCCGCAACAGCAACTCAACCGGGGATCGAATCCGAACGGATCGCCGACAGCAGTTCGGCATTGCCTTCGCCCAAGCGCGGCGCGTCGGCCAACACTGGAACCTCCGCATTGCCGAACGTCACCGCACACGCGGGCGCCGGCTTGCCGGCAACGGTATCGACCATCCCGCGTGCAAGGATCTGCGGGTGGCGCATCGCCTCTTCCGGCGACAACACGGCGCAAGCGCAGCAATCGGCGTCGGCCAGCAAGGCCTGCCAATGATCGCGGCTCTGCGTCTTGAACAACTCGACCAAGGCCGCGACGGCGCGCGGCGAGGTGCCATCGCCGATCAAATCAGGACGCTGCACGGCCTTGCAGAAAGCGGCCCAGAACTTGGGCTCCAGCGCGCCGAGTGCGATATAGCCACCGTCGCTGCACTCGTAGACCGAGTAGCGCGCCAGACCGCCGCTGAGCATGTCCGCGCCACGCGGACGTGACTTACCGATGCCGCGTATCGCGGTCATCGCCATCAGGTTCAGCGCAAAGCTGCCGTCGAGCAAAGAACTGTCGACGAAGGCACCGACGCCACTGCTGCGCGCGCCGATGACCGCCGCGAGGATCGCCGACGCACAATGCAGCGCACCGCCGGCCAGATCGGCGATCGGCACGTTCGACATCGCCGGCGCTTGCCCAGCGGCACCGATCTGATCGAGCACGCCCGAGATCGCCAGCGCATTGATGTCGTGACTGGCATCGTCACGCATCGGACCGGTTTGGCCGTAGCCGGTCAGCGCCGCATAGACCAGCTTCGGATTGCGCGCACGTAGCGCGTCATAGCCGCAGCCGAGACGATCCATCACGCCGGGCCGGAACGATTCCAGCACGACATCGGCGGTATCACACAGACGCATGAACGCGTCGACGTCTTCGGGCTTCTTCAGATCCAGCGTCACCGAGCGCTTGCCGCGATTGACCAGCTGAAACAGCTGCGGCTCCAGCGATCGAGCGTAATCGCCACCTTGCGGCTCCTCGACCTTGATCACTTCGGCGCCGTACTGGGCCAGCAATAGCGAGCAGTAAGGGCCTGGCAACAAGCGCGACAAATCAACGACGCGGACGCCCGCCAGCAAACGATTCAGGGTGGTCATCTATCAAGCTCCAGCAATGGACGTTGCGTTGGCAGCCGCCGCAGTGCGCTCACGCAGCTTGGCGTAGTCGCGGCCGATATACAGGTACATGGCCGGCAATACGTACAGCGTGAACAACGTGCCGATGCCCATGCCGGCGGCGATCACCAAGCCCATCGAGAATCGCGATGCAGCGCCGGGGCCCGAGGCCATCAGCAGCGGCACCATCGCGATCACCAGCGCCGCAGTCGTCATCAGCACCGGCCGCAGACGGATCGAGGTAGCTTCGACGATCGCCTCGGCCTTGCTCATGCCCTGCTCCTGCAGCTTGTTGGCGAACTCGACGATCAGGATGCCGTGCTTGGAGATCACGCCGATCAGCGTGATCAGGCCGACCTGGGTGTAGATGTTCAGCGTCATACCCGGCAACTGCGTCATCTGCATGCCGTTGGTCACGGCAAAGATATTGATGAACAGTAACGCCCCGCAGATCGACATCGGCACCGTGACCAGCATGATCAGCGGATCGCGGAACGACTCGAACTGCGCGGCCAGCACCAGATAGATCACGATCAAGGCGAACGCGAACGTCACCAGCAAGGCCGAGCCTTCGGCCTTGAACTGCCGCGACGGTCCGGCGTAATCAACCTGAGCACCGGCCGGCAGCAGCGTACGCGCTGCATCCTCGAACACCTTGAGCGCTTCACCCTGCGTGATTCCCGGGCGCGGCACGGCGATGATCGTGTTGGCATTGAGCTGCTGAAAGTGGTCGATCGAGCGTGCGACGGTGCGGTCGCTGATCGTCACCAGCGTCGAGATCGGCACCAGCGATCCGTCACGCGCCCGCGTGTAGTAGCCACTGAGCTGTGCCGGATCGAGACGCGCCTCCCGCTGGACCTGCTGGATCACGCGATACGAGCGGCTCTGGTAGTTGAACCGGTTGACTTCGCCGCCGGCCAGCAGCGCGGACAGATCGGCCGACAGCTGCGACATGTCGACTCCGAGCAGCGCGGCTTTGTCACGGTCGATGTCGACCACCGACTCAGGACGGTCGAGCCGCAGACGCGGTGCAACGAAGAAAAACTTCTTCGAGGCCCAGCCGGCTGCAACCAGCTGGTCGCCGACTTGCGCCAGCGTTTCCGGCGAAGCGGTCGACTTGATGACGAATTCCAGCGGATAGCCTTGGCCGGGCGTCGGCAGTGATGGCGGGTTGATCACCGCGCCGCGCACCGCGGCAATCTGGTTGACCTTGCCGGTCACATCGTTGACGACTTCCTTGGCACTCTGGTCACGCTGGCTCCACGGCTTGAGCACCATGCCGAAAAAGCCCTGGTTGGTGCTGCCGGTGCCGGCGATCGTGAATGCGAACAGATTTTCTACGGCCGGGTTCGACATCGCTGCCTTTTGCGTGTCGACGAAGTATTGATTCAGGTATTCCTGCGACGAGTAGCCGTCGGTTTCGGCCAGGCCGAATACGAAGCCGAGGTCTTCTTCCGGCGCCAGTTCCGCCGGCGTCGAGACAAACAGGAATCCGCAGGACACGAACACGATCGCACCAAATACGGCGATGACCAAACGCGTGCGCAGTGCGCCATGCAGCCGTGCGCGAAACGCCAAGCGCCAGCGATCGAAGCGCTGATCGATGAACACCTGCAGCCGGTTGACCTTGCCGTCAGGGCCATGCGATGGCTTGAGCAGCTTGGCGCACATCATCGGCGTCAGCGTCAGTGCGACGATGCCCGAAATCAGCACCGCGCCGGCCAGCGTAAACGCGAACTCGGTAAACAGCTTGCCGGTGATGCCGGACAAGAAGCCGATCGGGGCATACACCGCCATCAGCGTGATCGTCATCGCGATTACCGGTCCGACCAGCTCGCGCGCGCCTTTGATGCTGGCATCGAACGGCGACAGACCCTCTTCGATATGTCGATGTACGTTCTCCATGACGATGATCGCGTCGTCGACGACCATGCCGATCGCCAGCACCATCGCCAGCAGCGTCAACAAGTTGATCGTGAAACCCAATACCAGCATCAGGAACAGCGCACCGACCAGCGACAACGGCACCGTGACCGCCGGGATCAACGAATTGCGCATCGAGCCGAGGAACAAGAAGATCACCAGGACGACGATGATGACGGCCTCGATCAGCGTCTTCTGCACTTCGCTGATCGACTCGCGAATGTATTCCGAGCTGTCGTAGCCGATTTCGCCCTGCAGGCCGGTCGGCAGGTTCTGCAGGATGCCGGGCCAGATCTTCTTGACCTCGTTGACGACGTCGAGGACGTTGGCTTCGGGCCGGACCTTGATGCCGATGAAGATCGCGGGACGCGTGTTCCACATCGACGAGCCATCGTAGGTCTCGGCACCGAGCACGACATTGGCGACGTCGCCCAAGCGCACGACCGAGCGGTCGTCCGACTGCACGACCAGCTCGCGGAACTCGTCAGCGGTGCGCAGATCGGTTTTGGCCGACAGGCCGATGCGGACATGGTTGCCCTTGGTCTCGCCGACGGCCGACAACACGTTCTGCGAGCGCAGGCGCGCAAACACTTCGCTGGCGGTCAGGTTGTGCGCTGCCAGGCGGTCAGGCTTGAGCCAGATACGCATCGCGTAGGCGCGCGCGCCGAGTAGCTCGGCGGTTTCCAGGCCAGGAATCGCCGCCAGCTGGGGTTGCACGACGCGCTGCAGGTAGTCGGTGATTTGACTGTCGTCGAGCACCTCGGAGAAGAACGAGATGTACATCGCCGCCGTACCACCGGCCTCGGCGATCGCGATGATCGGATCTTCGGAGCCCTCGGGCAGCTGATTGCGCAGCTTGTTGACCTTGGCCGATATCTCGGTCATGGCCTCGTTCGGGTCCTTGTCCATGCGCAGATTGACCGTGATGACGCTGGCCCCCTGCACGCTGGTCGAGGTCATGAAGTCGATACCGCCCGCCTGCGATATCTCGCGCTCCATCGGCGTGGTGATGAAGCCTTCGATCAAGGTCGGATCGGCGCCTGGATAGGCAACGCTGACCTGGATCTGCGCGTTCTGCAGATACGGGAATTCGCGAACATTCAGATTGAATGCAGCGCGCGCACCCAGCAGCAGGATGATCAGGCTGATCACGGTGGCCAGCACCGGGCGCTTGATGAAGATGTCGGTAAAGTTCATGGCTTGTTCCTGCGCCGGTCGACCCGGTCGTGCGGCTGTGACGGATGCTGCGGTGCGCCGCCGATCAGCCTTCCTTGGGCTTGGGCTGCAGCTCGTTCTTCAACGCGTTCTTGTTATCGATGATCACCGGCGCGTGGTTGCCGAGCTTGAGCAGCCCCGCCGTTGCGACTTCTTCATCCGGCTTGATTCCGTCGAGCACGGCAACGAAGTCACCGCGCGTATCGCCGAGCTTGACGAAGCGCTGCTCGACCTCGATGTCGGTCGGCGTGCCTTCGGTGCCCGGGCAGGGCTTGGGCGCATCGGCCGGTGGCGGTGCCTTGGGCCCGACGACGAAGATCGAGGTGCCGTACGAGCTGAAGTTCAGCGCCGTGCGCGGCACCGCGATCACGTTCTGCTCGCCCGGCAAGGTCAGGCTGACGCGGCCGAACTGGCCGCCGCGCAGCTTGTATTCCGGATTGGCGACACGCGCGCGAACCATGAAATTGCGCGTGCCCTGATCGATGCGCGGCTCGATCGCCAACACCTTGCCCTCGAAGCGTTGGCCGTCGAAACCGTCGACGCTGATCGACACCGTGTAACCAGTCTGCACGGCTGCGGTCTGCTGTTCCGGCAGACTGAAGTCGATGTCGATCGGATCGAGCGCCTGCAGCGACACGATCGCCGTGCCGGGTTGCATGTACTGACCCACGTTCACGCGGCGGATGCCGAGTACACCGGCAAACGGCGCACGGATGTCCTTCTTGGCCAGCATCGCGGCTTGCGCGGCGACGGCGGCTCGCGCTGCATTGGCCTCGCTGACGGCAGCGTCGTAGTCGGACTTGGCAATCGCGTCGAGCTTGTACAGCTTTTCGCGACGAACCCGATTGAGTTCGGCCAGCTCCGCCTGCGCCTGCAAGCGCGCCAGATCGGCGCGTTCGTTGGCGGTATCCATCGTCAGCAACGGGGCACCCTTGGCGACACGCGCCCCGGACTCGAAGTGGATCGCGGTGACGATGCCACCGACTTCGACGGTGACGTCGGTGCCGTTGACCGGCGTGAACGTGCCGATCGCCTCCAGGCTGCGATTCCAGCTCATGGCTTGGCTGCGAGCCGACGTGATCACCGCCGGTGGCGTCGGCATCGCATTGACGCACTCGTTCATCATCTTGTTGCCGAAGCTCTTGGCGCCGAACACGGCACCGAAGACGACGAAACAGGCAACCAGCATCAGCACCATTCTGAGTTTCATATCCGCTTTCCCGAAGGACTGCTTATTGAGAGGTAAATCCAGGGCCGGACAGCGACGCGCTCAGCGCGCCGCCGCATCCGGCTGCATCGTCAACATCGTGTCGATCTCGGCAAAGTCGCGTTCGCTGAGACGACCGACGATCTGCTTGAGCTGCAGCAGATTCAGCAACAAGTTGTAGCGCGTGGTCGCCAGGTCGCGGCGCGCCTGCACCAGGCGACTCTGTGCGTCGAGCACATCGGTAATCGTGCGCGTGCCCGCGTCGTAGCCGTTGCGAGTGGCTGCAAGCGCGGTGTCAGCCGATGACACCGATCGTTCGTAGGCGCGGTTTTGCAGATACGCCGTCTCGACAGCGCGGAACAGCTGGCGCGTTTCGCGTTCGATCTGCAGCTGGGTTCGCTCGAACTCGGCTTGCGCGGCGCGCTGCTGCGCATCGGCCTGCCTCAAGCCCGCCAGAATCGCGCCACCGCCGTAGATCGGCATATTCAGCTCGACGCCGATACGGGCGTCGTCGTTGCGCGACCCAAACGAAAAGCGGCTGTTGTCATCACGGCCAGCGGTCCCGACCAAGTCCAGCGTCGGGTACGCCTGCGCGCGCGTCGATTCGGCGCGAGTCCGAGCGATCTCGGCCTGGATGCGCGCGCTGGCGATGCGCGGACTCGATGCGCGCGCGGCAGCGACCCATTCTTCGGCCGTCGCCGGCTGCAAGGCCGGGAAGCTGACGTCGCCTGGCAGCATCGGCAGGCCGGCCTGACCGTCGCCAGTGGTTTCCTCAAGCTCGTCGCGCGCGTTCTCGAGATTGCGCCGCGCGGTCACCCGCAATGCCTGCGACAAATCCTGGCGGGCGATGGCCTCTTTCAGATCGGTTCCAGGCACCAGCTCGACTTCGTAGCGCTTGCGCGTGTCGTCCAGCGACTGCGTCACCGCCTGAGCCTCGGCCTCGGCCTGGTCGAGCGCAGCCTGGGCGATCAGCACGTTGAAGTAGCGCTGCGCGACGCGGCTCTGCAGATCGAGCCGCGCATTGCGCAGGGTCAGCTCGGCCTGGCTGTCGAGTGCATCGGCACGGTCGCCCACCGCAAACCAGTCGAGCCGGAACAGCGGCTGACGCAGTTGCGCCGTCGCACTCCAGGTGCCGTATTGATCTTGAGCCTGGCCGAACACGCCGACGGACTTGGTTGCGGCATAGGCGCCGCTGGCCTGCAATCCGAGATTGGGACGCACGTTGGCGCGCTCGATGACGCCGGCTTCGCGATCCGCCGCGTACTGCGCATCGGACACGGCGGCCGTCGGGTCGTGGGCGCGCGCGGCCTCATAGGCCTGGGTCAGCGTCATCGCCTGCGCGGGGGTCATCGCCGCTGCCAGCGCCAGCGCCAACAGGCCGCGGGCGCGATGGCGTAGAAGCGTGGACCGCCAAGCCTCAGGCCGGACTGCAATGTTCATCGAACACCTCGGTGAAGATTTTCTGAATCAGCGCATCAAGCGCCGCGTCGTCGAGCGGATCGACCTGCGGCTGCCAACCTTGCCCGTTGAGCAAGGCTTGTATGTGACGGCACATCAGCCGATAGGGATCGGGCACCAGAAACGGGTGCATCACGCCTTCGGCATGAACCAGGTTGTGCATGCCGATGACCAGCGACCACAGGCCGATCACCGCTTGCTCGGGCGGCATGCCGCGCAGATCGAGCTGCCCGGCCGTGACCGCGTCGCGGACGATGTCGGCAGCGAATTCGGCGATCGGCGCCTGGGCGTCGAGCACCGCCTGACGGCGCTCGGCTGACGCGGCGTTCCAAACCACTTCGCAAAAAACGTACTGCGCCAACCGGAAGTGATCGGGGTGGCGGCGGACGAACAGCATGTCGGCCGCGGCCAGACCGAAGATGCGCTCGCGCGGCGTTGCCTTCCAGTCGGCCAGACGGCCGATCATCGACGCGTGCTCGACCGTGTCCTGGCGCGTCAACTCGACCAGCAGGTCTTCCTTGGAAGCGAAGTGCTGATACAGCGTGCCGACCGCGTACTCGCACTTTTCGGCGATGCGCGCCATCTGCAGGTTGAGCAAGCCCTCGCTGCGGATCAGCTCGCGCGCGGTCTCCAGGATCAACTGCTCCCGGTGACCCAACTCCCGCTGGCGGCGCTCCCGTGTTCCCACTGCGACGGCTTCCTGTTCTTTTTTTGAATTATGTTCACGTTGTAAGCACAGCACAAGCTGTGATCGTTTATCGAACCCCCGGCCGGGCACGGACGCTGTGCCCCCGCAGACCGTCACGGCGACGGCGACAGCGGGGGGCACGACGACGCTAACGGCGGCGCAGGTCCTCGAGACGCTGCTGCAGTTCACGCTGGCTGCCGAGCGGCAGGCCAGGCCCGCACAGCATCAACTGGGTCTCGGCACCCCAGGGAGCCGGCGGCGGATCGGCCGGTGCGGTACTACCCGGCAGCAGGCCCAGGATGACGACGGCCGCGTGCCGCTGGCGGACGATGTAAGCCAGTTCGCCCACCGGGACTGCTGGCCCGGCGTAGACCACATCCCAGCCGGCGCGGCTGGCCGTGACGGCGGCCATCAAGGCCGCTGCTTCGCGGTGGTCGCCCTCGGGGGTCGATATGACGGCCGTCGACGACCACGGCGCGGCGCCGCTGCTCGCCAGCAAGTCGCCGAGAAAGTCGCGAAGGTAGGCCCAGGCGAACCGCTCGTGGGCGACGCGCATTTCGCCGGCCGCGATCTGCGCACGGATCTCGGCCAGCAGCGCGGTCACGAAGTCGTCGAACAACTCCGGCACCGTCATCGTGCGTGTGGCCTGCAGCAAAGATTGCGCATAGCCGGCGCTGTCGAACGCACGCACCGCGTCGAGTGTGACTTCGATCAGCCGCGACCGGGGCAGCGGAATACGCGGCGACGCCTCGACGCCGGGCACCGCGTCGCGGCCCACCAGAGCGCGCAACTCCTCAATCGGCAGCCGGGCAATCTCCCCGATGCGATGGCCCAGCTCCACTGCTTGGCGCAGTACGACCAAGCGGTGAACTTCCCAGTCGGAATACAGCCGGCGAGCCTTGCTGGTACGGTCGGGGGTGATCGCCGAATAGCGGCGCTCCCAGGCCCGGATCACGTGGGCCGAAAGCCCCGACCGCCTTGCGGCAACATTGATCGGGCAGCGCGGTACATCGGTCGGCAGCTTGTCCATAAGCTTTTTGCTCTTGTCGTCGTCCATGAGACCTCGTGCGTAAACTTTGTCGGGAGTCTGACAAGGTCTAGCTGAACCTAGTTTGATCCTGCACGAGGGTTTTTGCTTAAGCCAGGTTTCAGGTTCACGGTCGATACAGGGGCAGCCGCTATCCTGCCCGGC
>Ga0255089_1000522_pt1 | contig 13857 bp, 12 predicted proteins | sample Colum_Miss_RepC__2_FD_188468 | JGI IMG/M metagenome (GOLD analysis project Ga0255089, IMG submission 188468) | Freshwater microbial communities from Columbia River, Oregon, United States - Colum_Miss_RepC_8d | ecosystem: Environmental > Aquatic > Freshwater > River | place: USA: Oregon... | reverse complement strand
GCTCATTGCCGTGAGGCTCGGCTCGGCCAGCGTCCGCGCCATGCCCTTGCCTTCCAGTGCGCTGAGCACACCAAGCAAGCCATCGGCGGCGTTGCCGAACACCAGGCTGAAGGCGTCCTGCAGCGGCACGAAGCCCGAGCCGCTCTGCAATTCAAAGCCGCCTTGACCGCTGACCACGCCGGTCAGAAGGCTCGGCGGCGCGATACCAGCCGTGGTGTTGGCCACGTTCTTGAAAAAGTTGAAGCCGTAGCGCTGGGCAACGGTGCGGTTGACCTCGGCGATCTTGATCTGCGTCGTGACCTGCGTGTCGAGGTCGACCTGGCTGATATCGGCGATCGGGTCCTTGCCGTTGGCAGCCGCCAGACTCGCGCGTCGGTGTGCCGTCAGGTTCGGAAGACGGCCCTCCAGGCTGTAGCCCTTTTCGACACGCGCATTGCCCAGTTCCGGATCGGTCGCAGCCGGCTGAATGGCATCGCGAATCGCGCCGACGCGAATCCGGTACTCAACCGGATTGGCGCCGGTCCAGACGATCAAGCTCGTCGTGCCGAGCTTTTTGCCGCTGATCAGCAGTTCACGGCCATTGATGACGTTGACGTCGGCCGTCGCCGGATCGCCGACCGCAACGCGGCGGATGGTCACGGACTCGCGCAACAGCTTGTGCGTGCCCGCCTCGACCTGGATAACGTGATCGGCCGGCATTGCCGAAGGAACGCTGACGGCCGGTGCGGCGTATGCCGACGTCGCCATGAGCGGGCAACCCAACAGGGCGATACCCATCAGTTTGCCGCGGAGTCCGTGCTTCATTCGCGATCTCGCTTCGTTGCTACTCATTTACCTGTTCCTACTCCGACACCTGTCCAGGCGTCGGCTCCTGTTACGCCGCAGCGGCAAGATTGCCGGCGGACTCTACGGTCGTACCGCCACGGTTTCCACGTTGGATGCTCGATAGACGGGCACCTGAATCGGAGCACTGCTGGCCTTGGCCGGCGGCGGTTTGATACGCGACAACTGCTGAATCGACAACGCCTTGTCCGGAACTTTTTCAGCCTCGATCTTTGCCAGCGCATCGGGACTGGCCGGAATGCCACCGGCGACGACCGTTTCCGATGCAGGCTCGGCGGGTTCTTCGCCGGGCAGGCTCTGGCTGTACAAGGCCAAGCGCAACTCGCCCTGACTGGCGCCGAGCATCAGGCGCGTGGTGTCGGATTCGGGCACGGCAAGCACTGCCGTCCGAGTGCGTCGGGTTTGGTTGCTGGCACGCGACGAGCCCGTGCCCGACTCCTTGCGATCTTCATCTGACAGGCCGTCCGGACGGTCGACCAAACGCTCCTCGTAGGCCAGCACGCGGACCTGTTTCAGCAACACGCGTGCCTGTGCGTCTTCGACGTCGTTGCCGTCGCGCAGATAGACCAGAACATCGACCATGTCGCCCGGGCGGATGAAGCCGCCGACGGCAACCACGTCCGAGATCTCGACCGAAATCGCCTGGAATCCGGGCGGAATCGCACGCGCCAGCAAATTGCCCTCGCCGAAGTAGCGGCGCGTTACCGGGGCGCCGCCGTCGACATCGACGACGGGCTGCTTGCCGACGACCTGCGCGACGCTGGTGAAGTAGTCCGACGGGGCGACGGTGACTTCGACCAGCGCAACGTCATCCTTGGTGATCGGCCGGTACGCGGCCAGCGGCTTGAGTGCGACCACCGCGAGCACCTTCGGCACGACCGGCGTCGCGGGGTCGACCACCGGCGCGGATGCCTGTTGTGCGGTCTGGGCGTAGTTTTGGCTGACCTTGAAGGCCACCAGCGCCAGCACCAGCGTCAGAATCAGACCCACGACCGCCATCAGTTTGGCAGCTGAACTACTCATCAGATTGCTCCCCAATCAAAACCGTCTGGTCCGGCGACCGACGGTGAATCAAATCTGTCCTGGAATCAGGACCACGCCAACGCCCACGATCGCCGCGGGCAGGGGCGGAACAGTACCAATAAGCGGAAGTTCCAAAACGGGAAACAGGTTCGGTGCCAACAGTGGGAAGTTGATGCGGACGACCACAGGCGTGGCGCCGGTTTCAACGGCCGGGCAGTACTGGCCACCACCACCGGAGGGCGAGCAGAACGTCACCAACACGGCAGAGCCGTTGGGACCGATCGACGCGGCGCGCTGACTTTCGGGAAGCCAGTCGAGCACGCTGGCGATCGTGGTCTGGGCGCGGACCGTGATCAGTCCAGCGACATCGTCGACACCCGGGTCCACCGCCACGGCGGCTTCGGCACCCTGCTGCGCGGCAAAATTGATCGACTCGTAGACCACATAGACGTACGAGTACACAAACAAAGCGTAGGTCAGCGCGATCAGCAGCGGCAGAACGAACGCGAACTCGATCGCCGTCGCACCGGACTGGTGCTTCGGCTGGACCGGGCTCTCGGGGCTCTTATTGCGCTGCGCATCCATCGCATGGTGACCAGGTGGAAAAAGCGCCCGCACAGGCGCCCGATTCGGGCCGGATGTGCGATGCACCATCCGGCCCTGGCTTGCATCGACAGCGAGTTTAGTTCGCTGCGTTGCCCAGCGCCGTCGAGATCGACGTGAACACGCTGTCGAGCTGCGGGCCGATCAGGATCAGCGCGCCGACGATGACGACGGCGATCAGGCCGGCGATCAAGCCGTATTCGACGGCGGTAGCGCCTTCTTCTTTGCTCGGCAGGCGGGTGAGGTATTGGTTAAGCATTGGTGCGGCTCCTGTTATCGGCTACTGACCCCATCAGTCAGCGTCGCTACTATGCTGGCGTACCTGAACGGGGTCAAAGCTCCCGATTGAGGCAATACCTACCGCTCATCGGTCGTGAAATCTGGGCGGCCAAGCTTACCGGACAAATGGTTCATGTCGACGTACGCCATTGGCGATTTGCAAGGCTGTTATGACGATTTTTGCCGACTTCTCGACCTTCTGCGGTTCGACCCGGCGCAAGACCGGCTGTTGCTGGCCGGCGATTTAGTCAATCGGGGCCCGCAATCACAGGCCTGTCTGCGCTACGCACGCGAGCAAGCGCAACGCACGACGGCGGTCCTTGGCAATCACGACATTCACCTGCTCGCCTGCGCGGAGGACCCGAGCCGCCTCAAACCGGGCGACACCGTGGCCGAAGTGCTCGATGCGCCCGACGCCTCCGAGCTGCTGGCCTGGCTGGCGGCGCAGCCCCTGGCAGTGCATGAACCGCGCACCGACACGCTAATGGTTCACGCAGGCCTGCCGCCGCAGTGGACGGTCGAGGACACACTGAGGCTCGCAGCCGAAGCCTCGTCCGTTCTCGGCGGCACGCGGCGCCGTGAGTTCATGGCCCATCTCTATGGCGATCAACCGCGTCGCTGGTCCGACGATTTATCCGGTTGGGAGCGGACGCGATTCATCGTCAACTGCCTGACCAGGATGCGGTACTGCACGGCCGAGGGCGACCTTGCGATGAAACCCAAAGGCGCGCCCGGCACGCAGCCCGAGGGTCTGATGCCCTGGTTTGCGGTGCCGGGCCGGCGCAGCGCCGGCCAGCGCATCGTGTTCGGGCACTGGTCGACGCTGGGACGCGTCCACTGGCCCGAGTATCAGGTTCACGGCTTGGACACCGGCTGCATCTGGGGCGGCAGCCTGACCGCGCTGAAGCTCGAAACCGGTGAAGTGATCAGCCTCGACTGCGCCGGGCATCGCACCCCGGGCGTCCCAGGCGACTGAGTCGATGCATTAAGGCCGCAGCCAGATCAGGCTGGCCATCCGGCCGCAGACGCGGTCGCGACGAAACGAAAAGTAGCGCTCGCGATCGGTCAGCGTGCACGCCTGGCCGCCATAGACGCGCGCCACACCCGATCGATGCAAGCGGCGCTGTGCCAGCGCGTAGAGGTCGGCAAAGTATTGGCCGGGCGCGCCAGCCGGCGCGAAACAAGCGGCACTGCCCGCGTCGTCCGCGACGAAGCGAGCGCGAACCTCGCTGCCGACCTCGAAGGCGGCCGGGCCGATCGCCGGGCCCAGCCAGGCCATCAGCCGCTGCGGTGCTGCCGGCAGCGCTGCGATCGTGGTTTCGAGTACGCCGTCGGCCAGACCGCGCCAGCCCGCGTGCGCCGCCGCGACGCAACGTCCCTCGTCATCGCAGAACAGGACCGGCAGGCAGTCGGCCGTCATTACCACGCAAACCTGGGCCGGCTGATCGGTCCACGCCGCATCGCGGGCGTTGCAGTCGGCGGGCAGCCTTGCATCACCGCTCAGGTGCACTGCCTGCGTGCCATGTACTTGGTCCAGCCAGTGCGGCTCGCCCGGCAATTGTAGATACCGGCGCAGCGCCGCACGGTTGGCCGCCACGTGTGCCGGATCGTCGCCGACATGCGTGGCCAGGTTGAACCCGGCGTAGGCGCCCTGCCCCGCGCCGCCGATCCGCGTGGTCTGCACCGCCGCCACACGGGCCGGTGCAGGCCAGTCGGGCACCAGCAGCGATGCCGGCGACAGCAGCGCCTGCACCACACTCATCGATCAGCGCCGGCGCGGACCGCCGCTGCCAGGACGGCGTCCGCCGCCACCACCGCCACTGCGGGGACGGCCGAAGTTCTGCCGCGGCGGCCGAGGACCGCGCACGAAGTCCGTCGGCAGCCATTCGTCGGGCACTTGCTCGACCGGAATCCGGTTGCCGATGTAGCGCTCGATATCGGGCAGCGAATACACGTAGGTTTCGCAGCACAGCGAGATCGCGTCCCCGCTCTGACCGGCACGCGCGGTGCGGCCGATGCGGTGAACGTAGTCTTCCGGATCCTGAGGCAGGTCGTAGTTGATCACGTGAGTGACCGCCGGAATGTGCAAGCCGCGTGCTGCCACGTCGGTCGCGACCAGGATCGGCAATCGGCCTTCCTTGAAGTCCTCGAGCAGCTTCATCCGCTTGTTCTGCGGCACGTCGCCTGAGATCGTGCTGGCCTCGAAGCCGTTGGCGCGCAGCGTGTTCTCGACATCTTCGGCGTCGCGCTTGGTGTTGATGAACACCAGCGTACGAACCGGCGAGTGATGCCGTAGCAGGCCAATCAACATCGGCAGTTTGTCGTCATTGGCGACGTGGATCAGCGACTGCCGCACGCGGTCGGCCGTCATCCGCTCGGGCTGCACCTCGATCTTGGTCGGGCTGTTCATGTGCTCGTAGGCCAGTTCGAGCACGCGCTGGCTCAGCGTCGCCGAGAACAGATAGTTCTTGCGCCGAGCCGCTTCCGGCATGCGCCGGAACAGGTAGCGGATGTCGGCGATAAAGCCGAGGTCGAACATCCGGTCCGCTTCGTCGAGCACCACCACTTCGATGTGCTTGAGCGTGTAGATGTCTTGCTTGAAGTAGTCGATCAGCCGCCCTGGCGTACCAATCAAGATGTCGATGCCGCCCTCGATCGCCTGGCGCTGCGACTCGTAGCCCGTACCGCCGTAGCAGACTGCCATCCGCAAACCCGTGTCGGCTCCGAGCTTCATCGCGTCGGCATGGATCTGGATCGCCAACTCGCGGGTCGGCGCCAGCATGAAGGCGCGAGGCTGGCCATCCGGACCGGTGCGCGGGTCAGTCATCAGCTTGTGCATCGTCGCCAGCAGAAAAGCAGCCGACTTGCCCGTTCCGGTTTGCGCCTGACCGGCGATGTCGTGACCTGCCAGCGCCAGCGGCAAAGTCTGCGCCTGGATCGGGGTGCAATAGTCGTAGCCCATCTTGGCGAGGCTCGACAGCAGCGTCGGATGCAGCCCCAGTGACTGGAAGCTTACGTCTGAAAGGTGATCGGGTAGCATGCTCTCTCTATATAGTCCGTTCGATGTCAGCTCGGCCACAGTGACCTGATGACGGGTCCCCGCGCAATCCGGAGCGCGTCGCACGGACTTGCAAGGCAGCAACGAATGGGATCAAATAACGCCATCCCGCTCTGTGTTCACTGGCCCGAAAGCCTGCTTCGGACACAGTCGCGGTGCACGTTGGTTCCCCTGAAAATCGAATCATAACAATCGTCGTGTGTTCCTGCGCGACGGTGCCATCGCCGCAGTACTTGATCCGAGCCTGATCGACCCCAGACTCAGTTCCCTGCCGCGCTCCAACTCTTTTCTGTACCGCGAACGCGGCCCCGCGCGGTTTCCGCCTTCAATGAGGTCCAACCCATGAGCGAACACATCTCCCCCGTCACCGACGCCTCTTTCGAACAAGACGTGCTCAAGTCGAGCGTGCCGGTTCTGGTCGACTTCTGGGCGGAATGGTGCGGCCCCTGCCGCATGATCGCGCCGATCCTCGAACAGGTCGCCGCCGAACAGGCCGGCAAGCTCAAGGTCGTCAAACTCAACGTCGACGAAAATCCGGGCACGCCGCCGCAGTTCGGTATTCGCGGAATTCCGACGCTGATTCTCTTCAAGGACGGCAAGCCCGCCGCCACACAAGTCGGCGCCGTGCACAAGGCACAGCTCGCCGCCTTCGTGACTCCCCATTTGAACGTGGCCTGACCAACGAATGATGAAGCACCGCCGCCGTCACTCCAACGGCTCAAACAACAATCGAGCCGGCCAACCCAAGGACGGAGGCCAGGATGGCCTGCCGCTGGATATCGACGAGGAGGCGGAAGAAGCCGCCCAGAATGCAGGGCCGCCGGTCATGGTGGCTCTGCAGAGCGAGTCGTTTGACGCCGACGGCGTGCCCATCATCAGCGACGAAGGCAACGGCGAAGGCCGCAACGGCAATGTGGGCGGCAATGCTGCCGTCAACAACGCCGGTCAACCGCACGGTGGCCGGCATCAGAACAATGGCCAAGGCGGCCACCAGCGCGGCCAGCAGCAGCCTCAGCAGCCGCAGGTTCCTCAGGAACCGCCCAAGCTGGTCTACATCCCCGAACTGAAGAAGAAGACGGCCGCCGAGTTGCTGGAACTGGCCGAGAGTCAGGGCCTCGAAAACATCGCCCGCACGCGCAAGCAGGATCTGGTGTTTGCGATCCTGCGCGCCGCCGCCAAGCGCGGCGACCACATCATGGCCGACGGCGTGCTGGAGATCATGCAGGACGGCTACGGCTTTCTGCGCGGCCCTGATGCCAGCTATCTGGCCGGCCCGGACGACGTCTATCTGTCGCCATCGCAGATTCGCCGCTTCAGCTTGCGCACCGGTGACTCGATCGCCGGGCGCGTCCGCAGCCCGAAGGACAATGAGCGTTACTTCGCGCTGCTGAAAGTCGACACGATCAACTTCGAGCCGCCGGAAGTCAGCAAGCGCAAGGTCAGCTTCGAAAACCTGACCCCGCTGTTCGCCGACGAGCAGTTCAAGATGGAGCGCGGCAACGGCACCACCGAGGACATCACGGCGCGCGTCATCGATATCGTCGCACCGTTCGGCAAGGGCCAGCGTGGTTTGATCGTCAGCCCGCCGAAGGCCGGCAAAACGATCATGCTGCAGAACATCGCGCAGTCGATCGGCGCCAACTATCCGGACGTCTATCTGATCGTGCTGCTGATCGACGAGCGCCCGGAAGAAGTCACCGACATGCAGCGCACGGTGCGCGGCGAAGTCGTTGCGTCGACCTTCGACGAACCGGCCAGCCGTCACGTGCAGGTCGCCGAAATGGTCATCGAAAAGGCCAAGCGCCTGGTCGAGCACAAGCGCGACGTGGTGATTCTGCTCGACTCGCTGACGCGACTGGCGCGCGCCTACAACACCGTTGCGCCTTCGTCGGGCAAGGTGCTGTCGGGCGGCGTCGACGCCAATGCGCTGCAAAAGCCGAAGCGCTTCTTCGGCGCCGCGCGCAACATCGAGGAAGGCGGCTCGCTGACGATCATCGCCACGGCGCTGATCGACACCGGCTCCAAGATGGACGAAGTGATCTACGAGGAGTTCAAGGGCACCGGCAACATGGAACTGCACCTTGAGCGCCGTATCGCCGAGAAGCGCACGTTCCCCGCGATCAACATCAATCGCTCCGGCACGCGCAAGGAAGAGTTGATGGTCAACGAACGCGACCTCAACAAGATCTGGATCCTGCGTAAACTGTTGCATTCGATGGATGAACTGGCGGCGATGGAATTGCTGATCGACCGCATGAAGCAGAGCAAGACCAACGAAGCGTTCTTCGATTCGATGAAGCGTAACTAGTCGCGTTGGCGCGGCGCGGGCCCTGCCCCGCTTCGCGCCAGCCGGCTTGGCGACGTTCGAATGTCGCCAAAGGAGATGAGGGCATGACCGAAACGCACTCTTCCTATCGCCCGACCATCAAGCGGCGCGACCTGCACTTCAACCAGGAGCCGATTCCGCGCTACTGGCTTGGCGGCCATGTTCACCGCACGCGATTGTTCGATGCGATGTCGCTGTTCTTTCCCGAAGGCGAGCGCTTCTTCATCGAGAGCCTGCGCCACTATCGCGATCGCGTGCCGGCCGACACCCAGCTGGCAACCGATATCCGAGCCTTTATCGGCCAGGAAGCGATGCATTCCCGAGAGCACCGCGACTACAACCAGCGCCTTGAAACCCAAGGCATCGGCGCTACCGACCTGGAAGCGGAAACCGTCCGCAACTTGAACCTGGCACGCGACAAAGCCTCACCGGCACAACAGCTGGCGATGACGCTGTGCCTGGAGCACTTCACGGCGATCATGGCTCACGCCGTGCTTTCGGACGACGCGGTGCTGGCCGGCGCGCATCCGACGATGCGCCAGATGTGGCGCTGGCATGCCCTGGAAGAAACCGAGCACAAGGCCGTTGCATTCGACTTGTACCGCCACGTGTTCGGCAGTGGCTTGCGAGCCTACCTGCTGCGCTGCTGGATGATGCTGAGCGTGTCGTTCTACTTCACTGCCCATGTCTGGGCCTATCTGATTCGCATCGTCCGCCGCGACGGTCACGGCAGCGACTGGCGCGGCTGGCGCGAGTTGCTCGGCTTCATGTTCGTGACGCCGGGACCGTTCCGCCGGATCATTCCGGCATGGGCCGACTGGTTCAAGCCGAGCTTTCACCCCTGGCAGCACGATAATCGCCAACTGCTGGCGAAGACCCAAGCCGAGTACGACGTCGCGACCGCTCCCTGAGCACCATTTGCCGGCCTCACGCAACCGCCACTGACCACCATCCATCAAAAAGCCGCCGCAGATCCGATCTGCGGCGGCTTTTTGATGCGCGGTTTGTTCCGCGTCAGGCAGCAGCGACGTTAGAACTGGTAGCGGACGAAGGCCTGCGCGTAATCACGGTCCCGATAAAGGTTGGCGGCACCCGCACCCCAGAACCAGGCGTAACCCAGCGTGAATGACAGCGAGTCGCGATAGCGGGTTTCAACCAGCGTCTGCAGCTGCTTGCGGTCTTCGATGAAGTTTTCCGCAGGGCCAGGCGCGGTGCCGTTGACGTCGTGGCCAAACAGCACGAACGGCTGCACGCTGATACCGGGCAACACGCTTTCGTACTTGATGATCGCGATCAGGCGATAGCCCCACGAGAACTTGTCGACCAGGTCGTCGAGATTGGCCTGATGCGGATTGAAGCGCGCGCCGTCAGGGCCGACGTGGCAGGTCGGGTTCGTCGAGCAGGCTTGGCGGCTGCCATCGGCACCACTGCCATCGGCGCCGGCCGAGGCGTGGTAGTAGACGCCGGGCGACTCGATCTGCAGGCGGTCATAGCTCGGCAAGCCCGGAACATGAGTCGCGCCAAGTTCGCCGACCATCTGAATCTGGTCGGCGCCGATCCAGTTTTCGGTACCGCTGAGCACGCGGGTCACGCCGAGGTTGTACTGCAGCACATCAAAGCGCTCATAGCCGCGGATGTAGCTGTTCGGCGCGGTTTCGCCGAGCGTGCCACCGCGATACGGCACGACGAAGCTCGGGAACGAGCGCGCCGAGCCCGGCGCCGCGCCGACGATCAGGTTGACCGTGTCCGGGAACGGGTTGTTGCCATTGGCGTCGAGGAAGTCGCTGCTGCCGTAGTTGACCAGCTGGCCACTGGCATCAATACCACGACCGGCCGTTGAGCCGGCGCAGTTCAAATCGCGATCGTGGCAGCGCGTCAGCGTCGGGCCTGCAGCCGCGAATTCCAGATCGACGATCGACACCTGCAGCGGCAGATTCGGCCGATAGGCGACTTCACCCTGGAACGAATAGTCGCCCGAGGCCGTATTGAAGCTCAGGCCGTAGAGCTGAATGTTCTCGGGGTACTCGAAGAACACGCTGCCGGTATCCAGCGGTACGGCGTCGGACAGCGGCTGGCCGGGATTGGGCGTCAGCGCGGCAGCCAAGCCGCCGAGGTTGCCACCGAAGTCGGTCAGCGATGCCGGGTTGGCCAGAATCATCGCGCCGGCCTGTTGCAGCACTGCGCCGACCGAAGCCGGATCGTAGGCCGGCAGATTGTTGCAAGCCGCGAAGAACTCGAGCGTGTTGCGCGCATCGATGCCCTGGGCGTTGCCTTCGCGCCGGGCGCAGCTGGCATCGGTGGCGTTGAAGCTCACATAGGGCAGCCGCGAGTGATAGTTCATGAAGTACAGACCGAACTCGGTGCCGCTATTGAGTTCCTCGGAGTAGTACTTCAGCGAGATGCCGTACTGGCCGCCATGGTCGGGCTCACGATCCGGCGCGCGCAGCGCCCGCGTCGTGGTCGGCGTGATCAAAGCCAGCGGACTGTTCAGCGGGAAGCCGACGCCAGCTTCGTCGTCAGCCGAACCGCCGAAGCTGAGGTTGGCGTAGTCAACCGCGTTGTTGGTGCCGATATCGGCGAACGACAGATAGCTGCCCGGCGCCGGCGCTTCGAGCGGCAACCATTCAAATTGGTAGAAGACTTCAAACTGCACGTCGGCGAAAGCCTCGCCCGACAGGGTCACCATGCCGACCGGCTGGAAGACTTCTTCAAGCTGGGCGCCGACCCGATACAGGTTGTTCGCATTCGGCGGGTTGATCTGGTTGAGGCTGTTGACGACCAGCGACGTGCTTTCGCCCCAGTTCAGATTCTGCCGGCCGATCTTCCAGTTCAGTTCGCGCTCGTTCCACAGCGGCAAGGTGCCGAAGATGTTCAGATCGAGCAGCTGCAGATCCGTGCCGATCTGACGCAGCGTTTCGCCGTCGGAACGCTTTTGACGTACCTGCCCGCCCGGGCCGTAGACGCGGTCGAAATAACGATTGGCTTCGCGGTCACCGGTGATGCCGACCTGTGCGGCGTTCTCGGCCGTGATCAGATTGGGACGGTTCTCCATGAAGTCGTTGTTGACGAAGTCATAGAAGTACAACCAGCGCGCGAACAGGCCGATGCCGCCCCAGTTCAACGTCAGATCCTGCGTGACCTTGAACGGTGCCTGCGTCAGATCGTACTTGTCGTAGTTCAGGTTGCCGTCGTCAGCACGCGCCGTAGGCGCACCTGGGGCTTCGAACAGCCGCTGTGACGGGAAGATTTGGTCGCGAAACACCGCCTGGCACGACTGATAGTTGACGCCATCGCGGACGCCGCAGGCATTCGGATCCAGGAACGCCTTGCCGACCAGGTTGTCGGCGCGGCTTTCCATGCGCATCGCAGCGCCAAATGTCATGTTGGTATTGAGGTTGCCGGTGATCGGCCCCAGTTCCAACTCCAGTGCCTGGGCCGAGCCGATGCCCATCGCGGCCAGCGCGATGCCGCTACGTGCAAGATGCCGAGCACTTTTTGTCGCCGTCGATACTTTGCCGACCATGGCTTCTCCTCTTAGCAAACTGCAATTTTAGTGTCCGGACCAAGCCGGCTCGTTTGACCGCAGCGCCTGATAGGCGCGGCGCCGCAGCCAGACCGCATCACGTCCGCGTCAGGAATCCCGCTGCAGCGCGCGGTGCCCGATATCGCGGCGATACTGCAAGCCATCCCAGCGAATCTTCTCGACCGCGCGGTACGCCTGCTCGCCAGCCTGCGCCAAGCTATCGCCGCGTGCGACGACGCACAGCACACGCCCGCCGGCTGTTATGACGGCGTCGCCTGCTGCGGCCGTTCCGGCATGAAACACTTTGGCAGTGCCCAGATCCGCGTCGAGGCCGGCGATCACATCGCCCTTGCGCACGGTACCGGGGTAACCGGCCGCTGCCAGCACGACGCCCAGCGCCGGCTGTGGATTCCACTGCACCGGGGTCTGCTGCAGCCGGCCATCGAGCGCCGCGTCCAGCAGGTCGACCAAGTCGGACTCAAGACGGAACAGGATCGGCTGCGTCTCCGGGTCGCCCATCCGCGTGTTGAATTCCAGCACCTTGATGCCGCCGCGCGAGTCAATCATCAAGCCGGCATACAAAAAGCCGGTGAATGGGCGGCCCTCGTCGGTCATTGCGCGCAAGGTCGGCTCGATGACCTCGCGGCATACCCGCGCATGAACCTCTGGCGTGACCACCGGCGCCGGCGAATACGCGCCCATGCCGCCGGTGTTCGGACCTTGGTCGCCGTCGAATATGCGCTTGTGATCCTGGGACGTGGCCATCGGCACGTACTGCAACCCGCCGGCGACGACGATGAAGCTGGCTTCTTCGCCGTCGAGGAAGTCCTCGATGACCACACGAGCACCCGCGCGGCCGAGCATCGTGCCGCCGAGCATGTCGCGCGCTGCCGCCTTGGCTTCGTCGACGCTGGTGGCGACGACGACGCCCTTGCCGGCCGCCAGCCCGTCGGCCTTGACCACGATCGGGGCACCGCGCTCGTCGATGTAGTCGAGTGCCGGCTCCAGTTCGTTGAACACGCGGTACTGCGCGGTCGGAATCCGGTGCCGCGCCAGGAAGTCCTTCGAGAATGCCTTGGACGACTCCAGCTGCGCCGCTTCGCGCGTCGGTCCGAAAATACGCAGGCCGGCGGCTTCGAACGCATCGACGACGCCCAGCGACAACGGCACTTCGGGACCGACGACGGTCAGCGCCACCGACTCGCGTCGCGCCAACTCGAGCAGGCCGGCGATATCGTCGACGGCAACATCGGCGTTGCGGCAACGCGGCTCGGACGCGGTGCCCGGGTTGCCCGGCGCAACAACGACTTCCGCCACACGCGGTGACTGTGCGATTTTCCACGCGAGCGCATGTTCGCGCCCGCCAGAACCGATGACCAGAATTTTTTTGTCTCTGCGCACCATGCGCCGCTCCTTGTTGTTGTGGGGTCCGATCCAGGGCGCCGCGGCGATGCACGCGGCGCGGCGCGCATCAGTCCCGGTTGCGCCGCGAATCGCGACGACGCTCGGCCATGCCTTCGGGCGGCCCCTTGTCGACCTTGCGGCGATCGCCACGCTCGCCTTCGCGCCGCTCGAAGCGACGGTGCTTCTTGGCTTCCGGCTTCTGTGCGCTGCCGCTGGACAGGAACAGCGTATAGACCAAGTAAATGATCAACGCGGCGCCCAAAGCGTACAGCGCCATTTCAAAAAACATCGTCAGCATCGCGCTTATCTCCCGAATGACGCGATTATGCGGCCAAAGACGGCCACTGCCACGCTTTTGCAGCCCGGCGCGCCGCCACGACGGGCTCGCGTATCATGCCGCCCTGCCGGTACTGCCTCCGACAACGGTCATTACGCATGAGCAACGCCCTTTTCGAATCGAAAATCGACAGCCTGCCGCGGATCCATCGCGGCAAGGTGCGCGACATCTACGCCGTCGGCGAGCAGCACATGCTGATCGTTACCAGCGACCGCCTGTCGGCGTTCGATGTGATTCTGCCCCGCCCGATCCCCGGCAAGGGCGCCGTGCTGCAGACGCTGACCGAATTCTGGATGCAGCGTTTCGCCTCGCTGCTGCCCAACCAGATGGCGCCGCAGATGCGGCTCGAAGACTGGCTGACGCCCGATGAGATCGCGCAGTGCGCCGGTCGCGCAGTGATCGTCCGCAAGCTCAAGGCGATACCGGTCGAATGCGTCGCGCGCGGCTATCTGATCGGATCG
>Ga0255089_1000519_pt1 | contig 13952 bp, 10 predicted proteins | sample Colum_Miss_RepC__2_FD_188468 | JGI IMG/M metagenome (GOLD analysis project Ga0255089, IMG submission 188468) | Freshwater microbial communities from Columbia River, Oregon, United States - Colum_Miss_RepC_8d | ecosystem: Environmental > Aquatic > Freshwater > River | place: USA: Oregon... | reverse complement strand
TCGTCGGCGAGTCTGCCGATCGCAGCTTGTAGCGCCGCTGAATCGCCCGGCGCTACCAGCACCCCGTTGAGCCCGTCGCGCACGGCTTCGGGCATGCCGCCCGCGCGGCTGGCGATGATCGGCACGCGCGCGGCCGAGGCTTGCAGCAGCGACACACCGAGCCCTTCGGCCAGCGCCGGGTGCACCAACAGGTCCAGGCAGCCGACCCAGCGCGGCAGATCGCGGCGAAAGCCGGCAAAGCGCAGCGCGCGCAGCGGCAGATCCGCCGACTCTGCTTGCAGCGCGTCGCGTAGCGGCCCCTGGCCGAAGATCACCAGCGCGATCTGCCGCGCCGCAGGCAAGCCGCGCAGCGCGGCGAACAGCACGCGATGGCCCTTGCGCTCGATCAGCTGCGCCACGACGCCGACGATCAGCGCATCGGCCGGTACGTCGAACTCGGCGCAGAACGCGTCGCGCGACGCGCTGTGACGCCAGGGCTCGGCGTCGACGGCCGAGCGCACGACGCGGATGCGGCTGTCGTCGACGCCTTGGCTGCGCAGCACGTCGGCGATGCCTTCGGAGATGCAGACGGTGCGCGCATACAGGCGGTATTTGCGCTGCGCCCACCAGTGCGGCTCGGGATTGTCGACACGACGCGACAGCACGGCCGGTACGCCGGCCCAGCGCGCCGCGATCCCGCCCAGCACGTCGGCGCCGCGCCGGCTGTGCAGATGCACCAGATCGGGCTGCTGCTCGCGCAGCACGCGCGCCAGCCGGCGGATGAAACCGATATCGGCATCGCCGCTGCAACGCAGCGGATGCACCGTGACCGCGCTGCCGGCGAAGTGCGCGCCGATCGCGGCGCCGGGCGGGCAGACCAGATGGTTATCGACGCCCTGTGCCGACAGTCCGTCGAGCAGATAGGCCACCTGTTGGGCACCGCCGTACAGATGCTGGCCGGTTTCCACATGCAGCAGCTTTAGGCGACGGGTCATCGTGCGGCCTCGTCGCGCCCGAGCAGTGCGCGCGCTGCGGCGGCCACGCGCTGCGGCGTCAGCCCGCGCAGGCAGTCGAAGCGTCCGTTGCAGGTCGGCTTGCGCTTGCACGGTGCGCAGGGCAGCGCGTCGTACATCACCGTCAGTGGCGACTCGGCGCCTTGCGTATACGGGCAGGTGCTGCCGAACAGCGCGACGACCGGGCGTTGCACCGCGACGCCGATATGGGTCAGGCCGGTATCGACACCGATCACCAGGCCCGCCTGCTGCAACACGCCCGGCAGCTGGTTCAGGCGCGTCTTGCCCGCGAGGTTGACCACCGGCACCGGGCAGGCTGTGACGATCCGCGCCGCCGCCTCGACATCGCCGGGGCCACCGAGCACCGCCAGCGCGCGGCCCGGGTTCTGTGCGGCCAGCAGCGCCGCCAGCGGCGGCCAGTGGCTTTCGATCCAGTGCTTTTGCGGCCGCGTCGTGAACGGGCACAGCGCGATGTAGCCGGGCGCCAGTCCGGCCGCCGACAGCAGCGCTTGCGCCGCGTCGCGAGCCGACTCGGCGACCAGCAGCCGGGGCGGCGGCGCGACGGCGCCGGTCAGCGCCTCCGCCAGCGCGCGGTATTCCGATGCGATGTCACGGATGTCGCCGCCCTTGGGCAGACGCTGATGCAGCAGGAAACCCAGCGGCTCGCGCGAGTCGAAGCCGATCCGCCGCGCACCGGCGGCCATCGCCGCCAGCAGCCGCGACTTGGCCAGGCCCTGGGCGTCGATGACCCAGTCGTAGCGGCGAGCGCGCAACTCGCGGCGCAGCGCCCATAGCCGCGACGGCGACTTGACCGTGTCGGGCGCGATACGGATCACCTCATCGATGCGCGGGTCGCCGTCGAGGATGCCGGCAAAGCCCGCTTGCGCCAGCCAGCCGATGTGCGCCGCGGGCCAGCGGGCGCGCAAGCCGCCGAGCAGGGATGTGGCGAATACGATGTCGCCCAGTGCCGAGCTGCGCACGATCAGGATGCGGGGTGCGTGGCCAGACTCGGGCATCGGGGCGTCGTGCGACACGGACAGGAGGACGGAGGCGGGCGGGCCCCTATAATACCGGGCTGCCGCGCCGACCCGCGGGGCCACGGTCGCCCCGTCGCGCTGACGCACCGGGCCGCCGCCATCAACCTCCACGAATACTGCAAGAAGGAACAAGCGTCATGAGCATGTCCGACCGCGACGGCTACATCTGGTACGACGGCAAGATGGTGCCGTGGCGCGAAGCCACCACGCACGTGCTGACCTACACGCTGCACTACGGCGCCGGCTGCTTCGAAGGCGTGCGCGCCTACGAGACGCCCAAGGGCACGGCGATCTTCCGCTTGCAGGAGCACACGCGCCGCTTGTTCAACTCGGCCAAGATCATCGGCATGGCCATGCCCTGGTCCGAAGACGAGCTCAACGAAGCGCAGCTCGAAGTGCTGCGCGTCAACCAGCTCAAGGAAGCCTACCTGCGTCCGATGGTGTTCTACGGCAGCGAAGGCATGGGCTTGCGCGCCACCGGTCTGAAGACCCACGTGATCGTCGCGGCCTGGACCTGGGGTTCGTACCTGGGCGCCGATGGCATGGAGCGCGGCATCCGCGTCAAGACCAGCTCGTTCTCGCGCCACTACGTCAACAGCTCGCTGTGCCGCGCCAAGGCCAACGCCAACTATTTGAACTCGTCGATGGCGCTCAACGAAGTGCTCAAGGACGGCTACGACGAGGCGCTGATGCTCGACCCCGAAGGCTACGTCGCCGAAGGCTCGGCCGAGAATATCTTCGTGATCACCAACGGCGTGATCAGCACGCCCGACGTGACCTCGGCGCTCGACGGCATCACGCGCCGCACCGTGATGCAGCTGGCGCAGGACATGGGCTACACGGTGCGCGAGCGCCGCATCACCCGCGACGAGGTCTACGTCTGCGACGAGGCGTTCTTCACCGGTACCGCCGCTGAAGTCACGCCGATCCGCGAGATCGACAATCGCCCGGTGGGCAGCGGCAGCCGCGGTCCGATCACGCAGAAGCTGCAGGCCGCGTATCTGGCGCAGGTCAAGGGCCAGTCCGAGCGGTATCCGGAGTGGCTCAGCCACATCTGATCGCCACGCCGAGCCGGGTCCCGCGCCGATGAGCCAGTTGCCTGATTTCACCCGCGCGCGGGTCGTCGTCGCCGGCGACGTGATGCTCGACCGTTACTGGTCGGGCAGCGCGTCGCGAATCTCGCCGGAAGCGCCGGTGCCGGTGGTGCAGATCAACGCCGATCGCACGCAAGCCGGTGGTGCGGCCAACGTCGCGCTGAATCTGGCGGCGCTGGGCGTGCAGACGCATCTGCTCGGCGTTGTCGGTGACGACGAGCCGGCGCAGTTGCTGGCGCAGCGCGTCACCGATGCCGGCATCGATGCGCAGTTCAGCCCGTCACCGGATTACCCGACGATCACCAAGCTGCGCGTGATGTCGCGCAATCAGCAAGTGATCCGGCTCGACTTCGAGATGTCGCTGGCCGAGCCAGGTGCATTCGATCGTGCTGCGTTTACCGCGCAGTTTCGCGCGCAGGTACAGCAGGCCGATGCGGTGATCCTGTCCGACTACGGCAAGGGCACGCTGTCGGACGTCGCCTCGCTGATCGCGATCTGCCGTGCCGCCGGCAAGCCGGTCACGGTCGATCCCAAGGGCCGCGATTACGCACGCTACACCGGCGCCACGCTGCTGACGCCGAACATGGCCGAACTCGAAGCCGTCGTCGGGCCGTGCCCAGACGAGGCCACGCTGGTGGCCAAGGCGACGCAGTTGATGGGCGAGCTGCAGCTGTTTGCGCTGCTGGTCACGCGCAGCGAAAAGGGCATGAGCCTGCTGCGGCCGCATCGCGAGCCGCTGCATCTGCCGACCGTGGCGCGCGAGGTCTACGACGTGACCGGCGCAGGCGATACGGTGATCGCCACGCTGACCGCCGCGTTGGCGGCCGGCAGCGATCTGGAAACGGCAACGCGGCTGTCGAACCTGGCGGCTGGCGTCACCGTCGGCAAGCTCGGTGCGGCGACCGTCACGCCGGCCGAACTGCAGGCCCAGCTGACGCCCGACGGGCCGGCCAGCAGCGAGTCGCTGCTGATGGCCGAAGACGCGCTGCTGCAATGGGTCGAAGCGCGCCGTGCGCGCGGCCAGCGCATCGTGATGACCAACGGCTGCTTCGACCTGCTGCATGTCGGCCATCTGCGCTATCTGGAGCAGGCGCGTGCGCTCGGCGATGCGCTGATCGTCGCCGTCAACAGCGACGACTCGGTGCGCCGGCTCAAGGGCCCGACGCGTCCGCTGAACGCAGCGGCCGATCGGATGCGCGTGCTCGCCGGACTCAAGTGCGTCGATGCCGTCGTCGAGTTCGGTGAGGACACGCCGGCCCGCTTGATCGGCCGCGTGCTGCCGCAAGTGCTGGTCAAAGGCGGTGACTACACGGTGGAACAGGTCGCCGGTCACGATGTCGTGGAGGCGGCCGGCGGCCAGACCGTGATCCTGAACTTTCACGACGGCTACTCGACCACGGCGACGATCCAGCGCGCGCAGCAACCTTGAGTGCCGCCGCGGGCTGGCAATATCAGCCCAATGTAGGACGAGGCTTACAGTCTCGGCGTCGAGCCTCCATCGTGGGATGGATTTGCTAGTTCCGGGTGACCCGTTGCCAGCGTAAATAGCGCACGGCCCCCACTAGGAACCCGCCCCATGGACGGTGGTTCGCTCGCGTATCAACTGGTGTTTCGCAACGCACTGCTGTTCGACGGCAGCGGCGCGGCGCCTCAACGGCGCGACGTCGCCATCGCCGGCGGTCGCATTGCGGCGATCGGCCATGATCTGCCGGCCGGCGACGCGACGCAGATCGACGCGCAAGGCCTGTGGCTGATGCCGGGCCTGCTCGATGTGCACACGCATTTCGATCTCGAAGTCGAGCTGGAGCCCGGCTTGCCCGAAGCGGTACGCCACGGCACGACGACGGTGGTGATGGCCAATTGCTCGCTGGGCCTGGCCTATGGCGCGCAGCGCCGCAACGGCGCCGACCCGATCGTCGACTGCTTCGCGCGCGTCGAGAACGTGCCCAAGTCGGTGCTGCGCAAAGTCGCCGATCGCGTCAGCTGGTCCGACAGCGCGGCGTATCTGGATCACTTGCAGAGCTTGCCGCTAGGCCCGAACGTCGCGCCGATGATTCCGCATTCGATGCTGCGCGTCGAAGTGATGGGGCTCAACGATTCGGTATCTCGCGAGCCGACCGCCGACGAGTTGGCGCGGATGGAGCAGCTGCTCGAAAAAGGCATGCGCGAGGGCTACATCGGATTTTCGACCGACGCGCTGCCATTTCACTTTCTGGCCAATGCGCCGAACACGCGCAAGCAGATTCCGACGCAGTTCGCGCCCTACGGCGAGCTGAAACGGCTGACAGGCGTCGTGCGTCGCTGGGGCCGCTTGTGGCAAGCCACGCCGCCGAAGGACAACAAGCTCGCGATCTTCCGCAACTTCCTGCTGACGTCGGGCCGGCTGTTCGGCCGGCCGCTGAAAGTCACGGCCGTGGCGGCGATGGACTTCAACACCAACGGCGCGCTGTTGAAGATGGCGCTGGTCTTGTCGCGCATTCTGAACAGCCGGTTGATCGGCGGACGCTTCCGCTTCCAGGCGCTGGCAGCGCCGTTCACGACTTGGAGCGACGGCGTGATCACGCCGCTGGCCGAAGAGATTCCGTGTCTGCGGCTACTCAACGAACTCGATCTGGACGATCGCGCGGGCCGTCGCCGCTTGCTCGACGATCCGGCGTGGATCGCCGACTTCCGCCGCATGTGGTTTCACGGCAAGAGCGGCTTCAACTGGGCCAATCTGGCGCGTCGGCGTCGCCGCGAAACCAATGTGCTGTCGCGTCGGCTCGACGACATGTTCATCGACCGTTGCCCGATTGCGGCTTGGTCCGGCGACAGCCTGCAAGCCGTCTACCAGCGCGCTTGCGCGTATCGCGCTGGCGATGCAGCACAAGCGCGCAGCGCCGATGAGCGCGCCGTGTTCGACGCAATGCCGTCGGCCGGGCCAGACGATGCGGATTTCTTTTTGCACCTGATGCGGCAGTTCGACACGCAGCTGCGCTGGAAGACCACCACCGCCAACCGCGACCCGCAGCTGACCGGCGAGCTGCTGTTCAATCCGCTGCTGCTGCCGGGCTTCAACGACAGCGGCGCGCATCTGACCAACATGGCGTTCTACGACGGCAACCTGCGGATGCTGCGTTATGCGCAGGCCAGCGGTGGCGTTGCGCGCGTGGCCGAGGCCGTACGCCGGCTGACGCGTGAGCCGGCCGAATACTTCGGTATGGACGTGGGTCGCATCGAGCCCGGTGCGATCGCCGACCTTGCGTTGATCGACCCGGCGGCGCTCAGCGGCTGGGATCCGGAAGCGACGATCGAATACGTGTGGCGCGATTGCTTCGAGCATCACCAACTCGTCAATCGTCCGCCGGATGTGGTGCGGGCGACTGTCGTGGCGGGCCAGCTGTTGTGGCGCGACGGCGCGTATCAACCGGGCTTTGGCGAGCAGCGTGCAGGCCGCGTGCTGCGGCATGCGGTCGAGTCGGCGCCGGTGGCGGCCTAAGGCGGATCGCTTACCCGCCGCGCCGCGAGTGCAGCGCGCGGGTATCGCCCGCAGCGCTGCATCGATTCTGATGACGTGCACAGCGCGGCGGCATCAGCCGCCGGCGCTGCGCCGCGTGCTCAGTGGCGATAGCCTTTGACGCGCACCTTGAAGTCCATCGCCGGGCCCGGCGTCGGCGCGGTCTTGGTCTTCAGCTGGTAGTTCGGCGTTTCGAGTTCCAAGTCGAGCTTGTAGAACAGCCGCGCCATCGACAGTGCGATCTGGACTTCGGCCAGGCTCTTGCCCAGGCAGGTGTGCGGACCGCGGCCGTAGGGCGAGTACACGCCCGGCTGCAGGTGCTCGGCGCGCGGACGCTGGTAGCGGTCGATGTCGAAGCGGTCGGCTTCGGGGTAGTACTCGTCCATGAAGTGCGGAACGCTGGTGGCGACGAACATCATCTCGCCTTCCTTGATCAAGTGACCCTGGAACACGAAATCCTTGGTCGCGGTGCGCATCTGCGCGACCGCGATCGGGTAGAGCCGCATCGTTTCCATGATCGCGCCTTGCAGCGACGGGATCCGCTTCATCAAGCCTTCTTCGTCGATCGGGCCGGCGTCGAATAAGGCGTCGACTTCGGCCAGCACGCGGCGCTTGACCTCGGGATACTTCAGCACCGTGTACGTGATCGCCGCCGTCGTGTTGGCGACGGTGTCGAGCCCGGCGACATACGGGCCGGTCAGCGTCAGGATCAGGTCCTGCGCCGGCATGATGTCCGGACGCTCGATATGCGCGGCCATGATGTCGTCGATCAGGTTGCGATCTTCGGGCTTGACGCGGCCATAGCGCGCCCGCGCCTCGGCGATCATCTTCTCGCCCAGTTCGTGCACGCGCGACTTGGCCTTCTTGTACACCGGCCGCTTCAGCAGAAACTTCGGCCGCTGGCGCGTGACCAGCACGTTGAGGATGTGCAGGATCGTCGTGCGGATGTCCTTGACGTATTCCAGCGGCGCGGCACCGGTCAGGATCTGGCCCAGCTGATCGACGACCATGTACTGCATGCCTTCGACCACCGGCACCAACTCACCGACTTTCCAGTCGCGCAGCAGTGCGCCGTCGGTGATGTTCACCAGCTCGTCGTAGCGACCCTTGATCGACTCCTTCGAGTAGCCGCTGCGCATCACGTCGCGCAGCTGCTTGTGGGCTTCGCCGTCTTCGCCGGTCAGCGTGCGCGTGGCGTCGTATTCCTTGACCAAGCCTTCCCAGAATTCCTTGCTGCGCAGGCATTCGCGGCCTTCGCGCGTGCCCATGAAGTTGGCGGCCTCGACGCCGGCGATCACTTTGTAGCGGTTGCCGAGCATGCTGATTTCGAACACCGGCCCGTACTGGCGGTAGCAACGCAGGAAGAAGCGGCCGATGTCCTTGGACATCTCCAGCGCATTGCCGAGAAACGGCAGGCCGGGCACGCGCGGCGTGGTGTGGACAGCAGTCGGTGGCGTTTTCGGCGCCGTCGGCTCGACGTGGCCGGCGGTGGTTGTGGCGGTATTCATTGAGCGAATCTCCGGGGTCGCGCGCAGGGCGGGCTCGATTGACCGGTATGCTGCAACCGCAACGCGACGGCTCAATGATCCCATCGGACTAGTTTTCGGATGGCGTCCCCCGAAATGATCGAGACCTCGACATCCGGCGTCCGATGGCCGGGGTCGGTTTGTTTTTTGCTACGCATTCCGCGCCGCCCGGTAATGCCGCCCAGCGGCACCAGGTATGCCCCAATCCGGACGGCGGCCTGCCGCGCAACGACGCGCTACCCACCATGGATGTCCTATTGGAGCGTACGCGTGAACAAGATCTCGACGGCCAGCCTGGCCGCAACCCTGCTGTTGGTGTCCTCGACGCTGCTGTGTGGCCTTGCATCGGCTGAAAACACCTATTCCAAGACCGGAGTCGGCAGTTCGTATCCGCCCGGCAGCCCGCTGGCGGTCAACAACTCCGACTACGAAGACAAGAACGGCGACGGCTGCCTCGAAGCGGGCGAGCTCAAGCCCGGCTCGCAACTCGAGAAGCGCTTGAAGACCCGCGATGCCAACAACGACGGCAAGCTCTGCAAGGACGAATACTTCTTCGAATGAGCGGGCGCTTCGCGGTTGCCGCAGAGGCACGCGGGTTCACGGCGAGGTCATAGCCGTGCGGTGACCGATGTTTGAAGCCGCCATGGACGGCGGTGGTTTGCGCAGGGAAGCGACGGCACCGGAATTCCATCGGGGTTCCGGTGCTTTTTTGCGTTGTCGATCGAGGTGACGGCCTGAACCGTGCTTGACAAGGCCTCGGGGCTCTCCAAGTCTTGGGCCGTGACTCGAACCTGCCAACGGATGACGCTATGAAACCGCGCGACTGGGCTCCGCCGTTGCTGTTGATCACGGCCGGTGTCGTGGCGGCCGGGTTTTATCTGCTGCGATCGGCCGGCGAAGCGCCGGCGCCGGTCCCGGTGACCAACGAAGTGCCCGCCGCCGATCCCGATATGGCGGCCGAGGCTGCCCCGGCGCCGCAGTTTCCCGTATCGCCGCCTGGACAAGCCGACGACGACGCCGCGCCACTGATGGCCGACCTGCCGGCGCTGGCCGACAGCGATTCCGAATTGCGCCAGTCGTTGATCGGCGCGATGGACCAAGTGCCCATCGATGCGTTCCTGGTACCGCAGCAGATCGTGCGCCGCTTTGTGGCGACGATCGACAACCTCGATGCGCCGTCGCTACCGATGCGCCTGCGCGCGCTGCGCCGCATCGACGGCAGCTTTGCGGTGCAACCGGTGACGGTGGCCGATGCCGCCGATCCGCAATGGCAGATCAGCGCCAGCAACCCCGCGCGATACGCCGGCTTCGTCGAAGCGGTGCAACTGGCCGACGTCGAGCGCCTGGTGCAGTTGTACCGGCGCTACTACCCGCTGTTCCAGGCCGCGTATGAAGAGCTGGGCCATGGCAGTGACTACTTCAACGACCGGCTGATCCAAGTGATCGACCACTTGCTGGCAACGCCGGAGGTACCCGCGCCGGTGCTGCTGCAGCGGCCCAAGGTGCTCTATCAATTTGTCGACCCGGAGCTGGAATCGCGCTCGGCCGGGCAGAAGGCGCTGATCCGCATCGGCAGCGAAAACGCCGAAGTGATCAAGGGCAAGCTGCGCCAACTGCGCACCGAGTTGGTCGCGTCGCGCACGCCCTGATCATCGGCGCTGGTGGCACGGAGTTCACGGGCAATTCATCGCGTCGGCCTACCGTGGTGCTCGTGCAACAGGAGGATCACCGACATGGACGTCGATCATCAGCATCGCAATCGCCAGCCGCCGCAGCGTCTGCATCAGAGCCGGCTCACCGGATATGCGCTGTGTGCCGCCGCGGCGTTGAGCGTGATGGCCACGCCGGCCTTCGCCGAAATCTATACAAACGACGACGGTCAGCGCGTCGACTGCCACTATGAAACGGTCAAGGCCGACGACGGCCACCCTGTGGCCGCGCCGGTGATCGGTGCGGTTGCCGGTGGTGTACTCGGCCATCAAGTCGGCGGTGGGCGCGGCAAGGACTTGGCCACGGTGGCCGGTGCCGGTGTCGGCGCGTATGCGGGCAAGCAGTACAACGACAACAAGACCGATGACAGCACGGCGACGCGCAAGGTCTGTCAGCCGGTCGACTAGGTTTCGGTAGCAGCGGCGGTTCGACGGCCCGGGCCGTCGCAGTCCAGGTGTCGTGCGGCCCGTGCCATGAGGCACGAGTAGCTGCGCGTGGTGGGTGTCGGTTTCATCCGTATCAGCAGGTAGGTCAAGGAATGACGACGGCTACGGCGCTCGGCATGAGCGCGTTGCGCGACACCCTGTCGCAGCGCTTCGGACTCGATGCGTGGCGGCCCGGACAAGAGCGCGTGATCACCAGCGTGCTCGCCGGGCGCAACACGCTGGCGATCATGCCCACCGGCGCCGGCAAGTCGCTGTGCTATCAACTGCCTGCGCTGCATCTGGACGGCCTGACGCTGGTCGTCTCGCCGCTGATTGCGCTGATGAAGGACCAGGCCGACAAACTCGAAGGCGCCGGCATCCAGAGCGCGCAGCTCAACAGCGCGCTTGGCGTGCAGGCCGAGTCGTTGATGCTGCAGCGGGTCGAGGCAATGCGCGACGGCATCGTGTTCGTCACGCCGGAGCGACTCGCCGACGAGCGCTTCCTGCAGACGCTGCGCAGCAAGGTGGTGGCACTGCTGGTGGTCGACGAGGCGCATTGCATCTCGCAGTGGGGCCATGACTTTCGCCCGGCGTTTCTCGAGATCGGCACCGCGATTCATGCACTCAACCGCCCGCCGGTGCTCGCGTTGACAGCGACCGCCACGCCGCGCGTGATCGACGATATCCGCACGCAGCTGGGCCTGGACCAGCTGCGCGTGATCAACACCGGGCTGTATCGGCCCAATTTGCACTATGCGGTGCAGCCGGTGCAGGGCGAGGACCGCAAACGGGCTGCGCTGATCGATCGACTGCGCAGCAGCGAGGGTGCGGGCATCGTCTACTGCGCCACGGTCAAGAGCGTCGATGCGCTACACGAAGCCTTGATCCGCGCCGGCATCGACAGCACGCGCTATCACGGCCGGCTGCCGGCGCGGGAGCGTGACACCAGCCAGGACCGCTTCATGTCGGGCCAGACGCGGATCATGGTCGCGACCAACGCGTTCGGCATGGGTATCGACAAGGCCGATCTGCGCTTCATCATCCATTACCAACTGCCCGGCAGCATCGAGGCGTACTACCAGGAATCGGGCCGCGCCGGTCGCGACGGGCAGCCGGCGCTGTGCCTGCTGTTGTTCGACAGCAAGGACAAGCAGGTCCAGCAGTTCTTTCTGGCGCGGCGATATCCGGGTGTCGACGAGCTGTCGAGTACCTGGGTTGCGCTATGCCGTCAGACGCAGAACGGCCAGCGTGCCACGCTCAAGGACTTGCAGCAGGCGCTGCCGCGCCTGGGTGTCGCCCGGCTGCGCGTCACGCTGAAGCTGCTCGAACAAGCGTCGTTGATTGTGCGCAGCGAGGACGGCGGCCATGGCTTGGCCGACCGCGAGGGCGATCTGCTCGACTTCCAGAAGATTGCTGACGATTACGCGCGCCGTGCCGAGCGTGACCAGCGGGTGCTCGAGCAGATGATCGCCTATGCGCAAAGCTCGCTGTGCCGCTGGGGACGCTTGCTCGAATACTTCGGCGTGCGCGCCGATCGCAAGCGTTGCGGTCACTGCGACAACTGCTCGCGTCCCGACATCCGCGTCGACGCCGACATGCTGCGTCGTGCCGAAAACGACGCCGCCTGGCGCGAGCGCAAGCCCGTGCCGTCCGACCGTGGCGATGACTCTGCGGAACCCGTCGCGCCGGCCGCGCCTCCGCTGGCGATCGGTGACCGCGTTCGCGTCAGCCGCTATGGGCAAGGCCGCATCGTCGACCTGACCGATACCCATGCGCGCGTGCAACTGGCCGACGGCAGCTCGCGTGTGTTTCTGCAGAGCTACCTGCGTCCGGCCACGCGCCCCGCGAGGCCGTCGGCGACTGCCGCACAGGGCCGCCCGCTCAGCACCGTCTGACCGTTCCCGACGGCGCGAGCGATGCTCGGGCTTAGCGATCGGCGCGGTAAGGCCCGAACTCGACCGGCACCCAGGCGTAGCCCGGCTTGTCGGCGCGGATGTGGCCGATGCCGGGGAACGGCAAGTGCGCGCCGGCCGTCCACAACTGCTGCTGCGCGGCTCGATCAAACGCCAGGCGCCGGCTGGCGATGGCCGCCTTGGCGTCGACGTCGAACTCCACCGAGATCTCGGGCCGCGCGAACTGCGTGGCGTGGCTATGGATCAAGTCGCCCAGCACCAGCAACTGCGACGGCCCCGGCTCGCCGATTAAGTAGCTGCTGTGGCCCGGCGTATGACCCGGCGTCGACAACGACACCAGGCCCGGCAACACCGTGTCGCCCGGCGTGAAGGTCTTGAAGCGGCCGGCCGCGCGATACGGCGCCACAGCGTTGCGCGCCAGGTCGAACATCGGCTGCTGGTCGGCTGGCGCCTGCGCCTTGATCGCGTCGCGGGTCCAGAAGTCGGCTTCGGGCGCGGCCACGTACACGGTCGCGTTCGGGAACGCCGGCTTGCCGTCGGCCTGCAGCAGCCCGCAAGCGTGGTCGGGGTGCATATGCGTCAGCAGCACGGCGTCGACCTGCGCACCTTCGTAGCCGGCCGCGCGCAGATTGCCCGGAATCGTGCCCAGCGTCGGGCCGAAGCACTGCGCGGTGCCGGTGTCGATCAGCACCAACTGCGTGCCGGTGTGGACCAGGAACGCGTTGACCGAGGTCTGCACCGCCTTGCTGTCCTGGATGAACATCCGCGCCAGCAGGCTCTGCAGATCGCCCGCCTTGATGCCTTTCAGGATCTTCTGGTCCAGGTCGATGTAGCCGTCGTACAGCGCGGTCAGCTCCAGGTCGCCGAGCTTGAGCCGATAGTAGCCCGGCACTTGCTGCTTCTGCTGCGGCACGACGGCTTGCGCCGACGTGCTGGCGATCAATGACGTGGCCACGGCCAGTGCCAGCGCGGTGGCGCCGGCTACGCGCTTGAAGGTTTGGGTCATCGGGGTGTGCTCTTGTTGTTGGAATCACGGAAGCGCCCGATTCTGCGTCAGCGCCCGATCACAGCGGTAGGCGCGCTGCCCATTGCGCGGCGATCAAGCCGATTCGCCGCCGGCCTCGGGTAACGGCGGCGGTGCGTCGGGCGGCGGGCGCAGCGCGTGGCGAAACGAGCGCAGGCCCAGCGCGATCGACACCAGGCCGACGCTGGCGATCAGCGCCGCCACACCGGGCCAGCCGTAGTGCGTCCATAGCGCTGCCGGCAGCACGCCGCCGACCGAACCGCCCAGGTAGTAGCACAGCACGTACAAGCCCACCGACGTTGCGCGCGCCGCGCCGGACGCCTCGGCGACGAAGCTGGTCGCCGCCGTCTGCGCCACAAAGATGCCGCCCGAAAACAGCGTCAGCGCCACGACCATCGCCGGCAGTGACGACAGCAGGCTCAGCGCCAGACCGGCGATCGTCACCCCCCAGGCCAGTGCCAGCACGCGGCCGTGGCCGTAGCGGTTCAGTAGCCGGCCCGACAGCGGCGTGATCAGCACACCGACCAGATACACCGCGAAGATCGCCGACAGCGCGGCCGGCCCCAGCGCGAATGGCGGTCGTGCCAGATGCAGCGTCACATAAGTGAAGCCGCCGACCAGTGCGAACAGCAGCGTGAAGCCGACCGCATAGGCGCCGCGCAACTCCGGCCGGCGCAGCAGCGTCGCCATCGTCTGCAGCGGCGAGCCGGCCGGAGTTGCGCGGCGCCTATGCGG
>Ga0255089_1000518_pt1 | contig 13961 bp, 15 predicted proteins | sample Colum_Miss_RepC__2_FD_188468 | JGI IMG/M metagenome (GOLD analysis project Ga0255089, IMG submission 188468) | Freshwater microbial communities from Columbia River, Oregon, United States - Colum_Miss_RepC_8d | ecosystem: Environmental > Aquatic > Freshwater > River | place: USA: Oregon... | reverse complement strand
CCGGATGGTGCTCAGCGCACGCGTGCTGCGCGCCGGCGGGTCCCCGGCCGACGCAGCACCGCCGCGAATCGCGATCAACGACGTCGTGCTGCGCAATCAGGCATCGATCCGCATGCTCGAATTCGAAAGCTGGATGGACGACGACTTCATCAGCCTGCATCGCGCCGACGGCATGATCATCTGCTCGCCGACCGGATCGACCGCCTACGCGCTGTCGGGCGGCGGCCCGCTGATGCATCCGAGCCTGCAGGCCATGGCCCTGGTACCGATCTGCCCGCATACGCTGTCCGACCGGCCGATCGTCGTCGGCGGCGAGCAGCGCGTGCGGCTGGTCGTCGGCGGCGACGAACAGATGCCGACCACCAGTCTGCAGGCGACGATGACGATCGACGGTCAGATCAGCGAGTCGCTGGCGGTCGGCGATGCGGTGGAAGTCACGCGCGGCGACGCGCCACTGCGGCTGATCCATCCGGTCGGCTACAGCTACTTTGCGATCTTGCGCAACAAACTGCGCTGGGGCCGCGGCCAGGAAGCGGTCATCGAACGCTGATGTCGCGCGGCGGCGAGGGTCGCCGCCCTACAATGCCGGCAAGCCTCCTTTCCCTCGTACTCTGACGCCCCATGCTGCTCGGCCTTTCGATCAAGAACCTCGCGATCATCGATGCTCTGGACCTCGAGTTCGGGCCCGGCTTCACCGTGCTCACCGGCGAGACCGGCGCCGGCAAGTCGATCCTGATCGACGCCATCGGCCTGGCCATCGGCACGCGTGCTGAAGCCTCGTTGGTCCGCAGCGGCCAGGAGCGCGCCGAGATCAGCGCCGAATTCTCGCTGCGCGACGCACCGGCCGCCCGCGACTGGCTGCAAGCACAAGAACTGCTGGACACCGACAGCCCCGACGCCTGCGTGCTGCGCCGCGTGGTCTACGCCGAAGGCCGCACGCGCGCGTTCGTCAACAATGCGCCGGTGTCGGCCGCAGCGCTGCGCGACATCGGCGAGACGCTGATCGAGGTCTTTGGCCAGAACCAGAGCCAGACGCTGGTGCGCGCCGACACGCAGCGCAGCCTGCTCGACGGCTACGGCGACTATGCCGGCGACCTCGGCAAGGTCGCCGAGCTGGCGCGGCAATGGCAGCAACTGGCCGCGCAGATCGACAAGCTCGGCCGCGCGGCGACGCGCGACCCGGCGCAGCTCGACTATCTGCGCCACCAGATTCGCGAGCTCGACGCGCTGGGCCTGCAGCCCGGCGAACTCGAGCAACTCGACGCCGACCATCGGCGTCTGGCCAATGCCGGCCGCCTGCTCGAAGACGGTGGCCGCGCGCTCGAACTGCTGTACGGCGGCGAAGCCAGCGCCTATGACCAGCTGTCGAGCGCCAGCCAACTGCTTAGCGCATTGTCCAGCGTCGATGCGGGCTTCGGCGACATCGAAGGCAGCGTCGGCAACGCGCAGAACCAATTGCGCGAATCGGCCCAAGCGCTGCAGCGCCTGCTCGACCGGCTCGAACTCGACCCGGACCAACTGCGGCAGGTCGAACAGCGGCTGTCGGACATTCACGACCTGGCGCGCAAGCACCGGCTTCGCGCCGACGAACTGCCCGAGCGCGCCGCGACACTGCGCGCCGAGCTCGAAGAGGCCGAGCTGGCGGCCGGCGGCGCCGATCGGATGCTGGCGCAGCAACGCGACGTCGAAGCGCAGTGGCGCGCCGCCGCGCTCAAGTTGAGCAAGCAGCGGCACAAGGCCGCCGCCAAGCTGGCCGAGAACGTCACGCGGGGTGTGCGCGGCTTGGGGATGGCCAACGCCGAATTCGTGATCGCCGTCGAACACGACGCACAGTGTGCGCCGCGCGTTCACGGCGCCGACGAGGTGCGCTTCGACTTTTCGGCCAACCCCGGTCAGCCGCCACGGCCGATCGCCAAGGTCGCCTCCGGCGGCGAACTGTCGCGGCTGTCGCTGGCGATCCAGGTGGCCGGGCGCCATGCGGCCGGCGCGGCAACGATGATCTTCGACGAAGTCGATGCCGGCATCGGCGGCGGCGTCGCCGAGATCGTCGGCCAGCAGCTACGCGCGCTCGGCGCCGACCGTCAGGTGCTGTGCGTGACGCATCTGGCGCAGGTGGCGGCGCAAGGTGTGGCGCATCACGGCATCGCCAAAGAGGTCAAGGCGGGCAAGACCTTTACCCGCGTGCGGCCGCTCGACGACGGTGACCGGGTGCAGGAACTGGCACGGATGATGGGCGGCGTCGAGATCACGGCCCAGACCCAGGCCACCGCGCGGGAACTGCTGCAGCGCGCCGCCAAGCCCTGACTAGGCCCGGCCACCTGGTCGGCCGCGACAGCTAACGCAGCGGCCGCAGCGCCTTCAGATTCGGGCAGTTTTCGCGCTGGCACTCACCGTAGATGATCAGGCTGTGCTCGGTCATCTTGAAGCCCAGCTCGCGGGCGCGGTCGCGCTGACGCTTCTCGATGGTCTCGTCTTCAAATTCCTCGACGCGACCGCAGTTCATGCACACCAGATGGTCGTGATGCTGCCCACGCTCCAACTCGAACACCGCGTGGCCGCCCTCGAAATGGTGGCGCGTGACCAAGCCGGCCGATTCGAACTGCGTCAGCACGCGATACACCGTGGCCAGGCCGATGTCTTCGCCGCCGTCCATCAGCTTGCGGTAGATATCTTCGGCCGACAGGTGACGCGTGGGGCTTTTCTCCAGCATCTCGAGGATCTTGAGGCGCGGTAGCGTGACTTTGAGGCCGACGCTTCTGAGATCGGACGATTCCACTTGACAACTCCTGGGGCTGGGGCGGTGATGCTGGAGCGTCGGACGCCCGCCGCCTTGAACGATTCGGTATTATCGCAGTCTTATTGCAGTCTTCCAGCAACTATATCTGTTGCAAACAACGAGCCTCCGTCCCCTCATGCGCATTCTGCTGCTCGGCCTTCTGGCCCTGAGTCTCTCCGCCTGCTCCCTGCTGTACCGGCTGCCGACGCGTCAGGGCAACGTCATCGACCAGCGCGATCTGGCAAAGCTGCAGGTCGGCATGACGCGCGAGCAGGTCAAGTACGTGATGGGCACGCCGGTGGCCGGCAACCCGTTCCGCGACGACCGCTGGGACTACTTCGGCTACTACAAGTCGCCACGCGGCGACGTCACGACGCGCACCGTCAGCCTGTACTTCGACACCGCCAACCATCTGGTGAAGATGGAAGGCGTTGATCAAGTGGCGTCGAACAAAACCGACGAGCTTGCCAAGCCGGACCTCAACTTCGTCGAGTCCGAAAAGAAGCGTGACCGCATCGAGGCCATTCGCGCCAACGATCCGCCGCCGATAGGCGATTCGCAGCGGCCGATCCCGGGCGGCACGCCGTAGGCCTGGCCTGGCAGCGCGCCCGCTTGGGCGACGCTCGCCGTCAACGCGGGCGGCGTTTCGCCCGCTGGCGTCGCGACACTTTCGGATCGGCCCGCAGCGGCCGATAGATCTCGACGCGATCCCCCTGCTGCAGCGGCTCATCGTTGCCGCGCAGGCGGCCGTAGACACCGGTTCGACCGGTGACATCGCCCAGCGCGTAACGCTCCACCAAGCCTGAGGCGGCCAGCGCATCACCCAGACAGGCGCCATCCGGCAACACGAGGGCGACACGCACGACGTCGTTCTCGCCCGCGTAAACCACGGACACGTCGATCGGTGGCATCGGTTCAGCCTCGAATCAGACGCTGCTCGGCACGCTGCCGAAACGCCTCGATGATGCCGTTGACGGCGCGGTCCATCCACGGCGCCAGCGTCGCTTCCATCAGCCGATTGGCGAAATCCACGGTCAGCGCCAGCGACACCTTGCAGGCACGCTCGTCGAGCACGATGAACTCCCAGACGCCTTCCAGTTGCCGAAATGGGCCTTGGACCAAGCGCATCTGGATGCGCCGGCCCGGCTGCATCCGGTTCTCAGTGGCGAAGCTGTCGGACAAGGCGCTGACCCGAAAGCCGACGCGGGCCCGCACCAGCCGCTGCCCGTCGGCATCGATTTCGTCGCTTTCGATCTGCGCTGACACGCAGCCGGGCAGAAACGTCGGATAGGCCGCCACATCGGCCACGAGGGCATACAAGTCGTCGGCGGCAAACGGCATCAGCGCCGAGCGTTCCAGCTTTCTCATCCAGCCAATCTCTCAAAAAAGGGGCGGGTCGGCGTCGCGCAGCTCAGGCCGACCACAAGCCGGCGAGCCAGTCGAAGGCGCCGAGCGCATACAGCAGGATCGCCAGCACCGCGATCCGGGCCGGGTAACTGAGCATGAACACCCAGAGCCCGGTCCAGCGTTGCTCGCGCGGCCCGGCCACCGCGCGCGCCAACTCGGCCGGCAATCCGTGACCGATCAGCACGCACAGCAGAAGCCCGGACAAGGGCGCGATCAGCGTGGCACTGAGCCACTGCATCCATTCAAAGAAGTTTTGCCCCAGCAGGCGCAGTTCGGCCAGCATGCTGAATGACAGCAGCGAGCCCAGGCCCAGATACCAGACCACAACGGCCGACGTGGTTGCCGCAAACACGCGCGTCAGCCGGCGGCTTTCCATCAAGTAGCGCGTCAGCGGCTCCAGCAGCGCCGCGGCGGCCAACAGCGTGACGACGAAGATCACGATGTAGAACGGCGTGGCGATCGCAATGCCAAGCCAGCCGCTCGGCAGCGCTTGCGGCAAGGTCTGGAAGATCATGCCCAGGCCGGGCGACGGCTTGAGCCCGGCGCCGAGCACGAAAGCCAGCAGCACCAAGCCGCACAACAGGCTGAACAAGGTGTCGAGCAGGATCACGGTCAGCGCAAGCCGGCCCAGCGGCAGGCTTGCCGGCAGGTAAGCGCCGAGCGTCATCATCGACCCGAAGCCCAGCGCCAGCGTGAAAAACGCCTGCTGCAGCGCTTCGAGCACGCCGCGCCAGCCGAGCTTGGACGGATCGCCGACGAACATGTATTCGGCGGCGGCCGGCGTATCGCCATAGCGGCCGGCGACCAGCACGATCGCCACCAGCGCCACGAACGCCGCCGGCATGAAGTAGCCGGCCGCACGCTCCATGCCTTCGCGAAAGCCCTGCGCGACGACGGCGCAGGTGGTGACCATGAACAGCGTGTGCCAGGCCAGCGAACGCTCCGGGTCTTGCGCAAGGTCGAGGAAGCGTCGCGTCGCGGCGGCCCCGTCACCGGCCAGCGGCACCAGTGAGCCACTGGCCGCGCGGAACACATAGCCCAAGCTCCAACCGGCGACGACGCTGTAGTACGACAGGATCATCGCCGCGCCGATCAGCGCCGCGACGCCGGCCAGACGCCACCAGCGCGTCGTGTCCGCCACTTCGGCCAGCCGCCGAAAGCCGCTGACGATGTCGTCGCGCATCCAGCGGCCCAGCGCCCATTCGGCCACCAGCAGCGGCAGGCCCATGACCAGCAGCGCCGCCAGATACACCAGCAAAAACACCCAGCCGCCGTACTGGCCCATCAAGTACGGCAGACGCGCGATGTTGCCGATGCCGATGCAGGCGCCGGACGCGACCCACACAAAGGCGCGCGCCGAACTCCAATAGCCGTAGCTGCTTTCGCGGATATTCACCGATGGAGTGTAAGGCTTAGCCGCATGACAACGGCACTGCCCGGCGCCGGCCTATAATCGACCGATGAGCAAGAAGAAAGACGAGAAGGACGCCGACCGCCTGATCGCCGTCAACCGGCGCGCGCGGCACGACTACTTCATCGAAGAAACCTACGAGGCCGGCTTGATGCTGGTCGGCTGGGAGGTCAAAAGCCTGCGTGCCGGCCACGGCAACATCGCCGAGGCCTACGTGGTGCTGAAGAAGGGTGAAGCCTGGCTGATCGGCGCGCAGTTCTCACCGCTGCTGTCGGCGTCCACCCATGTCGTCACCGACCCGCTGCGCTCGCGCAAGCTGCTGCTGAACCAGCGCGAACTGTCGCAGCTGATCGGCAAGGTCGAGCGCGCCGGCTATACGCTGGTGCCACTCGACCTGCACTGGACGCGTGGCTTCGCCAAGATCCAGATCGGCTTGGCCAAGGGCAAGAAGCAGCACGACAAGCGCGCCGACATCAAGGAACGCGACTGGAACCGCCAGAAAGACCGGATCATGCGCAGCCGCTAAAGGCTCGGGAACTCGGCAGCAACGTGATAGTCTTATCGAGACTCAACGGGGGCGACATGGTTTCGACGTCGATCGCAAAACCCGAGGGGCATGCCGAGCTGCAAATCTGCTCGTTAAACGGTTTGCAAAAAAGCTAGTTGCGAACGACTCCAACTACGCCCTCGCCGCCTAAACTCCGGTGAGCGTTTGACCCGGCAGTGTCGGTACTCCGGAATCAAACGTCGACTCTTACCGAATAAGGCTGACGCGCGCCCTTCGCCGATGCTCGAAAACCCCAAGGGGATAGGTTCCAGCGATCCGTGCCTGTTCGGGAGCTGGGGATGAAAACCAAAGACTAGGCTAAGCATGTAGAACCGAAGGCGGAGCATTGGCGGACGGGGGTTCAATTCCCCCCGCCTCCACCAAACACCAGTACGGCAACATCCGTAGAAGTCCACTAACCCCGCAGAAACGCGGGGTTTTTTATTGCCCGAGGTTCGCCGACGTGCGTCGGAATCCTTTGCAAGCCGGGGGCAACTGGGGGCAACTTTGGTGGCAACTCAGCGGCCCGCCGCAGAGTTGCCCCCAATGCCATTGCCGTGTGCCGCCATCCCGAACACCGAGCCAGGCCTGCTGCGAGACCGTTTTGCCCGCTTTTTGCCAAGTCATCAAGCTGCCTGCATGAGCACGATGACGTTTCCCTGCTTGACAGTCTCAAGACCCTCGTCGACGAGCAGGTCAGCCTGCGCGGCTACGGCACCAGCAGCAAATGCGGGCGCCAACTCATCCGCCGCGATCAGGACCGGCTCCAGCTACGCAACTTGCTGCGCGGGGGCGCATCGCCTGCGCCCGCGGCGCCGTTGACCGAGACCCACTTCGAAGGCGTACTCGAGCCGGTAAGCAGCACGGCTGAGGCGACCGCCAAAAACACAGCTGGTCGTCCCGTACGAGAAGGCCCAGCGGGACGTCGAGGATGCACTCGCGTACGACATGGCCGAACACGCCGAGTCTGCCGCGCTGGGCTTCATCGACGCCCCGGAGCAGGCCTACTCGCACATCGGACGTCATCCTGCGCCTGGATCAACTCGCCATGCGAATGAATTGAATCCGTCAGGCTTGCGCTCCTGGCCGCTGACGCACTACCCCTCTACCTCGTCTTCTTTGTCGAGCGGTCAGATCACGTCGCCGTTTGGCGCGTGTTGCACGGGCAGCGAGACATCCCAGCTTGGATGCAGGAACCCGGCGACGCGTGAAGATGGAGTTGCGGGGTCAATCGCGCGCGCTGCGGCCGCTGGCTCGATCGCGGCACCGGGTCGGCCACTTTGAGCCGATCCAGCATGGAGGGTGTTAGCGCCATGCGATTGACTTAACCTGCGCGCAGGTTCGACAACACCTTCCCAGAACAGCACGAGCGCCGCATGACCCCTGACGACTTTTCCGCGCTGCTGCGCCAACGCCGCAGTGTCCGCGACTTTGACTCACGGCCGATTCCCGAGGCGGTGCTGGATGCCGTGCTGGCCGATGCCAACCAGGCGCCGAGCTGGTCCAACACCCAGCCGTACCGGATCGCGGTGGCGTCGGGTGCCGTTCGCGACCAGATCGCCGCTGCCTTGTGCGACCGCTACGACCGCGGCACTGCCGCGCTCAACGGCGGCTGGGCCGGCAAGCTGCGGCTACTGCTGACGCGGCGCGGACTGCCCGACGGTGACTTCAACACGCAGCTCGCCTACCCGGCCGACCTGCAACCGCGGCGTCGCGACACCGGGCGCGGCCTGTACCAGGTGCTCGGCATCGACCGGCACGACCATGCCGCGCGCGATCGCCAGATGCGCCGCAACTTCGAGTTCTTCGGCGCGCCCACGGCGATCTTCTTGTTCGCGCATGCGGGGCTGAAGGAGTTCGCGGTGCTCGACACCGGCATCTTCCTGCAGACGCTGATGCTGTCGGCGCAGGCGCACGGTCTGGCCACCTGCGCTCAAGGGGCGCTTGCGACCTGGGCCGGGCCGGTCCGCGAAGCATTCGACGTGCCGGCGCAGTACAAGCTGATCAGTGGCGTGTCGATCGGCTATGCATCGGCGCACCCCGTCAACCAGTTCAACCCGGGCCGCGAATCGCCCGCCGTGCGTCGACTGGCGCCGCGCGCGCGCTGATCGCCAACGATCGCCGATAATCGACGCCTGCCCCCCACGCGACCTGCCCGTGAACGACTCTCGCAACAAGCCGGACCCGCGCTGGGACCATCTGCCGCCGCTGCTGCGCTCGCAGGCGATGCACACGCCGCTGCCGCGCAATCGCAAGCTGCCGCTGATCGGCATCGCGTTCACGATCGCGCTGCATCTGCTGGTGGTCGCGGTGATCTATCTGCGCAGCGACGATGCGCCCGAAAAGGTGTTCTTGTTGAAGCTGCTGCCGCTGGACGAAAGCCAGTTCCCGCAGAACGTAGCGCCGCCAACCACAACACCGGCGCCTGCGACCCCAGCCCACTAGCGACAGGCTGCAGCGGCGGTTCAGCGCCGCATCGCTACCGTCGCAACCCGGTCTTCAGGGAAATGGCGATGCGAGCCCAATACTTCGTCACACGCGACCACGACCAGTGGGTCGTGTTTTACGAGTTCCGACATTACGGGCCCTACGACGACGGCTCGAAACACGCCGCGCTGACAGCGGCGATCGACAGCGCTCACCAAGCGGGTCAGCGCGGCTTTCAGGCTGAAGTGCTGGTTGCCCCGGACGACAGCGATGGCTACCAGACGGTCTGGGTTTACGGGCGGGACGCGTACCCGCCGCTGCCCGGCGATCAGACCTCGGGCGGCGATACGAACGCAGCGCCGTCCGGCAGCGGCGCGCCGCGATAGACGCGCCAAAACTCAGGCACTTCGATCACAAAGGTCGCGATCACGCCGAGCGCCGTCATGCCCAGCGCGATCTGCGCTGCCAGCAGTTCGCGCGGCAGCAGCGCGACCAGCAAGATCACCAGCGCGATGCTCGACACGAAGCCGCCCCAGACCATCCAGACGAAATGGCGGCGGGTATTGCGCACATTGTCGAAGCGAAACAGAAACGGGCTGGCGGCGATGTGTGCCGGCAGAAAGAAGCGGCTGCCACTGATCCAGGCGCCGATCAGATGACCCCATTCGTGTACCAGATACGCGGCGATCACGGTCATCAGCGCCGTCGCCACATGCAGCGCATAGCCGCCCGCCGCCTCAGGTGCGCCGTGTTCGATCGCCAGCCGCCACAACCAGCCGGTGAAGGCGATCAATAACAAATCGCGCATCAGCATCGCGGCAAAGCGATTCCACTGGCCGCTCATGCGCGACGCTCCCCGCTGGAATGCGGCCGCTTCGGCGGAAGCGGCACCAGCGCCGACACGCGCTGCATATGCTCGCGATACGCCGGCCGGCGTTCGATGCTGCGCTGGTCCATGAATGGAATGCTGGCAAACACGAACATGCCGGTCATCGCCAGCGCGCCGGGCACGATCCAGGCCCACTGATCGGGCGCTACCGCCAGGCCGAACAGCATCAAACCCCACCAGAACGACAGCTCACCGAAATAGTTCGGATGGCGCGACCACGCCCACAGGCCAGTGGTGATGAATTCTCCCGGCCGGCGCTTGGCGATGAACGCATGCAACTGAAGGTCGGCCAGTGTTTCGATCGCGATGGCGCCGATCGTGACGATCGCGGCCAGCGCATCGAGCGCATTGAGCGGCACGTCGGCGCGCGACATCACCGCGTAGATCGGCAAGCAACCGAGAAACACCTGCACGGTCGGAAACAGATGAATGCCGAACAGGTCGGCCAGCACGGCGGCCTTGCCAGCGCGTGCGCGGACGATCGGATAGCGCCAGTCCTCATGCGACAAACCGCCCCAGTGCACGGCCCAGTTCGTCGTCAGCCGGATGGCCCACAGCCATACCAGCACCATCACCAACATCGCACGCGGGCTGTCCAGTGCCGGCGCATGCATGGCCATCCAGTACACGGCCAGCAGCGGCGGAATCACGCTCCAATAGGCGTCGTAGAAGCTGGAGTTCCGGTAGCGCAGGCTGAACGCGAAGATCACCAGCGTCGCCACCAGGTCCGCCACGAGCGCATCCCAAGGCTGCGGCAGGCCGGCATAGGCGAGCACGGCAGCGCCGGCGCCGATGCACAGCAGATACGACCACACGATTGGATTCCAGTCCGCTTTGCCCGCCATCGGTACGCCCCCGTCCAAGATCGACGGAGCCACTATGCGGAGACGGCCTTGCGGCGGCCTACTCTGTGCGGATGAGCCGGCCGTCGCGCCAACGCAAAAGGCCCCGCCGGAGGCGGGGCCTTTTGCTGACCGCGTACACGAATTAAGGCCTCGATTGGTGGAGCGGAGGAGGATCGAACTCCCGACCTTCGCATTGCGAACGCGACGCTCTCCCAGCTGAGCTACCGCCCCATCGAGGGGCGCGCAGTATAGCGACAGCCCGCGCCAGATAACAGCCCCCGTGACGCACTGAATCAGCTTCATCATCGCGGCCGTATGCTGGGCCATCTACCCCTCGATGCCCGCCATGAACAACCCGACCGCGATAGCCTTGCTCGGACTGCTGACCGCCGTTGTGGTCACGCCCGCCACGGCGCGACAGCCGCGCGCCGACTACCGGGAAGGCGAAGTGCTGGTGCGCTATCGCGACGATGCCGCCGGCCCCGCGCTGCGCAGCGAATTGGGCGTCGGCGTGCAGCGACGCTTGCACCAGGGCCGCATCGAACTGCTGCGCCTGCCGTCGATGACCACGGTCGCCCAGGCCATCGAACTGCTGCAGCGCGACCCGCGCGTGGCGTACGCGGAGCCCAACTTCCTGCGGCGCAAATCGGCCTACGTGCCCAATGACCCGCTGTTCGACCGGCAATGGGGCTTGCGCAACACCGGGCAGGCGAATTTCGTCACGGGCGGGCAAGCCGGCGTGCCGGGCGCCGACCTGAACATGACCCAGGCATGGGACGCCGACGGCGACGGACGCCCCGACCGGACCGGCCAGCGCTCGGTGGTCGTCGCCGTCGTCGACGATGGCGTCGAGACCACGCATGACGACCTGGCCGCGAACATCGTCGCTGGCTACGACGCGGCTGACGATGACAACGACCCGAATCCATCCAGTGCCGACGACTTTCACGGGACGGCCGTCGCCGGCTGCATCGGCGCGGTCGGCGACAACAACATCGGTGTCGCCGGGGCCGCCTGGAACGTCGGGATCATGCCGCTGCGCTTCGACTATGACGTCGTCACGCACGTCGCAGCGCTGGAATACGCGCGCGACAATGGCGCATCGATCGTCAACGCCAGCTTCGGCGGGCCCGGTTTCTCGCGGACCGAGCTGGAAGCGATCCGCGACCTGGGTGCCCGCGACATTCTGTATGTGGCATCGGCCGGCAACGACGATTCCAATATCGACCGCGGCCAACTGAACTACCCGGCGCACTACGACGCCGACAACATCGTATCGGTGGCCTCGATCAGCCGTCAGGGCCAGATCACCAGCTTCAGCCAGTACGGTCCGCTGAGCGCCGACGTCGCCGCGCCGGGACTACAGATCGTCACGACCTTCGTCGGTAACGACTACACGCTCAATGGCATTTCGGGTACGTCGTTCTCGGCGCCTTACGTAGCCGGCATCGCGGCGCTGATCCGCAGCCAGTATCCGCAGGCGACCGTCGACGAGGTCAAGGCACGGCTGATCGAAAGCGGCGTCAACGGCAGCAACGCCAAGCGCCTGACCGTCGGCGGCCGCGTCGATGCCGATGCGGCGCTGGACCTCGCGCCGCGACCGTCGCTGGTGATCGAATCGGTCGTCGTCGACGCCGCGGGCAACGGCGTGCTCGACCCCGGCGAAACCACGACGCTGCGCCTGACCATCCGCAACCTCTGGCAGCCGGCCCGCAACGTGCGCATCAGCGGCAGCGCCGACAACGGCGTGGAGGTGGGCGGCGGCGCGACGCCAGCGCTGGTGGCGACTCTGGATCGCGGCGGCCGGACGACCGTCGAACTGCCGGTCACCGTACCGCCAGGCTTGAGCGGCCATCGCTACGTGCAGTTCCGCTTCACCCTGACGGCGGATGGGGGCTACAGCACCACACGCGACTATCAGGACGAGATCGCCGCGATCCCGCTGGGCGCCGACATCCAAGCCGGCTTCGCCTCGCCGTCCAGCAACCTATACGACGAATTCCAGGCTTGGCATGTCGATGTCGCGCGCAGCGGTCCGCGCTTTCTGGTCGTCGAAACGGATTCAACCGACGACGTCGACTTGCTGGTGAAGCGCGATGTGCCACCGCAGTACGAGATCACCGTCGGCATCGATCCCGAAGACGACGAAGCCCAGGGTTTTTTCTGCACCAGCGGCACCGCCGCCAACTGCGAAGATCCGGACACCTTGATCGGCGGTGAGACCGCCAGCGGAATCGAACGCGTCTGCTTCAGCAATCCGCAGGTCGGCACCTACCACATCGTCGCCGTCAACTTCGCACAACTGCAGCAAGCGCTGCCCTACCGGATCAGCGTGTACGGCTCCAACGTCTGCGGCCCTGAAGGTCGTGTCACGACCGACACCGGCAATGATGGCGGCGGCGGGGGCGGCGGCAGCTGGAACGTGATGGTCTCGCTCGGGCTGGCGCTGATGGCGGCCCTACGACGGCGCGCGCGCTGGACGCTTGCCGCAGCGCGTCAGGACGGTCGTTCCGACGGGCGGATCGGCAGACTCTTCCCGCTCGCAAAAAACCCTGCTAAATAGGCGCCGCGCGCTCGCTGAGCGCATTCCAATGGCGACTGTTTTTGAGAGACCGAGATGGCCCGAAAGCCGAAACCGAAACCCCAGGCGGAACCTGCAAAAAGTTTTGACGAGTTCGTCGAAGATGCCGAGGTGCTCGACGACGAAGTGACCGTCGAACCGGTCGAGGTTATGCCGGCGACGCGTGCGCGCGACTGGCGAGATGTCGAGCGCTACAAAGAAATGCGTGAACTGCGCAAGCGCGTCGGCGACGATTTCGACATCGACTGACACCAGTATCGACGCTGCCGCCGGCCGTCAGGCCCGCGGCAGCGTCACCGATGGTTGGCGCTGCGCTACAGACGCGCCGCGATCTCGCTTTCCAGTTCAGCCGGCGTCACCACAGGCTCGAAGCGGGCCTGCACCACACCGTCACGGCTGACGAGAAACTTGGTGAAGTTCCACTTCACCGCATCAGTCCCCAGCAGCTCAGGATAGGTCTTGCGCAGATGCGCCAGCAGGCGCTCGGCGTTGGGCACGCTGTCGTCGAAGCGGCCAGGCTGTTGCTGACGCAAGTAGCGATACAACGGATGCGCCTGCTCGCCGTTGACCTCGATCTTGCCAAACAGCGGAAAGCTGACGCCGTAGTTGACCGAGCAGAACTCGGCAATCTCGGCTTCCGTGCCTGGCTCCTGATGCCCGAACTGATCGCAAGGGAAGCCCAGAATCTCCAAGCCCTGCTGACGATGGCGCTGGTACAGCGCCTCCAGCCCCTCGTACTGCGGCGTGAGCCCGCACTTGCTGGCGACGTTGACGATCAGCAGCAGTTTGCCGCGATAGTCCGCCAGCGACCGAGGCTGGCCGCTGATGTCGACCGCTTGGTAGTCGTAAATACTCATGTCCTACTCCGTCGGATGCGCCGGCTCGGCGCGGGTAAGCAACATCGCATCGCCATAGCTGAAGAAGCGGTAACGCTGCGCAACCGCATGGCGATACGCATCGAAGATGCGCTCGTAGCCGGCGAACGCGCTGACCAGCATCAGCAAGGTGCTTTCCGGCAAATGGAAGTTGGTAATTAACCGGTCGACGATGCGGAAACGATAGCCGGGCGTGATGAACA
>Ga0255089_1000517_pt1 | contig 13965 bp, 8 predicted proteins | sample Colum_Miss_RepC__2_FD_188468 | JGI IMG/M metagenome (GOLD analysis project Ga0255089, IMG submission 188468) | Freshwater microbial communities from Columbia River, Oregon, United States - Colum_Miss_RepC_8d | ecosystem: Environmental > Aquatic > Freshwater > River | place: USA: Oregon... | reverse complement strand
CATCGCGGCCGCGACCGGTTGCGATGCCGCCGGTGCAGGCGCCGGGGCTGCCGTCGGGGTCACAGGCGCAGCGGCATCATGCCAGCGACGACGGGCAGCGTCGGCCAATTGGTCGATCGCATCGCCGGCCGGGCGCCGGCTCAGCTCGTCGAACAGCCGGCGCGTCGGTGCCGACTCGGGTGGCGCCGGAGCCCGGTCGATCTGCGCGACCCGGGTCGGCGTTTCGACGGCGGCGCGCAGCAGAGACCATCGCGTGCTGCCGTTTACCGCAGCGGCAACCGCAGGCGCCACCGAAACCGGAACAGGCGCCGGAACCTCAGCTGCCGCCGGCGCGGAGCGCGGCGCTACCGGCTCGACCGCGGGCTGCGGGTCTGCAGCCACCGGCGCGATCTTGACCGTGGGCATCTGCCGCGTCGGCGGGGCGACCGGCGGGGCCGGCGGTGCTGCCGGTGCAACGGTCGGCTGCCGGGTCTCGCTGCGGGTGGCCGCATTGCGGTCGCGCAGTTCCTGGTAGTCGCCAGGGTTTAATCCCAAATGCGAGAACAGCTGCTTGATGTCGTCGCTGCGGTCGGCCATGGCGATGGGCTGGCGGTGGGCCTAGACGAAGTAACTGGGGTGGGCCAGACGGAAGCGCATCACGTCGACCGAGCCCTCGAGCCCGCCAACCTGATGCAACTCGAGCTGGCTGCTGGCGCCGATGCGCTTGAGCCAGGCTGCGTAGATGCCCTCGAACAGCGCGGGTGCCCAGCTCATCGAGGCATCGCCGAATGCCTGGCGTAGCGGCGCGCAAGCGTGGACGAATTCGAGCGCCGCGTGCAGGTCGCGAATCTTGACCCAGCCCCAGCCGTAGCGGGAGAAGAAGTCGTTGGCACTGCGTTCGAGATCGGCCAGCGAGGTTCCGACCGGCAAGGGATCGGCCGCTGCGATTCGGCCGCCGATCGCGAAAAAGAACGAACGCAGGTCTTCAGCCGGCATCTGCGCATTGAGCTCGTCGGCCATCGAACGCAGCAGCGGCAGCCACAAACTGAATGACGCCCGGCTGTGGAAGTACTGGAGACTGCCCTGCTCCAACTCGCTCATTCGATCCCTATCGATTCGATCGGCCGCGCATTTACGCAGACGTGACGTTGGTCGCTAACTTAAAGTGGAAACACCCTGGCATCAATGCCGCACGGCGAGCAGCGCCGACCGTCGGCCGCAGCAAGCTACCGTCACATGATGACCGCTAACGACAAAGATCGCGCGGCTGTGGGCTATTTGCTCCACAGCGCGGGCAGCAGGGCTGCAGAAACCCGATCAGTCGGCGCCGAAGAATTTCTTGGCGCGGTCAAGCCAGCCGGCCGCCTCGGGGTTGTGTCCGCCGCCGCTGTCCCCCTGCAAGGACGCGCCGAACTCGCGCAGCAATTCACGCTGGCGCTTGTTCAGACGCACCGGCGTCTCGACGACGACGGTGCACAGCAGGTCGCCGACCGCTCCACCGCGAACCGACTTGACGCCCTTGCCTCGCAAGCGGAACACCTTGCCGGTCTGCGTTTCCTCCGGGAGCTTGAGCTGAGCCTTGCCGCCGAGCGTCGGCACGTCGAGCTCGCCGCCGAGCGCCGCCGTGACGAAGTCGATCGGCACCGTGCAGTACAGATCGCTACCGTCGCGCTCGAAGAATTCGTGGGGTTTAACGTTGACCTGCACGTACAAATCGCCCGGCGGTGCGCCGCGCTCGCCGGCTTCGCCCTCGCCCGTCAGACGAATGCGGTCGCCGGTATCGACGCCCGCCGGAATCTTGACCTCGAGCGTCTTCTCGCGGCGCAGCTTGCCGGCGCCGCGACAACTGCGGCACGGATCGGTGATCTGGGTGCCGCGGCCGCGGCAGTGCGGGCAGGTCTGCTGCAGCACGAAAAAGCCCTGCTGGACACGGACCTGGCCTGAGCCGCCGCAGGTGCTGCACTTGGGTGGCGCCTTGCCGTCGGCGGTGCCGTGGCCATTGCAGGTCGCGCAGTCGTCGAGCGTCGGAATGCGGATCGTCTCAGCAGAGCCGAACACCGCCTGCTCCAACGACAGTTCCATCATGTAGCGCAGGTCCGAGCCGCGGCGCGGGCCGCTGCGGCGGCCACCGCCACCGCCGAAGATGTCGCTGAACACGTCGCCGAAGATGTCGCCAAACCCGCCTTCACCGAAGCCGCCGCCAGCGCCGCCGCGCTGCAGGCCCTCATGGCCGTGCTCGTCGTACAAAACGCGCTTGTTGGGGTCAGTGAGGACTTCGTAGGCCTCGTTGGCTTCCTTGAACTTCTCTTCGGCGCTGGCATCGCCCGGATTGCGGTCCGGGTGCAGCTTCATCGCCAGCCGGCGGTAAGCCTTCTTGAGTTCGTCGTCGGTGGCCTGCCGGCTAACGCCGAGGACCTCGTAGTAGTCGCGCTTGCTCATGGAACCAGCACATCCGGGAAGTAAGGGGCAATGGCGCCGCTCCTTGGCACGCAAGGACCGGGCTCGAATACGCAAAAAGAGACGGGCGATTGCTCGCCCGTCTCTCGTTCACGGATGACGACTTACTTTTTGTCGTCGTTGACTTCGGTGAATTCGGCGTCGACGACGTCGCCGTCCTTCGCGTTGGCGTTCTTGGCGTTGGGCGAGCTGCCGGCCCCGCCTTCTGCCGCACCGGCCTTGGCGTAAGCACGCTCCGCCAGCTTGGACGCCGCTTCGGAGAGCGCGGCGCTCTTGGCGTCGATCGCCTCCTTGTCGCCGGTCTTGATCGCTTCACGCAGTTCGACGATCGCCGCTTCGATCTTGGTCTTCTCGTCGGCCTGCACGTCGGCGGCCAGATCCTTGAGCGACTTTTCGACGCCATGGATCAGCTGGTCGGCCTGATTGCGCGCGCCGATCAGCTCATTGAACTTCTTGTCTTCTTCGGCGTGCGCTTCGGCGTCCTTGATCATCTGCTGGATCTCGGCGTCCGACAGGCCGGAGTTGGCCTTGATGACGATGCTTTGGCTCTTGCCCGTCGCCTTGTCCTTGGCCGACACGTTCAGGATGCCGTTGGCGTCGATGTCGAACGTGACTTCGATCTGCGGCATGCCGCGGCTGGCCGGCGGGATGTCGGTCAGGTCGAAGCGACCCAGCATCTTGTTGGCCGAAGCCACTTCGCGCTCGCCCTGGTAGACCTGGATCGTCACCGCGGTCTGGTTGTCGTCGGCCGTGGTGAAGGTTTCGGACTTGCGGGTCGGGATCGTCGTGTTCTTCTCGATCAGCTTGGTCATCTTGCCGCCCAGGGTTTCGATACCCAGGCTCAGCGGGGTGACGTCGAGCAGCAGCACGTCCTTGACGTCACCCGACAGCACGGCGCCCTGAATCGCGGCGCCGACGGCGACCGCTTCGTCGGGGTTGACGTCGCGGCGCGGTTCGCGGCCGAAGAAATCCTTGACCGCATCCTGGACCTTGGGCATGCGCGTCTGGCCGCCGACCAGGATCACTTCCTGGATGTCGGACGACTTCAGGCCGGCGTCCTTGAGCGCGATCTTGCAGGGCTCGATCGTCTTGGCGATCAACTCATCCACCAGCGACTCGAGCTTGGCGCGGGTCAGCTTCAGGTTGAGATGCTTCGGGCCGGTCGCGTCGGCGGTCACGTACGGCAGGTTGATGTCGGTCTGCGTCGTGCTCGACAGCTCGATCTTGGCCTTTTCCGCCGCTTCCTTCAGACGCTGCAGCGCAAGCGGGTCCTTGCGCAGGTCGATGCCCTGCTCCTTCTTGAACTCGTCGGCGATGTACTCGATGACACGCATGTCGAAGTCTTCGCCACCGAGGAAGGTGTCGCCATTGGTGGACAGCACTTCGAACTGGTGCTCGCCGTCGACTTCGGCGATTTCGATGATCGACACGTCGAACGTACCGCCGCCCAGGTCGTACACGGCAATCTTGCGATCGCCCTTGACCTTATCCAGGCCGAACGCCAGTGCGGCGGCGGTCGGCTCGTTGATGATGCGCTTGACGTCCAGGCCGGCGATCTTGCCGGCGTCCTTGGTCGCCTGACGCTGGCTGTCGTTGAAGTAGGCCGGCACCGTGATCACCGCTTCGGTGACCGTTTCGCCCAGATAGTCTTCAGCGGTCTTCTTCATCTTCAACAGCGTCTGCGCGGAGATTTCCGGCGCCGACAGCTTCTTGCCCTTGACTTCGACCCAAGCGTCGCCGTTGCCGGCCTTGACGATCTTGTAGGGCACCATGTTGATGTCCTTCTGCACCACGTTGTCTTCAAAGCGGCGACCGATCAGGCGCTTGACCGCATAGACCGTATTGTGCGGATTGGTCACGGCCTGACGCTTGGCAGCGCGGCCGACGATGATCTGACCGTCATCGGCATAGGCGACGATCGACGGCGTGGTGCGCTCACCCTCGCTGTTCTCGATGACCTTGACGCTGTTGCCTTCCATGATGGCGACACACGAGTTCGTGGTGCCGAGGTCGATGCCGATGATCTTTGCCATTGAAATACTCCGGAAAATGCGGTGCTGTGTGCGTGACGGTTCGCGTGACGGTTTGTTTGACGCCGACGACTGCAAGCCTATCTATTGCTGTTGTCGCGGCTTTCAAGAGGACGTTGATACCGGCGCCTCGCCGGATTGATGCCGGTCAAGCCAACGCCAGCGCGCGCCGACGGGGCCACCGGAGCATCGGTTTACGGTGCCCGGGCGACGATGACCATGGCCGGGCGCAGCAAGCGCTCGTGCAGCTTGTAACCCTTCTGCATCACGTTCAGAACGTGATTCGGGGCGACCTCGGCCGACGGCACCATGCTCACGGCTTCGTGGAAATCCGGGTTGAACGGCTGCCCTTTGGGGTCGAGTTGGCTGACGCCCTGCTTCTCGAGCAGCGCGATCAGCTGGCGCCGCGTCAGGTCCAGACCCTCGACGATGGTCTTGACCTGCACGTCCGGCGCTTGCGCCGCGTTCAGGCCCAACTCGACCGAGTCGGCAATGCCAAGCAGCTCCGACAGCAGCTTTTCAGCGCCGAACTTGGCCGCCGAGCTGATCTCGCGCTCAGCGCGCTTGCGCACGTTGTCCAGTTCGGCCAGTGCCCGCAGATGCCCTTCCTTGGCGGCCTGCGCCTGGGCGCGCAGCTCTTCGATCTGTGCCGCCAACGTGGCTGGATCGGGCTGCTGCAGGTCGGCGCCAGCGTCGGTCGCGGACAGGGTTTCTTCGTTCGGGGCTTCGGGGCTTGCCGTCATGTCTGGGTTCGGGGATCGGGTGAAAGACGCGTGACTTCAACAGTCGTGGGGCTGAACTGGGGGCGTGGGCCCGGCATTCAAGGGCGCAGGCACCGCGCACCCAAGGGTCGCCGGGGTGCCGGGGCGCTGCAAAGGCGCGCGATTGTAACGAGCTTCAGCCTCGTAGCAGCAAGCCGACCGGGAAGTACGTCAGCAATTGCGCCACCGATACGGGGCCGGCGCTGCCGACGTCGAGTGACCGACCGGCGATGACGTCGCGATAGCGGCCCGGCGCCAGATCGATCGTCAGTCCCGCCAGCGCGGCACTGGCTGCCTCTGCCGATTGCGGCAACTCCGGGGCCCACTGCGGCCACAGCCGCGGTGCGACCACCAGCAGTTCGTGCTCGCCGTGCCGGCGCTGATAGGCCAACACGCGCTCGGGCCGATCGCCGCTGATATCCACCGCTTGATACAGGCCCTCGCTGAACAACGCAGGCTGCTCGCGGCGCAGATGCAACACGCTCCGGATCAAGTGCAGCTTGACGCGGCCGTCGGCCCAGTGCGGCAGCAGTGCGGCGACCGCGTCCGGATCACCCGCGATCGCGGCGATATCGACGGCGGCCGCTCGCAGCGCGTCGTAGTCGACCGGGCGCCGGTTGTCCGGGTCCACCATCGACAGCTCCCAGCGCTCGGCGCCGCGATAGACGTCGGGAACACCCGGCATCGTCAGCCGCAGCAGGGTTTGCGACAACGAGGTCAGCGCGCCCCACCATGCCAGTGGGCGCAGAAACGTCTGGAAGTCGGCCAGGAACAGATTGCGCGCACCCGGCGCCAGCATGCCGTGGACGAAGCGCCCGACGGCCTGCTCGTAGTCGGCGTCCGGGTGCGTCCAGCTGCTGCGCTGCTTGCCTTCGCGCACCGCTTTGATCACGGCGCCCTCGACGCGTGCGGCCAGGGCCGCCAGTGCGGGCGCATCGTCGATATCCAGGTCGGCGGGCCACGCACCGATCAGCGTCTGGTACAGGTAGTACTGATGATTGGCGTCGCGCGCCGGCTCGCCATCGAGCTTGGCCAGCAGCCGCCGATTGAGTCGCGACCACAGCGCCAGATGCTGCGCCCAGCGCCGCGGTACTGAACTGAGGCAGGCGATCCGCGCCCGTGCGTCTTCGCCGCGCTTGGTGTCGTGCGTGCTGGCCGCCAGCATCGCCAACGGATGCTGCAGCTGGCGCTGCACATTGGCCTTGTGGAAGGCGGCCGGTGACACGGCGTAGCGCCGCGGATCGCCGCCGACTTCGTTATGGACCAGCAATCGCAGGTAACGATAAAAGCTGGTGTCTTCCAGGCCCTTGGCCATCGCCGGACCGGACAATTGCTGGAACCGCATCGCCGCCTGCCGCACCGGCTCCGCTGGATAGCGGGTGCCGGGCTCGGCCAGCTCACCGGTCAGGATCGAGGCAATGAAGTCGTAGACCGAGGTATCGACCGGTCCGGCGTGCTTGCGCGCAAGCCCCACCGCCCATTCGATATGGCGGCGGTCGGCCATCGACAGCGGATGCGCCGGATCCAAGTAGCTGCGGTACACCGGAAAGCGCGCGACCAACTCTTCGAGGGCCTTGCGGATCGCGGCATAGCTGAAGTCGCGCGATCGCCATTGGCTGGCGCTCAGCGTCTGCACGGCATTGGCCAGTACGCCCATTTCGCTGGCCAGATTGTTCTGCACGATGTGCTTCTTGGACTCATACAGAACGGCGTCGAACTCGCGCCGTTCGCCACTGAAGCGGCGGTAGATCGTCGTCAGCGCACGCTCCGATGCCGGGTCGACGAACAAGCCGCCGATCAAGTTCAAGGCCTCATACCCAGTGGTGCCGGCCACCGGCCAGTCGCCGGGTAGCTCTTCATGCGGGGCGAGGATTTTCTCCAGCAGAATCCAGGTCGGCACCGGCGCCGCGACGCAGGCTTGGGCCAGCCGCTCGCAGTACTGGCGGGGGTCGTACAAGCCGTCGATATGGTCGACGCGCAAACCTTGGACATCCCCGGAGCGAACACGGGCGAGCACGAGACGGTGCATGGCCTCGAACAGCTCGGCGCGCTCAACGCGCAAACCGGCAAGATCGTTGATGTCGAAGAAGCGCCGGTAGTTGATCTCGTCGGACGACACGCGCCAGAACGCCGGACGATAGGCCTGCCGGTCGAGCAACTCGCCGAGCCGCTGCCAACGGTCGGCATCACCGACATCACCGCCGACCCGACGCAGCCCCCGACCGATTGCATCGATCAGCTCGGGTTCGTCGGCGAGCAGTTCTACCAGTTGCTCGCGCAGCGATGCCGCCGTGTCGCGGCGCGCGGCGATGCTGCCGGGATGCTCGCGCAGTGCATCGAAATCCCGTACCAGATTGGCCAGGCGCCGCGCACCTTCACCCTGCGCCGATGCCAGTGCGTCCTGCAGCAGCGGCGCGTAATCCATCGGCGAAATCGGCAGACGGCTGTCGTGATACCACGCGCTGATCGAGCCTTCCGCCGCATCGAGCCGCAGCTCGATATGGCCCGATTCCAGCTCGACGCCGAATGCGTTCCCCAGCACCGGCAACAGCACCTTGCCTTGCAGGTTGCGCCGGCTCGACTGCCAATCGATATCGAAGTCGGCCGCATGCGGCGACTGCGGCCCCCATTCGAGCACGTCCATCCAGGCGGCGTTGTCCGGCCCGATGCCGACATGGTTGGGCACGATGTCGAGCACCAGACCCAGGCTCTGCTCACGCAGTGCAGCGACCAGCCGGTCGAAGCCGGCTTCGCCGCCGAGTTCGGGGTTGAAGCGGTTGTGGTCGACGATGTCGTAGCCATGCGTCGAGCCGGGACGCGCCGCCATCACCGGCGATACGTACAGGTGAGAAAAGCCCAGATCCGCCAGATACGGCGCCAGCACCGCGGCGTCGTCGAAACCGAAGTCGGCATGCAGCTGAACGCGATACGTTGCGCGCGGCAACGGCGGCGGGCTCATCCGACGGCCCCTTCCTGGTCGAGGACCTGCAGCGCGACGTACCACGGCGGCACGAGGTCACCGGACAGCGGCGCTGTGGCATAGACGCAACGCCCGAGCACCGAACCGGTGTCGGCCGCAACCGGCTGGTCCGACAGATTGACAACCAATTGCAGCAGACTGCCGTCGGCAAAGCGCCATTGGACGCTAACCAGCCCCTGATCACTGACCTGCGCCGTACCGCTGCCGCCGCCGACTGCCAAGCGCGGCACGATGTGCTCGCGGCGCAGCCCGATCAACTGCCGATACAACGCCAGCCAGTCGGCGCTGCGGGCCGGTTCGTTCCAGTCCAGCAAGGCACTGGCAAATGTGCTGAGCGCCAACGGGTCCGGAATTCGCTTCACGGCTTCCGGGTCTTGAAACTCCGGGAACGAGCGGAACTCCTCGATGCGGCCCTTGCGCACCGCGTCGGCCAGATCGCCGGTGAAATCGCAGAAGAACGGAAACGGCCGCTCGCTGTTCCATTCCTGCCCCATCCACAGCATCGGAATCTGTGGCGACAGCAACAACACGGCAGCGCCGGCGCGGATCGCTTCGCAGCCGGCAAACTGGCTCAAGCGCCAGCCATAGGCGTGATTGCCAACCTGATCGTGGTTCTGGATGAACGATATGAACGCCGTCGGCGGTAAGGCGTCGCTGGGCTCGCCGCGCGACGCACCATCGCGATGAGCCGATGACTGGCCCTGATAGGCGAAACCTTCAGCGAGCACGCGCGCCAGATGGCGCTGCGGCATCACCCCCGTACCGCGGTAGTCGTCGTAGTAACCACCTTGCGTATTGGCCAGCGCCACGCGCAACACGTGATGAAAGTCATCGTTCCACTGCGCATCGTAGGGCCCGTTGCCGCCACGCCCGTGGCCGAGCACGCTGCTGCGGTTCCGATCGTTTTCGAGAATCAGGTGTATCGGTCGGTCCGTGATGTCCTCGCGGATGCGCCGGCCCAGTTCAACGACGATATCCGGGTCACTGTCGTCATGGATCGCGTGTACCGCGTCCAAGCGCAAGCCATCGAGATGGTATTCCTGTAGCCAGTACAGCGCGTTCTGGATGAAGAACGAACGGACGATCGACGAATGCTGGTCGTCGAAGTTGATCGCAGCACCCCAGGGCGTGCGATGACGCTCGGTGAAAAAGGCCGGGGCGTAACGCGATAGATGATTGCCGTCCGGACCGAAGTGGTTGTAAACCACGTCGAGCAGCACCGACAGCCCTCGCTGGTGCGCGGCCTGCACCAAGCGCTTGAGCGCGTCCGGGCCACCGTAGCGCTCTTCAACGGCAAACAGCAGCACGCCGTCATACCCCCAGTTCCAGCGGCCCGGGCATTCGGCTACCGGCATCAGCTCGATCGTGTTGACGCCCAGCGACAACAGATGGTCGAAATGCTCGATCACGCCGTCGAAGGTACCGCTGCGGGCAAACGTGCCGACATGCAGCTCGTAGATCACCGACTCGTGCCACGCGCGGCCGCGCCAATCCGCGTCCTGCCAGTCGAAGGCGCCGCTGTCGACAACCTCGCTTGACCCGTTCACACCCAGAGGCTGGTACCGCGAGGCCGGATCGGGCACTAGCGTGTCGTCGACGCGATAGCGATAGCGCGTTCCCGCTTGAGCTTGATCGGTGCTGATCTCGAAGAATCCATCAGCGTCGCGATCCATCGCCAGCGTCGTGCCTTCGTCGATGACCAGCTCGGCGTGCTCGACGCCGGGTGCCCACAGACGAAAGCGGACGCCGTCGGCGACGCATTCAGCGCCAAACGGCAAATGCCGCTGGCGCTTCATGGTGGGCTCCGGCTGCTTCGCACTGCGACGGCCGGCTCGACGGGAACGGACTGCTCATCGTTGGCAGGCACATCGGTCAGCGGCGCGGACATCTCGAGCGTGTCGGCGATCGTGATCTTGCTCGCATCGGCTGCTTGGGCGCGATTGATCAGCAAGGCCATCGAGCGGCCTTGGATCGTGAAGCAATCCGTGGAATCAAGGAACGTCGGCTGTTCGGCGAAGCCGCCGTCGAGCGCGGTGTCGATCAGCAGTTCCCAGCGCAGATGCGCGGTCATCTTGGGCATACAGAAGTCGACCGCTTCGTGGTGCGCGTTCATCAGCACCATGAAGGTGTCGTCGATGTCGCGCTGCCCGCCCGTGGTGTAGTACTCGCCGGCGGCGCCGCCGAGGACCCAGCCAAAGCAGCGCGCCATGCCGTTATTCCAATCCAGCTCGGTCTGTTCGTCGCCGCTAGGGGCGAGCCAGGTAATGTCCTTGAGTCCGTCCGCCGCCATACGACGGCCCCGAAAGAAGCCGGGGCGCGAGAAGACCCGGTGCTGGCGTCGCAGAGCGATCACGCGCCGCACGAATTCCTGCAGGCGCAAGTCTTCGGGACGCAGGTCTTCCCACTGCGTCCAAGACAGCTCGTTATCCTGGCAATAGGCGTTGTTGTTGCCGTTCTGACTGCGGCCCATCTCGTCACCGGCGAGCAACATCGGCACACCCAGTGACAGAATCAGTGTCGCCAAGTGGTTTCGCTTGAGACGGTCGCGCAGCGCGACGATGGACGCATCATCGGTGGGCCCTTCGACGCCGCAGTTCCACGACAAGTTGTCGTCGGAGCCGTCGCGATTGTGTTCGCCGTTGGCATCGTTGTGCTTCTCGTTGTACGAGACCAGGTCTTGCAGCGTAAAGCCGTCATGCGCCGTGACGAAGTTGATCGACGCCCACGGCCTGCGGCCGTTGCGATCGTAGAGATCGGAACTACCGGTGACGCGGTTGCCCATTTCCGCCAGCAGGTCGCCGTCGCCCTTCCAGAAGCGACGCACCGTGTCACGGAACGCCCCGTTCCATTCAGCCCAGCCGGGCGGAAAGCCGCCAACCTGGTAGCCGTAAGGCCCCATATCCCAAGGCTCGGCGATCATCTTGACCGTGTTCAGCAGCGGGTCTTGGCGCACGGCATCGAGAAACGCAGCGCCGGGATCGAAGTTGCCGTGCTCGCGTGCCAGCGTCGAACACAAATCAAAACGAAACCCATCGACGTGCATCTCGCCGGCCCAGTAGCGCAGCGAGTCCATGACCATCTGCAGCACGCGCGGATGGTCGACGTTGAGCATGTTGCCGGTGCCCGTGTAATCCATGTAATAGCGCGGATCGTCAGCCAGCCGGTAGTAACTGGCGTTGTCGATGCCGCGCAGCGACAGCGTCGGCCCCATCTGATTGCCTTCGGCCGTGTGGTTGTAGACCACGTCGAGAATCACTTCGATGCCGGCACCATGTAGCCGCTTGACCGTGGTCTTGAATTCCTCGATCTGTCCGCTCGACAGAAAACGTGGATCCGGCGCAAAAAAGCCAATCGAGTTGTAGCCCCAGTAGTTGGTCAGCCCGCGCTGCGTCAGATGTCGATCATTCAGAAAATGGTGGATCGGCAGCAGTTCGACCGCGGTGATGCCGCTGCGCACCAGATGATCGAGCACCGGCGGTGCGACCAGACCGGCAAACGTACCGCGCCGCGCCGTGTCGACGCCCGGATGACGCTGGGTGAAACCCTTGACGTGGGTTTCCATGATCACCGTTTCTTCCCAGGGTGTGCGCGGACGGCGCTCTTCTCCCCAAGTGAACGAGGTATCGACCACACGGCACTTGGGCATGTGTCGCGCGTTGTCGCGTTTATCGAACGACAGATCGTCCTTGGCGTGGCCGATCTTGTAGCCGAAGTGGGCGTCGACCCAGGTCAGCTCGCCGGCGATCGACTTGGCATACGGGTCGAGCAGCAACTTATGCGGGTTGAAGCGATGGCCGGCCTCGGGGTTGTAGGGACCCTGCACGCGGTAGCCATAAAGCTGGCCGGGACGCGCGTCCGGCAGGTAGCCGTGCCAGATCTGATCGCTGTACTCGGGCAGACGCACGCGAGCGACCTCGTGCTGGCCGGTGGCATCGAACAGACACAGGTCGACGGCTTCTGCATGCGCCGAGAAAAGTGCGAAGTTGACGCCCTCGCCGTCCCAGGTGGCACCGAGCGGATACGAGCGGCCCGGCCACACGGTCGTGCGCGGCTTGCTTGCGGAGCTTGATTCCATTGAACGACATCCGTGTCGCCCACCGGCGCACCGCGCGTATCGCGGTGCCGATATTCACGGTGGGTGGATCGACCTTATCGGCCGCCGCTGAACTGCTGCTGTCCCGTGCAGCGCGGCGCCGCGCGCCTAGTTGTCGAGGCCAGCCGTCAGTTGGCGCGCCGTCTCGGCGACCAGCGGAATGATGCGGCTGTAGGCCATCCGCGTCGGGCCGATCACACCGAGCACGCCGGCAATCTGGCCGTCGACGAAGTACGGCGCGGTAACGACGCTCACTTCGTCGAGCACGCGGTAGCCGCTCTCCTCGCCAATGAAGATCTGCAGGCCTTCGGCGGCCAGGCAGGAGTCGAACAGCTGCAGCAGGTCGCGCTTGCGGTCGAGCGCGTCGAACAAGCCACGCAGCCGGCCGACGTCGGCCAGCTCCTGAAAGCCGAGCAAATTGCCGCTGCCGGCGTACACATAGTCGCCGCCACTGGGGCGATCGCCCTTGAACGCTTGTTCGGCCATGAACACCGCATCTTTCAGCGTCTGATTGACGCGCGCCTGGGTGTCGTTGGCGTCCTGCCATAGCGCAGTGCGCAGACTGACCAGATCGCGGCCGGCGAAATGCTCGTTGAGCACGTTGGCGTAGCGCTCCAGTTCATCGGCGCCGTAGGCACGCTCGGTGGCGACGATGCGGTTTTGCACTTCGCTCTGGTTGACGACCAGGATCACCAGCACGCGGCGGTCGGATAGCGGCATGAACTGAATGCGTCGCAGGATCGCCAGATTGCGCCGCGGCGTGGTGACCACGCCGGCCATCTTCGACAGCCGCGACAGCAACGCCGACGCGGCTTGCACCATGTCTTGCGGGCTGCGTCCGTGCGGCAGCAGGTCTTCGGCGATACGGCTGCGTTCGGCGTCGGACAGCGGCTCGGGCGCCAGCAGCGCGTCGACGAAGTAGCGGTAGCCGCGCGTGGTCGGTACGCGGCCGGCCGACGTGTGCGGCGACACGACCAGGCCCAGTTCGTCGAGGTCGGCCATCACGTTGCGGATCGTCGCCGGCGACAGATTCAAGCTGGCCGCGCGCGACAGCGTCCGCGAGCCAACCGGCTGCCCGTCGGCGATATAGCGCTCGACCAGCAGCTTCAGCAGATCGGCGGCACGTTGTTCCAGCGGCTCGGCCATGGGGATTCCTGTGACGATGATTGACGCTAGTGACTGCAAAAAATGCTGTCAAGACAGGCTCGTGGGAGGCAATCCGAGCAGAGCTGCCGCGGTTGGCATCCTGTATCGTGTAGCGGCTTCCCGAGCGAGCTTTGCCACCATGACGCCTTTTCGCAGCATCGGAGTGATCGGCAAGCGCCGCGAGCCACATCTGCCGACCTTGGCCAGTCTGTGCCAAGTGTTGCGCAGCCAGGGCTGCGAGGTGCTGGTCGAAGATAACCCGGCGCTCTCCGATGCGCCGGCCGGTCGTCGCGTGTCCCGCGACGAACTGGCGCGGTCGGTCGACCTGGTCGTCGTCGTCGGCGGCGACGGCACGCTGCTCGACGCAGGCCGTTCGATGGCACCGGCCGCGGTGCCGCTGCTCGGCGTCAATCAGGGCCGGCTCGGCTTCATGGCCGACTTGCTGCCCGAGCACCTGGCCGAATCGCTGGCGGCCGTGATCCAGGGTGAATATGAAACCGAGGACCGGATGGTGCTCAG
>Ga0255089_1000514_pt1 | contig 14035 bp, 11 predicted proteins | sample Colum_Miss_RepC__2_FD_188468 | JGI IMG/M metagenome (GOLD analysis project Ga0255089, IMG submission 188468) | Freshwater microbial communities from Columbia River, Oregon, United States - Colum_Miss_RepC_8d | ecosystem: Environmental > Aquatic > Freshwater > River | place: USA: Oregon... | reverse complement strand
GGGTATCGAGCTGTAGCGGCATTGGCGGACGAGCCGTGCTCGTCCGCCAATGCCGCTACAGCTCGATACCCGGTGTCAGCTGCGCCGGTAGTTCGCTGCGCTCGCTGGCCATCATCGCCACCGGGTAGGCGCAGTAGTCGGCGGCGTAGTACGCGCTGGGCCGATGGTTGCCCGACTGCCCGACACCGCCGAACGGCGCCGCGCCCGAGGCGCCGGTGGTCTGTCGATTCCAGTTGATGATGCCGGCGCGGATCGTCGCGGCAAACTGCGCCCACTGATCGGCCGAATCACTGAGCAGCGCCGCCGACAGCCCGTAGCGCGTGCGGTTGGCCAGCCGCAGCGCTTGATCGAATGTGTCGTAGCGCACCAGCTGCAACAGCGGGCCGAAGTATTCCTCGTCGGGCAGATGCTCGATGGCGGTGACATCCAGCAGCCCGGGCGTCAGATAGGCAGCGCCCCATGGCAGACGCTTCATCGCCGCCAGCGGTTCGGCGCCGAGTGCGATCAGCTGGGTTTGGGCGGCCAGCATCTGGTCATGAACGGCTGCGGATCGGCATCGGGAGCGCCGACCTTGATGCGGCCGATCGCTGCGAGCAGCGCGTCGACCAGCGCGTCGCCAGCGTGGCCGCGCGGCACGTACAAGCGTCGCGCGCAGGTACAGCGCTGGCCCGACGACAGATAAGCCGACTGAATGATGTCGTAGACCGCTGGCGCGACGCGCTCGATGTCGCCGACCACCAGCGGGTTGTTGCCGCCCATTTCCAGCGCCAGGATCTTGCCGGGATGCGCAGCGAACTGTTGCTGCAGTAGCAGGCCGGTACGCGAGCTGCCGGTGAAGAACAGGCCGTCGAGATCGGCATGCTGGGCCAGCGCTTCGCCGGTGGCACGCTCGCCTTGCAGCAGTTGCAGCACGCCGGGCGGAATGCCGGCCGCTTCCCACAACATCACGGTTTCTTCGGCAACGCGCGGCGTCAGCTCGCTGGGCTTGAAGATCACGCAGTTGCCGGCCAGCAGCGCCGGCACGATGTGGCCGTTGGGCAGATGGCCGGGGAAATTGTACGGGCCGAACACCGCAACCACGCCGTGCGGACGATGACGCAGCATCTGGCGCACGCCGCCAGATTCGGTGTCCCGCTCGCCGGTGCGTTCGCGGTTGGCGCGCACCGACAGCTCGATCTTGCCGATCATCGTCGCGACTTCGGCGCGCGTCTCCCACAGCGGCTTGCCGGTCTCCTGGCTGATGATTTTGGCTAGCGGTTCTTGATGCGCGCTCAACTGTTCGGCAAAGCGTCGCGTCACCGCTTCACGCTCGGCGAACGGCAGCGCCGCCCAGGCCGGCAGTGCGGCGCGTGCCGCGTCGACCGCACGCTGCACGTCGCTGCTGCTGGCCGCGTTGCCTTCCCACACCGCGTCGGCTGTCGCCGGGTCGAGGCTGACGAACTCGGCGCCGCTGCCCATCTGGCGCGCGCCATTGATGTACAGCCAGCCGCTGCTCACAGCGCCACCACGCGCAGCGCGTCGCCAGAACTCACGCGCAGCGCCTCGGCCAATTCGGCGCTGATCACCAGATGGTCGGCATCAGCCGATGGCGATGCCAGCGGCGTCAGCGTGCAGCGGAAGTCCTGCAGCTGCGTATTGGCCACCAGATGCGTCGGCCCCGACGCTGGTGCGCCGACGATGATGCGGCAGGGCAGCACTTGCGATTTGCGGATCGTGCGGATGTCCATCAGCGGCGCCTCGACGGTGGGTCCGCCGTCGAAGATATCGATGTAGCCCTGATAGCGAAACCCTTCCTGTTCGAGCAAGTGCAGCGCGGGTGCAGTTTGCGGATGCACGCGCCCCATGACCTCCTGCGCTTCCTTGGGCAGTAGCACCGAGTAGATCGGATGCGGCGGCATCAGCTCGGCGATCACTGCCTTGTTGCCCATGCCGACGATGTGCTCGGCTTCGCTGTAGTCGATGCTGAAGAAGTGCCGGCCCAAGCCTTCCCAGAACGGCGAGCGTCCCGCGTCGTCCGACACGCCGCGCATTTCGGCGATCACCTTGTCGGCAAAACGCTCCGGGAAATTGCCCATGAACAGGAAGCGACACTTCGACAGCAGGCGTCCCGCGCCGCCAGCGCGGAAGCCGGGTTGCAGATACAGCGAGCACAGCACCGAGGTCGCCGTGTAGTCGTTCGACAGATGCAGCGTCGGTATCCGGTTGTAGACCTTCAGCTCGCGGTTGGCGTGCACGGTGACGCCGACGTGATAGTTGTAGAACGGCTCGTCGAGTCCGCAGGCCGCTTCGATCGCGCAGCAGCCGCCGACCTGGCCGGTGCGGCTGTCTTCGAGCACGAACAGATAGCGCTCATGGCCGGGCGCGACCACGCTGTGCGCGAAGCTGTGCAGCGACAGCTCGATCTTCTGCCGCAGAAAGTCCGGGTACGGCGGCAGCGAGGTAAAGCCGGCGCCGGCGGACTGCGCCATCGTCAGCAGTGCATCAAGGTCGTCGATACGGATCGGGCGGATCACGTTCATGGGGTCGTTCCGTTGGATCGCGGGGCGGGGTTCAGGCGGACCACGTCAGTTCGCCATTGGCCAGGCGCAGCAGCAGCAGCGCCGACAGTTGTGCGCGCTCGACCAGGCTCGATACGCGCATCCACTCGCGGTCGGAATGGATCTCGCCGCCGACGACACCGAGGTTGTCGATATTCGGCAATCCGCAGGCGGCCAGGTTGTTGCCGTCGCAGCAGCCGCCCGTCGGCTTGAATTGCAGATCGAGCCCGAGCTGTCGACCGCAGTCATCGATCATCGCGGCTAGTCGCTGATGCGCATCGTCGAACACTTTCGGTGGGCGCGTGAAGCCGCCTCGGATTTCGAGCGTGTAACCGTCGCGCCCGTCGATGTCCTGCTGCATGGTCGCCAGCTGCTGAATCAGCCACGCTTCATCGTCCGGCTGCGTCGTCCGCACGTTGAACTTGAACAGGCAACGCTCGGGCACGATGTTCAACGCGCCGCCGCCGTGGACGTACGCAGGGTTGACGGTCAGGCCGTCGCGCTGGCCGTTGAGCGCGTACAGCCGTGCGATCAATTCGCTGGCGGCGACGACGGCATTGCGGCCGTCGCCCGGGTTGCGACCCGCGTGCGCGGCGCGGCCGTGGACGATCAGGTCGAAGTTGCCGCTGCCTTTGCGCGACGAGGCGAGGTTGCCATCGGCATAGGCCGGCTCATAGATCAGGCCCAGCTGATGTTGCGTGGCCGCGCGCGCCAGCAGCGGCGCCGAGCCGCGGCTGCCGATCTCCTCGTCAGGATTCAGCAGGACCGTCCAGCCGATTCGATCGCGATGCGGCGAGCGCTCCAGCGCCGCCAGCGCCAGCGACATCACCAGCAATCCGCCTTTGAGGTCGGCAACGCCCGGTCCATTGAGCCGGTCCTCGTCGAGCGCGCGTACCTGCTGAAACGGGCTGTCGATGCCGTAGACGGTGTCCATGTGGCCGCACAGCAGCACTTGCAGCGGCGCGTCGGGTCGTTGGCGCCAGCGCACGGCGGGTCCGATGCGCCGCTCGCGCAGGCTGCCGTCGTCGGCGGTGGAGGTGTAAGCCGCCAGCTCGATGCGCTCGCCCGGCCCCGCCAGTGGCGCAAAGTGCGGCTCCAGCGCGTCGGCGACCGCGGCCACGCCATCGGCGTTGAAACTGCCGGAGTTGATCTGAGCCAGATGCAGCAGGGCAGCGCGCGATGCGCCCTGTTGCTCGGCTATCCACTGCAGCTCGGGACGGGGGTCCGCCATGGCAGCGACTTCTTGCGAAGAGAGATGGGCCGGTATCGTAGTGCGCGGCCGCTGGGGGCGCTTGGGTAGTTTCACTGCGGCCCACACGGCATGACCGATGCTAGGCTGTAAGACGGACCACGAGGGGGCGGCATGAAGGCTTCGACATCACGATGGCATCAGGGCCTTCTGAGCCTGTTGCTGCTCGCTTGCGCCTGGCAGGCACGGGCTCAAACGCCAGCCGACGGCGCCTTGCAGCAGATTCGCGCGCGGGGTGAGCTGCGCGTCGGGCTCGAAGCGGGCTATATGCCGTTCGAGATGCGGGACAAGCGCGGCGGCATCATCGGCTTCGACGTCGACATGGCCAAGCTGATGGCGCGCAAGCTCGGCGTCAAACTGACGATCGTCAACACGCAATGGGACGGCATCATCCCGGCGCTGCTGACCGCCAAGTTCGACGTGCTGATGTCGGGCATGACGATCACCGAGGAGCGCGCGCAGCAGGTCGACTTCGCAGACCCGTACATCGTGATCGGGCAGAGCGTGATCATGCAGGCGAAGCTGGCGGACACGGTCAAGAGCGTCGATGACCTAAATGATCCGCGCTACGTGATCGCCACCAAGCTCGGCACCACCGGCGATCTTGCTGCCGCCGAGTATCTGCCCAAGGCGCAGTTGATGAAGTTCGAAACCGAGGCCGAAGCGCTGCTGCAGGTGCGTGGCGGTCGCGCTGCCGCGTTCGTGTACGACCTGCCGTACAACGCGGTCTACGTGGCGCGCAATCCGGGCCAACTGGTGCTGCTGCCCAAGCCGTTCACGCGCGAGGAACTGGGCTGGGCGATCCGCAAGAACGACCCGGAATGGCGCGCCTGGCTCAACGAGTTCCTGGCCGGTGTGCGTCAGGACAAGGCCTACGACGCGCTGTACGGCAAGTGGTTCGAGCGCACCGCCTGGCTCAAGCTGGTCAATTGAGGGCAGACGATGAAGCAGGATCGATCCCGCGGCTTTTGGTACGGCGTCTATGCGCTGGTGCTGGTCGGCTTGGTGGCCGGCATCTGGGGCATGTCGGTGCGTGTCCATTACGACTGGAACTGGCGCGACGTGCCGCAGTATCTGGTCAGCACCAGTGGTCAGGAGTTGCTGGCGCCGTTTGATGCCTATGTCACGATCACGCCCGACGGCAAAACGCTGTCGCTGACCGAGTACGGCGGCGAGCGCAGCGCCTCGTACACCGACTTCGAGCAGGCCTACGCCGAGAGCGGCGACCTCGTTTTTCGTGATGACCTGCTCGCGTATCAAGCGGGTTTGCGTCCGGGCATTCTGCTGATCGGCTTGTGGATGACGCTGAAGCTGTCGGCGGTGTCGTTGGTGTTCGCGCTGTTGTTCGGTCTGGTCGCCGGTCTCGGCCGCGTGGCCGACAACCCGGCGGCGCGTCAGCTGTCGAGCAACTATGTCGAACTGATCCGCGGCACGCCGCTGCTGGTGCAGATTTTCATCGTCTACTTCTTCATCGGCACCGTGCTGCAGTTGTCGGCGTTCACGGCTGGCGTGGTGGCACTGGCCGTCTTTACCGGTGCCTACATCGCCGAGATCATCCGCAGCGGCATCGAGTCGGTACCGCGTGGGCAGATGGAAGCCTCACGCAGCTTGGGCATGAGCTATGCCCAGGCAATGCGCTACGTGGTGTTGCCGCAGGCCCTGAAGAAAACCTTGCCCTCGCTGGCCGGGCAGTTCATTAACTTGATCAAGGACTCGTCGCTGGTATCCGTGATGGCGCTGACCGACCTGACCAAGGCCGGCCGCGAAATCATCAGCTCCAACTTCCGCCCGTTCGAAGTCTGGTTCACGGTGGCACTGATGTATCTGGCGCTGACCGGCACGCTGTCCTATTTGGTTCGTCGTCTGGAGAAGAGGCTGGCGCATGAATGACAAGGCCTTGATCCGCGCCACTGCGGTGACCAAGTGCTACCCGAATGGCACGCAGGCGCTCAAAGGCGTCGATCTGCAAGTCAGCCGGGGTGAAGTGGTCTGCATCATCGGCCCCAGCGGCTCGGGTAAGTCGACGCTGCTGCGCACGCTCAACGCGATGGAATCGATCACCAGCGGTGAGGTGATGGTCGACGGCGTATCGGTCCATGCACGCAGTACCGACTTGAATCGCTTGCGCACGCAGGTCGGCATGGTGTTCCAGCAGTTCAATCTGTTTCCGCATATGACCGCGCTCGAAAACGTGATGCTGGCGCCGATGCGGGTGTCGAAGCGTCCGCTGGACGAGGCGCGCAGCCGTGCCGAGAAGTTGCTGCAGAAAGTCGGCCTCGCCGACAAGGCGCACGTGCATCCTGGCCAGCTGTCCGGCGGCCAGCAGCAGCGCGTTGCCATCGCACGCGCATTGGCGATGCAGCCGACGATCATGCTGTTCGACGAGCCCACCAGCGCGCTCGATCCTGAAATGGTCGGCGAAGTGCTCGAGGTGATGAAGGATCTAGCTCGCGAAGGCATGACAATGTGCGTCGTCACGCACGAGATGGGCTTTGCCCGCGCGGTTGCCCATCGCGTGATCTTCATGGACGGCGGCCAGATCCAGCATGAAGCGCCGCCACAGCCGTTCTTCGATGCGCCGAGCCATGACCGGCTTCGCGCATTCCTCGGTCAAGTTCTGAAGTAGCGCCTCGCGGCGCAGCGCGCCGCGCCCGGTCAGCCGTCGAAGCGCACTGGCTGGATACCGCGCTTGCGTCGCCTGACGACAACGGTATTGGCGATCTTGTCGTGCCAGCCTTGCTTGCGTGCGTCCCAGCCGACCCACATCAAGCCGAGAAAGCCGACGAAGATCGACGGGTAATAGCCGACGTAGCGCAGCAGCAGCTGGCCGATCGTGGGTTTGCCGCCGGTGCGGGCATCGACGATCCGCGCGCCGAACAGCATCTTGCCCGGCGTTGCCTGGCGCGCGATCCAGAACCACAGCACGGCCATGATCGGCAGCAGATAGCTGATCAGCAGATCGGCCGGACCCTTGTAGAACGAGGTGTTGCTCCAGTACGTGTCGCCGTAAGCCCAATGGATCAACGGCGTGGTCAGTGCGATCACCAATGCGGTGTCGATCAACGATGCGCCGACGCGAACCCAGAAGCCGACGTATTCCAGCGTGCCGTCATCGGTGGCGCGGCTTGATGCGATGTCAAAGTCCGGGGCGCTCATGTCGTCCCCAGATGCTGGGTGCGGGTCCGGAACAGCTCGGGCATCCATTCGCGCACCGCGGCACTGGCACCGGCTTTGTAGGTCATGCGCATGTAGGACGCGGTTCGCGCCGCTGCGCCATCGAGTCCGAACTGAACATTGGCGAATGTGCAGCTGCTGAACTGAGGCAGCTCGCCTCCGGAGTAGATCAGCGTGCAGCCGTCGAATTCGCAGCCGTCAAAGTGCGTGCCATCGAGCTTCACCTGGCCTCCCTTGAAGCTGCGCGCTGCGATTTTGCTCATCTGGATTCCATGGCAAGCGGTGCCTGCCGCCGAGCGTATCATCCGCGCGGCCGCCAGCTCGGGTCGAACCGGTAGCGCGGGCCGCAGGCGCCGCTCGTCCGCATCGTGATCCATCGCCGGGCTGCATCCGCGAGGCTAGCCCCATGCAACATCGACGGCGGTCCTGCATGACGTGTATGGCGTCCCCGGCGGGATTTGAACCTGCGACCTCACGCTTAGGAGGCGTGCGCTCTATCCAGCTGAGCTACGGAGACGTCTCGCCAGTTTAAGCGAGCGCGACGTCCCGACCCAAGCGGCGGTCGGTCTGCGATGTCCTAGCTGTGTTGTTGCGATGACCGGGCGCGCGATAGAGTCGCAGTGCCCTTTGGAGTGCTTGCCACCATGATGGGGATGAAGATGCGTCGAGCCGTTGGATTCGGGTTGTGGTGTTCGGCGCTGCTGCTGACCGCCTGTGGTGGCGGCGACGCCGGCTTCGTCGGTGACAACAGCGGCGGCGGCAGCGGCGGTGGTTCAGGCGGCGGTAGCGGGACCAACACGCCGGTTTATCGGCTGGGCGTGCTCCAGGGCACGAGCTTTTCGTCGGGCGCCATCGCGGTGGCGCAATCGCCGCTACCGGCAGGCGGCAGCTCGGGCTTGCGGGTCGACATCGTCGATATCGCCAACGCCAATGCGCTGGTCACCGAATCGGTCGCGGTGACGTTTTCGTCGCAGTGCCTGAGTCAGTCCAGTTCCAGCATCACGCCCAACCCCGCCAGCTCGATCAACGGCTCGGCATCCGCCACGTATTCGGCGCGCGGCTGTGCGCAGAACGATGTGATCACGGCCACCGCCGTCGTCGGTGGCTCGACTGTGACGGCCAGCGGTTCGATCACCGTCGAGGCCGCACCGCCGAGCGCCGTGCAGTTCGTATCGGCGGCACCCAACAGCATCCGGATCAAGGGCACCGGCAATCCTCAGACCTCGGTGGTCAAGTTTTCGGTGACCAACAATGCCGGCGGCCCGGTGCCGGGGCAGCGGGTTGCGTTTTCGCTGGACACCACAGCGGGCGGCATCACACTGACGCCGTCCTCGGGCACGACCGATTCGTCCGGCGTCGTACAGACGACGGTCAATGCCGGCACCGTCGCCACCAGTGTGCGGATCACGGCCGTGGTCGTCGACGACAGCGGCAATGCGGTGGCGGCGATTCCGCCGGCTCAGTCCGATTCGCTGGTGATTTCGACCGGTCTGGCCGACCAGGACAGCTTCTCGATCAGCATCGGCTGCTTCAATATCGAAGGCGGCGATTACGACGGCACCAAAACCAGCGTCAACATTCTGGCCGCCGACCGTTTCAACAACCCGGTGCCGGACGGTACCGCGATCAGCTTCCGGGCCGAAGGCGGCCAAGTCCAACCGCAGTGCCTGACCATCGCCGGCGGCTGCACGGTCGACTTCACGTCTGCGAGCCCGCGCACCAGCGACCATCGCGTAACGATTCTGGCCACCGCGGTGGGTGAGGAAAGTTTTACCGACACCAACGGCAACGGTCGCTACAACAGCGGCGAAACCTTTGGCGATCTCGGTGAGGCGTTTCTCGACAAGAATGAGAATGGCACGCGCGATGCCAACGAAGAATTCGTCGACTTCAATAACAGCGGCGGCTTCGATGCGGCCAGCGGCAACTTCACCGGCGTGCTGTGCGACAGCGGCTGCGATGCGGCCAGCTCCCTATCGGTGCGCGCTTTGGCGCCGATCATCATGTCGGGTTCGACGGCGGACATTACGATTGCGCCGACCACGATCGACTTGAGCAACGGTGCCAAGTTTGTGCAGGTCGTCGTCGGCGACAGCGCCGGACAACCGATGCCGGGACAGACCACGATCGAGGCGACGACCTCATTCGGCAGCATCGTCGGCGACAGCAGCTATACGCAGGCCTGCAGCGCGTTCAATGGCCCGTTCGCGTACGGCTTCGTCGTCAAACCGCCAGACGATCAAGACAAGTCCACCAGCGGCGTGTTCACGGTCAAGGTGACGACGCCGCGCGGCGTCGTGACGTCGGCCTCGGCATCGGTGGTGTTCAGCACCACGGTCAGCGCACCGCCCGCCGGCGGGCCCCTGACGTCGATCAATTTCCTCGGGGCGTCCAGCGCCAATCTCAGCATCAAGGGCACTGGCGTGGGCCAGCCCGAGACCGCAACGCTGAGCTTCAAAGTGCTCGACAACCAGGGCACGGCGCTGCCGAATCAGACGGTCAGCTTCTCGCTCGATACGACGGTCGGCGGCATCAAGCTCGATCGTACGACGGCTGTGTCTGACAGCAATGGCAATGTGCAAGTCGCGGTGTCGTCGGGCACCGTGCAAACCACGGTGCGGGTCACCGCGACCGCTGTCAGTGGCGCGACCACGGTGATCGCGCGCAGCGACGCGCTGGTGATCTCCACCGGCATCGCCGACCAGGACAGCTTCTCGTTGTCCGCGACCAAGTTGAATATCGAAGGTGCCGATCGCGACGGCATCGAGTCGACGATCACCGCACGCCTGGCGGACCGCTTCAACAATCCCGTGCCGGATGGCACCGCCGTCAGCTTCACCAGCGAAGGCGGAGCGATCGAGCCGAGTTGCATCACGGTCGGTGGTGCCTGTTCGGTGATCTTCAGCAGCCAGAGTCCTCGCGTTGGGGATCACCGCTACACGATCCTGGCGACGGCGATCGGTGAAGAGAGCTTTACCGACCTCAATGGCAACGGTCAGTACGATGCCGGCGAACCGTTCGGCGACATCGCCGAGCCGTTTCTCGACAACGACGAAAACGGCACCCGCAATCCGTTGGCCGAGCCCTTCGTCGATTTCAACGGCAACGGCAGTTTCGATGCCGCCGGCGGCACGTTTACCGGGCCTTTGTGCAATAGCGGCTGCGATACGGCCAAGACGCTGTTCGTGACCGACAGCATCGTCATCGTGGCGTCGAGTTCGTCGGCCGTGATCACCGGGCCAACCAGCATCACGATGGCAGCCACGACGGCGCGCTCGTTCACGATCCGGGTGCAGGACAGTGCAGGGCAGAACATGGCCGGCGAAACGACGATTACCGCCACCAGTTCCTATGGCACGGTCGAAGCGCCTGCCGAGTTCACGCAGGTCGATACCAATGCCAATTCGGCCGGAACGGCTTATGGCTTCACGTTGACCGGTACCGGCATTCCCGGCAGTGGCGTCGTCACGATTACCGTTACATCGCCGCTGGGTGTCAGCACGCTGTACACGTTCCCGGTCACCGCGAACTGATGTGACGCCCGCTGCCGCTGCGATCGTGATCGCGTAGCGGCAGCAGGGGACTTCCTTCAGGCCCCAGCCCAGACCGCATGAAATAATCGCTGCCTCTGAATCGGGAGTATCGCGATGCTGATCGGCACACCGAAGGAAATCAAAGTCCACGAATATCGCGTGGGCCTGACGCCGGCCGGCGTCAAAGAGCTTCGAGCGCACGGCCATCAGGTGCTGATCCAGTCCAGCGCCGGTATCGGCATCGGCCTCAGCGACGAGGCCTATCGAAATGCTGGTGCCGAGATCGTCGACACCGCGCAAGAAGTATTCGCGCGTGCCGAAATGATCGTCAAGGTCAAAGAGCCGCAGCCGATCGAATGCCGGATGCTCCGCCCCGGACAAGTGTTGTTTACTTATCTGCATCTGGCGCCTGATCCCGAGCAGACGCACGCGCTGATCGACAGCGGCTGTGTCGCGATTGCCTATGAAACCGTGACGGATGCGCGTGGCGGGCTGCCGCTGCTGGCCCCGATGAGTGAAGTCGCGGGGCGTATGTCGATACAGGCCGGTGCTCATGCGATGGAAAAGGCGCAGGGCGGCAACGGTGTATTGCTCGGCGGCGTCCCCGGTGTGGCGCCGGCCGATGTGCTGGTGATCGGTGGCGGCGTCGTCGGCTACAACGCGGCGCGGATCGCCGTGGGCATGGGTGCGCATGTGACGATCCTGGATCGCTCGCTGCCGCGCCTGAACTATCTCGACTCGTTGTTCGACGGCCGCTTGAACACGATCTATTCGACCGTCGATGCGCTAGAGCATTACACCGCGCATGCCGATCTGGTGATCGGTGCGGTGCTGGTGCCGGGTGCAGCGGCGCCGAAGCTGGTCACGCGCCGCCATCTGCGTGCGATGAAGCCCGGCGCAGTCGTCGTCGATGTCGCGATCGATCAAGGCGGTTGCTTCGAGACGTCGCGGCCGACGACGCATCAGAATCCGACGTATGTCGAAGAGGGCGTCGTGCATTACTGCGTCGCCAATATGCCGGGCGGCGTCGCCCGCACGTCGACGTTCGCGCTGACCAATGCAACGATGCCGTTCGCGGTGGCGCTGGCCGACAAGGGCTATCGCAAGGCGCTGCTCGACGACCCGCATCTGCTGGCAGGACTTAATGTCCATGCCGGTCGTCTGACCTATCAAGCCGTCGCCGAGGCGCTGGCTCTGCCGTATCAGCCGGCGCTCGAGGCGCTCGGCCGCGCCTGATTGGCGCTGCTTGATACTTCGGCGCGCATCCGCTGCGCGCACCGCGATCCCCCGGTTTCCAATGCCGACCGATGCCGACCCGGCAGCGGTCGGCATCGGCTGTGTTGTCGGGCTAGCGTCCGGTTGCGGACCGGGCCGGATAGCGCCGACGCAGTGCCAGCGCGCCGATCAGCACCAGCAAGCTGCCTGAGCCGAAGGCGCCACCTCCGCCACTCCCGCTATTGCCATCGTCCTGATTCGACGGTGCTGGGCTGACAAGCACGGTCGTCGACGTGGTGGTCGACAAGCCGTCACTGTCGGTGACGGTCAGTTCGAACACATAGGTGCCGGCACTGCTGGGCGTGAAGCTCGCCGATGCCGTGTCGGCATCGCGCAGTGCAACGGTCGGCCCGGATACCTGGCGCCAACTGTAGCCGGCGATGCCGCCATCCACGTCGCTCGCGGTGCCCACCAGCGCCACGCTGTTGCCGGCCGTTGCCGGCAAGGTATCGGGCGTATCGACCACCGGCGGTGCGATCACGGTAACGACGACCGTATCCGATGCGCTGAGGCCTTCGGCATTGGTCACCGTCAGTAGCATCGAAACGATGCCGGGCTTGTCGGACGTCATGCTGATCTGGGCGGTGTCCGTGGCGCTGAGGCTGGCCGTTGGGCCAGCGGTCTGCGTCCACTGATAGCCGCTGATCGCGCTACTGCCGCCGATCGAGGTCGATGCGTCCAACGTCAGCGTCTGACCGATGACCAGCCGCGCATCGCTGCCGGCAGCCGCCGTCGGTGCGACCAGCGGCGCGAGCACGCTGATCGTCACCGTATCGCGGGCGACGTTGCCGCTGGCGTCGGTCACCGTCAGCGCGAACTGATAGTCCCCGCCGCTGACCGCATCGAACTGCGCGCGCGGTGTGGCGGCATCACGCAGCGTCACGGCAGTCCCCGCCGTCTGGGTCCAGAGGTAACGCAGCAGATCGCCATCGGCGTCACTGGAGCGGCTGCCGTCCAGCGTGACCGGCGTCGGCGCGCGCAGGCTCTGATCGGCTCCGGCGTCCGCCATCGGCAGCGTCAGCACGCTCACGGTTACCGAACTGTTGGCCGTGCGGCCGTCGTTGTCGGTCACCGTCAACGCAAAGCCGAAGCTCCCCGGCAGCGATGCCGTGAAGCTGGGCGTCGCCGTGGCGGCATTGCTCAAGGTCACTGCGGTGCCGGCGATCTGCGTCCAGCTGTAGCGCTGGATCGTGCCGTCGGGATCGCGGGACGCACTGCCGTCGAGCAGCACCTGCGCCCCTAGATAGACCGACTGATTGCTGCCGGCATTGGCGACCGGCGGCGCTTGTACCGTGACCGTCACCGAATCCTGGCTGCTATAGCCGTCGTTGTCGGTTACCGTCAGCGTGAACGCATAGACGCCGGCCTGGCTGGGCGTGAACTGTGCGCGGACGTTGTTGGCGCCCGACAGCACCGCCGTCGGGCCGGCCGACTGCGTCCACTGGTACTGGCTGATGCTGCCATCGGGGTCTGACGAGCCGGAGCCATCGAGCGTGACCAACGAGCCGGCGGCAACCGTGGCATCGCTACCCGCATTGGCGACCGGCGCGGCGACGACGGTGATCGTCAGCGTGTCGCTTGCCGAGTTGCCATCGTTGTCGGTGACCGTCAGGGTGAACCCATAGGTGCCCGCCGCCGTCGGCTTGAATGTCGCCTTGGCGCTGCCGGCATTGGTGATGGCGACGCTCGGGCCGGCGGCCTGGGTCCAGGCGTAGCGGGTGATGCTGCCGTCGGCATCGCTGGAGCCGCTGCCGTCGAGCGTGACGGTCGCACCGGTCAGCACGGTCGCGTCGGCGCCGGCATTGGCGACCGGCTTGGCTTGCACGATGACCTGCACGCTATCGGTCGCCGTCAGGCCGCCGTTGTCGGTCACGGTCAGCGTAAAGCCGTAGACACCGGCCTGGCTGGGTGTGAACTGAGGCGCGGCGCTGGTGGCGCCGGACAACACGACGGTCGGCCCGGCGGTCTGGGTCCACTGGTACAGGCTGATGCTGCCATCGGGGTCGGATGAACCGGCGCCGCTGAGCGCGATGGGCGCACCAGTGAAGCCGCTGCTATCGGGGCCTGCATTGGCGATCGGAGCCTGGTTCGACGGCGTGATCGTCACCGTGACCGAATCGCGGCTTTGGCTGCTGCCGTCCGACACGGTCAACTGGAACACCAATTGGCGATTGGAGGTGACGACCGGTGCGTTGAAGCTTGGCGTCAGCGTCGTGGGATTGTTCAGCGTCACGGCGATGCCGGACACCTGCGTCCATTGATAGCGT
>Ga0255089_1000513_pt1 | contig 14052 bp, 12 predicted proteins | sample Colum_Miss_RepC__2_FD_188468 | JGI IMG/M metagenome (GOLD analysis project Ga0255089, IMG submission 188468) | Freshwater microbial communities from Columbia River, Oregon, United States - Colum_Miss_RepC_8d | ecosystem: Environmental > Aquatic > Freshwater > River | place: USA: Oregon... | reverse complement strand
CTTGCGTGGCTGCCGCCATGTCGCGCTGTATCTGGCGTATCGATCCGAATTGTCGACCGCACCGCTGATCGACGCGCTGCTTGACGATGGCGTGCATGTCTATTTGCCACGTCTGGTCGGCAAGCAGATGCGCTTGATCGAGTTGCATGCCGATACCGCGCTGCAACGCAATCGCTACGGCATCATCGAACCCTGCGGCAGCGTCCATGCGCGGCGAACCCAACTCGATGCGATCGTCATGCCCTTGACCGGCTTTGACGGCGCAGGCAACCGCCTCGGCACCGGCGGCGGGTATTACGACCGTCTGTTGGCCGGCAGCGCTGCGCAGCGTCGACCGTGGCGCCTCGGCTATGCCTACGCGCTGCAGCGCTGCGATCGCGTGAGCGTCGATCGCTGGGACATCCCGCTGCACGCGGTCTGTACCGAGCACGGACTGCAGCGCTTTACTTGAGCTTCATCCCAGCAGCGCGTGCGCTGCGGATTTCATGCGCATCGCAAATCCGGCGTCAGCGCTCGGCTTTGGCGCCGAACATCAAGGCGACCGCGACCATCAGCGTGAACGCGCCGAACACGGCCGGCAGAAACGCGAGCGCGCCGGCCAGATTGCCCTCTCCCAGCGCATTGCCGGCGTACGACAGACCGTGGTTCGGGGCGAACATGCCGAACACATAGAACATGAAGTTGCCCCACACGGCGATGATCACACCCCAGCAGGCGATCGCGGCTTTGCGGGGCGTCATCGACAGCCGGTTCATGGCGCCTCCGAGCGCGATGGCCATGATGCCGTTGGTCAGCATGCCCAGATGGAAGATTCGCCACCCTTGCGGGGTGCCAGGCGGAATCCAGTCGATGAAAATCGATAGAGGCCACAGCGAAATCCCCTTGGTCATCGAGTACGTCAGGGCAAATCCACCGACCAGGGCGATGAAGATCGCGGCGAGGCCGTTCTTCGTCATGCGATTCGCTTCGACTCTGTGCACGGGCTAAGTCCTTGATGGCTTGAGTTGAATGCGCCATAGGTTAGGAGCACCGTCGAGCGAGGGCCCCGATCGTTCGATCGGGGCACCTGCCCAACGGACGGGTAGTATTCGCGGCAACTTTTACACGCGGCCGCGTCGACCCCCAACAGCTCGAAGGTCACCACCTTGGTCGCCAAGACTTCCTCACACAGCATCATCACGACCAAGCTGAGCGCACCAGAGTGCGACGGCAGGCTGATCACAAGGCGCGCCTTGTTCGACGCGTTCGTGCGTACCCAGGGCAGCATCCTGACCGTGGTTGCCGCCGCCGGCTCGGGAAAGTCAACGTTGCTGGCCGAGATTCACCAGTCGCTTGCCAGCAGTGGAACCGGCCTGGGCTGGATCAACCTCGACCCGGATGACGACACGCCCTCCAACTTCGCCACCTACTTGGTGGCAGCGCTGATCCGTCTGGATCCGGGCGCGAAGTTCGATGATCTGATGCTGCAAGGTCGTACACCGTTTCGCGACATCGAGCCGCTTTTCCGGCGCCTGCTGGCGCATGTATCCAACCTGCCGCGGGATGCGGTTCTGTTTTTAGATGATTTCCAGCACATTCAGAACGACGTCATTCTGTTCTTCCTGAACAAGCTGCTGGCCTCCGCGCCGCCCACGCTACGCGTCGTCATTGCCAGCCGGCAACGCATCCCGCTCGATCTATCGCGATTCCGGCTCCGTAATCGATTGATCGACGTGCAACAGGAAGACCTGAGCTTCTCTGCGCAACAGGCCTACGACTTTTTGAAGCTGTCGCATGGCGTCGATCTGGGGCAGAAGGATCTGGCGCTGCTGCTGGAAACGACCGAGGGATGGCCCACCGGCTTGCAGTTGGCCGGGCTCGCACTGCGAAAGCATTCGAGCCAGACGAGTCAGCTCATCGAGAAGTTTTCCGGCCGGGATCGCGATCTGTCGACCTACTTGATGGAGGTGGTGCTGCGCAGCCAGCCCGAGGCCGTCCGTCAATTCCTGCTCGCCACAGCACCGCTGACCCGCATGTCAGCAGGATTGGCTGCGGCCGTGTCAGGGCATCCAAACGGTGCGGCGATGATCGAGCACTTGTCGCGTGCCAATCTGTTTGTGATCGCTCTGGATCGGGAAGGCGGGTGGTATCGATATCACCACCTGTTTTCGTCGTTCCTTCAGGATCAGGTCACCGCGACAGACCCGACGTTGCTGAGCCGGGTCTTCGAACGCGCCTCGACCTGGTGTGAAGCGCAGGGGCTGACGACTGAAGCGATCCAGTACGCACTGGACGGCCAGCATTACGACAGAGCCTGCGACCTGATCGCCACCCATGCCGCGACGCTGACGATGCGGCAAGGCGATCACTACACGGTACTCGAGTGGATGCGGCGACTGCCGGAGCGGTATCACTTGCGGACGCCGGAACTGGCGCTGGCGCACGCCTGGGCGCGCGCGTTCTCGCGCGACAGCGACCGCGCGACAGCCATTGCCGACCGTGTTCTACAGCAGTTGCGCAGCCAAGACGGCTGGAACCTGCCGCAGCAGGCGGTCACGGAGCAATCGTTCGTCGCCCGCGTCATTCAAGTGATGGCCAGCGGCGCCAACGACGAGATCGACAACGCGATCGAACTGGGCATCGCCCTTCGAAAAGAGCTAGGGGACGACAGGCCGTTTCTCACATCGTCGATCTGCAACACGCTCAGCTACGGCTACTTTGCTCGTCAGGAGTTCGAGCTGTCCGCGCGTACCGCATCGGAGGCCTACCGGGCAGGTCATCGGGCTGGCGTACCGTATCCGACCGTATGGGCGATCTTTCTGCAAGGCGTAGCAGCCCTTGAGATGGGGCATGTCCGCAGCGCGTTCGAGCATTCTGGCCGCGCGGTGGACTGTGCTCATACTGCGGAATCCAGCAGGGGCTATTCGTCGGCGATGGCCGCATTGCTGAGTGCCGAGGTCGCGCTGCAACGCTGCGATCTGGATCGCGCTGCTGAGTTCATGGGCTTAGGCCGCTCGTTCACGGCGACATTTGGTCCCTTGTATCCGCTGTTTCTGGCCTACCGCATCGATGCCCGTTTATCCGCCCTGAGAGGCGAGCCCGACCACGCCCGCCGGATCCTGATGGACGGACAAGACACGGCGCTGAGCATGGGCCAGCCGCGGCTGTATCTAAATCTGGCGATCGAAGAAGTGACCTTGCGCCTCAACGCCGGCGACATCACCGGCGCGATGGAATCGGTAGCGCGCACGCAACTGCTCGAAGATCGGACGCTGAAACAAGCCACGACATTCCGTGGCGAACATGACGCCCTGAAGCTGCTGCGCGCGCGACTCGCGCTGGCCAACGGCGACGCTGCGTTGGCGCTGCGCTTGATCACCATGCTGCTGCAACAGCAGCCGTCGACGGGTAGCGTCAGCTTCGCGCTGACGCTTCGAGCGGTTCGAGCACATGCAATGTGGGCTGACCAGCGACCCAGCGATGCGATTCGTGAACTCGACAAAGCCCTCTCCTCGGCCGCGCTGGAGCAGCAAGCCTATCCCATCGCGCATGCCGGACCGGGCTTGATTCCGATACTCAAGGCCATCGTAGAGCGGCGCGGTGATGCCCCGCTGGGCGGCGACCTGCGCGTCAAGCGCGCACTGGAAAGCACGCTGCTCACCACGTTATCGACCGAGGATCAGAGCCTGGCAATCGCCGCGACGGGCGCGGCGCTTCACGATGCGAAGCCCACCGAGACACTGACCGATCGAGAGATCGAGTTGCTGCGACTGGTCGAAGCGGGGCTGGCCAACAAGCAACTGGCCGATGCACTGCTGATCTCCGAGTCAACGGTGAAGTGGCACCTGCACAACATCTACTCGAAGATCGGTGTCGGCAGCCGGACCGCTGCCGTCGCGCGGGCGCGCGAGCTGACGATGCTCAAGTAGCCAATCCGGGTTGCCCGCGTCACCGGCACGGCTGAGCGTCGCCGCGCGGTAATCGCCACGATGCGCGACCCGCGACGATCCAGATCGAACGATCGGGGTCTGGATCGGGCGCTTGAGTGACACTCTGCTGACGTAATCGTGCGCAGAGGAGAACCGACATGACAATGCAGACTGACCACCCAATGGACGGATTCCCGGTACGTCCACTGGTTTTTGATGTCAAGAAAGTCGATCCGGAGAACCTGGTCTGGAGTCGCACCTCGCCCTGGTTCTCAATGTTCATCAACGCTCTGGGGCTCCATGTCCCCTACTTCGAGCGCTATCTGATTCGTGCTCTTTCCAAGGCCAAGACCCACCTCGACGATCCGCGGCTACTGCGGGACGTCGGCGCCATCATCGGCCAGGAAGCGCATCACGCGAAGAACTTCATGGAGTTCAATCAGGCGCTGGTCAAGCGCTATCCGAAACTGGCGCGTTACGAGGCCGAAGCCAAAGCGTACTTCGGTCAGCGAGCACAGACCGACACACTCAAGGAGTTGGTCGGCTTCACTGCTGGCTACGAGACGTTTACGTTTCTGGCGGGCGCCTTGGTGCTGCAGAACCATGACAAGTGGTTTGCCGACGCCGATCCGGTCGTCAAAGCGATGTGGATCTGGCACCAGGTTGAAGAAGTCGAGCACGGTGCGGCCGCATTCGAGGTCTACCAGGCGCTGTTCGGAAAGCACACCTGGTATCGACGGCGCATGGTCATCACCGCATTGATGCACATCGCAGGCGAAACCCATCGCGCATTCGTCCATATGAGCTGGCGTGAAGGCTGGTGGCGCAATCCGTTCTACGGCATGGCCAGCGTCGCGTTCTGCTGGATCATGCTGGCACGCTTTGCATGGAATGCATTGCCCGTGCTGCGCGGCAACTATCATCCGCATCAGCATCCGATCGTAACCACCGAGCAGAACCCGATTCAGATCGCGTGGCGCCGCTTCGAGAAGGCCGGCGGCAACGTGCTCGAAATCGATCACCAAAAGATGGCGGAGATGATGGGCGTCGCCGCCCCCAGCGCCTAGCCTCTCACGTCGGAGCGCGACCCCGTCGCGCTCCGACGCTTTGACCACCCTCAACGCAAGGATTCACCGATCATGTCCAATGGGGACGCAAGCTCCATCCGGTTTTGCTACATCGACATTGAAGGCGTGCCGCATCAAGTCACCGCAAACGCTGGCGACACCTTGATGTCCGTGGCAAAGAATCACCTGATTCGCGGCATCGATGGAGACTGTGGCGGAAGCTGCGCTTGTGGCACCTGCCATGTCGTGCTGACGCAGGCTCTGCAGCAACGCTTGCCGCCGCACGATGAGGCCGAAGCTGACTTGCTGGCCTTCATCGGCTACAGCCCAGCACAGGGCCATCGACTCGGCTGCCAGATCACCGTCACGCCCGACTTGGAAGGCAGCGTCATCACCGTGGGCACGATCGACTGATCGCGGCGACTGTCAGCAGACCGCCTTGCGCCGCTGGTGAGCTTCGACACGCAAGAAGCCGCGACGGACTGCACGCAGCGCAAGCCGCTCATCAGCCGTGATGCGGGGAATCAGCCTTCCACCATCGACATGATTCGCTTCCATTCGGCCGCGTTGACCGGCAGCACCGAGAGGCGGTTGCCTTTTTGAAGCAAACGCATTTCGGCCAGCTTGGGCTCCTTGCGCAGCGCCTCCAGGCTGACCAATGGAAACTGCTTGACGAACTGCAGATCAACGGCAACCCATGTCGGATTGTCGAGTTTCGACTTGGGGTCGAAGTAGTCGCTTACCGGATCGAATTGAGTCGGATCCGGGTAGGCGGCCTTTACGACTTTCATCGTGCCCACGACCCCGGGGGCTGGGCAGCTCGAGTGGTAGAAGAAAGCGAGGTCGCCCAGCTTCATGTCGTCGCGCATGAAATTGCGCGCCTGAAAGTTGCGAACGCCGGACCAGGTCGTTGTCTGCTTGTCTGACCGGATCAGATCCTCGATGCCGAACTCATCCGGCTCCGACTTCATCAACCAATAACCCACGCCCTACTCCCGTACTCAATGTGTGCCGGCGAACGGCACCCGCCAAATGGGCTCAGAACACCAGCCGGAGCCCGGCGCGCGCTTCGCTCAGATGCAGATCGAGGTTGTCGTAGCTCAGATCGCTCGCGCGATAGTCGGCGAACAGCCCTAGATAATCGTTGAGGCGCACGTCGAGACCGAGGTTGTACTCGAAGCCGTCGAACTCGTTGCCGCCGCGGTCGAGCCGCAGGTAGCCGATTGCGCCGGTAAAGGCGACGCCCTTGATTGCCAGCCAGCTGCTGCGCACGTAGACGCCGTAGCCTTCGGCCGTGGTGTCGTCGGTGTCGGCGTTGCCGTCGTCAATCGACTCGTTGATGTAATCGGCGGACACGCCGAAGTAGCGCCAGTAGTAGCCACCGCCGAGGCGGTAGGTGTCGCGATCGGCGCTGCCGTCATAGTCAGACGTCTGGTACTCGCCATCCAGCGCCAGGTGATCGGAAATCTTCAACAGGCCCTTGATGCCGTAGCCGTCACCGTCGGTCGTATTGGTCACCGATTCGTCGTCGACCGACAGCGTGGTCTCAAGCTCGGCCCAGGGCTGGTAGTAGAGGTCGACGAAGCCGGCGAAATTGCCAAAGTTTTCGTCGGCGGCGGCGATTCCGCTGAACGACAGGCCAGTCAGGGCCAGAACGGCGGCGACGTATCGTGTTTGAAAGCGCATCGGATGCTCCCTGTTGTCATCAAGACTCGGCCTGCGTACCCAGAAACACCTGGTACGCCGGATTCGAGGTTTCTTCCCAGTATTCATATCCCAGTTCGTCGAGCGACTTGCGACACTCCCCGACCTGGCCGCGCGGCAGCTGCAGACCGCAGAGCACGCGGCCATATGCTGCACCATGATTGCGGTAGTGGAACAGCGAAATGTTCCAGCGGCTGCCGACTGCGTCGAGGAAGTCCAGGCAGGCGCCGGGCCGCTCCGGAAACTCGAATCGGAACAGATGCTCGTCATACAAGCCGGGCGCGCGACCGCCGACCATGAAGCGCACGTGCATCTTGGCCATCTCGTTACCCGACATGTCGAGCACCGGATAAGCCTGTTCGCGCAGCGCATCGATCAGCGCGGCGCGTTCGGCCAGGCCACCGCTGAGCTTGATGCCGACGAACACATGCGCCTCGCTCGGCGAGCTGTAGCGGTAGTTGAACTCGGTGACCGCACGACGGCCGATCTGCTTCAAGAAGCGCTTGAAGCTGCCCGGCTTCTCGGGAATCGTCACCGCAAGCAAGGCTTCGGCGTCATCGCCCAACTCGGCACGCTCGGCGACGTGGCGCAGGCGATCGAAGTTGATGTTGGCGCCCGACACGATCGCGCAATACGTCTTGCCGGTGACATCGTGCATCTGCGCCCAGCGCTTGACGCCGGCCACGCCCAGCGCACCGGCCGGCTCCGGCACGGCGCGCTTCTCGTTGAACATGTCGCGGATCGCCGCACAGATCTCGTCGACGCTGACCGTGATGCAGGCGTCGACCAGCGCTCGCGCCACACGGTACGGCTCGGCGCCGGCCTGACGCACGGCCACGCCGTCGGCAAACAGCCCGACCTGCTGCAGGCGCACGCGCCGACCGGCAGCGAGGGCCGCACCCATGCAGTTGGAATCCTCGGGCTCGACGCAGATCACCTGGGTTTTCGGGCTGTGATGCTTGATCCAAGCGGCAATGCCGGCCAGCAGGCCGCCGCCGCCGACACAGACGAACACCGCGTCGAGCTGACGCACGCGCAGCGGCGCCAGCTGCTGCAGGATCTCGCGCGCCACGGTGCCCTGCCCGGCGATCACGTCGGCGTCGTCGTACGGGTGCACCATCGTCATGCCGCGCTGCTCGACCAGTTCCTGAGCGTGGGCCGACGCATCGTCGAAGGCGTCGCCGAACAGCACGGCGCGACCGCCGAGGCTGCGCACCGAATCGACCTTGATCGCCGGCGTGGTGCGCGGCATCACGATCGTCGCCGGAATGCCGAGCCGCTGCGCCGCCAGCGCCACACCCTGCGCGTGATTGCCGGCCGACGCAGCGACCACGCCGCGCGCGCGGGCGGCGTCGTCGAGCTGCGCGATCTTGTTGTAGGCGCCGCGCAGCTTGAACGAGTGCACCGGCTGGGTGTCCTCGCGCTTGAGCAGCACGCGGCAGCCCAGCCGGGCGGAGAGCTTGGGCGCCTCCTCGAGCGGCGTAATCGAGGCCACGTCGTAGACCCGCATCGCCGCCAGCTCGATGCGCTTGGCGTATTGGCTCAGCAAGCGGGATCGGGCTGCAGCGCCGCTGGCGGCAGGAGCGGAGGCTTTCTTTTTCACGGCGGGGTCACGTCGGGGTCTGCGGGCGGCCCGCGCTGCCCGGCAACGGTGCCAAGGGCGATTGACGTTGCGGGTTCGTAGTTCGGTCTAGCGTTCATTATGATAGCGGCCCTTCGCCTGCCCCTCACGAACCTCCCAGTTATGGCGCCCAACCCGGCCCCGACGATTGCTTTCATTGGTGGCGGCAACATGGCCACGAGCCTGATCGGCGGCTTGATCGCTGCGGGCGCCGATCCACGCACGCTGCGCGTCGCCGAGCCTGATCGCGCCCGTGCGGCCGGCTTGGCCGAGCGGTTTGGTGTGATCACGGCCGACGCCGGGTCGGCCATCGTCTCTGGTGCCGATGCGGTCGTGCTGGCAGTCAAGCCGCAGCAGCTGGTGTCGGCCGTTGCGCCGTTGACGCTCGACGCCGGCACCACGGTGCTGTCGATCGCAGCCGGCGTGCGTGTGGCGACGCTGCAAGCGGCGCTGGGTGACGCGGTGCATCTGGTACGCAGCATGCCCAACACGCCGGCGCTGTACGGCTGCGGCATCAGTGGCCTGTACGCGCCGGCTGGCACGCCGGACACGGCGCGCGCACTGGCACAGTCGATCCTCGATGCCGCCGGCCAGACCTGCTGGGTCGACACCGAAGCCGATCTGGACGCGGTGACCGCGGTCAGCGGATCGGGGCCGGCTTATTACTTCCTGCTGACCGAAGCGATCCGCGAGGCCGGCGAACAGCTGGGGCTGGCACCAGCTGTTGCCGCACAGCTGGCAGCACGCACGCTGGTCGGCGCCGCCAAGATGGTCGACGCCGGCACCACCGACGTTGCCACGCTGCGCCAACAGGTCACTTCCAAAGGTGGCACGACCGAAGCCGCGCTACGCCATCTGGAATCGGCCGGTTTGCGCCCCATGTTCCAAGCTGCGCTGGCGGCAGCAGCGCATCGCAGCCGCGAACTGGGCGACGAACTCGCTGCTCCCTCGCCCTCGCCACCCCATTGAGCCAGCCCCCTTGCCGGGTGGTCTGACGGAGACCGTTTATGGGCGCGCAAGCGACCAATGCCCTGATTTACCTGATCAGCACGCTGTTCAACCTGTACATGGGCGCGGTGCTGCTGCGGATCGTGCTGCAGTGGGTGCGCGCCGACTTCTACAACCCGATCTCCCAGCTGGTGTGGAAGGTGACGCAGCCGGTGCTGGCGCCCGTGGTGAATCTGCTGCCGCGATACCGGCGGCTCGACACGGCCGCCTCGTTGCTGCTGCTGATCCTGTCGGTGATCTACGTGCAGATCATTGCGGCGCTGTGGAGCCTGAACATCGGCCTGATCGCCACGCTGTGGTTCGCCGTGCTGAAGATCGTCGCCTTGGCCCTGTCGATCTACACGGCCAGCATCATCATCTACGCGATCCTGTCGTGGTTCGGCCCTGGCCTCAGCAACCCGGCCGCGAACATCCTCTACAGCATCAACGAGCCGTTGCTGCGGCCGATCCGCAACATCATTCCTCCGCTGTCGGGGCTGGATTTGTCACCGCTGGTGGCGATCCTGTTGCTGCAGGTGGCGAGCATGCTGCTGCCGCTGCCCGGCTACTTCGGGCTCAGCTAGGGCTGCGGCGTTGATGCAGGAATCGGGCGCCGGCGGATCGGTCGGCATCGTCGTACCGCAGGTCGTCGACATCGACGTCCCGCTGATCCTCGACTGCGGGCGGCTGCTGCGCCGCCACCAGCTGATCGTCGAGACCTACGGCCAGCTCAATGCCGCGCGCAGTAACGCGGTGTTGATCTGCCATGCGCTGTCGGGCGACCACCACGCGGCCGGCTATCACGGCGACGAGCGCAAGCCCGGCTGGTGGGACAACTGCATCGGCCCCGGCAAGCCGATCGACACCAACCGCTTCTACGTCGTCAGCTTGAACAACCTCGGCGGCTGCCGTGGTTCCACCGGCCCCAACACCGTCGATCCTGAAACCGGTCGCGTCTGGGGGCCGGACTTTCCGCTGCTGACGGTGCGCGACTGGGTGCGCTCGCAAGGCTTGCTGGCCACGCAACTCGGCATCCAGCAATGGGCGGCTGTGATCGGCGGCTCGCTGGGCGGCATGCAGGTCATGCAGTGGGCCATCGATCTGCCCACGCGCGTGCGCCATGCGGTGGTCATTGCCTCGGCGCCGCAGATTTCGGCCCAGAACATTGCGTTCAACGAGATCGCACGCCAGGCGATCTTGTCCGATCCCGACTTCCACGGCGGCCGGTACTACGAACACGGCGTCGTGCCGGGCCGTGGCTTGCGCTTGGCGCGGATGCTGGGGCACATCACGTATCTGTCCGATGCCGCGATGCGTGCCAAGTTCGGCAACGACCTCAAGGCGCCGCAGCCGTCGTTCAACTTCGACGTCGAGTTCGAAGTCGAAAGCTATCTTCGCTACCAGGGCGAAAGCTTCGTCGACCGCTTCGACGCCAACACCTATCTGCTGATGACCAAGGCGCTGGATTACTTCGATCCGGCGCGCGACTACGACGATTCACTGGTGGCTGCATTCCGCCAGGCGCAAGCGCGCTTCCTGGTCATCGCGTTCTCCAGCGACTGGCGGTTTTCGCCGGCGCGCTCGCGCGAAATCGTCAAGGCGCTGGTCGACGCCGGACGCCCGGTGTCGTACGCGCTGATCGACTCCTCGCTCGGCCATGACGACTTCCTGATGCCGCTGCCGGATTACCACTTGATGCTGCGCCACTATCTGTCGCGGGTCGCCGACGAGGTGGGGGCATGAGCGCAAACCTCGATCTGGACACTGGCATCGGGCTGCGACCCGATCTGCAGCTGATCGCCGGCTGGATCAAGCCGGGCTCACGCGTGCTCGACCTGGGCTGCGGCGACGGCAAGCTGCTCGATTATCTGGCGCAGCATCGCGGCGTCCACGGCTATGGTCTGGAGATCGACACGGCCAACGTGGCGGCTTGCATCGCGCGCGGCGTCAATGTGATTCAGGCCGACCTCGACGACGGCTTGCGCGACTTCGAAACCGGCTCGTTCGACTACGTGTTGCTGACGCAAACCTTGCAGGCGCTGCAGCGCCCTGACGAGGCGATCGAAGAGATTCTTCGCGTCGGCCGCAGCGCCATCGTCACATTCCCCAACTTCGGTCACTGGCGGGTGCGGCAAGCGCTGCTGAGTGGCCACATGCCAGTGACCAAGACGCTGCCGGCGGCGTGGTACGACACGTCCAATATCCATCTTTGTACGGTCGCCGATTTCGACGCGTTGTGTGCCGCACGCGGCTGGCGCGTCCGCGAGCGCCGCCTGCTGAACCGCGCGCACCGCGAAGGCTGGTCGATCCGTCTGGCGCCGAACCTGTTTGCCGAGGTGGCGCTGTACCAGCTGCGCGGGCGCCTCGGCAGCTAGCGCTGCAACACCCAGATCTGCTCGAAGCCGGCGGCCTTGAGCCGCGCTGCCATCGCATCGGCCTCATCGCGGCTGCCCAGATTCGGTAACTCAATGCGATACCAGGTGCGGCCATCGACGTCGGCTGGCGCAATCACGCCGACGTAGCCGGCATCCTTGAGCCGGCGCCAGGCTTGATCGGCCTGTTCGCGGTCCGGCAACAGCGCGCCACTGAGCGTCCAGCTGCTGCTTGCACTCGGATCGCGACTCCACAGCGCCGGGGTCAGCTGGCGCGACTGGCGTACGGCGACCCAATCGGACGGATCACGTTCGCGGCCTGATGGCGACAGTCCGGCCACCAGCGCATAACAACGGCCCGGCTCCAGCGCCTGATCGCCGTCACGGCTGCCACCGGCCAGCGCCGCGCCGCCCTCTGCCACGCAAACCGCGCTGATTCCCGCTGCCACCTGAAAGAAATATTCGCCGCTGAGCAGGTTGGCGCGGTCGTCACCGAGGTAGACGAACAGCGGCCACTGGATGTCGAGCGACGGCTGCTTCCACACCACGCGCAGATAGCCGCTGCGCAGACGCAGCACGGTGCGCAAGTCGTCGGCATAGCCGGCGAACGGAATGCGCTCGACCATCAACTCGCTGCCGGCGCCCAGTTCGAGGCGGCCGTGTCGGCCCAGTTGCAGACTGGCGCCCCCGCGATCATCGACGTGGACGATATCGTCGGTCTGCAGCGACATGCCGGGCGTCAGGCGCTGCCGTTGATCGGCGCGCCAATGCTCGACCGTCCCCTGCACGTCATCGACACGCAGCATTGCGCGGGGTGGCATCGACGCGGCCGGCGCCGCAACGGCATGCAGCACGCACAGCAGGCTGGCGACCAACGCAAAGCGCCCGACCGCGGTCATGCTCAGGTCGCGGCCGTCGTGGTCGCCGCGAGCAACTCGTCGAACGGCCGGCCTTCGCCGATGACCTTGCCCTGCACCCAGTCGACGCCGATCGTCGCCAGCAGTTGCAGCGCTGCATGATCTTCGACGTGTTCGGCGATCGTGCACAGCCCCATGTCATGGCCGATGCGGTTGATCGCCTCGACCATGCCGCGATCGACCGGGCTGCCCTGCATGCTGCGGACGAAGCCGCCGTCGATCTTGACGAACTGCACCGGCAGATTTTTCAAGTACGAGAACGACGCCATGCCGGCACCGAAATCGTCCAGCGCGAAACGGCAGCCCAGATCCGCCAGATGCGTGATGAATCGCACCGCTTCCGACAGATGCGAGATCGCGGCGGTCTCGGTGATTTCGAAGCAGATGCGTTCCGGCGCCACGCCCGTGTGCTCGATCAAGCGTGTGACGTGGCCGAGAAACTGATCGTCCGACAGCGACATACCGGAGATGTTGATCGCATAGATGACACCGTCGGCCGGCAGCTGCGCGATACCGGCCAGCGCGGCACCGATAACCCAGCGATCGAGTGCGGACATCAGGTAGTAGCGCTCCGCAGCGGCGATGAAATCGGCGGGCTGCACCAAGCGGCCATCGTCGCCGCGCATCCGCACCAACAGTTCGCGGTAGAACACTTGATGCGTGGCATCGGTGCCGACCACATCTTCGTAGTACAGCAGGAAGCGGCCTTCATCGAGCGCCTTGCCGATGCGGCCGACCATCGTCATTTCGGCGTGGCGGGCGCGAATCTCGACGTGACCGTCCGACACCCAACGGGCGCGATCACGACCACCGTCCTTGGCCGAGTAACAAGCGGCGTCGGCATCGGCCAGCGTGCTGACGATATCGCCGCTGGCATCGTCGATCTCGGCGACGCCGATGCTGACGGTGATCGCGTATGACTTGCCCTCCCAGATGAATCGGAATTCGCGCACCGCGTTGAGCAGCGTATCGACCAGCACGCGCCCCCGCTCGCCGCCGACGTCACCGAGCAAGATGCCGAACTCGTCGCCCCCCAGCCGCGCCAGCGAATCCGGCGGACCCAGGTGCGCGCGAAACAGCGCCGCGAGCTGACGCAGCAGTTCATCGCCTGCGTAGTGACCGAGCGTGTCGTTGATGACCTTGAACTGATCGACATCGACGTAGCACAGCAGCCGCAGCGCAGCGCCGCTGCGCGCCTCGGTCAGCGCCAGTGCGATGCGACGCTCAAATTCGCCGCGGTTGTACAAGCCGGTCAGCGCGTCGTGCGAGCTGCGGTATTCCAGCTCGTCGGCCAGCAAGGTTTGCTCAGTGGTGTCTTCGAGCAACAGCAAAGCACCCGCGATCAGGCCCTCGGCGATCAGCGTCGAGTAGCTGAGCTTGATTCTCAGCCGGCGTCCGTCACGGCTCAGCAGTTGATGCGCTTCGGCTCGGACCTGCAGGTCCGCGGTGGCGAGGCAACGCTCGACCGGATGGGTC
>Ga0255089_1000511_pt1 | contig 14126 bp, 10 predicted proteins | sample Colum_Miss_RepC__2_FD_188468 | JGI IMG/M metagenome (GOLD analysis project Ga0255089, IMG submission 188468) | Freshwater microbial communities from Columbia River, Oregon, United States - Colum_Miss_RepC_8d | ecosystem: Environmental > Aquatic > Freshwater > River | place: USA: Oregon... | reverse complement strand
TGCCAGCCCGGCGCGGCGGTCGGCACCGGCTTGTTGCCGGCCGGGCTGGCAGCGGCAGCAGCGGTGCTGGCAAGCAGCAAGGCAAGACCGGAGACGCGGACGAAGGCGGACTTCATGTGAGGGTTCCTGGCGACGATGCCGATGGGCGATCGGCCGAAGTCTAGCCGACTTGCCCGCCGGCGCCTGAGCGATTTCCCGACCCGGCGCCGGCTTGCGCCTGGGCTTCGATCCAGGCGTCGATGCGCTGCTCCAAAATCTGCAGCGGCACCGCGCCGCTGGCCAGCACCGCGTCATGGAACGCGCGCACGTCGAAGCGCGCGCCCAGGCGTTGCTCGGCCAGCGCACGCAGCTCTTTGATCTTCAGCTCGCCGATTTTGTACGCCAGTGCCTGGCCCGGCATCGCCATGTAGCGGTCGATTTCGTTGGCGATGTCCAGCGGCGTCTTGGCCGCGTTGTCGGCGAAGTAGTCGATCGCCTGCTGCCGCGTCCAGCCCTTGGCGTGCAGGCCGGTGTCGACCACGAGACGCACCGCGCGCCACATTTCGTAGGTCAGCTGTCCGAATCGCGAATACGGGTCGGCGTACAAACCCAGCTCGCCGCCGAGCGACTCGGCGTATAAGCCCCAGCCTTCGACATAGGCCGTATAGCCCTCGCCGTACTTGCGGAAGGCCGGCATGTCACCCAGCTCCATCTGCAGCGCCAGCTGCAGGTGATGGCCCGGTACCGACTCATGCGCGCTGAGTGCTTCCATCTCCCATTTCGGCCGCGTCTCGGGCCGGTACAGGTTCACGTAGTAATAGCCGGCGCGGCTGCCGTCGGCAGCGGGTGGGTAGTAGTAGGCGGTGGTCGTGTCGGGCGCCGAGCTGTCGGGGATCGCGCGCACACCGTAGGGGGTGCGCGGCAGCTTGCCGAACAAGCGCACCAGCTGGGGGTCGATGCGCTTGACGATCAGCGTGTAGGCGTCCATCAGCGCTTGCGGCGACTCGTAGAAATAGCGCGGGTCGGTGCGCAGATGCTCGAAGAAGGCCTTCAAGTCGCCTTCGAACCCGACCTGGCTGCGGATCGTCTCCATCTGCGCACGAATGCGCGCCACTTCGCTCAGGCCGATTTGATGGATCTGATCCGGCGTCAGCGTCGTCGTCGTGTGGTGACGCGCCAGGTAGGCATAGAACGCATCGCCTTGCGGTTGCGCGGCGAGACCGGGTGCGGCGGCGCAGGCCGGCAGGTAGTCCTGATCGAAGAACGTCGCAAAGCGCTCGTAGGCCGGCAGCACCTGGTCGCGTATCGCGTCGGCCGCCGCGCTGCGCAGTGCGTCGGCGCCGTCGATGGTGCCGGGCATCGCGGCAAACGGCGCGTAGAACGGGCTCTGCCGCGCGTCGGCGACCCGCTGGTGCGCGATCTGCGCCGACACGCGCTGCATGATCACGCGCGGATACGTACGGCCCTGGGCCATGCCCTGACGCATCAGTGCGATCGTCTGGTCCATGTACACGCCGAAGTGCTGCAGGCGCGCCAGGTAGTCCTGATAGTCCTTGGCCGTCTCGAAGCGCATTGCTTCGAGCATTTCATGCGCGGTCTGGATGCCGCCGCGCTGGTTGATCGGCAGCAGATGCGCGCCGTAGCGCAGGCTGTCGAGCTGATCCTGGGTCTGCTGACGAAACAGGTCGTAGTTCAGCTGTTGCTCGGTCGATAGAGCTTGCCGGTCGATCGCAGCCAGTTGCACCAGCAACTGCTCGCCATGCTGCTGTCGCGCCGCAAAGGCCGCTGCCGACACGTCGTCCCAGCGGTCGTTGTAGCGGCGGTCGCCGAGATAGGTCGCCGTCAACGGCGAATCCTCCAGCGTGTGCTGCCACTGCTGATCCAGCAGCTGCAGAAACGCGGCATCGGCGTCGGCGCGTTCGTCGCCGGCCGGAGGCTTGCAGGCGCTGACGGCCAGCGCGAGCAGCACGCCGATCCAGCAGCGCATCCATCGCGCGGAAATCGGGGCTCGCATCATGCGTCGGCTACTCGATGTTGAATTTCTTGAGCTTGTAGCGAAGCTGCCGGAAGCTCAGGCCGAGCAACTCCGCGGCGCGGGTCTTGTTGTAACGCGCCTTTTCCAGCGCGTCGCGTATCGCGCGCTTTTCCATCTGTTCGATCTGCGTGTCGAGGCCGGCCGGCGCTGGCGCGTTGCCCAGCACTGGCGCTGCCGCTGCCGCAGCCGGTGCGACGCCGGTCAACGCGGTCGGACGCAGCTGCAAGTCGGCTGCGCCGATGCTGGCGCCGTCCGACAGCGTGATCGCACGCTCGAGCACGTTCTCCAGCTCGCGGACATTGCCGGGGAATTCGTAGGCCATCAATTGCGCCAGCGCATCGGCCGTCAGCTGTGGCTGGCGGCCATCGCCGTCGGTCAATCGAGCCAAGATGCTGGCGGCCAGCAGCGGTATATCGCCGCGCCGCTCACGCAGTGCCGGCGTGCGGACTTCGATCACGTTGAGCCGGTAGTACAAGTCCTGGCGGAACTGGCCCGACGCGACCAAGCCGCTCAGATCGCGATGCGTTGCCGAGATCACCCGCACGTTGACCGGGATCTCGCTTTCGCTGCCGACCGGTCGCACGCGCCGTTCCTGCAGTGCACGCAGCAGCTTGACCTGCATGTGCAGCGGCAGATCGGCGACTTCATCCAGAAACAGCGTGCCGCCTTCCGCCGCCTGGAACAGGCCGCTCTTGTCGCGCAGCGCGCCGGTGAAGCTGCCCTTCAAGTGACCGAAGAACTCGCTTTCCATCAGCTCGCTCGGGATCGCGCCGCAGTTGACCGGCACGAACGCCGCGCTGCCGCGCGGGCCGCGCTGATGGATCAGCCGCGCGACCAACTCCTTGCCAGTGCCGGATTCCCCGCAGATGTGTACCGGCGCCTGGCTGCGGGCCAGACGCTCGATCAGCGAGCGCAGCTGATCCACCGACGGGTCACGTCCAAGCAGGCCGCCATCGGCCGGTGGCGCCTCGCCGTCGCCGGCCTTCAGCCGCAGCCCGGTTTCGACCAGCTTGCGCAGCATCGGCAAGTCGACCGGCTTGGACACGAAGTCGAACGCGCCGGCCTTCAGGCTCTCGACGGCGGCTTGGGCGTTTCCGTAGGCCGTAATGACAGCCACCGGCAAACCCGGACTGTGCTTCTGCACGTGATGCACAAGGTCGATGCCGCTGCCGTCGGGTAGCCGCATGTCGGTAAAGCAGAAGTGGAAGCTGCGCTCGGCCAAGTGTGCGCGCGCCTCGGCCAGATTCGCCGCCGCCTGCGTGCGCACGCCCATCCGCAGCAGCGTGATCTCGATCAACTCGCGGATATCGGCTTCGTCGTCGACGATCAGCGCAACGGGCGAGGATGGGGTTTTGCCGGCGGATCGGTTCATGCAGCTCGGTCAGAGGCGGAATGGGCGAACGTCAACCGAAAGCAGGCGCCACGCACATCGCGCGGCCGGTAGGCGATCCGGGCCTGATTGTATTCACACAACTCACGGGTCAAGAACAAACCCAGACCGGTGCCTTGATGCGCGGTGGTGAAAAACGGCTCGAAGATCTGGTCGTGCAGGTCGGCGGCGATGCCGGGGCCCGTATCGATCACGTCGAGCCAGACCTGCGCGCGCTCATTGATGCCGGCGTCGACCAGCACTACCGAGGTTTCCCCGCCGCCATGCAGAAACGCGTTGTCCCACAGATTGAACATCACCTGCTGCAAATGATGCGGGTCGAAGCGCACCTGCAGGTCGGTGCGCATGTCGCTGAGTTCGATCGGCCGTGCGCGGTCTCGATAGGACTCGTGGTACAGCGCCGCGGTGCGCAGTAGCCAGTCGCGCAGCAGCAGCGTGGTCGGCTGAGGCGGCTCGCGACGCGTCATCGCCAGCACGTCCTGGACGATCTTGTCGATGCGCTGGCTATGACGCTGGATCATCGCCAACAGCCGCTGGTTCTGATCGCTGTTGCCCGGCTCGCCGATCGACTCGCCCTCGGCCAGCAGCTGGCTGGCGTGCTGGATCGCCGACAGCGGATTGCGGATTTCGTGGGCGATGTTGGCCGACAGCCGGCCCAGCGCGGCGAGCTTCATCTGCTGCGCCTGCTCACGCATCAGCGCCGCATCTTCGAGCAAGACCAGCACCGGCGACAGCGTGCCGCTGCCCAGCCACGAGAAACGCGGCACCACTTCGGCGCTGCCGCCGCTGGCCGCGATCGGCGCGCCGCTGGCCACGCCGTCGCTGCGCCATCGCAGTAGCCGAGCCGCCAGCGCCGGCGCATCGCGGCTCAGCGGGCGGTCGAGTGCCCCGGCCGGTAACTGCAGCATCCGCATCGCCGCCTCGTTGCTGCGGCGTACGCGCAGTGCCGAGTCGACCACCAGCACGCCGGTGTTCATGCCCGAGACGATGCTGTCGTTGAGGCGTGACAGATCGGCGAATTCGTTGCCGACGAACTCCGCCAGCGCCTCACTCTTGCGCGCCCGCTGCGCCACGGCATTGGCGGCGATGCTGGCACCGAATAGCATCAAGCCGAGCACGCCGGTGGCCGTGAAGTCGTTGGTGTCGAAGTTGCGGTCGTAGCGGCGGGCGATCTCGACGGAGAACATCGCGATCGTCGCCAGCGCGGCCTGCAGCATCGCCATCCGCGGGCTCAGCACCAGCGCACCACCGACCACTGGGATGATCACCAACGTGCCCAGGCCGGTCGGCACGCCGCCACTGGCGTAGAGCATCAGGCTCAGGCCGGTCAGGTCGCCGAGCAAGTGCAGGTGCGCCTGGGTTTCGAGGATCGGGCGCTGGCGCATCACCAGATGGAGCAGCGCCAGTGCAACGGCTCCATAGCCCACGCAGACCCAGCTGAGCCGCGTCGGATCAAGGTTGTCGAACAGCCGGGTCGCGAGGCCGGCTTTCAGCGCGACCACCAGCACGGCGACCAGAATCAGCCGATACAGCGACAACAGCCGCAGGACGCGCCATTCCTCGGGCGCGGCGTGGTCGATCATCTCGCCCGCCGGCGGCGGGTCGGCGTGTTGGCGCTTCAGTCCGAGCATCGGCCGCAGCGGCCGCTGCGCGACAGCGCGGTGCTCGGCAGATGGGCGCCGCAGGCGCTGCAACGCTGCATCAACTCGAACGGCTCCTTGCCGGCTTCCGGTGGCTGCGGCCCGCGCAATTTGTGCTGCCACTGATTCCAAAGGCGCCAGCCCAGCCAGGCCAGAGCGGCGAACAACATCAGGCGAACGATCATCAGGCCATCTCGACGGTAGACAGCAAGCAGCGGCTGCCAGAGCAGTCTAGAGAATTTCACGGCCCGGGTAGGGGATTGCCCGGTCGGTAACGCCATTGACATAAGCCACCGTAATTGAACCGTTTGCTTTGCGCGCCTCGGTCAATTAGTGGAAAATCCGCCCCGCCCACACTGCGAGAAACCAATGAATCTCCACGAATACCAGGCGAAGGCCCTCTTCGCTCGTTACGGCATTCCGGTCCCGGAAGGCCTGCTGGCTGAAAGTCCCGAAGCGGCTCGCGCCGCTGCCAAGCAACTCGGCACCGAAAAGGTCGTCGTCAAGGCTCAGGTCCACGCCGGCGCGCGTGGCAAGGCCGGCGGCGTCAAGCTGGTCACCGGCCCGGATGCGGCCGAAGAAGCAGCCAAGGGCATGCTCGGCAAGAATCTGGTCACGATCCAGACCGATGCCAAGGGCCTGCCGGTCAACTCGGTCTACGTCGAGAAGCCGTCGAACATCGCCCGCGAGCTGTATCTGTCGGCGCTGATCGACCGTACGCAGGAAAAGATCGTGTTCATGGCCTCCAGCGATGGCGGCATGGACATCGAAGAAGTCGCGCACAACACGCCCGAGCGGATCAAGCACGTGTTCGTGTCGCCGGCCGCCGGCCTGCAGCCCTACCAGGCGCGCGAACTGGCCTTCTTTATGGACCTGTCCAAGGAGCAGGCGGACCAGTTCACCAAGGTGCTGAACGGTCTGTACAAGATCTTCATGGAGTGCGACTGCTCGCTGGTCGAGATCAACCCGCTGATCGTCACCAAGGAGGGCAACATCATGGCCCTCGACGGCAAGCTCAACTTCGACGACAACGCACTGTTCCGTCAGAAGGACATCGCCTCGCAGCGCGACCCGTCGCAGGAAGACGAGCGCGAGCGCCTGGCCAGCAAGTACGACCTCAACTACGTCACGCTCGAAGGCAACATCGGCTGCATGGTCAACGGCGCCGGTCTTGCGATGGCGACGATGGACATCGTCAAGCTGCATGGCGGCCAGCCCGCCAACTTCCTTGACGTCGGCGGCGGCACCACGGCCGAAAAGGTCACCGAGGCGTTCAAGCTGATCACCTCGTCGCCGGAAGTGAAGGCGATCTTCATCAATATCTTCGGCGGCATCGTCCGCTGCGACCTGATCGCCGAAGGCATCATCGCCGCGGTCAAGCAGGTCGGCCTGAAGATTCCGGTCGTCGCCCGACTGCAGGGCACCAACATGGAAAAGGGCCAGGCGCTGCTGCGCGAATCCGGCCTGGCCGTCACGCCGGTCTCCGACCTCACCGAAGCGGCGCAGACGGTCGTTCGTCTGGCGCAGGGGAAGTAACGCAATGTCCATCCTGATCGACAAGAACACCCGCGTCATCTGCCAGGGTTTCACTGGCAAGCAGGGCACTTTCCATTCCGAACAGGCGATCGCCTACGGCACCAAGATGGTCGGCGGCGTGTCGCCCGGCAAGGGCGGCAGCAGCCACTTGAGCCTGCCGGTGTTCAACACCGCGCACGATGCGGTCAAGCAGACCGGCGCCGAAGCCACGATGATCTACGTGCCGGCTCCCGGCGCGGCCGATGCGATCCTCGAAGCGGCGGATGCCGGCATCAAGGTCATCATCTGCATCACCGAAGGCATTCCGGTGATCGACATGGTCAAGGTCAAGGCCGCGCTGCGCGCGCAGTATCCGGACAGCGTGCTGATCGGTCCGAACTGCCCCGGCGTGATCACGCCGGGGCAGTGCAAGATCGGCATCATGCCGGGCCACATCCACAAGCCGGGTCGCATCGGCGTGGTGTCGCGCTCCGGCACGCTGACCTATGAAACCGTGCACCAGACCACGCAGAACGGCCTGGGCCAGAGCACCTGCGTCGGCATCGGCGGCGACCCGGTTCGCGGCCTGGGCTTCATCGACGTGATCTCGCTGTTCGAAAAGGACCCGGCCACCGAAGGCATCATCATGGTCGGTGAAATCGGCGGCTCCTCGGAAGAAGAAGCGGCCGAGTACATCAAAGCGCACGTCAAGAAGCCGGTGGTCGCCTACATCGCCGGCGTCACCGCGCCGCCGGGCAAGCGCATGGGCCATGCTGGCGCGATCATCGCGGGTGGCAAGGGCACGGCCGACGAGAAGTTCGCCGCGCTCGAAGCTGCCGGTGTCAAGACCGTCCGCAGCCCGGCCGACCTCGGCTCGGCAATGTTGTCGCTGCTGAAGTAAGCCATCGCGTCTGCAGTCCCGAAGGCCCGCGCAAGCGGGCCTTCTTGCGTTGGCGCGCCGTGGCGGCCGCCTGATTCGATTCCCTTTCATCGCGCGGCGGCCGCAGCGCGCCACGCGACACCGGAGTGCAGATGAGCGTCATCGTTTATGGCATCAAGAACTGCGACACCGTCCAGCGCGCGCTGCAGGCGCTCGATGCGGCCGGCATCGCCTACCAATTCCATGACTTCAAGAAGCAGGGCCTGGACGCCGCCACAGCGCAGCGCTGGATCGACGCCCTCGGCGTCGATGTCGTGGTCAACCGCAAGGGCACGACCTGGCGCAAGCTCGACGAGCCGACCCGCAACGGGTTGACGGCCGCGTCGGCGGCCACGTTGCTGTCGCGCGAACCGTCGCTGGTGAAGCGGCCGGTGATCGTGCATCGCGCGGGTATCACGATCGGCTTTGCCAAGGGCGACGAGGCCGCCGTGATCGATGCCGTCCGCGCTGGTGCCGGCTGACCGCAGTGATGATGCGAGGCGCGCTGCCCTGCGCCTTTGTCAATAAAAAGTCACACTGCTGATTCTGGAATAATCGAACGATGTCCCAGCCTCTCCAATTCGCGCTGGCCCAGATCAATCTCTGGGTCGGCGATATCGATGGCAACGTCGACAAGATCGTCCGTGCTGCGACTCGGGCGCGTGACGAACTGCAGGCCGACCTGATCGCCTGCCCCGAGCTGGCCTTGGTCGGCTATCCGCCGGATGACCTGCTGCTGCGCACCGCACTGCCGCAGGCGATCGCCGCCGGCGTCGAACGGCTGCTGGCCGAGGTCCACGGCATCACGCTGGTCGTGGGTTTGCCCGAATACGCCGACGGCGCGCTCTACAACGCAGCGCTGGTGATCCGCGACGGCGCCGTGATCGCCAGCAGCCGCAAGCAGTTGCTGCCCAACTACGGCGTGTTCGACGAGAAGCGTCATTTCACGCCCGGCAGCCGGACCACGGTGTTCGACTTGCGCGGCCTGCGCGTCGGTCTGTGCATCTGCGAGGACGTCTGGGGGCCGGGGCCGGCCGCACAGGCGCGTGCAGCGGGTGCGCAGGTACTGATCAACATCAATGCTTCGCCGTTCGAGATCGACAAGGCGGCGGGGCGACTGCAGGTGCTGCGCGAGCGTGTCGCCGAAACCGGCCTGCCGGTGCTGTACGTGAATCTGGTCGGCGGTCAGGACGACCTGGTGTTCGACGGCGGATCGATGGCCGTCAACGCCGATGGCGAACTCGGCTTTGCCGCGCCGCAGTTCGTCGAAGAGGTCTACCCGGTGCACTTCGACGGCCAGCGCTTCAGCGGCGTGTCGGCGCCGGCTTCCGGTGAAGAAGCGCAGGTGTATGCGGCGCTGGTGCAGGCCACGCGCGACTACGTCGATCGCAATGGCTTTCCTGGCGCGCTGGTCGGCTTGTCCGGCGGCATCGACAGCGCGCTGATCGCGGCGATCGCTGCCGATGCGTTGGGCCCCGACCGGGTCTGGGCCGTGTCGCTGCCGTCGCGCTACACCGCCGATATGTCCAATGACGATGCGCGGATCGAGGCCGAGGCACTCGGCATCCGCTATTCGGTGATTCCGATCGAGAACGCGTTCCAGGCGTTCGACGGCTTGCTGGCGCCGAGCTTTGCCGGACGCGCGCCCGATCTGACCGAAGAAAACCTGCAGTCGCGCTGCCGCGGCGTGCTGCTGATGGCGCTGTCGAACAAGTTCGGCCACGTGGTGCTGACCACCGGCAACAAGAGCGAGATGGCGGTCGGCTACGCCACGCTCTACGGCGACATGTGCGGTGGTTTTGCACCGATCAAAGATGTCTACAAGACGCTGGTCTACCGGCTTGCGCGCTACCGCAACACGCTCGGTGCCGTGATTCCGGAGCGCGTCATCACGCGCGAGCCGACCGCCGAATTGCGCAATGATCAGAAAGACTCGGATTCGCTGCCGCCATACGACGTGCTCGATCCGATTTTGCGGGCTTACGTCGAGGGATCACGCTCGATCCCCGAGATCGTCGCAATGGGTTTTGATGAGGCGACCGTCCGGCGCGTCGCCGGCCTGGTGCGGCGCTCCGAGTACAAGCGCCGTCAGGCACCGCCGGGGCCCAAGGTCACGCATCGGGCGTTTGGTCGCGAGCGACGCTATCCGCTGACCGCGCAGTACGGCGATTTGTAGCCGCCGGTCGCGACCGATCTGACGTTGTCAGCGGCGCCTCGCGTGCTTGCCGCTGCCGCGGCGGTGCCGGTTCAGGGCGTCGCGGCGGGTTCGGCGTTGGCGGGCGCGGCCTCAGCCGCCGGCGCGGCGGGGTCCGCGGCCGGCGCTGCCGCATCGGGGCTCATGCCGCTGCTCGGCGGCTTGGGCGCGTCGGCGGCATCGCGGCGCAGCAGGCGATCCAGCCACGACGGGCTGCTCTCACCACCCGGGAAGCCCGCCACATCCTGCGATCCAGCGGCAGGCTGGCCGGCCAGCAAGCGCGCGGCATCGTCAGCCTGCTGCTTGAGTCCGGCCTTGCGGTAGCTTTGTTCCATCAGCTCTAGCGCGCGGTAAGTCGCGGGCGCCCCGGGATATTGGGCGATGATCTGCTCAGCGCGCTTGGCAGCGGCCACATAGGCGCCGCGATCGGTGTAGAACTCGACCACGCCTAGCTCGTGCTCGGCGATCACGTTGCGCAGGTAGATCATCCGCTTGCGCGCATCGCCGACGTAACGGCTGGTCGGATGCTTCTGCACCAGCAGCGCAAAGTCATCGAACGCGCGGCGGTAGTTCGATACGTCGCCCTTGGATGCATTGCTGCCAAACATGCTGCTGAACGACGGATCGCGGTTGAAGTTCACCAAGCCGCGGATGTACTGCACGTAGTCGATCGCAGCGTTGCGCGGGTGCTCGCGCTGGAAGCGGTCGATTGCCGACAGCGCCCGGTCGGCGTCATAGCCGCGGTACAACGCGTAGATCGCTTCGACTTCACCTTGCGTGGCGAAGTCGGTGAACGGGTAGCGCTTCGACAGCAGGTCGTAGCGCTGCACGGCGTCGTCGAAGTCGCTCTGGTCCAGGCTCTTGCGTGCCAGGCTGTACAATGCGGCCGCTTCGGCACGCAGCTCGCGGTCACTCTTCTCCTGGTTTGCGAAGGCATCGTCCTTCTTCTTCCCGTTGGAACAAGCGGCGCCCGACAGGACGAATGCGGCGGCCAATGCCGCTGCCAGAAGACGCTGGAGATTCATCATGCGCGGAAGGAAGACGAGAGAAATGCTGGAAGGAGAGCCGCCATGCGGTCGATACGAAGCCAAACCAAACAGCCCGCGTGTTGCGGCGGCAGCGGAGTATAGCCGATGAGCACGGACGCACCGGACGAACTGGAAGACCTCGAATCGGGTGCCTCGGTTCCGTCGTCGGAGACGCTGGCCCTGGTGCCGGCGGAGCTGGCGGGACAGCGGCTCGACGCGGTAGCCGCCAAGTTATTCCCCGATCATTCGCGGTCACGGCTCAAGACCTGGATCGAAGAAGGCAGCTTGTGGGTCAACGGCGCGCCGGTGGCGCGCGGCCGTGACCCGGTCCGCGAGGGCGATCAGCTCGACCTGCGCGCCGACGTGCCCGAAGCCAACACCGATGTGCAGCCGCAGAACATCCCGATCGACGTCGTCTACGCCGACGATGCGATCGCGATCATCCGCAAGCCGGCCGGGCTGACCGTCCATCCCGGTGCCGGGCAAAAGGCCAGCACGCTGCAGAACGCGCTGCTGCACCATTTCCCGCAGACCGCGTCGGTGCCGCGCGCCGGCATCGTCCACCGGCTCGACAAGGACACCTCGGGCCTGCTGGTCGTGGCGCTGACGCCAACGGCTCATACGCACCTGGTCGACGCCATCGCCCAGCGCGACGTGGCGCGCGAGTACGACGCGCTGATCACCGGCACGATCGTGGCCGGCAGCACGATCGATCTGCCGATCGGCCGTCACCCGCGCGATCGCTTGCGGATGGCGGTCAACACCGCCGGGCGGCGCGCGGTCACGCACTACCGCGTGCAGGAGCGCTTCAAGCACCACACGCTGTTGCGTGTGAAGCTCGAAACCGGCCGCACGCACCAGATCCGCGTGCATCTGTCGCACGTGAAGTGGCCGATCGTCGGCGATGCGCTGTACGGCGGCCGGGTCGCGCGCGGCGTCGGTATGAGCTTGCGGCTGCGCGAAGCGCTGCTGGCGTTTCCGCGCCAGGCGCTGCACGCGCGCCACCTGGAGCTGGAGCACCCGGTGACCGGCGAGATGATGAGCTTTACGGCCGAGCCACCCGAAGACTTCCAGGCATTGTTGCGTCTGTTGCGCGACGAGCAGCCGCAGGCGCTTTGAGTGAAATGGATCGGGATGATCGCGTCCCGCCGCGTTCGGCGGCCGTAAACCTTATCTAAATCAAACACCTGAGAGATGCTAAGAGTTTCCTAAGGACTTCCCCCGCAGTGCTCGCGACGATGCGGCACTGACAGGCGCCCGTAGGTGAGGTGTCGCTGTCGTTCGCGCACACCACGGAGCATCGTCATGGCAGTCAAGCGGGTTTCCCGGCAACGGTTGGTTTCCGGTCTTTTGGGCGGTGTCCTGACCTTGCTGCTGACGGCTTGCGACACGCCCACGCGCGTCGCCGATGCGGCGGGTGCCGCAGGTCCGGTGCTCGACAACGTCCATGGCACGCTCAACGGCAGCGAGCGGATCGATCCGCCCAAGCCGCCGCTGGTGCCGCAGCGCGGCGCCGGTGAAGTCGCTGGCCGTCACATCGCGCTGGGGCGTCTTGCCGATGCTCAGGTGGTCGTCAGCCCGGCCGACCAGCTCGAGACGATCGTCGCCCGCGGTACCAGCGATACGGCTGGCCGCTTTTCGCTGAATTTCGAAGCCGGTACCGAAAACTTCGACAGCCAGTACCTGCTGGTGCGCGTGATCGGCGGTTCCGATCTGGATGCCGACGGTGACGGCACGGCCGATACGTCCGGCACTCCGAACCAGGGCGAATGGCGCCTGCTGATTCTCGGCCGTGAACTGCGCGAGAAGTCGGTGTCGGTGACCGTGCTCAGCGACGCGGCCTTCCGCGCGGTCTATCCGTTCCTGGCGACCTTGCCGCCGTCATCGATCCGCTACGCACTCGACGAGTTCGCCTACGCGGTGCTCAAGGACGACATCGACGGCGATGGTTTCATCTCGTACGCCGACGTCGTCGCGTTCAACCCGAATCGCGCCGGCGACCGCGCCAAGCTCGAAATCCGCTACGACGATGTCTACGTTGCCGACGGCAGCGGTCAGCGTCTGATCGACCACTACCACGCCAATCGCCTGGGCGACATCAGCCGTCGCGTGTCGGAGATTTTCTCCGGCTATTTGCTGATGGACCTGCCGGACCCGAAGACCATCGCCAAGGCCTTTGCGACGGTCACCGTGCGCACCACGGGCGGTGGTCGAGTCACCAGCCCGCAGCAGCGCCGGATCGATGTCAGCGACGAAAAGCCCGAAATCCGGCTGACGTTTGATCGCGAAATCGCGACGCCGCCGTTCCAGCTCGTTGCCACGCCCGATGCCGACTTCCGCTTCAGCCGCTGGGTCGGCTGCCCGCAGGTCAATGCCGACGGCTCGTGCACGGTGGACATCACCACCCTGAAGGAACAACTGGTGTCCGCTCAGTTTTTGCTGAGCGAGAACCAGCTCAATCCGAATGCCGGCCTGGGCAAGGAAGTCGTGCTGCCCGACGCACCCGGCGTGTTCGGCGTGTCGATGACCGGCTTTGAGCCGGCCGAGGCTGCGCCGCTGACCCAGGCAGCGCTGGCCGATGCTGCTGCTGCGCGCCCGGTCGCCGCCAAAACCGCGCGCACGGGCCGCATCGTGCTCAGCACCACGCTCGACGGTACGCCGCAGAGCGCATCGATGCGCGCGGTGATCGACCGCATTGCGGTCAACGACCTGGTCGACACCGGCATCATGGACACGCCGCTGGTGCGTGTGAACCGCATCGTGTCGCCGCCGACGGCGATCGGCTCGCTGTTCTATCGCGCCGTCTACGAAGTCACCGAGATGACGCTGCTGGAGGCGTACGGACAGTTCTCCGCCGAAGCTCCCGACACCGAGATCGGTCTCGATGACCTGACCGGCGTCAGCTACCAGGACGTCGATGCTGCCGACCAGTTGGTCACACTCGAACTGCCGGCCCGCGTGACGCGCTCGTTCATCCCCGGCCCGAATCCATCCGGCAGCGACCAGCCGCTGGGCTTGTGCCCGAAAGATCAGGTCTACGAGGAAATCTTTGCCCTCGAACCGACGTCCGACGGCCGTCCTGTGGTGCTGTGCATTCCCGAAAACGTGCCGCCCCTGGCAGCCGACGAGAACTGCGGCAGCGGCCAGACCGCGATCGAAGTGCTCGACGGCCGCCGTTACTGCGTGGCCAGCAGCGCCGTTGGCAATGCGCGCCCCGAGTCGGGGACCGCGGGCAAGCCGTCGAACACGCTGCTGATCGGTGTTGATCCGTCGCCGGCCGTGTCGCTGGCACGACGCCAGCCGGCTCGCGAGGTCTTCCTCGCCGGCTACGGCCGCGCCTTCGACCTCGGCAACAACATGTACCTGACCAAGGCGCCGCAAGACGGCGGCCTGGCGATCGTCGAAGCGACGCGCACGATGCCGGTC
>Ga0255089_1000508_pt1 | contig 14194 bp, 26 predicted proteins | sample Colum_Miss_RepC__2_FD_188468 | JGI IMG/M metagenome (GOLD analysis project Ga0255089, IMG submission 188468) | Freshwater microbial communities from Columbia River, Oregon, United States - Colum_Miss_RepC_8d | ecosystem: Environmental > Aquatic > Freshwater > River | place: USA: Oregon... | reverse complement strand
GTGTAACGACGCCCTCAACGCCTGTCAGCCACCACGGACAGGTAAGCTGGGTATCAGAAGGGACAAGCCCACACGGGATGGTATTGCGGGTTATCCCAGATTGGTTGAATGGTATAGAACCAACGGCGGCAAATGGTTGTGTAAAAACATCGGCAACAACATGCTCACGAGAAAAGCTAAATCAGCGCCGCCATTTGATGGAAGCTACAAGTACGTCATTCGAATCATGACCGAACTGAATATTTTGTTTCTGACACGAAAGAACCTGATTGAACACCTGACTAACATCAACCGGATTCTCGACAGCTTATCGCATGCCGACACTAAGATTTGTGAAGCAGAAAGCGTTATTACAGATATTCAAGCTGATTCATACCGAATGCTGGAGTCAAAGTGGAAGCTTTGATCGTTGCTGCTGCTGTAGCGCCAAGAATGTTTCACGCTCACGATCAGAAATACAGATGAGTAGGGAATCGAGATTCATTTGTTGATTTAGCAAGTGAAGAACTTTTAGCCTATCGTTTAACGACAATTCACGACGACCAGACCTGACATGCCCAAGCATTGATTGGCTAATACCGATTAGGTTGGACAGCTTAACTTCCGTTTTGCATTCGTGAACTTCTTTGATTTGATCTAGCAGTGAATTCCAGTCATCTGATGGGGTTGGCATCCATAAGGCCTTTGGGCATTAAGTGGTTGTCATAATACCTCGAGGCCTGCGGCTCGGCTTTCGGCTTTCGGCTATTCGCCTCCAGCCTACAGCCTCGGATAGACCATCGGTGTATTCGTTTTTTCATGAGAGAGATTTAATCAATAGCGGCTGCGCTATCGCTTGCCGGTTTATACCTGCGCTATACCCCGCCCTATCGCACGTTTGCGATGGGCTCGCTTTCGTCATTGATACAAGTCGCTGCAGTGTGGATTCGGGTTTAGCTGTTCTTTGCTTATTGAAATGCTAACGGTTGAATGATCTTCATTGCCGGCTGTTGTCGTACCTCCATTGCACACCAATGGAGATTCAACATGATGAACTTAACGTCTTTTATCCCGTTCAATAAATCAGAAATTGCTCATCTGGCTGGCTACCTCTCGGTAGTCGCGCTTGTGATGCAGTTCTTCTAGGGGGTGACCTATGGATCACTCTCAAGGCAAACGCCTCGTTAGAGAGATCTACGTGGCAACAGACAGCAAGTGCTTTATCGCCTTAGCGCGTGCGGCACTTGAAGGGAAAGCGGTTGATCTAGAAGAGCTTGGATTTGAAAAAGTCCGCGCTCAAGCAAGGCATCTGAAGACAGAGGTTGGAGTCTTCCGGTTCTCCTGCAAAGACCATCGTATTAACTCGTTTCAAACGGCCACTGGTGAGCTTATCGCTAACGGAGGTGCCCAATGATTAACGATCTACTGATCGAGCTACTGCTGCGCCTTCATGGCCAGTTCAAGCTCATTTCAAATTCTGTGAAGGACATGTTGGACGAGCATCCCGAGTTGTTAACGGAAGATGTAAAGGCACAACACGGCATCACGGATTATCAATAAAGGTGAATATCATGAAAGTTGTAGAAATCCTCAAGTCGGCTCTGCCGCACATCGAATCATGCGCAAACTACGTGCGTGAAGTTGTATCTGACCTCGAAAGCGGTCGTTACGTAAAAGTTGAAAATGCTTCATTGGCGATTGCCATTGCCAAAAGTGAACTCTGCTTCAACGAAGATCTTCGCGATCTTTATCAACTGGTGGTCAGCGCTGAGAATGAACTTCTTGCCGCATAAGATCACATCCCTAACGACTCATCCTTCCACGGGTGGGTCGTTTCTTTTTGGCTTTTCAAAAGAATGGGTTGGGATGAGATATGACGCTGTGAGACGTTCGTTCTGAACTGAGGAGATCTGATGGGTCGTTGCAAGCGAATGGGATGTTCTCAAGGAGCTGTTCGAAGCAAAGGGGTTTCTGTGTGCCCTACTCACCCTCGAACTTGCCTGAACGGGCATTGGTTCGGAGTGAATGTGAGTGCTTTACCTGGTAGGCGCCACGTCGGACGCTGGTTAGGGTCGAATGAGGCGGATGAAGGACTGGAGATGTCTGATCCGGGATCTGATCCGGGATCTGCTCCGGGCTGAAGTCACCGATGCGGGCTTCGTTAGGAGTGAATGGGAGCTGATGCGCCAGGAGGATGTCTGCGGGCGGGTATTAGGGTGATTGAGGTGCTGCCATTCGATTGACATGAGGTCCGCCAGCCGTTTGATGCGAATGGGAGCTGATGTGAGGTTGGTGTGAGATGGCTGCCAGGGTGGAGATGGGCTTGATCCGGGATCTACTCCGGGCTGAAGTCACCGATGGTGTTTCGTTCGGAGCGAATGGGGAGCTGTATGCGGGAGTCGGCCGCCGGGTGGAGCTGGGCGTGCGTGTTGAGGGGTTTTTGAGGATTGGTTAGGGACGAATGAGGCTGGGTCTGGTTTGGGTGTGCATGCGATGTGAATGGATGTCATGCGGACCGGGTGTAAGACGATGCCAGGCTGAGGGTTCAGGCTGAGTGTCCGGGCTGAAGGATCAGGAAGGGTTGGTTGCGTTCGAACGAGAGCTGGGTTCAGGTAGATCAGGCGCTGATGTCCGTGCTGATGTTCAGGTGTCGATCGTACTGGGTTGATCTGCTGGAGAAGCTGAGCGTGCGATTCTTATTTGTGACGAATGGGTGATGGTGGCTGGTATTCGCTCTGGGGAGTAAGACCTGGTGAGCCTGAAGGCGGTGCGTGAATCGTTCGTTCGGAACGGGGAGCTGTGACTGGTCATTTGCATGGATACCCCCTTCGCAACGAATGAATGATCGCGTGAAGGAGATCTGGGAATCCCCTGAATTCTTTTTTGAAAAGCCGCTTGTTTTTTGTAGAAGTCTCGACTTAATCTTTGCTCATCGGTTGAGGCGCTACTGACCTCCCCCACACTTTCTAGCCCTCTGGTTAAACCGGGCGGCTGAACCTGACAATCGCTCCCGATTGTGTGCTGACTGCTGGAAAGACAGCCCTGAACCCGCCTTGGTAACCCTTGGCGGGTTTTTGCTTTCTGGGTTAATGGATCGCCAGGCATCGACTACGGAAATTTCTTAGAAATCTCTGGACGAGTTACTACCCCTCATTTAACGATGCTCCTACACACAGGAGATAGATAAATGACTCACGGACTCACCCACTTCCTTCAAGCCAAATCAGGCATGTTCTTCGTGCATGAAAAGCACGAGCTGCTGTTTTGTGACATCCGACCAGAGTGTCGCGGTACTGCGCCCTCTTCTGTTGATGAAGCCCTCGGCATGACCTACGGCAAAGATTATCTCTCTGATGTCACGACGACTTGGGATATGTCACAGGCAGAGATTAAGCAACTGATGTCTTGGCTCACGAGCCTTGGCGAAGAGGCCTTATGTCGGCATGTAAAGGGGATTTCGTGCATCTACGTCCATTTCCTTCGGACTAGCAACGGCCTGTATCTGCTCGATGACTCGTCTCACCTGATGTGGGGCGAGATTGAGCGCGAACTACCCGATGGCGCAGAACCAACCTCGATTGAAGAAGCACTGCTCCTGTTGGAAAACGAGAACGCGCTCTGTGATGTCAGTGATCTGACCGAGGAGACCCCAGAAAACATAGTGAAGTTGATCGCGTGGCTGCGTAGCCATGACGAAGACGTTCTGTGTGCTGATGTGAAAGCCATGAGCAAGAAGGGGGCGTGACGGTATGACGACTTACAACCATGCGTATGACATCGCTTTCTCGGTGGGTGGCAGCACTCACCCCGAGGGCGATGACTTGAAAGCACCCGTGCTGCGTGCCGCTCTCCTGAAACGGATCCATGATTTGTCGGATGACGAGCTACTGGAGGCGCTGGGCATGCCATTCGATTCACATGAAGAAGAAACCAAGGATCTCGGAGGTCATCATGGCTAATTACACGGGTAAGGCGCGTACGAACTTTTTTCGGGTGGTGGATCAGGCGGCTGCTGATGCGCTGGAAGCGTGGTGCGAGAAGACGGGTAATGTCTTGCACACGCATCGCAGCGTGCCGCTGTGCTTTATGGTGAGCGGGGGAAGTGAATCGGGTGATTTCAACTTCAACTATGAGGACGAGGAAGGCGATGAGGTGAGCGCATGGTGGGATGCCATTTGCCATGTACTGGCTGAGGGCGAGTGCCTTGTGGCGATGGACGCTGGTGCTGAGAAGCTTTTCTATGTCTCAGGTCATGCGGTGGCGATGAAAGCGGATGGGAGCCATGTCTCGCTGTCGCTGATCGATATTTACGACATGGCGAGAAAGACCTTGGGTATTAACCCTACCGTTGCGGAATACACCGCTCATTCACAGGGGGCTTGAGCCGCCCTGTTTTTCGCTTGGGCTTCCTCCCGTGAGACTCCTTCGCTTGCATTTGTGATTTGGCGGTGATGATATTGCTACCTTTCTGAGTAGGATGGGTAGCATGATCGTTAAGACGGCTGATGACAGATCCGGTGATATCGAGACCCTACGGTTGCTCCTTGACCATCCTGATGTCTCGGCAGAGACCCGTAAACGAATCGAACAAGAGATCCGCTTCATGCTCTCCGGGATTAAGGGGGAGCAAGAGGCTGCCTACGAGATCGACTTTCATTTCGGTAGTTCTAAGAATTACGCGGTCATTCATGATCTGCGCCTGGAGCATGCCGGCCGTGTAGCCCAGATCGATCACATCCTGATGGATCGGTTCCTCAACATCTGGGTCTGCGAGAGCAAGCGTTTCTCTGAAGGGATCGCCATCAATGAGCATGGTGAATGCTCGGCGTTCTTTGGCGGTAAACCCCACGGGATGCCCTCTCCATTCGAACAGAACAAGAAGCACTGTGCTGTCCTGAGTAGCGCCTTTGCCGATAACGCCATCGTGCTGCCACGGCGACTGGGCTTTTCCATGAAGACCGAGATCCGCAGTCTTGTGCTGGTGTCTAAGCAAGCCCGAATCTCCCGACCGAAGGGTGGTACCGATCAGTTCGGTGACATCGTGAAGGCAGACCAGTTCTCTGCGTTTGTGGGTGAGCATTCTGATCCAGCCATTGATTTCAAACTTGCGGCCCGTCTCATCGGGACTGAAGGGCTGGCAGACTTTGCCGAACGTATTGCCCGCCAGCACAAACCCATTTCCTTTGATTGGCATGCGAAGTTCGGTCTCTCGAAAGATCCGTCCCCTCGACAGGCGGATGAAGGGAAGTTGCGTTCGACTCGAACGAAGAAACCTTTTCCTGATGCAGATGTCCCTGGCGCCAATGCTCCTGGTACCTATGTGCCCGGATCAACCCCGGCGGCTGACGGCCCGGCGGAGCTTTCTTCAGCTCCTGATGTGTCTGGATCCAAATCGGTATGCCATTCGTGTCGAACGAGTGTTCCCTACCCGGTGGTGAAGTTCTGTCGCTTCAACAAAGCTCTCTTTGGCGGCCAGATCTACTGCAAGGAGTGCCAGAAGGCACATACGGCAGCCGGCGCCTGAGCGATTTCGCTTTGTTATCCTGTGTTTTTCTTATCCCCCATCGGCCGAATGAATGGACTCGTTATTTGGTTGTCATTTCGCTGGACTTGTTATTTTTCTGGGAGGAGGATGTCCGTGAATACACAACGAAGTGAGGTGGTGCGATGAATTGTTCTACGAGCGTCTATGTGGAAAAGGAAAACATGATCAGTTTTTTGATCGGGGAAGATGAAACATACTTCTTAGACCGTGATGGCGATCTCTTCACTGCGCCTCTGCGTTATGAGAGCCAGCGCAGCCAGGTCACACTAAAAGGGGCGCTTGATCATGCGGGGATGGGAAGCCAGTTGATGCCCTGCGATGGACTGACAGAGGTCTCTCTGGAAGAGATACGCAATGTTGCGTCATGGCTTATCGCAAACAAAGCATTCAAGACGCACAACCGCATTATTCGCAGTATCCAACAGACACCTATGCAATTCACCGTGCTGTATTACCTCGATGGCATGCGTGAAAGCGAGCCGCCTATGGCGCTGTTCTTTCGCCATTGGTGTGAGTCCGACGCCATTCAGGAGTGCTTGATGCTTATTCCTGAAGCCAATGTCGTTTTCGTCACGCATGGCTGGCATGAGAAAAGCGCGGTGAGCCGATACCGGCAGTTTGGCAATCCGTATGTGTATGACAACGGATCTACCGCCCTCTCCGCCTAAGTCGCTCCTCTCGTTTCTGCTGAATGGTTTCATTGTGTTTTGCCTGAGACAGCGCGTTGTTGATCTGACGCGACTGTCTTGGGTCTCTCCAAGCAAATAATACCCACTGCAGTCCGGCGCCAATCCCCATCGCTATTTTTATCCAGTCGGGTATTCCATTCGATACGAACCAAATGGCCACGACGGCGACACTGGAGAGTGTTGCCAGGCGGAAGTAGGTTACGTCTTCCGGGGTGTGACATCTCAGGCTGATGCGCTCTCTTAGGGTGTAACGAGTTGTCTTCATGGTGGGCGTCCGTCATTCAGGTGGGTTTAGGCTACCCAAGAAGAAAGCCGATTCAATGGGCACATGGCGCCCTGTCGATCAACGGAAAATCGTGACACGCGATGAGACACGATGACACCGCATGAGAATCGGGCTGGCGGTTTATTCCAGACGAATGGATGTCGATCGAGGTGACTGGAGATGTCTGATCCGGGAGCTGCTCCGGGTTGAATTGACTGAATGGTGTTTCGTTCGAGGTGAATGAAGTGTTGCTACCGGGCGGGCACTACCAGGTACAGTTCCAGGGAAAAACTCCAGGGGAAATCCCAGGCTGAAGCACCCAGTGCGTGCGTCGTTCGGAACGAATGGGGAGATGTATGCGGGTTTGATCCGGGGCGTGATCCGGGATCTGGCCTGGCGATCGATCCCGGGATCTCCATTGAGGCTGGTTTGAGGCGAACGGGAGGTTGGTGGGTGAAACAACGTGTCTATCCAGACAGTATCTTCTTGCAGGTTGCGGGCGCTGTCATAGCTTCCAGGTCAGTTTCCCGGTCAGATCCCTGTGGCATCGTTGAGTTCTGGGTGTCTTTGCCATTCGTGTGCAATGGATGCTGATGCTGAGCTGTAACCGGGTCTTGACTGGGTCGTGACTGGGTCGTTTGAGGGAAATGGATTCGGTGATCCTTGGCTGCCCTTGGCCGCCTCGGTTTGCCTCTCAAAGAAATCGGTCTTGGGGCTCATTGGTTCGACACGAACGAGACGATCGCTCGATGTCTTCCGGGTGCTACTTGGTGGGTGAAACCATGTGTCAGATAAGCTCCGGCTTCGTCGAAGTTATGCTGTGCACAGGAATTTGATTTGATCGAGGGGCCCTACTTGGTGGGTGAAACGACGTGTCCATGCGTTCAGTACGGTGGGTGAAACAACGTGTCTCCTGGTGGCTCTATCCCGGCGGCTCTCCTGGTCTATTTCCTTTGAGCTTCCTTTCGTTCTGCTCGAATGCGCGTTGATGTCTGCCGGCTGCCAGGTGATTGAGCTGGAACCAGGCTGAAGTCACGAAACAGGGCTCGTTTGAAACGAACGGGGAGCTGTATGCAGCTGTGATCCGGGGGCTGATCCGGGAGACGGTCTTGTGCGTGATAGGATCGGGCTCTCTTCGTGACAAATGGACGGCGCTATGCCTACAACCCAGCAGATAACCCTATCGCTTCCTGTCGATCTGGCTCACGAAATCAAGCAGCGCGTGGCTTCAGGTGAGTACGCCAGTGAAACTGAGGTCATCCAGGCAGGATTACACGCGCTCATGGCGACCGAACGGGCAACTGAAGGCTGGATTCAAGCCCATGTGCTGCCGGCCTATGACGCTCTCAAGGCCAATCCGTCTCGTGGGCTGACTGGAGATCAGGTGCGTGCGCGATTGGGGCTCTCGTTCGACTGACACGACTCTTCGGTGGGTGAAACCACGTGTCTATTCGTTCAGTACGGTGGGTGAAACCACGTGTCCATCCAGGCAGTATCTTCTCGCAGGTGATGTCAGAGTTTCCCCGTGAGATCGGATTGCTCGAGATGGAATCGTTTAGAACGAATGGGTGTTGCGGGCGGCTTGCCATTTGATGCGAATGAAGAGCTGTTTGAGGGATTTGATCCCGGTGGCGTGCCTGGTGTGCGCTTTAGCGTGGTTCGACTCGAATGGTTTTAGCTTGGTTTAATGCAACCTTGTGAATGTCGATATCTCAACTTTTTCCTTGCTCGTTCACTACGCCTCAATCAATCCTTGTACATCACTTACAGGGAGATGGCTCATGACTGCCACGACATTAACTGCTGCCTTCAACCCATTGACTGAATCGCGACTGAGCGTGAAAGAGATCAAGTCTCTTCTTGGCATGGAGGGATCTGGCTTTCGGTGCAAGGTCTACTTCGATGACGTCCTTGCCGGTGAAGCCCGCGATAATGCCGATGGCGGTCCTGTGCAGCTACTGCCTGTATCTGTCGACCTGCTCGATCGCATTCATGACTACCTGTCTACGCTCCCCAAGATGCCCTTTCGAGGCGTCGAACTGGATATCACCCTCGACATCGCTATCGTTGGGCTCGTGCAAGCGGCCCGCATTGGCAAGGCGCTGACCCGAATTCACAAAGATTCGATCTGCTTCGCCCGTCTCGATACCCGATTTGGCAGCTTCCTGCATGCGCCCTGCCTCCCTGATGACGTCGATGCGACCATTGCCGCCTTCGACAAGGAGTTCGGTACCGGCCAATGGCTGATGCTGGCCAACCCCCGCGATGGCGTTGTTATGCCACCCGAATACTATAAAGCGGATGCTGCTTGAGAGGACATCATGGCTGTTGGAACTATTTACTATCTCTTCAATCCCTTCACGGAATCTCGCATTTCTCTGGGCGATATTTTCTCGGATGACGACAGCTTGGAAAATGGCGGGCCGCTATGCCCTGTCTATTTCGATGGCGAGATGGCCTGTCACGCTCGGTTTAAGTACCGGAGCGATGACCTGTTGCTATCCGATGTGGATGAGGACGTGATGCGTGAGCTCAAGCAATACGTTAGCCGTCTCGCCCCGATGACGCTCTCGTTCATGGATCTTAGCTATAGCCTAGACATCGTGATTACTGCGGTTTTGCATGCCCGTGAGTTTAAACGCGTCGTTACGGAGAATTCCCTGAAGGGCGTCTGCTTCACGAAGGTCGGGGATGGGCTAGGAAAGTTCGGCCTCCTGCCCAGCTCAGCCGATGATGTCGATATGGTCGCTGCTGTTTTGGACTTGAAGTTCGGCAGTGACGGGTGGCTGATGCTCGGCAATCCCCGTGATGGGGAGCGCATTCCCTTGGGCTATTACGGTCAAACTTCATGGGCTATGCGAGATCCTTTGGTATGAGCGCGGACATTTCGAACATCGATCCATCCGATCCCGAGTCATTCGTTCGGTTTCTGAAGGACAACGGCCACACCGACATTCGTATCCTCGAAGACGGGTCGTTCGCTGCGCTGTATCAGCTCTTGTTCACCACGGCGCTACACACAGGGCTGGATGCGTTCGGGTTCGAGTACCGTTACTGTTACGAAGATCCCGACAGGGCTCTCAGCGAACTGGCCAAGCTCACCTCATCGGATGATGTTCCGACGGGCTGGGTCGGTCGGATCTATGGCTCGGGTGGTGCGGCTTAGGTGCGAACGAAAGTTGGCCGGTGTCGTTTCGATTCCTCTCAAACACTTGCTTAACCGTCTCCGCAACCCCGCTCACCTACTGACTTGATCGCATTCAAGTCCAACGCTATACAGCCTTTTCCATCTATGCGCTGGTGAAATCATGTCAACCGAAGCAGTGGCTACGCGCCTCAAGCAGATCCGTCAGTGTGAGGGCTATACCCAGCGTGCGTTTGCAGAAATGCTTAATGTCTCTCTTCGCAGCTATCGCAACTACGAGTACGGCGAGCGCGACCTACCCGCCAGCGTGTTAGTCGATCTTTATGAGCTTCTGCTGGTTGATCCCGTTTGGCTCATAAGGGGGACTCCCATGTCTGTCCCTCCGGCTGCCTATCCTCTCCAGCCACGTCACGCTATCCTGAAGCCCATTCGTTCGTAAGGAGATGGGCATGCGTCGATCTGGTCTTTGGTGGGTCGGACTGATCCTGGTGGTCGTCAGCTCCTTCGCCCTGTCTTACTACCTGATGCACATTCCTGCTGAAACCATCGAGACATCACGCAAGTACAGCGGCCCTGCCACCCTCGCGGGCATGAGCAAGCACCTTCACATTGCCGTTAACTGCCTACTGCTGGCCGTCATTGCTTTCGTGGGCTTTGAAGCCATGCGTAAGGCTAAAACTCAGCGCCCAACGGATGACGATGCGGCTTAATCCGCCAGCCTGTTTGTTTTTTTGCGCATAGAGACACGCCTTAACGGGTCTGGTGCCGGTTTTCAGGACCTTTTACCCCTCTTTCTCGCCCTAATTCCCCCTCGTTTGGCTGGTTTTCGAGGTCAAAACCCGTGTTTTTCGACACTTCAGTCGTTTTTGAGCGGTTTTTGCCTCGGCCGGCGATGGCATCGCTACTTACCAGCGAACCGTTACACACCCCTCCACTGCCGTTACGTTCTGTCGTGTTGTGGTTAATGTTCTTGTTACCGTTACGTTGTTGTTCTGTGCGGAAGGGGCTTGCAAGGGGCTTCGGAGACCCTTGGGAGAGGGTTCGATGGCCCTTAGATGGGATTTGGCACGCCTTTGCTGCAACGGAAAGCTCCTGCGGCTTCGTTAGAAGCGCTTTATTGTCTCGCCCTGTGTTCGACACGAATTATCAGCGTTTTCGCTTCCTATCGCGTCCTGCGCGGTTTACGGGCGATTCTTTGCTGGCCCATCTGTTCGGTTCGAATACGCCGTCGCCATTCTTCTTTTTTGAGAAGCGCTTTTGCTCTCGTGGCTCCGGCGAGGCCAATCGAGGTGGTGAAGCGGAAGCAAGGTGCTTGCGTCGTCGTAGAGGGCCGGTGATGACCCACTCCTCGCTGCGCACAACACGGATGCTTCGCTATCAGCCCGAGCCAGCCCTAGCGCCCTGACGCTGGCATCCGTTTGGGAAAAATCGCGACTAAAAGACTCTGATTTTTCACGAGGGAGAGATCTATTGGCCCAATTTCCCCAGTTGGTCTGTTAATCCCGCCCACTTACGCGGCCTGAATGGGTAGTGATGGCGTTCGCAGAGGGTGTTGCGGATCTACTCCGTCACGGGTGATCGTTTTTCGAGACAAGCAACCCCCGAATGGGTAGAGCTCGAGAAAACCATGCGTAAGAACTATGCAGTGCTCATTGATGCAGAGAACATCAGCCATAAATACGCCGAGGCGATACTCCGGCGCACGAATAGGTTCGGCAACACGGTCATTCAGCGCGTGTTTGGTGATTGGGGCAATCCGTGTCTCGTTGGATGGGAGAAGGTTGCGAAACAGCACGGGATAGAATGCTGTAGCCCCTTGACGCACTCACGACAGAAAAACTCATCTGATTACGCACTCATGTTTAATGCCCTCGATATTCTCCATGAGGGCCACGTCGATGGCTTTGTGATTGTGAGCTCAGATGGTGACTTCACCAGCCTGGCGGTTAAATTGCGGCTTGCAGGCAAAGATGTTCAGGGAATCGGGTCGTGTGTCGCCTCCTCCGCGCTGCGGGCATCCTGCAACGGCTTTACCGTGATTGAGTCCCCTCCCGTCCCGTCAGCAGAAGCTTTGTGTTTGGCGCTGGAAGCCTTGGTGATGCAGTCGTTCGCGCTGTCTCCTCCGTGCCGCCAGATGAGCCTGTCAAAAATGGGCACTCGGTTAAGAGAGGTGTGCCCGTCTTTTTCGGTCGCCTCCTATGGCCACAAGACTCTCTCTAGCCTCGTCAAAATCCTTCCATGGCTGGACTTGAACAAAGCTGAAGATGGCGTGGTATCGCTGAAGAGCTCTTGATGCCATCGGCTTGCCGCCAGCATGACGCTATTTCATGGCGACAAAACGAAGATCTTTCAGGTGGGAGAGTTATGTTTTCGGCTTGCCGCCATTGGGGCTTTTAATCCCGCACACTTACGCGGCCTGAATGGGTAGCCTGTTGCATTATCGCGCAGTAACGGGCGAGCATTGACTCACTGAACTTATAGAAGGATAGAAAGAAAATGATCTTTAGCAAACCAAAGGCACCGACTATTAGCCTTACATCCCCGGTAAGCATGGAAGATGTCAGCAGGTATCGAATCTCTGCTGAGCAATACAATGTAAGAATTAGTCGGCTGCGGCAATGAAGCCGCACGCTACGACGACAGCCCTGGCCCCACGCTGCGCTACTCGGGAGCCTGCTCGCCAGAGTACGAAGCAGCGGTCGCGTAGCAAGAGACGATGAACTAACCGGAAAGAACGCAATGAATACTCATGAGAAATACAAAACGGTCGATCACCATCACTTCGACTTCAGTTATCGGACGGCAGGTGACAAGTTCGAGTATCCGGAATCAGGGCTGATGCTTGTCAGGTGCGCGGATGGGCGCTGGTTCATCCAGCAGGAATTCGGAAATCAATATAGCCAGTTCCCCGGCATCGTTAAGTCCGGCGAGGACTTGAAAACCGAACCGACTTTTTACCCCAGCGTCGATGACATAGCTCGCGCCGCCTTTGCATTCATCAAGCTGGTATATCCCAGCACGCCGGATGAGCGGCTGACTAAATTTCTGGAAAGCTGATGGCCGATGTCGGAAACAGACGTTGACCACCATGCAACTTATCACCGAAAGAATCGCCCAACCCTCCCCCGATGAGGTCAGGGCTGCACGTGAACGCGCAAGGCTTAACCAAACGCAGGCCGCAGGGCTTGTGTCGCCCGCAACGGCTGCTGGCTACAAAACGTGGTCTACCTATGAACAGCCAGTGGGAACTCGTAACCATAAGGCCATTCCATTGGCCGCTTGGGAATTGTTCCTTTTGCTGACCAAACAGCATCCATATTCGGGTAAAGCATGACCAGGCAAAACTAGGCGCTCGTTACACGCACCGTGACATTCACTACGCCAGCATCGTGACACCCGCCTCATTATGATCAATCTGTGCTTGCGAGATCGGATGCTGGCCTCACAAGCCTAACGATTAGATTGCGGCCGTAAGGCTTCTTGATGTCTTCGGCTTGCCGCCAACATGACGCTATTTCATGGCGATAGAACGAAGATCTTTCAGGTGGGAGAGTTAGTTTTTCGACTTGTCGCAATAAGGTTTTTAATTCTGGCCACTTACGTTGGGTGAATGGGATTTGAATCGCTATCTGCGTTATTTCTTTTTTATTTAATCGAAGTTTTCCTTGCCCAATCACTCCGTAGCGACCGACTATTTCTTTGTCGAGTTGATGCGTAAATAAAAAGTACGCACCTCATCATATTAAATATGCACTGAGCAGGAGTTGTTGCCATGAAAATCCACGCGGGAAGTTGGTCATACATCAAAGACGTCGATACGCGAGGCGTGCAAGGCTATCGGATACAAGCGCCTTCGGTCTCAATGGTGGGTTGGATCCCTTTCGGCAGCGCCCTTGAGCGGGATGAAGGAGAAGATATTGCCCGGATATTGGCTGCGGCCCCGGACATGGCTAAAGCGTTGGTATTGGCATATTCAGCCTTGAAAGCGGCTGATCGTGTTTGCTTTGCGCATGATGGCGCGGTGTCGGTGCAGGTTGCTCAGGCTCGCGACACGGTTCGTCAACGCCTAGTTGAGTTGGGTGTAATCATCACGTGATGGGTGGGTTAGCGATGGGAAATGTAGTCGATACAATCAAAAATCTTCGGTCTACTGAGCTCGGCAGAGTCGATGACTTGATGAATCAGTATAAGGCCGCGAGATCGGCGGTCGGCGCTGAATTGCTGCGACAATACCCGATTGGCACTAAAATCAGCTTCAGCATTCGCCATGGTCAGAAAATCCCATCAACAGGCACCGTGGTCGGGGTTGGCTTTCATCCGGGTACATTCGGGTAAAGCATGACCAGGCAAAACTAGGCGCTCGTTACGCGCACCGTGACATTCACTACGCAAGTATCGTGACACCCGCCTCATTATGATCAATCTATGCTTGCGAGATCGGATGGCGGCCTCACAAGCCTAACGATTAGATTGCGGCCGTAAGGCTTCTTGATGTCTTCGGCTTGCCGCCAACATGACGCTATTTCATGGCGATAGAACGAAGATCTTTCAGGTGGGAGAGTTAGTTTTTC
>Ga0255089_1000504_pt1 | contig 14301 bp, 8 predicted proteins | sample Colum_Miss_RepC__2_FD_188468 | JGI IMG/M metagenome (GOLD analysis project Ga0255089, IMG submission 188468) | Freshwater microbial communities from Columbia River, Oregon, United States - Colum_Miss_RepC_8d | ecosystem: Environmental > Aquatic > Freshwater > River | place: USA: Oregon... | reverse complement strand
CCGCGCTATTCGACGACACCGCTGACCGCCGTCGTCGAGTCTGCCGACAGTGGCGAGGAACGCGAACTCGACCAGAAAATCTTCGTGGAAGCCGACTCGGCGTCGATGACGCGCGAAGGCTTGTCGCAGTTGATGGGCTCGGTACGCGTCCGCCAGGGCACCAAGGAAATCAGCGCCGACAACATCGACTACGACAATGCGCAGCAGTTGATCACCGTCGATGCCGAGTCGGTGTTCAGCAATCCCGAGCTGGTGATCAAGAGCGGCAGCGCGCGCTTCAACCTGAACGACAACAGCGGCGTGTTCCGTGACAGCGACTTCGTGCTGCCGACACGCGGCGCACGCGGGACCTCGGGCGAGATTCGCGTAGCCACCGACGGCAAGGCCGAGCTGCGCAAGACCTCGTACACGACCTGCCCGATCGACTCCAACGCCTGGTATCTCGAAGCCAGCGACATCCGTCTCGATCAGGATGCCGGATTGGGTACCGCGCGCCATGCAAGGCTGCGCTTCGGCGGTGTGCCGATTCTGTACGTGCCCTGGTTCCAGTTTCCGCTCGACGACCGGCGACGCAGCGGCCTGCTGTTTCCCACGATCGGCGAAACCAACCAGACCGGCGTCGACCTGCGCTGGCCGGTGTATCTGAACCTGGCACCGAACTACGACGCGACCGTGACGCCGCGACTGATGACGCGGCGCGGCTTCATGCTCGGCACCAGCGGTCGCTATCTGTTGAACAACGGCGAGGGTCGCGCTCAGTTCGACTATCTGGAAGACGATAAGGTGTTCGGCAAGAGCCGCAGCCTGACCCGCGTCGACCACGCGAACCTGTTCAGCCGCAACCTCGGGCTGGAAGCGACGTTTGCCGAAGTCAGCGACCCGCAATACTTCGAGGACCTGGGCGGCACGTTCGCCAGCTCGTCGATCACGTATCTGGAGCGCAGCGCGCGCCTCACCTACCAGTCGCCGGCCTCGTATCGGGTGACCGCGCTGGTGCAGAACTTCCAGACGATCGACAACGGCATCAGTGCGATCGACGACCCCTACAAGCGGCTGCCGCAGATCCGTTTCGATGCGCTGACCCGCAACACCTATCTCGACACCCGCGCCGGCCTGAACGCCGAGTACGTCAACTTCGTCCGCGACGGCGCGTCGGTCGAAGGCCAGCGGCTCGATCTGCAGCCGTACCTGCGCTACCAGCGCGATCTGAATGCCTGGTACGTCAGCTCGCAGGTCGACTATCGCTACACCGGCTACAAGCTCAGCGACCCGACCCAGTCGCTGCTGGCCAATCAGCAGCAGCAGTCACCGAGTCGCGCCTTGCCGGTGATGTCGGCCGAGGGTGGCCTGCGCTTCGACCGGATCACGTCGACCGGCGCGATCCAGACGCTGGAACCGCGCGTGTTTGCGCTGTACGTGCCGTATGAAAACCAGGATCAGCTGCCGCTGTTCGATACCGGCGAGCCCGACTTCGACTTCACGCAGCTGTTCGCACGTAACCGGTTTTTCGGCGAAGACCGGATATCCGACGCGCGCAATCTGACCGGCACGGTGACCACCCGCGTCATCGATCCCGAAACCGGCGACATGCAGTGGAGCGCCAGCTTCGGTCAGCTGTACCGGCTCGAAGCCTCTCGCGTGGCGCTGCCCGGACAGGACGCGCCGGATTCCGGTGCGACCGATTTCATCGGCGAGATCAACTACAGCTTCCTGAGCCATTGGTCGGCCCAGGTGATCGGCCAGTGGTCTCCGGACCGAGCCGAGCTGGAACGCAGCAATGTGGCGCTGCGCTACCGCAATCCGGCCAGTGGCAGCCGCTTCGACATCGCCTACCGTGACCGCATTGGGCTGCTGGAGCAGACCGACGTCTCGTTCAACCTGCCGGTCAGCTCGGCCTGGCGCATCGGCGCACGCAGCCGCTATTCGATCCGCGACGAGAAGACGCTCGAAAGCTTCGTCGGGGCCAGCTACGAGACCTGTTGCTGGGCGATCAGCGCGGCCTACCGTCGATTCATCACCGGTGCCGACGGCGCGTTGAATAACGGCATTTACTTCCAGCTTGAGCTCAAGGGGCTGAGCCGCATCGGCACCGGCTTCGCATCGCTGCTGCCGTCCGACGACGGCGACGATGCCGCCACGCCCGGGGCGCTGGGGACCGCCAACAACCTGAGCAACAACAGCAACGGCAGCGGCCGCAGTCGATGATGCGGGCTGCCGGCGCCGCCCCAGCGGAATCTTTCAGCACGGGCAGAGTCCCACCCATGGTCCGGCCGGCCCGCAAAGCCTGCCGTGCTAATCTTGCCGATCGCTGCCGCCTGCCCTGGTCCCGGGCCGGCGCGCCTGGCGAGCGACGTTCCCACTGACCTGCTTTCGTCCCCCCAAATGGCCTTTCCGAAGACGCTACTCGCTCCCCTCGCGGCCCTGTGCCTGCTCGCCGGTCCCGCCGCCCAGGCCGAAGTGATCGACCGCATCGTCGCCGTCGTCAACGACAGCGTCGTGCTGCAGAGCGAACTCAATCAGGCGCTGCTCGATGCCCAGGCGCAGATCCGCGCTCGCGGCGTCGCGGTTCCCGCCGACGACGTGCTGCGGCCCCAGGTGCTGGAGCGGGTCATCGTCACGCGCTTGCAGACGCAGCGTGCGCAGATGGCGGGCATCCGCATCGACGACCGCGAACTCAACGAAGTGCTGAACAACATCGCACGCCAGAACAACATGACGCTGTCGCAGCTGGCCGAGTCGGTCAAAGCCGACGGCCTGGACTTTCTGGTCGTGCGCGAGCAGATCCGTGACGAGGTGCTGATCAACCGGCTGCGCCAGAAGGAAGTCGAGGCGCGCATTCAGGTCACCGACCAGGACGTCGACTTGTACTTGGCCAACCAGGGCGCCGACGACAACACCGAGTTCCATCTGCTGCACATCCTGGTCAGCATTCCGGACGGCGCCAGCAGCGAAGAGCGTGACCGTCGCCGCGCCAAAGCCCAGGGTCTGCTGAAGCGGGTCCGTAGCGGCGAAGACTTCGGCCAGATCGCGATCACCTCATCCGACGGCCAGCAGGCGCTGTCGGGCGGCGACCTGGACTGGCGCAAGGCAGCCGATCTGCCGTCGTTGTTTGCCACGGCCGCCGCCAAGCTCAAGGTCGGCGACACCAGCGACGTGCTCGAAACCGGTTCGGGTTTCCACCTGATCAAGCTGGCCGGCACGCGCGGCGGCGAAGAGCGGCAGACGGTCAACGAAACCCATGCGGCGCACATCCTGATCATGCCCAACGCGCTGCGCACCGAAGACCAGGCCCGCGCGCAGATCAACGACTTGTACGATCGACTCGCCAACAAGGGCGGCGACTTCGCCAAGTTGGCCAAGGAGTTTTCGGACGATCCGGGCTCGAAGAACAACGGCGGTGACCTGAGCTGGCAGCCGCCGGGCGTGTTTGCGCCCGAATTCCAGGTGCGCATCGACCAGTTGCCGCTCAACGAAGTCAGCCAGCCGTTCCACACGCAGTTCGGCTGGCATATCGCCAAGGTGCTCGAGCGCCGCACGCGCGACACCACCGAAGAAAGCCGTCGCGGACGGGCGCGCCAGGCGATCCAGCAGCGTCGCTCGGGCGAGGAATACGAAACCTGGTTGCGTCGTCTGCGCGACGAAGCCTACGTCGAATACCGACTGGCCAAGGCCGACGCCGCGCCGGCCGCAACCGACGCCCCTGCGGCCGACGCTGCGACCGCAACGCCCTGAGCCGAACGTGCAAGCCGCATTGCGGCTGTTGCTGACGCCCGGAGAGCCGGCCGGCATCGGCCCCGACCTGTGCGTGCAGCTGGCGCAGCGCGCGCATCCGGTCGAACTGGTCGCCGTCGGCGATCCGGCGCTGCTGCAGCGTCGCGCCGCGCTGCTTGGGCTGCCGCTGCGCTTGCATCAGGTCGACGGCACGACGATGCCCCAGCCCTATCCGGCCGGCGAGCTGGGCGTGATGCCGGTCGCGCTGGCGGCAACGGAAACGCCAGGGCAACTCGATGTCCGCAATGCAGGCTATCTGCTCGACACGCTGCGGATTGCGGCCGATGAATGCCTAGCAGGGCGCGCGGCTGGTGTGGTCACCGCACCGCTGCAGAAGAGCGTGATCAACGACGCTGGCATCCCGTTCAGCGGTCACACCGAGTATTTCGCCGAGCGCTGCGGCGTCGCGATGCCGGTGATGATGCTGACAGCCGGCACGCTGCGGGTGGCGCTGGCCACCACGCACCTGCCGCTGCGTGCGGTGCCCGACGCGATCACGCCACAGCGACTGATCCAGGTGCTGCGTGCACTCGACCAGGGTCTGCGCGATCAGTTCGGCATCGGACAGCCGCGCATCCTGGTCTGCGGGCTCAATCCGCATGCCGGCGAAGGCGGTCACCTGGGCCGCGAAGAAATCGACGTGATCGCACCAACACTGGATCAATTGCGCGGCGAAGGCCTGCACATCGAAGGCCCGCTTCCGGCCGATACGCTATTCACGCCGCGAGTACTCGAACGAGGCGACGCGGTGCTGGCGATGTACCACGACCAAGGCCTGACCGTGCTCAAGTACGCCGGCTTCGGCGGCGCCGTGAACGTCACGCTGGGGCTGCCGATCATTCGCACCTCGGTGGATCACGGCACCGCACTGACGCTGGCCGGCAGCGGTCTGGCCGAAAGCGGCTCGATGGACGCGGCGCTGCAACTGGCGATCGAATTGGTACAGCGCCGTGGCGGCGCCGTCGGACGGACCTGCGCATGAGCGAACCCCGCGCGAAGAAGCATTTCGGCCAGCACTTCCTGCACGACCCGTACGTGATCGATCGCATCCTGCGCACGCTCGATCCGAAGGACGGCCAGGCGCTCATCGAAATCGGACCGGGGCCCGGCGCGCTGACGGCGCCGCTGATGCGCCGCGTGACGCGGCTAACCGTGGTCGAACTCGACCGCGATGTGATCCCGCATCTGCGCCAGGCCTGCGGCGATGCGCCGGGGCTGAACATCGTGATGGCCGACGCGCTCAGCGTCGACTATGCCGCACTGGCGCCGCCAGACCAGCCGCTGCGGCTGGTCGGCAACCTGCCCTACAACATCAGCACGCCGCTGCTGTTCCATCTGCTGGGCTTTGCTGACCGCGTGCAGGACATGCACTTCATGCTGCAGAAGGAAGTCGTCGACCGGATGTGCGCCGGACCGGACGACGATGCCTACGGGCGCTTGTCGGTGGCCTTGGCGGCACGTGCCGAGGTCGTGCACTTGTTCGACGTGGGTCCCGGCGCGTTCAAGCCGCCGCCCAAAGTGGAATCGTCGGTCGTGCGCCTGCGGCCACGCGCACCGGACTTCATCGTTGACGACTGGAAGAGCTTCGACCGCGTCGTCAGCGCTGCATTTCTGATGCGCCGCAAGACGCTGACCAACAGCCTGCGCCAACTGCTCAGCGCCGAGCAGATCCGCAGCGCCGGCATCGACCCGCAGCTGCGCGCAGAACGGCTGTCGGCGGCCGAGTTCGCACAATTGGCGAACAAGTTGCATTCGCTGCAAACGACAGCCTGACGCCGCGTCACCATCGCGGTGCGCCCGACCCGGGTTGCGCCTGTCGATGCAACGAAGGTGTCGCGCTCGCTGGCGTAACTTACACTCGTTCTAACGGCGCCGAAGGAACAGGCGCCGGCGTTCCATCCGGCTGGGAGCCCTGCTTGCATCATCGATCGATTGTCCGCGCACTACTGGTGCCCGTCGTCGCGTTCGCGCTACAGCAACCGGCGCAGGCCGGCACCCTTCAAGACCTGTATCAACAGGCCTTGGCCAACGACCTGAATCTGCAGGCAGCACGCCACCAGCGCGACGCGGCCTTGGAAGCGCGGCCTCAAGCGGCCGGTGCGCTGCGGCCGCAAGTGACGGCACAGGCCGGCGCGCGGCAAAACCGCTTCGAGGTGCTGTCGGTCAACAACCCGGCCAACACCAACTACCGCAGCAACGACGAAGTCTTCCTGTCGACCAACTATTCGCTGCAGCTGAGCCAGCCGCTGTTCGACTGGGCTGCGTTCAAGCGACTGGCGGCCGCCGACGAGTCAACAGCGCAGGCGCAAGCGGCGTTCGCTGCCAGCGAGCAGAATCTGTACGTGCGCTTCGTCAGCGCCTACTTCGCGGTACTGGCGGCCGAGGACACGCTGCGCGCCGATCTGGACGCGCAAGCGGCCTTCAAGCAACAAGCCGAACAACAGGGCGAAAAATACCGCTCTGGTCTGGCCTCGGTGACTGACGCCAAGAACGCGCAAGCGTCCTACGACAGCATCAGCGCATCGGTGATCGCCGATCGGCTGGCGGTCAACACGGCGAAACGCGCGTTGTCGCTGATCGTCGGCACCCCCGTACAAGCGGTCGCCCCGTTGCGCGACGAATTCCCGCTGTCGCCGCCCACGCCCAACGTGGTCGACGCCTGGGTCGATGCCGCGCTGGCCGACAACCCCGCCCTGCTCAGTGCGCGGCACGCGGCCGACGCGGCACGTCAGCAGCGCGCGGCGGCCACCGGTGCGCGCCTGCCGACCGTCACGGCCATCGGCGGCGTGATGCGTGACACCTCGGATTCAACCTTCGGCTACAACTCGCAGACGGCCTACGTGGGCGCCAACCTCACTTGGTTTCTGTACCGCGGCGGCCAGGTGTCGTCGGCGATCCGCGCTGCCGACGCATCGGCTCAACAGGCCGAAAGCCTGTATCAGCTGCAGCGCCGCTCGATCGAACAAGACGTGCGCAATCATTTCGACGGCATCACCAGCGGCATCGCCGCGGTCCGCGCCGCTGCCAATGCGGTGCAGTCGCAGCAGGCCAGCGTCGTCGCCACCGAAGTCGGGTTCAAGGTCGGCACACGTACGATCGTCGACGTGCTCTACGCGCGGCAATCACTGGTCAGCGCGCAAAAGTCACTCGCTCAAGTCCGCTACGACTACTTGGTGAACCTGCTGAGCTTGAAGGCCGATGTCGGCCAGGCATCGGCGACCGACCTCGACGATCTCGACCGCCTGACGGTCGCCAACGCGCAGGCCGCCCATGTCGAGCCCTAGCCCCACCATGGTCTCGCTGAGTCGACGCGCCGCCGTGCTGCTCGCGCTGCTGATGCCGGTCGCGGCGGCCGATGACGCGCCGCTGTGCCGGATCAAGATCGGTGACGACTGGGTGACGATGGGCGCCGAATCCCAGGCGAGTTGCCTGAAGTTCGCGCAATCGGCCGCGCTGCCGGACGAACGACAACTCAGCGAGTTTGGCGGCCAGCAGTTTGCCTACGAGGACGGTCGCTTATCGACGACCCGCGACGGAGGCCGGACCTGGGTCGACTTATCAGTCGAACAGGACACCGTCGATCCGATGCAATCGCTGAACGTGCTGCGCGACGCCGGCCATGCCGCAGCCGCGGCGCCGGCCTCCCCGCTCAAGCCGACCGCCACCCGCGTTGACGTCGTCGTCGCAGCCGCACCGTCACCGGCCGTGACCGAGCCCGCGCCGGCCGCAAGCCCCGCTGCGGCAACCGCGAAATCAGCACCGCCTGCGGCGTCAGCGCCGACGGCAACATCGACGCCGCCGGCATCAGCGGCCGCAACACCCGTGGCGGCCACGGTTGCGTCGACGACCCCGCAGACGGACGTGGCGACAACGGCCCCCCAGGTTGCTGCCAAAGCCGCGCCGGCCAGCGATCCCGAGCCTGCGCCCGCGATCGTCGCCAGCCTGCTCGATCCCGTCGTCAGCCGCGACCCGGCCGGTTGCCAGGTCAAGACCGGCGCCGACTGGTCAACCTCGTTTACGCAACGGCTGTCGAGTTGTGCGCTGCTGCTGATCGAAGCGGCCAAGCAAAGCAGCGCGACCGGCCATCATGCCTATTGGTCAGGCCATTACCTGTTCTACGCGCAACCGCGTCTGTATCACTCAACCGATTCGCAGACCTGGCAGGTCGTCGATTACCAACTGACGTCGGTAAACTGAAGCAGCCGGCGCCACGGCAGCCGGCGTGCTGCCGGCGGCCGTGGCGCTGCGCTCAGTCCTCCAGACCCGAGACGATCCGCTGATACAGGTCCAGCACCTTCTGGTTCTGCTTGACGATGTTGAATTCCTGCAGCACGTGGGCGCGGCCCTGACGCCCAAGCCGTGAACCAAACGCCGGATGGTCGTACAAGCGGATGATGTTCTCCGCCATCGCCTCGACGTCTTTCTCGGGTGACAGCAAGCCGGTGTAACCATCGACGACCGCTTCGGGTATGCCGCTGTGCAGGGTCGCGATCACCGGAAGGCCGCTGGCCATCGCCTCCATCGTCACCGTCGGAATACCTTCCATGTCGCCATCGGGACCGGTGACGCTGGGCGTCAACATCGCATGGCTCGCCGCCATCAAGGCGGTCACACGCGCGTGCGGCTGCGGCCCGAGCAGCTGTACTTGTTCGCCGATACCCAGTTCGCCCACCAGTTCCTGCAATCGCACGATGTCGTCGCCACCACCGATGATCGAGTATTCGACCCGCAGATCCGGACGCAGCGACTGCGCGACCGCCACGGCGCGGATGCCGTACTCGATGCCTTTCTTGTGGACCAAACGGCCGACCGATATCAAGCGCAGCACCTCGCCCGGGGCGCGACTGCGGTCGGCATAAACAAAGCGCGAGCAGTCGATACCGACGCGGTGTACCTGCACGTCCTTGGCGTGAAAGCCCAGGCCGATCAAGCGCTGGCGGAAAAAGTCACTGACCGGCAGCGCCTTGTGCAAACGACCCTTGATGTCGTTGTACAGCGTCGGTCCGAAGCGATCGATATGCGCCGACATGTCGATGCCATGAAACGAACAGACCACCGGCGCCTGGAACGCGCCCATGTCGATGTACTTGAAGATCGATTTCGGCCGGTGACCGAAGTGGCAGTGGACGATGTCGACATCACGCGCATGCGCGGCGATCTGCTGCGCCGCATACAAGTCGAGCATCCGCTCGCGCATCTGCATCAGCTCGCTTCGACCTTCGCGTAGCACGGTGGCAACGCTGCTTCCCTCCTCGATCAAGGCAGCGGGAATGCTGTCGATCCGGTTGGCGCTGGTTTCGGCACCGCGCGCCAGCGAACGCATGAACTGTTCTTCGCGCTCGTCGGGCAGGATCTTGATCGTACGGTCGTGTATCCGGTACTTGATGAAGTCCGGTGGCGTCTCGTGCGGTGCACCCGAGCGGGTATGGAGCACTTTGACATCGACGCCCAGGTCGATCAGGCCGGTGATGTGGTTCAGCACGAAGGTTTCCGACAGCTTTGGAAACTCGCCTGAAACGATCAGCGCCTTCAGCGGCTTGCGCTCGCGCTGCGGGATGCGGGTGCGCAGTGATGTACCCAGATTCAGCGCACGCGCCTCGCGCTCGTAGACGCCACGGACGCGGTCGATCACCACCGGTCGCGTCGCGCGCTTCAGATCGGCTACCTCGCGATAGGTTTCCAGATAGCGGTCGCCGATCTTGTACGGCAGATAGTCTTGCGCCCGGTCCAGACAGCGCTGCTGCAAGCCGGCCGGGTCACGGTCGATTTCAGCCCCGACGCGTTGGAGAATCGCGACCAGATCGTCGAGTCGATCCGGATCAAAGATCCAGCCGTTGATACCGTCCTGAACGATGTCCGGCAGACCGCCACGATTCGTCGCGATCACCGGCACGCCATGCGCAAAGGCTTCGATCGTGATGCGGCCGAATGGCTCGTGCCAGATCGACGGTGCCAGCAGCACGTCGATCTGAGGGAAAAACGTGGTCGGATCGACGAAGCCGAGGAAGCGCGCATCGTGCGTCTGCGACAGCACGCGGATGCGATCGCTGATATCGGCGTCCTGCAGATCGCCGGCCATCATCAACGTGACGGCATCGGGATTCAGCCGCGCAATCGCATCGATCACCAGCGTGATGCCCTTGCTCGCGTGCATGCGGCCGAGGTAGCCGACGCGCACCGGCGCACCGGGCCGGCGCGCCACACGCGGTGGCGCAGCGTCCTTAAGACGATACGAGTTTGGAATCACCCGCTTGACGACCGCATTGGCGAACAAGCCGTCCTGCAGGTGACGATCGAGCGTGAACTGACTGATGCCAATCACGCCATCGACCGTCTGCGACATGTCGACCGCATGACGCGCCGACAAGTCGCAGGAGAAGCACTGCGCACCGCAATCGGCGATGCCATTGAACATGTTGCGATCACACATCAGCTTGTATTCGCGCAACGTGTGGATCACCGGAATACCCCACGGCGCCAGCGCATTCCACAGCATCGGTGCCTTGTGGAAGACGTTGGTATGCACCACGTCGGGCGCCTCGGCCAGAATCACCGGCAGCAGCAGGTCAGCATGGGTCGGGATGCGGCCGGACCGACCCATCAGGATCGTCTTGACGCCGTTGATCTCGCGAATCGAATGCAGGCCACTGGCGTTCATGTCGCGCTGGTAGGCCTTGGGCGCCATCGCAATGAACGTGACTTGATGTCCGGCCGATGCAAAGTATTCAGCGATGCTCTGAACAGAACGCTCGGCACCACCGGGACCGCCAAACTGTGCATGCTCCTGATTAACCAGAACGATCTTCATTTGACGCGCTTCTTCCGGGTCGTGACGAGACGGGAATGGGACTCGATGTGAGGCATGACGGCTTCCATCGCCACCGCATCGCCGGGATCGACCGGATCGAGTCCGGTGGCATAGATCACTTCGGCCTCCGCCGCCATCTGAAGCATCGGCGGCACGTGCTCGTACAAGCGGTCCAGGATGGCGTCCACAGGCGATGCGGCCGCATCGGTGATGACGACGCTGGAAGGCGCCAGCGCACCGATCATCGTGTCGCGGGAATGGGCAACCGACACCAGGCCGATGCCCAGTGCCAAGCCCAGCAAGGCGATATCTTCAGCGTCGGTGATAACGACCTGAGCGCCGGCAAAAGCGGTTGACAAAGAATCCGCCTGACGGGTCGTCGATTCGTCGCCATCGACAGCGGAGGGCTCCCAACGCCGTACCGTGTAGCCCGCATCATGAGCCGCCGCATGAAGCCGATCGCGCTGCGCCTGCGATAGCGGCGCGCCGCGCTCGGCGCGACCGAAAGCCAGCACCACGGAGTGGTCAATCGTCGCAGAGGGAGCGAGAGCGGGAGTGGGAGTGGGAGCGATTGCAGGCGTTGCCGGCAGCAGCGCCAGCGGCATGCCGGTCAGATCGCCGATCCATTGTGCGTAAGCCTGATAGCGGCGCATCAGATCGGCACTGCGCAAGCTGCGCATCTCGACGAAGTTATAGACCGAGCCTGCAACCGGTGCCGATACGCCACCGCAGGTCATCAAGTATTCGGGCAGCACGAACGCAAGCTCAGGCACCTCACCGAGCGCATCGGCCGTCTCGATCGACGACACCGCCGGATGGCCGGCGAAAACGCGGCGTACTGCACCGCTCATCGCAGGGACGGCCAGCGCGATGCTGCACTGGAAGTAGGCAGCCAGTGCCACCACCAGCCGGCTCGCCGCCAAGCAGTCCGCCAACTCGTTGCCGATTGCCAGCAGCACTGGCTTTTGCAGATGGTGCATTGCACGGCGGAATCGCGCCGGAATGCGCAGACGCTCGGGCTCACGATGCCGCAGCCGAAGCGATTCGATACGACTGCGAAGTTTCTTGTCGTCAGGGTCGAGCAGGCTCAGCCGTTCCCAGGCCGCTATCGCGGCGTCGTACTCAGACAGCTCTTCCAGCAACTGCGCCAGCGCGCGCGCCGGGCCGGTGTCGGTCGGGCGCAGTTGTACCGCTTGCTCCAGTGCATGACGACCTTCGTCGATCCGCTCGAGCGCCAGGAACATCCGCGACGACTTGATCATGCGCTCGGCATACGCCGAGTCGCTGGGTGGAACGCGCTTCCAGTACTCGAGTGCCAGTGCGCGCTGGCCTTCCAGTTCCGAGACGCGCGCCATCGTGATCGAGGGCTTGTGATGCCCGGGCCGCAGTGCCAGCGCCTGCGCCGCGTAGTCCTTGGCGGTCAGGTTGTCACCCTTGGCCAAATGGACGCGCGCCAGACGAAACAGGTACTCGAAGTGGCCCGGTGTCAGGTCCAGCCCTCGCCGCAACAGCGTGATCGCCGCCGCGTAATCACGCGCGACCTCGGCCTTGCCGGCGGCTTCGATGAACTCGGCGACCGAGCGCGGCTCCTCCGGCTCGACGACGGCAACCGGCACCACAGCCGGCTCGATTTGCGGTCTAGGCATCAGACCGGGACGTTGTAGATCCGCGTCGTCAGCAGGTCGGCTGACCGTGATCGAACCGATCCACTGCGCACCGAGTTCGGCCGCGGTACGAACCTCGACCAACAGTTCGTCGCAACCCAAGCTGTCGAACGTCGCCAACGGAATGACATAGCGAAACGCATGCGCGCCATCGCCGATGCCGGCCTTCTCCAGATCGCGACGGAAGCGGTCGGCAACCACGCTCGTGAAGATCGCACCGTTGTGTGCCAAGTCGAGCACCACGCGATTGGCCGGTGCAAGGCGGTCCCAAGCCCAGCCTTGAATGCGCCCGGGCTCGCCGGATTCGACGCGGCCATTGATGGCGCAAGACTGCGCACCGAAGTTGATCACGGCCGGATCGCATACCAGCGTCGAGGTGTCAGCATCGAGGCAGACACTGACGACGTGTTCACGTCCATCACGCCATGGCAAAGGCACGACGAACTCGTATCCGTGGTCGCCGGTGCCGATGCCGGCCGCACGCAGATCACCTCGCGGATGATCGGCTTTTACGCGGCCTGCGAGCGTACCGTCGACGACGATTTGCAACTGTAACGTTTCATCAGGCGCTTGCTCATCCCAAGCCCAGCCCCTGAGCACCCCTGCATAGATGCCCTCGATCTTGCCCCGCATGATTAACGCGCCTCCAAGTCCCTGTAGATGTAGCGCCACGTCCAAGAGCGGTCGCGGACCGCCTGCGACCACTGAGCCGTTCTACGCATCCCTGCGCGGAGAACGGCGTGCATCACGCTTATGGTAGTGCGGTTGCACTACGATTATCTTTCGTTAGCAAGAACCAGTCACAGAATAAACACGCTCAGCTGTATTGCGTCAGCTGCAGCGACCGGCAAGGACGATTCACTCATGACGACTCGCACTCCCTATCGCGTTGCGGCTATCGGCAGTTGCCGCGTTTTTACGCCGCTGGGAATCCTCAGCCGGGCCCACAAAATCCAGCCCGTGTACGAGACAACGCCGTGGTACACGCACAGTACGCGCGACGCGCTGCAGAAGTACGCGATCGTCAACGGCAACCTGAATCTAACGTCAGAAGAGATTTCACTGATCGTTCACGGTGTCGACAAATACAAGCCCAGCGAATTCCGCAGCGGCTTCTACGATGCTGCCGACATTGCCGTTGTCGAGATCGCGTCGATCAAGTCGATTCGCTGGCGCCATCTGGAAATCCAGCAATGGTGTCTACGCGATCTGCTGCTGGCGCATGATGTGCAGCCCGAGCCGATCTACCGGATGCTGCGACTTCCGGTCGAGCAGCGCGATGTGTCCGTGCTGCCGCCGTCGCTGCGCGCCATCGGCGCCGAAGCGATCCATGTCTCGCAGACCGACGATCAAGTCGCCGCGGAGCTGCGGCAATTGCAGACGCTGTTGCGATGCCCACTGGTGCTGGTGCCGCCGATCAATGTCGAAGGCGCGCAAGGTACGCTGCTGCCGGAACGCCAGCGGCTGTCGACGACACTGGCCGCCGTCGCGCCGCAGATCGGGGCGCAGTACTTCGACCCGGCAGTCCACGTTCGCGAATATGGCATTGTCGATGCACTGAAAGACTTGGGTCACTATCAGCCGGCATTCGAGAAGGTACTCGCGGACAAGCTGCTGGCGGCGATCGAATCCCGGCTCGGCGCTACGGACCACTGAGCTTGCGCTGCGCGGGCTCCGTACCAGACGGTTGATCACGGGTTGGCTTTGCAGCAACCACCACAGAGTTTTGCATCAATGCCAGCAGCGCCGTGATGATCGACACGCTGCGCCAACAATGGGCTCGTACGGCGGCATGGGCGGCCGCGGCACTGACAGCCGCTGCGCTGTATGGCACTGCAGTCGCCAGTGTCGCGCAACACGATGCGCCGTCATCGGCGAGCCTGGTCACGGCCAGCACCGCGACGTCGCCGCCGACTTCACTGGTCAGCCTGTTGCGACAGCCACTGGTCGCGACCGCCTACGGCCCACGGCCCAACGGCAGCCTTGTCGACAACGGTGCAGCAGGGTCCAACATCGTCCACGATCGCGATGGCAGCGGTGCGCTGCATATCGATGAAC
>Ga0255089_1000498_pt1 | contig 14427 bp, 14 predicted proteins | sample Colum_Miss_RepC__2_FD_188468 | JGI IMG/M metagenome (GOLD analysis project Ga0255089, IMG submission 188468) | Freshwater microbial communities from Columbia River, Oregon, United States - Colum_Miss_RepC_8d | ecosystem: Environmental > Aquatic > Freshwater > River | place: USA: Oregon... | reverse complement strand
GTTCGGTATTCGCAAGAAGCCGCAACCGGCACCGACGCCCGCAGCGCCGGCTACCGAGACGCCGGCTGCGCCCGCAGCGCCCGCCGAGACGCCGAAGGACGAGAGTGCGCCCACCACGCCGTAGTCTGCGGCGCGGTCGCATCGCAGCGGTGTCGGCGATGGGGCTGCTGGCCTTGTCGGGCACGCCGTCACACGCGGTGATCGTCGATGACCTGCAGGTGTCGCAGCAGGGCGCACGCTACCGCGTGACGATGCAGGTGCAGCTCGACGTGGACGCCGACGCGGCCTATGCGGTGTTTGCTGACCTGGCCAACCTGCCGCGGATCAACCCGGCGGTGACGATGGCGCGTGCGCTGCCAGAAAGTACGCTGCCCGAGGTGAGGCGCGTGCAGACGCAAGTGCGGCTGTGTGTTTCGTTCTTCTGCCGCACGCTGAACCAGGTGCAGGACATGCGCTATCAGGGACTTCCGCCCGGCGGCCGCGTCGGCGCCGAGGTGCTGGCCGATCGCAGCGATCTGCGTTTTGGTCGCGCGGACTGGCAGCTATACGCCTGCGGTGACGACCCGCAGCGCCACAGCTGCCTGCGTTTCGACGCCGAGCTGGAGCCGCGATTCTGGGTGCCGCCGTTGATCGGACCCTGGGTCATCGAACGCAAGCTGCGCCAGGAAGCGATACAAACCTCGCAAGGCATTGAACGCCTCGCTCAATTGCCGCGCACCGCCGCGACCGTCACACCATAAGCCAGCCGAATGACCGAGCCTGATTTTGCCGCACGCCTGCTGGCCTGGTTCGACCTGCACGGCCGTCACGACCTGCCCTGGCAGCATCCGCGCGAGCCCTACCGCGTCTGGCTGTCCGAGGTGATGCTGCAGCAAACGCAAGTGACGACGGTGATCCCGTATTTCGAGCGGTTTCTGCAGCGCTTTCCCGACGTGCAAACACTGGCCGCCGCGCCGATCGACGACGTGCTGCAGCGATGGGCGGGACTCGGCTATTACGCGCGGGCGCGCAACCTGCATCGCTGCGCGCAAGCGATCGTCGAGCGTCACCAAGGACGGTGGCCGCGCGACATCGACCAGGTCGTCGCACTACCGGGCATCGGCCGATCCACGGCCGCCGCGATCCTGGCGCAGGCCTTCGGCGACCGTCACGCGATCCTCGACGGCAACGTCAAACGCGTCATGGCGCGCCACGCGGCCGTCAGCGGCTGGCCGGGATTGCCGGCCGTGCAGCAGAAGCTGTGGAACTATGCCGAGCGACGCTTGCCGGACACGCGGCTGGCCGACTACACGCAAGCCTGCATGGATCTGGGCAACCAGATCTGCACCGCGCGCAAGCCGCTGTGCGCCGCCTGCCCGGTCGCTGCCGACTGCAGCGCCCGGCTGCAGGACCGCGTCGCCGAGCTGCCGTCGCCGAAGCCGCGCCGCGAGCGGCCGCAGCGCAGCGCCTGGCTGCTACTGGTCGAGAACGCCGACGGCGCCGTGCTGCTCGAACGGCGGCCGCCCAGTGGCATCTGGGGCGGCCTGTGGTGCGCGCCGGTGATTCCATCCGATCAGGACTGGCGCGACGCGCTGCACGCTCGCTACGCGCTCGACGTTGTCGGCGAGCCGCAAGCGCTGCCGGTGGTTGAACACGGCTTTACGCATTACGACCTGAGCCTGCAGCCGCTGCGCATCCGCGTCGCGGGTCAAGGCGTGGCGGCAGCAGCCGAGACCGCGTGGACTACAATGCACGACCCCAACGCCCTGCCCGGCTTGCCGGCGCCGGTGCGCAAGATCATCGACGCGGCGTACTTCGCCCCGAAAGAGACTCAGCAGACCTTATGGCCAGAACCGTCCACTGCGTAAAGCTCGGCACCGATGCCGAAGGCCTCGACCGCGCGCCCTACCCCGGCCCGCTCGGCCAACGGCTGTTCGACAACGTGTCCAAGGCCGCCTGGGCCGAGTGGCTGCAACACCAGACGCGCTTGATCAACGAATACCGTCTGGTGCTGTCGGACGCCGAAGCGCGCCGCTTTCTGGCCAAAGAGATGGAAAAGTACTTCTTCGGCGGCGGCGAACTGGCTCAAACCTCGTACGTGCCACCCCCGGCCTGAGCGCCCCCGCCAGCCCTTGCAACAAAGGGTTGACGGAGCCCCGCCGCGCGGCTCTAATACGCGACCTCGCGACGCCCCCAAAGCCACGCGACACTCCAGTACCCCAGTTGGCCGAGTAGCTCAGTTGGTAGAGCAGGGGATTGAAAATCCCCGTGTCGGCGGTTCGATTCCGTCCTCGGCCACCATCAGAATCAAGGATTTGGCACTCAGCTTCGGTTGCTGCGCCCTACCTCCGTCTTTCCATGTCGGCCCTATGTCGGCCCCTGTCACTTAATCCACAGCTTGTGCGCAGGCAGCTTGTCCAGCCGCGCTGCGGCTTTGGCGGCGGCACCAGTTCGCACCATTTTGCTGAGGCATCGACAAGAGCGGCAGCAGACTGAGCACTGCAGTAGCGTCCGCCGTTTTCGCTGTCTGAGTGGGCGCGGTTGCGTCTAGGGTGGGGCCGCGCTCGCTGCGAGGGTCCGACTGAGGTGGCGCCGTACCAGGCCCAGCGGCACCCGATGCTTCCGGCTTGGCCACCAATTCCGGTAGCAGCATCGGCAGCGGCCCAGCGCCCGGCTATGATTGTTTTCAGAGCAGAGCACCGGACCGCGCGACACTGCGACACGTCGTGAGCGCAGCCAGTGAGACTCAGACAGCGCGCTACCGCTTGGTAGATTCTTAAAAGGTGTTCACCACGCGACCAGTGAACCCATGCGAAAGCGGCCTGACTGATCCACTAGGCGACCAGCTTCTGCGGAAACTGGCTAATTTTTGCCCACGACTGATCCGCCACGCGACCAGTTTGCTCCACCACGCGACCAGAAAAACTGTCGCGACCGGCTCCCGCCCTCCAGCGGTTTGACGGCACCGGGTTGGGCGCGACGTCGTGCTTGCCGTTGCACTCGTCTATTCCCCTCCAAGTGATGGCCCATAGCGCGGCGCGGTGTCGGCCACCTTGGCGGGTCCGTTCTATCCAGCCGCCCGCCACCAGTTCCTTCAGGGTCTTGCTGAGTGTCGCACTGCTTTTCCATCCGCGCGGCCGGAGCACCGTCAGGGCTGCGCATAGGTCGCCATTGTTGCTGCCTCGGTACTGGCTGGCGATATCCACTAGCAGGGCCTTTCCGTGTGCCGTCAGGGCCGCCCACTGGGGCGACTCCATCATGTGGTGCGGCAGTGCGAGGAAGGCTGGCTGCGTGCTCCGGCCCTTGTAGCGCTCGCGAGAGCGCGGCCTAGCCACAGCCATCCTCTTGCATGGCTTCGATGCGCCGACGCCGCTGTGCGCGTGCTGTAGGCGCCACAGCGCCCCGTCCAAGTAGGGCGAGGGCGAGGGCTCGCGAATCCGACGCCAGGTGGTAGCGGCCTGGGTGCACGATTCGTCCATCGCGGTCGCTCCGCGTCAGGCGTTCGCATTGGATGAACAGGCCGCGCGCTCGCAGCTCGGCCACCACGTGCGGGCCGTTGCTTGCGCCCGCGATGCTGTCCACGTGCTCTCGCATCTGTGGGCCGCTGAGCAGAGCGCGCAAGACTCGCGTGTGCCGAGGTGTTAACGTCGCTGCGCCCGTAGGAAGGCCGCGCCCCGTTTTGGCTTCATCGCCAGCGGGGCGCTTCACTTTGCGTCTCCGTCAGCGGCCAGCTTGCGCAGGTCGGCCCAGCGCCAGCGCAGGCGCTTGCCGATGCGAAGCGGCTGGATCGGCCCGACTTGCCGGCAGGCCCAGCGCCGAAGCGTTTGCGGCTCGAAGTTGAGGAAGCTTGCGGCCTCGCGGGTAGTCGCAAGGGTGACGTGATGCAGTGCTTTTTCAGTGTTCAAGGGTGGCTCCGGTTGATCCCGGTGCCTATTTGATGCCCGCCCACCCGGAGGACGCATAGCGTCGACCGGAGAAACCTTACGGCGGCGCCTCCTTCAAATAGTCGCCGACGACTTCAGACGTGAGCCCCATCCTCTCGCTAATCTTGCTGCGGATTTCGGCATCTGACATTCCAGCATTGCTGTATCGGCTCCGCAGCTTATGAGCTTCCTTCACTCGCGCCGCGCGCTCCTCCTGCCTCTTGCGTGCTGTCACGGCGCCGCCCCGGCTGCGAACAAAGCGCATTGAGTCCCGTTGCGCCACTTCCTTTTCGTGTTCCAGCACGCCCTTTTCGTGTTCCAGCAGCAGAATTGCCCCGTCAGAAAGCGGCTCGGACCAGTAGAAGTGGGCTGTCGCATCCGCTGGATGTTTGAGGGCTCGTTCTAAAGCGGCGGCGGCGTTGTCGGCCGCCTCCATCACTGCCGTTCGAACATAGGTGGATCCAAGGCTCTCGGCTTCTTCGATGCCTGCAGCTCGCTCGCGGAGATGTTCTATCTGGCCGGGTGGCGACAGTAGGAACAGCCGCATTTCGAATTCGGTGGTGCACTGTTCGGCCCTCAGCAGGACTTCACCAGTCGGCGTTGGCTTCGGTTCTTGTGCCATATCCTCCGGCTCCTACGGGTTTGCCTTAACGAGTCGCAGCGGCTGCGTCTGCGGCGTGAATTTCACCCCGGCTTTGTCCAGCAGCCAGGTTTCCCAGGTCTTGGCGTAGTCGGCCAGTTCGCTGAGCGTGCGGTGCTTGTAGTGCTTCTCCGCGAGGGCGCTGGGTTTGTGCCCCATGATTTGCGCAACGGCGCCGGCAGGCAGTCCCGCCGTTTCGGCCATCGTGGCAAAGCTGCGCCGCAGTCCGTGAACGGTGACGCGCGGCACCTGGGCATCAGCGCACAAGTCGGACAAGCTGCGGCTGGGCGCTTCGATGTGGCCTGATTTCGACCGCGCCTGAAACACGTACGCGCCTGTTCTCGGCAACGCGACAATGACGTGCTCTAGGTACGGGCTCAGCGGCACGGAGCGCGCACCTTCCACCTTGTCGCGAAGCGTCACGCGCTTCCAGCGAAAGTCGATATCGTCCCAGCGTAGCAGCGCCATTTCGCCCCGACGCGCGCCCGTCAGCAGTACCGCAGCGAAGAACGCACGGTGAACAGGATTCGGGCAGCGCGTTAGGGCCTCAAACCATGCCGGCAGGTGATCCGCCTCCAGCCGGTCTTTTTTCGGCTCGGCCCGGCCAAGTGGCTTGGCCACTGACTTAGAAAAGAGCACGTCAGCATCTACCAGTGACCTCCATGACTCCTGCCCATCTGTCAGCGTCCAGCGTAGGCAGGCGAACAGCCATCGACGCGCCAGCCGGGCCTGAGTGGCCCGCTTAGAGCCCTCCTTTGTCGCCCATGCCTTCACGCGCTCTTTGTCGAGTTGAACCAGCGGCACTGGCATCAGCGGCGTGAGCAGGCCCGGCACGGTCTTGCCTCCTCCGCGCTTGCGCGCCTCGCCTCCACGGCGCGTCAGCTTCGCGGCATCCATTCGATGCCACTCGGACCAGGTCGGGCTGTTGGCGTCGACGTAAGCCCTCCAGGCATCGGCGAGGGTAACGGTGGCCCTGTCGCGCTCCGCCTTCTCGGCGGCCAGCTTTGCGGCGTCGGCGGTGCTCTTCTCGATTCGGATTGCCCGAGGGTCGCGGCCCTTGTCGGCTTCCGCGTTGTATTCCCGAACGATGGCTTCCGCTTCGGGAACCGTCATCGCGTTGCGGTCGTTAACGGTGGTCGGCGCTGGGCCGATGACCATGCGCACCTTTTTGCCGTTCACCTTGCGGTCGAAGACAAAGGACTTTGTGCCGGCTGGCGTCACGCGCACCCCAAGCCCTTTGAGCTGGTGACTCTTGTAGAGGCCCGGACTGTTCATGTCCTCCACGATGCCTCGCAGCGTGAACGATATTTGCCCAGCGCGTTTCGTGTCGGCCCTCATGTCACCCCTTTCCGTGTCGGCCCTGTGTCGGCCCCTGTCATCCATCGGAGGCAACGCTTAAACGCGCTTTCTCCATTGAGAACAGATTCTTACACGCGAACCGTGCAACGTGGAAGCGCTGCGGGCAACATGTTGATATAGCTCAGGAAACCCCCGTATATGGGGATTGAAAATCCCCGTGTCGGCGGTTCGATTCCGTCCTCGGCCACCATTCGGTGACGCTGCAAAAAACCCCTATTGGCTTCCTGAGTCTGCTCTTCGGCAGTCCGACTCAGGCCTTGACCTGTCTGTTTCTATTCGCTGTATCTGGCAACAACAGGCCGAGGTCCGTCCGTCGTCCGCCCGGCAGCATCCCGTGGCTTCCGCTGGCTCGTCACGACGCTGCGCTTCTGAGGCGGCCCTGCGCAACATCGTAGGCTGCGGCGCCCATCGCGATCGCGCTCGCTTCAGCCGCAGCAGCGCGATCGAAAATTGCCGACGGCGTTCGCCTTGTACGAGCTTGGCAGTGTGGTGTTATCCGCTTCGTGCCGGCCCGTCACTGACCCGTGCTCCGGCCATCTTCGGATCGATCAGGATCTTGGCGTGCTGCTCTGGGTCACCCAGCGCGGCGAATGCGCCGGCGACGCCCGACAGTCCGACGGTGCCGGTGATCAGGGCATCGCCGTTGACCTTGCCATCGGCCAGCAGGTGCAGCGCATCGCGGTACTCGAGCGGCGTGTAGCCGAGCACGAAGCGCAGCTCGATTTCTTTGTTGATGCCCATGGCCGGCTCGATCGTGTCGGCCTGCATGCAGACGCCGACGACCACGACGCGTGACATCAGCGGTGCGCCGTCGAGAATGGTTTGCAGGACGCCCGGCACCCCGACACATTCGAAGATAACCGGGCGCTTCGGCTGCAGGCCGAGCTTCTCGGCCAGACGCCAACTGTGCCACCACGGCAACGGCAGTCGGCCCAAGCGGTCACGCGTGTCGAGCGCGAGGTCGAGCATGCCGGGCAGACTGACGATGAAGCCGTGCTGCTGCCCCGGCTCGTAGGCCGAGTTCTCGCGCGGATCGATGACGACGTCGGCGCCGCATCGCGTCGCCAGCGCGCGTCGAGCGGGCGAAAAATCGCTGGCGACGACCTGCTTCACACCGCGTGCCTTGAGCATGCAGATCACGGCGAGGCCCACCGGTCCGCAACCGATGACGATGGCGACGTCGCGGGACCGGATCTGGCTGCGATTGACCGCATGCAGGGCCACGGCCATTGGCTCGGTCAGTGCCGCCCGATCGGCCGACAAGCCGTTGGGCACCGGCTCCATCAGGCTTTCTTGCACCAGGACTTGCTCGGCATAGGCGCCGGGGGCCCGTGCCGACAGGCCGACCAGATCGACGTCGCGGCCGTTGCGAATCAGCGGCAGCGCGCAGACCCGCGTGCCCGGCTTGAGCCGGCGCTGCGTGCCCGGGCCGTAGTCCAGGATCTCGCCGCAGAATTCATGACCGAACACCAGCTCGTCAGTGCTGCGGGCCATGCGCTGGTAGCCGACGCGCCGGGTAAGGTCGCCCATGTGGTCGCAGTGGTGGCGCATGTGCAGGTCCGATCCGCAGATGCCACAGCGCAAGACCTCCAGCAGGACCTGACCCTGGGCTGGCTTGAGCGCTGTGCGCTCGACCACGCGCAGTTCGGTGTTCTGGCAGACGACGGCCTTCATCAGCGCTGCTCCCGGTGGATGTTGCGACGCGCGGCACGCCACCAGCCGGTGGCCAGAAACAGCGGCAGTAGCAGGCTGGCCATCAGCCAGGGAAGCGGCGGGATCACCAGCTCCGGCTGGGTCGGCGTCAGCATCGTCCGCAGGGCCATCAGCTTGTAGGGCTCGATCGGCGCATAGGCGGGATTACTGATCAGATCGAGGAATGCACGGCGGCTCGGGTAGCGCACCAGCAGTACCCGACTCCAGTCATCCAGCGATCCGCCATGTTCGAGCAGATTGCGATTGCGCACCTCGCCGGCGTAGGCCGGGTAGCCGCCGACACGAAACAGCAGGGGCATCACCTGATCCTCGTAATGCGTGTTGCTCTGTTGCGGCGTGGCTTCGATGGCCGGCGCGCCAGCGAAGCGCAGCAGCTCGGGGTAGTAACGCATCACGTTGAGCATGTAAACCGGCTGGCCGTCGTCGCTGTCCATCCAGGCACGCGCCGCCTGCATCAACCCGGGACGCTCCGCCTCCGGTAGCGGCAGATGCTGCAGCGCAGCCAGATAACGCTCGCGCTCCAGAGGCGTCAACGGCCCTTGCACCACGCCGGGGTTCTGCCACAGCCAGCTGACCGCGATCAGCAGGACAAAGGTGGCCGCCAGGCCGAATTCGAAACGATGGGACGTCATGGATACACCTTCGATTTCAAGAAGCCGAGCAGCAGGCGATTGATCCGCTCGGGCGCCTGCAACTGCAGCCAGTGGCCGGCGCCGTCAACCCGTTCGTAACGCCAGCCCTGCGGCACCAGGCGCCCGCTGTTGCGCATTTGAGACTCGGACAGAAAACGGTCGCCACTGCTCCAGATACCCAGCACCGGTTGCGTCACCGGTGGATGACGACGCGGCAGGATGATGCCGAGATTCGCGCGGTAATAGCTGAGCGCGGCGCTGAGCCGTCCTGGCCGCTGCAGGCGGCCGATCCAGTGGTCGGCCTCGTCCGGCTGCTGCGTGAGCATGCGGAACACGCGCCAGTGGTGCGCGCTCAGCAACCATTCGGCGAAGCCGCGTAGCTGGAACATCAGCACATACCAGCCCTTGAGCTTCTGCCCGAGCCCGGCCGTGGCATACATCTGCGGATGTCCAACCGAGAGCGCGGCATAACGACTGACGCGCGCCGGGTGATACATCGCAAAGTGCCAGCCGATCACAGCGCCCCAGTCGTGGCCGATCAGCGCGACCTGGTCGAGACCGAGCGCATCGAGAACGGCAGCAAGGTCGTCGCGGAGTCGATCGATGCGGTAGGCCGCGATGCGACCCGGCGCATCGGACTCGCCACAGCCGCGCATGTCGGGTGCGATCACCCGGAAACCCGCCGCAACCAGCGCTGGAATCTGCTTGCGCCAGACCCGGTGGTCGTCCGGGAAGCCATGCACCAGCAGCACGGCGGGACCCCGGCCCTCATCGATGACATTGAGGGCGACGCCGTCCACCGTGATGCAGCGCTGATTGAAGCTCATCGGGCTTCCGTCCACGGCCTCACACGCTGAAGCTGGAGATGTCGACCGGTGCAATGCCGACCGTCTTGCAATGGTTGAGGTAGCGCTGCATCACGGTGCGCCAGTTCTCGACCGCCATCACGCGGCCGGCATCGTCGATCAGGTTCCAGTCGCCCTGCACGATATTGAGCGTGATGACCTCGCCCTTGCCCATGCCGATCGGCGTGTGCGCGGTGCCCGCGGTTTCGAACACGAAACTACCGGGCGTGGCCACCCAGTCATGCTCCTTGTATTTCCACTCACCGCTGATGGTGTAGACGTGCACAGTGCCAGAGTGATGGTGGCGCGGCAGTTCGATGTCAGCTGGCGCCTTGAGCAGCGTCACCCATTCGCCGCGGATCGGGTCGATCTTGATGGCCTTGACGAAGGCCCTGTCGGTGTACGGCAGGAACGGTGCCCAGGGCAGTGAATCGACGTCGATCAGGGCGGTATCGATCTTCTCGAAAAACATGGTCACGGCGGATCTCCTCATGGTGGGTCGTCGGCGGCGTTGGAGCCGCCGACGCCACGCAGTATCCGCAGCGAAAGCCGACAAAAATTATGATTTTTGAGCACAATACTGATGATTTTTGAGCAGGCACCATGCCCCTTTACGAGCCCAATGTTCCGACCCGCTACACCGCACCGTTGCGGGATTTTCTGCGCGACGACCCGCAGCACTGGCTGGGCGATGCGCTAGCGGAAGCCGGCATTGATGAGAGCCTCTTTCACGAGGCCGATGCGATGCTCACCTTTGCGCAGTTCGATGGTCTGCTGACGGCCCTGCGCCGGCTGACGCAACGCAGCGATCTGGGCTTCGAACTCGGGCGACGCTTTACCCGTGAAACGCATGGCGCACTGGGCCAGGCCATGGCCCGCTGCGAGACGGCCGAGGCGCTTCTGCGGCTCGCTGCGCGCTACTCCCGCCTGATGTCGCCGAGTTTCAGCTTGCAGTACTCACGACACCCCAGCGGCGGTGAGTTGATCTGGCGACCGGCCGCAGGCATGTCGACTGAAACGCTGAGGACCTTCTACGAGATTCATGTGGTGTCGCTCTATACCGTGCTGGCCAACGCCATCGGCGAGACGATGCCGCACTACGACAGTTGGCTGCCGATGCCACGGCCGCAGCACGCTGCGCGTTATCAGGAGCTGCGCAAGCTGCGAGTCCACTTTGGCGAAAGTGCAATGCCGGAAGTGCGTACCGTGCTCGACGCGACGCTGCTGGCAATGCCACTGAATCAGCCTGAGCCGGACATGTCAACCGTTGGAAGCGGTGAGTTGTCCCGGATGCAGAGCGGTGTCGACAAGGCGCGACAGTGGAGCGACTGGGTGAGCCTGATGCTGCGCGAGGCCGATGCCCACCAGCCGACGCAGGCGCAACTGGCCGAGCTGCTGAACATGAGCCCGCACACCCTTGCGCGCCGGCTGACAGAAGAACACTGCCGCTACCGCGACCTGGCCGTGGAGATCCGGCATCAGCGTGCGTGCACGATGCTCGATGACGAGCGCTACAGCATTGCGCAGATCGCACACCGGCTCGGTTACGGCAGCGCTGCCAACTTCAGCCATGCGTTTCGTCTGGTGCAGGGACAGTCGCCGCGGATGTACCGCCAGCGCCTGGCACCGTCAGGGAATCGGGAGCGCGGCCAGAAGCCGCTACGTACCTGACCTCAGCCGGTGTCGGTTCGCGCTGCCCGAACCCCCGGTACGCAGCCGTTGCGCGCTAGCGCCCTTGGTCTCCAGCGGGCGATTCAACCCAGGCGGTGATTCCAAGCTCGCGTCCGATACCACCGAAGATGCGTTCCGTTCCGGTTACCAGTTCGTCGATCGGCTGGGTGAATCCGGTCGCAATCCATCCTTGGCACAGATGGATCAACGCGCCAACCGCTCCGCGAGCCATGACGGCGAGAATCGCATCGCCGGGGCCTTTGCCGGGCAAAAAAGGCTTGGTGAATCCCACGAGCAGCTTGACGAATTCATCGTAACTGCTGCCGTACAACGTGCCGAGTTGGCTGCGCACCGACGTCGCCTCGATCATGATCAGGCGAGCCTCGTCGGGATGCTGTCGGACGTAGCCGAAGGTCTGCTCCAGGCCCGCGCGAACCAAGGTGCGCGAGTTGCCGAGATGAGGCGCCGTGGCGTGCATGATCGATGTCAGGAACTCGCGCGTCACGACCCGAAACGATTCCACCAGCAAGGCCTCGCTGCTGGCGAACGACTCGTAGAAATAGCGCTTGGTCAGCCCGGCTTCGCTGCACACGGCATCGATACTGGTCGCGGCATAGCCCTGTCGACCCATCAGCCGGATGCCGGCGGCGAGCAGCTTTTTCCGGCGCTCCTCCTGCCGGGTGCTGGCCGCTTTCCCGGCGTAGCGGCCGCCCGGCGGCCGCGCTGTCTCGTCAGCTGATTGCGCAGACTTCACGGAGACCGCCAATTCCTTCGATGTTTGACACTGAACAGTATCACTTTTAGGATCTGGAACGGTTCCGTGTCAGTTGCAGACCGGCCGTCGGTGGGCCGCTGACGACACCCCTTGTTGAGGCCGCCTCACCCCGATTACGGAGGAGTCATCTTCATGGCAGCCCATTGCCGGCACGCTGCAGCACGCGGACCGCGTGCACGACTCCGCTGGCTGTGGGTCTTGTGCACCGGCGTTGCGCTGACGGGCTGTGCCGAGGGCGATGGCGCGGATGGAGCCGGCAGCGCACCATCGTCGCAGCCCCGCTGCTCGTTGGTGAACCGGCTGCCGGCGGACCAACACATGGTGACCAGCTGGAGAACAGCGCCGACCGACGCGCTCATCACCCACCCGATCTCCCGACTGACGGTGCGCCAGTTCCTGGCGCCACACCGGAGCGGCGAAACCGTGCGACTGAGCTTGTCGAATCGCTACTCGAGCCTCCCGGTCACGCTGGATAAGGTTCATATCGCACGAGAGCTCACACCCGGCGATGCGAACCTGGTGCCGGATAGCGAGTGCCTGCTGACCTTTGCCGGCCGCTCGCGCATCACGATTCCGCCAGGAGAAACCGCCGTCAGCGACCGCATCGCCTACCCGGTTCGCGCTTTCGAACGCATCGGTATCAGCTTTTTTGCGCCCGAGCTGACCCCGCAGATCACACGGCATCTGAATGCCAACGAGATCCTGTTCCTGAGCGTGCCCGGGGATTACGCCGCTGATCCCAGCGGCGCTCGCTTCCAGCCGGTGCCCGACGGCTACGCCAGCAATTTTCTGGCGATCGAAGCGCTGGAGGTGGCCGCGCCCCGTGACGTGACGACCGTGGTGACCGTGGGTGACTCGATCACCGATGGTTCCGGCTCCACGACCCAGCTGCTGCAGCGGTCGGCTTCTCCGATGACGTCGACCGACCAGCGTTACCCGAATCACCTGCAGCGGCGCATCGATCAAGCCGGCCTGCCGCTGACTGTGGCCAATGCCGGCATCGGCGGCAATGAACTGCTCGGTGACGGCGTGCTGCCTCAGTTCGGTCCCAGCCTGCTGGAACGATTCGACCACGATGTATTGACTGTGGCGGCGGCCCGCTACGTGCTGGTCATGATCGGTACCAATGACTTCGGCAACTCGACCGCAGCGCGGGCCCCGAGCACCTCGGACATGATCGCCGGCTACACCCAGCTGATCGATCGCGCCCGAGCCGCCGGCATGAAGGTCATCCTGGGCACGATTCCGCCAGCGGAAGGCGCGGTGACCGATGGCCTGCCGTTGATCGGCGATCTACCGATCGACCTTGATGTCATGCACGGCACCCCGGCAGCGCGGACGTCACGCGACGCGGTCAATGCCTGGATTCACAGCCAAACGCTCAGCGATGGCGTCGTGGATTTCGATGCCTGTCTCGAAGACCCCGACGATCCCGGTTATCTCGCCGCCGAGTACAACAGCGGCGACAACCTCCATCCCAGTCCTGCGGGCTATGCCGCGATGGCAGCGTGCGTCGACCTGGACCTGTTCCGCGCCTCGGACAGCAGGCCATGAGCCCTATAGCGAGTCATCCCATGTTGAAGCCGACGTTCAAATTCGCACTGTTGATCTCGTTGCTCCTGATCAGTGCCTGCTCCGACTCGGACCCGGCCGCCGAAACGGCGGCTGACCGCAGCATCCGCGAGGGCAATGCACGCTTTACGGTGATCAGCCCGACGCTCATCCGCATGGAATATGCGGCGGACGCCAGGTTCGAAGACGGACCCACGCAAACGGTCGCCGAGCGCCCCAAGCCCGACACGAACTATGAAACCCGCGTCGAAAACGGCGTGCGCATTGTCAGGACCGCCGCATTGACGCTTCACTATCGGATCGGATCCGGTGCCTTTACTCCCGACAACCTCTGGGTCGATGTAAGAAGCGGCAACTCGCGGGTTGAAGCGCGCCCCGATTGGTCGTTCGCGCCGCAAGCCGGCAACCTCGGCGGCTGGCGCCGGGGCCTGGATAACGAGAAAGACCCGCAGCCGCTGTATGAAGGCGTGCTGAGCCGCGCCGGCTGGTACCTGCTCAATGACAGCAACACGGTCCTGCTGACGAATACGCCGCCGGGTTTTGCAGCACGCCCCGATCATGGCGGCCGCTACCAGGACGGCTACCTGTTCGGTTACGGGCTCGATTACGTGCAGGGGCTGAGCGATCTGCGCAGGCTCACCGGCGCGGCCCCGCTGCTGCCCAAGAAGGCCTTTGGTGTCTGGTTCTCCCGGTGGTGGAGCTACACCGATGCCGAATGGCGTGCCCAGATCCAGGCGTTCCAGACCCACGACGTTCCGCTCGACACCGTTTCACTCGACACCGATTGGAAACGGGTTCACAACCAGATCGTGTGTACCGTGCTGAACCTCGTCATCCGAGCGCCCATTGATGACGCCTGTTCGTGGAACGGCTGGGACTGGAACCGCGACATCTTTCCCGACCCGGATGACTTCGTCCGCTGGGTTCATCAGCAGGGAATCGATGTAGGTCTGAACGTGCATCCCTCGATCGCCGGATCAGACCCGGCGTACCCGGCGACAGTGGCCAAGACCGGCCCCCTGATGAACGACGACGCACCGCTGCCCTGCACGGTGTTGCAGGCCGACCCGTCCACCCCGTGTTACGTCTTTGACTGGACCCAGGCCGAGCAGCTCGAAGGGTATTTCGACCTGCACAAGCCGATCGAGGCCACAGGCATCGATTTCTGGTGGCTGGACTGGTGCTGCGAAGGCTCGCGTGCCCAAGCACCGGGGCTGTCGGCCGACACCTGGATCAATGCCGCCTACGCCAAGCAGCACGAGAAGATGGGATCGCGCTGGCCGGCGTTCTCGCGTATCGGCAGCTCGTTCCAGAATGG
>Ga0255089_1000494_pt1 | contig 14477 bp, 11 predicted proteins | sample Colum_Miss_RepC__2_FD_188468 | JGI IMG/M metagenome (GOLD analysis project Ga0255089, IMG submission 188468) | Freshwater microbial communities from Columbia River, Oregon, United States - Colum_Miss_RepC_8d | ecosystem: Environmental > Aquatic > Freshwater > River | place: USA: Oregon... | reverse complement strand
AGATCGGACTTCTCGGTGCGGCGCTCGACCTTGCCGGTCTTGTCGATCCACTCGGTCACCAAACCGATCACCGGATGGGCGCTCGACGGGTTGAACTCGGTCGAATGCGCGCCGGTCAGGCCGCAGACATTGCGTGCATATTCGATGACGGCAACCTGCATGCCCAGGCAGATGCCCAAGTAGGGGATCTTGTTCTCGCGGGCGTAGCGCGCCGCCAGAATCTTGCCTTCGATACCGCGTTCGCCGAAGCCGCCGGGCACCAGGATCGCGTCATTGCCCTGCAGCACGCGAGTGCCCTGCTGCTCAAGGGTTTCGGATTCGATGTAGCGGATGCGGACGCGGGTGTGCGTGTGCAGGCCGGCGTGGTACAGCGCCTCGTTCAGCGACTTGTAGGCGTCCGCCAGGTCGACGTATTTACCGACCATCGCGATGCTGACTTCGGCATCTTGCTGCTCGCGCGCCTCAACGACGCGCTCCCAGCTCGACAGGTCGGCGCGCCGGGCGTCGAGGCCGAAGTGCTGCACGACCAGATCGTCCATGCCCTGCTGATGCAGCCAGGCTGGAATCTTGTAGATGTCGTCGAGGTCGATCGCCGAAATCACCGCGTTGTACGGCACGTTGGTGAACAGCGCGATCTTTCGCTTTTCCGAATCCGGCAGCGCCTTTTCGGAACGGCAGACCAGCAGGTCGGGCTGGATGCCGATGCCGCGCAGTTCCTTGACCGAGTGCTGGGTCGGCTTGGTCTTCAACTCGCCGGATGCCTTGACGAACGGCACCAGCGTCAAATGCATGTACATCGCGTTTTCGCGACCCAGCTCGAAGCCCATCTGACGGATCGCTTCGAGGAACGGCAGCGACTCGATGTCACCGACGGTACCGCCGATCTCGACCATGCAGATGTCGGCGCCTTCGGCACCCTTGCGGATGTTGGCCTGGATCTCGTCGGTGATGTGCGGAATCACCTGGACCGTGCGGCCCAAGTATTCGCCGCGACGCTCCTTTTCGAGCACGTTGCGGTAGATCTGGCCGGTGGTCACGTTCGAGTGGCGCGTGGTCTTGCCACGCAGGAAGCGCTCGTAGTGGCCCAAGTCGAGGTCGGTCTCGGCGCCGTCTTCGGTGACGAACACTTCACCGTGCTGGAACGGGCTCATCGTGCCCGCGTCGACGTTGATGTACGGATCGAGCTTGATCATCCGTACCTTGAGGCCGCGGGACTCGAGGATGGCGGCCAGCGAGGCGGCGGCGATGCCCTTTCCGAGCGAGGACACCACGCCACCGGTCACGAAAATAAAACGCGTCGAACTCACGCTGGGCATGAGGAATTTAGTCTGGGGGTTTCCGCGATTTTACGGCATGGGGCGCGCCCCCGCCATGACGGCGAGGGTCGCGCCCTACCCGCGCGCCGGGTTTAGCCGGGCAGCTGGTGATCGCGGAACTGTTCGCGCAACTTCAGCTTTTGCACCTTGCCGGTGGCGGTGTGCGGCAGCTCATCGACGAAGGCGACATCGTCCGGCGTCCACCATTTGGCGATACGTCCGTCGTAATGCGCGATCAACTCGGCAGCGCTGACGTCTTGGCCCGGCCGCTTGACGACGACCAGCAGCGGCCGCTCGTCCCACTTCGGATGGGCAACGCCGATCACGGCGGCCTCGGCGATCGCCGGATGGCTCATCGCGATGTTTTCCAGGTCGATCGAGCTGATCCACTCGCCGCCGGACTTGATCACGTCCTTGGACCGGTCGGTGATGCCGATGAAACCGTCCGGATCCATCGTCGCGACGTCGCCGGTTGGGAACCAGCCGTCGACCAGCGGGCTGGCGTCGACCTTGTAGTAGCGGTCGATCACCCATGGGCCGCGCACCAGCAAGTCACCGAACGCGACGCCGTCATGCGGCAACTCCTTGCCGTCGCCATCGATGATCTTGGCCTCGACACCGAAGACCAGCCGGCCGGCTTTCAGCTCCACCGCCTTGCGCTGAGCTTCCGGCAGATCCAGATGCTTTTTCTTCAGCGAGTTGACCGCGCCCAGCGGCGACATTTCGGTCATACCCCAGCCCGGCTGCAGCTTGACGCCCAGTTCCCGCTCGAACGCGTCAAACAGCGCCGGCGGGCAAGCCGAGCCGCCGACCAGGCAGCGCTGCAGCGCCGGCAGCTTGATCGCGTGCTCGCGCACGTGATTGATCATGCCGAGCCACACGGTCGGCACGCCGGCCGAGAAGGTCACGCCCTCGTTGGCGAACATCTCGCAGAGGCTGGCGCCGTCGAGCGCAGCGCCCGGGAGCACCAGCTTGAAGCCGACCAGCGGCGCCGTATATGGGATGCCCCAAGCGTTGACATGGAACATCGGCACGATCGGCAGCACGACATCACGGGCCGATACGTTCATCACGTCCGGCAGCGCCGAGCTGAAGGCGTGCAGTACCGTGGAGCGGTGTGAGTACAGCGCGCCCTTGGGATTGCCGGTCGTGCCCGAGGTGTAGCAAAGGCAGGCCGCATCGCGCTCATCAAGCTCCGGCCAGACGTAGTCGTCGCTCTGTTCGTTGATCAGGTCCTCGTAGCAGACCAGATTCGGAATCGCCTGCGACGGCCGGTGAGCCGCATCGGTCATCGCCACCCAGGTCTGCACGACCGGGCACAGCGGGGCGATCTTTTCGACCAGCGGCGCCAGATTGATATCGAAGAACAGCACACGGTCTTCGGCGTGGTTGATGATCCAGGCGATCTGCTCCGGAAACAGCCGTGGGTTGATCGTGTGGATCACGGCGCCGGCGCCACTGATCGCGTAGTACAGCTCCAGATGGCGATAGCCGTTCCAGGCCAGCGTGCCGATGCGGTCGCCCTTCTGCATGCCGCGCTGCGTCAGCGCATTGGCCATCTGGCGCGCGCGCGTGCCGATTTGCTGCCAGTTGCTGCGGTGAAAACGCGCAGCGCCCTCGGCAGGCTCGACGCGCCGACTGACGATCTCGGTGTCGGCATGGCAATTTTCCGCGTGCTTCAACAGGCCGCTGATCAACAGCGCCTGTTCCATCATCTGTCCTCTCATCTATGCAAGCTCCTCGTCGTCTTTTGTTGTGCAGTCCGTTGCGTTGTTATAGATCGGGACCGCTCACCACGTCGGTCTCCGAACCTCCATCAGTCTTCCAGCGTAGCCGCTGGTACAGCGAGTCTGCGCCACCCATGCGCGACAGCGCACCAACCCACCTTAGCTCGCCCGCTTCGAACACCAGCGGCGTGCGGCGGCGACGCCATGGCGGGACGCCCTGCTCTTGATACAGATTTTTCAGCGAGCGGTGCGGGCCGTCGGGTCGGGCTTTGATTTTTTCGCCGCCGCGGGCAAAACGGACGCAGAGTGACCGGGGTACTGCATCGGCCGGTGCCTCCAGGGCGCCGCAGCCTTCGGGCAGCGCCAAGCTGCCGGTTCCGTCCCAGGTACTCGACCAATCCGATGGCTCGGGCGGCAACGGCGACAGCAGCCATAGCTGGCTTCGATAGCGTCGCAATTCGGCACCGGGCCACGTCAGCAGCGGCTGTGCGTCGTCGGCCGCACTGAGAAGGCTGTCGATCTGCTCGATCGCGCGGTGTGGCGGTGTCGGCAAGCCCGCCTGTTCGATCCGCATCCGCAAAAGATTGGCGCGTCGGGCCGGCGACAAGGCGGCCAGCGCGGCGCAGTCCAGGGTCCGTTCACCGCGGTTGCAGGTCGCATCGTCGATCCGTGCCAGCTCGTCGAGCAGGCTGCGGCTGTCTGCCGACCAGTGAGCACTGCGGGCCAGGCTGCGCGCGGCACTCGGCCAACGCTGATGCAGCAGCGGCATGACCTGCGTGCGCAGCCAGGACCGCTCGTAGCGCGGATGCTGGTTGTGGGGGTCGTCGACCCAGCCTAAGCGCTCCGACGCTGCGTACCTCGCGAGCGCCGGTCGGTCGAAAGCCAGCAGCGGCCGCCATAACCAACCCGGCGAACACGGCTGCAAGGCCGACATCGCAGCCAGGCCACGCGTGCCCGCACCCCGCAAGGCCCGCATCAGAAACGTCTCGGCCTGATCGTCCAGATGGTGCGCGGTCACCAGCACGTCGCCCGGCTGCATCGCGCTCTGCAAGGCTTGGTAACGAGCGTAACGCGCCGCCGCCTCGGGGCCGGCAGCGTCGTGCGGGGCCACGTCAACCCGCAAGACCTGCAGCGGTATGTCGAGATGGGCGGCTTGCTCCATGCAATGTCGCACCCAGTCGTCCGCTGCCGCTTGCAGCCCATGGTGTACGTGCAAGGCTTGCAACTGACCTGGCACGCCGGTCAACCGCTGGCGACGATGCAGCGCGTGGAGCAGCACGGTCGAGTCGAGCCCGCCGCTGAAGGCAACGCACCAGCGTCCCGACTGCGATGCGGGCAATACGCTGTCGTCGATCAATGCCGGGGCGAAGTCCATCAGTGCATCATAAGCGGCGGCGATTTGCCGTACCGCCCGACCACAGGATTCCGATCGTGACGAAGCCAATGAGCGCGCTGCTCAGCGCACAGCGCCAATCGTGGTACCGACTGCTGGGAACCGTCGCCCTGTTCGGGTCAGGGCTCGTCTGGAGCCCAGGCGTGCTGTCGGCCGACCGACCGATGGCCGTTTGGTATTACGCAGATTGGTGCATGAACTGCAAGCTAATTGCGCCGAAGATCGCCGCCATCCAGCCCGACTACGAAGCACGCGTGGACTTCGTCAAACTCGACGTCACCGACGCTGCTGGCAAAGCGCATTCACAACAACGTGCACGCGAGCTGGGCATCCTGTCGCTGTACATGGACAACACGGCAACCGGTTGGCTGGCCTTGGTTGACCGCAACGGTCGGCAGGTCGGCGAACTGCGTCAGCAGATGACCTTGGAACAGATGCGCGGCGCACTGGACCGGCTTGCGCCGCCCCAGTGACCGCGATCGCGACCCGGTATCAGTGCTTGGTTTCGTAGGCGCCGTAGGACATCAAACGCTGATAGCGGTCGGCCAGCAGCTTGGTCATCGGCTGCGCCCGCAGACGCTCCAGATTGGCGACGAGGCGGTTTTTGACCGAAGCCATCGTCGTCGTGTAGTCGCGGTGCGCGCCACCCAGCGGCTCCGGAATAATTTCGTCGATCAGCTTGAACTCGTAGAGGTCCTTGGCCGTCATCCGCATGGCTTCCGCCGCTTCGGATGCACGCGAGGCGCTCTTAAACAGGATCGACGCGCACCCTTCCGGCGAAATCACCGAGTAGATGCTGTGCTGCAGCATCATCACGTGGTCGGCCACACCGATCGCCAGCGCGCCACCTGATCCACCTTCGCCGGTCACCGTGGCCAGCACCGGCGTCCGCAGCTTGGACAGCTCGAACAGATTGCGAGCGATGGCCTCGGACTGGTTGCGCTCCTCGGCGCTGATGCCGGGGAACGCTCCCGGAGTGTCGATGAACGTGATCACCGGCAGGTTGAAACGTTCGGCCATCTGCATCAGGCGCAGCGCCTTGCGGTAGCCCTCGGGCATCGGCATGCCGAAGTTGCGGTAGACGCGCTCTTTGGCGTCGCGTCCCTTCTGCTGACCGATGACCATCACGGCGCGGCCATCGAGCCTGGCCATGCCGCCGACGATCGCCGGGTCATCCATGTAGTGCCGGTCGCCGTGCAGTTCCTCGAATTCGGTGAACAGGGTCTTGATGTAGTCCAGCGCGTAGGGGCGCTGAGGATGCCGCGCCAACTGGGCCACCTGCCAGGGGTTGAGCTGGCTGAAAATGCGCCGGGTCAGCTCCTCGCTCTTGGACTGGAGGCGGGAGATTTCTTCGGTCAGGTTGACTTCGCTACCAGCGGTGGCGAAGCGCAGCTCTTCGATCTTCTGCTGCAGATCGGCTATCGGCTGTTCGAAATCCAGGTAGTTCAGATTCATGCGGCCATCACTCGGGTCGTTCGGTTTTACTCGTCATCGGCAGCGGCGCCGGCGAAGCTGCGACTGCTGTCGAAGCGACGCTCGGGTACCGGCGCGATGTAGCGCTTGTAACTGACTTTAACGCAATCCAAGCCCAGCAGCTTCTGCAAGGGCTCCAGGCTGCCCGGCTCGACCCGGACCCGCCAGTCGGCGGCAAAATCGAGCACGGTTCGCGCCCGCATGTTGGCATATTCGACCGTCACCGCGGCACCGCGATCACTGCGGAACGGCGTCAGCATTTTGCGCATTTCGATCACGTCGCGGGCGCTCCGATTGAAACTGAGCGTCAGGCGCGTGGCGTAATCGTTCATCAACTGGGCCGGCGAGTAGAACTCGGGGTTGTACATCCTCGGCTCGGGCTCACGCCCCTCCTTGCCGGGCGACAGACCGATCTCGGCCACCACGAAAATCAGGCTGTCGACCTTGACGATGTTCTGGAAGCGCGCCCACTTGTCGGCGTCGATCCAGGTCGACAACTGGGCACTGCGATCGTCGAGCGTCACTTTGTAGCTGGCACGACTGAACTTGCCGTCGCCCTTGAAGAAACGCAGGTCGGTGACCCAGGCGCCGAACAGGCATTTGGTGCGCGGTTGCCACTGGGTCTTGCCTTCGGCGTTGACCGGTGCGGGCTGCGCATGAAGGTGGATCAGCTCGCGCATCGTGCCCGAGCAGACCGGGCCGATTACGTCCTGCCAGGCTTCGATCGGATGGCCGCTCAGGTAGAAACCCAGCGTCTCGCGCTCGCGATTGAGCAACTCGTGCTGCGACCAATCCGGCAACTGCTCGGCCTGCACCTGATCCTGTACTGCGGTTCCAGCGTCGCCGAGCCCGAACAAGTCGAAAATACCCGAGCTTTCACTCTGCGCGGCTTTCTCGGCGATCTGCAGCGCTTTAGGCAACGTGGCCATCAGCGACGGCCGATTCAAGCCGAAGTCGTCAAGCGCGCCCGAGCAGATCAGCGCTTCGAGCACTCGCTTGTTGGCGCGCTTGATATCGATGCGACTGCAAAAGTCGAACAGATCGGTGAACGGTCCGCGGGCCGCGCGCTCCGCGAGAATACCCTCGACCGCGCCCTCGCCTACGCCCTTGATCGCGCCCAGGCCATAAGCAATTTCACCAGGTGCCGGCACCGTGAAGCGCAGGAAGCTGCGATTGATATGCGGCGGATGCACGGTCAGCTTCATCCGCCGGCATTCGTCGAGCATCGTCACGACGGTATCGGTGTGGTCCATTTCGCAGGACAGTACCGCCGCCATGAACTCAGCCGGATAATGTGTCTTGAGCCATGCGGTCTGGTAACTGACCAGCGCGTAGGCGGCCGCGTGCGACTTGTTGAAGCCGTAGTTGGCGAACTTCTCCATCAGATCGAAGACTTCGGTGGCGACGGCTTCGTCGATACCATTCTTCTTGGAGCCCTCGGTGAAGATCGCGCGCTGCTGCGCCATCTCGTCGGCTTTCTTCTTGCCCATCGCGCGCCGCAGCAGGTCGGCGCCGCCGAGCGTGTAGCCGGCCAGGCGCTGCGACATCTGCATCACCTGCTCCTGGTAGACGAAGATGCCGTAAGTCGGCTGCAGCACCGTCTCCATCAACGGGTGCGCATACTTCACCTCGCTGTCGCCGCGCTTGCGCGCGCAGTACTCCGGGATCAGGTCCATCGGCCCGGGACGATACAGCGACACCAGCGCGATGATGTCCTCGAACGTGTCGGGCTTGAGGTCGCGCGAGGCCTTCTGCATGCCCGGCGATTCCATCTGGAACACGGCGGTCGTGTCGCCGCTGGCATACAGCTGGTAAGTGCGCGCATCCGTCAGCGGTAGCTTGAGGACGTCGAGCTTTTCTTGACGGCTCTTTTCAATGTTGTCGACCGCCTCCTGAATCACCGTCAGCGTCTTCAGGCCAAGGAAGTCGAACTTGACCAAGCCGATGGACTCAAGGTCTTTCATGTCGAACTGCGTGCGCATGCCGGCGCCGCCGGGTTCGCACAGCAGCGGCGCATATTCGGTCAACGGCCGCGGCGCGATGACCACACCGCCGGCGTGCACGCCGACGCCGCGGGTCACGCCTTCCAGTTCCAGTGCCAGATCGAGCACCGCGCGCACGTCTTCTTCCGAGTCGTACGCTGCTTTCAGCTCAGGGATTTCATCGACCGCATCCGCCAGCGTCGCGCCTGGCGTACCGGGAATCAGCTTGGCCAAGCGGTCGCCGAAGCCGTAGCCGTGACCGAGCACGCGGGTCACGTCGCGGACGACGCCGCGCGCGGCCATCGTCGCGTAGGTAATGATCTGGCCGACGCGCTCGCGGCCGTACTTGCGGCCGACGTACTCGATCACGCGGTCGCGATTGTCCATGCAAAAGTCGATGTCGAAGTCCGGCATCGATACGCGCTCGGGATTCAGGAAGCGCTCGAACAGCAGGTTGTACGGCAACGGGTCCAGGTCGGTGACACCAATCGAGTACGCCACCAGCGATCCAGCGCCGGAACCACGCCCCGGCCCGACAGGGCAGCCATTGGCCTTGGCCCACTGGATGAAGTCCGCCACCACCAGAAAGTAGCCGGGAAACTTCATCTTCTCGATGATGCCGAGCTCGTAGTCGAGCCGCTCGCGATACACCGATTCGGGCTGCGCCGGCGTGATCTGCTGCAGTCGCTTCGTCAGACCTTCATGCGCCTGCAGCTTGAGCCAGGAATTGGTGTCGTGCCCGTCGGGAACCGGATAGTCCGGCAGGTAATACGTGCCAAAGCTCAGCGACAGCGTGCAGCGTCGCGCGATCTGCAGCGTGTTGTCGATCGCCTCGGGAAGGTCGGCGAACAAGGCCAGCATTTCCTCGGTGCTTTTGACGTACTGCTCTTCGGTGTAGTCGCGCGGCCGCTTGTCGTCGTTGATGACGCGTCCTTGGGCAATGCAGACGCGCGCCTCGTGAGCGGCAAAATCCTTGCGGGCGATGAAGCGCGCGTCGTTGGTCGCCACCAGCGGCAGTTCGCGATGGCGCGCCAGCGCGACGGCCGCATCAACCCACGCGTCATCGCCGGGACGGCCGCAGCGCGATATCTCCAGATACAACCGGCCCGGATACAGCAGCTTGAGCTCATTGATTGCCGCAAGCGCCGCGTCGACGTTGTCGGCAGCCGCAGCACGGAAGGCGGCGCCATCGCGGCCGGTCAGCGCGATCAGTCCCTCACTGGTCTCCGCTAGCCAGGCCCGTTCGACCAGCGGCGTACCACGCGCTTGGCCTTCGGTGTAACCACGCGATAGCAACCGTGTCAGGTTGCGGTAGCCGGCGTCGTTCTGCACCAACAAGGTAATGCGCTCGTGGCCATCACCTTTGGCGCGCTCGGCGATCCAGACATCGGCACCGACGATCGGCTTGATGCCAGCCGCTTCGGCCGCCTTGTACACCTTGACCATCGCGAACAGATTCATCCGGTCAGTCAGCGCGACCGCTGGCTGACGGTGTGCGGCCACCGCTTGGGTCAGCGTCGCACCGCTACCGCCGCCTTTGCGCTTGGGCGGTTCGACGCGAATGATGGAGTCGGTCAGCGAATACTCGCTGTGCAGACGCAGATGAACGAAGTCGCGCGGCGAGTTCGGGTTCATGCGGTCACATCCGCCGATAGCGGCAGCGCGCTGTCGAACAAGCTGGGTTGGCACGGCGCAAATCCGAGCCGGTGCAAGGGGCTGAGCCCAAGCCTCCGCAACGCGCTCAAATGATCCGGCGTGCCGTAACCCTTGTGCCGGGCAAACCCGTAGCCGGGATATTCCACGTCGAGTCGCTGCATTTCACGGTCGCGCGCAACCTTGGCCAGGATCGACGCGGCCATGATCGCCGCATGTAGACCGTCGCCGCCGACCACGGCTTGCCCAGGGCATGGCAAGTCGCGCGGCAGGCGATTGCCGTCGATCAGGCACAGCTGTGGTGTCGGCTGCAGTTGCGAAACGGCGCGCTGCATCGCCAGCATCGAGGCATGCAGAATGTTCAGCGTTTCGATCTCATGCAACTCGGCACGAGCGATCGCAAAGGCGCGCGCGCGACGCTGGATCTTGTCGAACAGAGCGTCTCGCTCCGCCGCTTTGAGTTTTTTGGAATCGTCGAGCCCGCGAATGCCGTGTCCGGGATCGAGGATCACCGCCGCTGCATAGACCGGCCCCGCTAGGCAGCCTCGCCCTGCCTCGTCGACACCGGCAACCAGCGACACAGGATACGAAGACGGTTGGATTCGGCGTTTCATCGGCCGTCTGATTTTAGGCGCTTGCGCGCAATGTCACAGTCTTGACAGCTCGATCGCCTGCAACGGCGCTCGATCAACCAGGCGGCAGCAGCTCGGTGATCGCCTGCGCTGCCGCCGCGCCGGCATCGCGCCGAAGCTCGGCGCGCACGGCGTCGAACTGTCGCAGCTGGCGCTGGCGCGCATCCGTGTCGCGCAGCAGCGGTAGCAGGGCCGCGCCAAGCGCCGCCGGCGTCGCGGCCTGCTGAAGCAACTCGGGCACGCACGGATCGGCGCTCAGCAGGTTCGGCAAGCTGACGTAGCGCGTCTTCAGCAGCCCAGCCTTCAGCATCAGCCACGCGGTCAGCGGCGAACCCTTGTACGCGACCACCATCGGACGCCCGAGCAACAGGCATTCCAGCGTCGCCGTACCCGACGCGAGCAATACAGCATCAGCCGCGCGCATTACATCGCGCGACTGACCGTCGACCACGGTCCAGTCGAGCTGCGGCGCATGCGTTGCGATGGCCTCCGCAAAACGGGCCCGCAGTGCCGGCTTGGCAATCGGTGTTATCAACCGCAGCCCTGGAAGACGGACTCTGAGCCAGGCTGCCGCCTGCACGAACGTGTCCGACAGATACTCGATTTCACTGCCACGGCTTCCCGGCAGCACTGCCAACAGCGGGCCATCGGCGGCCAGGCCGAGCCGCGCGCGCGCCTGTGAGGGCAACACCGAATCATCCAGCTCGTTGGCCAGCGGATGCCCGATGTAGCGGGCCTGAAACCGCTGGCGACCACGGCCTGCCAGCGCGTGACGTCGGATCTCCGCGTCGTAGAACGCCGGTTCGAAAGGCAGCAGGCACAACAGCAGGTCCACGGCGCGAACGATGCCGCGGACACGACCGCGACGCCAAGCCCAAACCGATGGGCTGACCACCTGCACCGTAAGCAAGCCGCGATCCCGCAGCCGGCGTTCAAGACCCAGATTGAAGTCGGGCGCGTCGATGCCGATCACGATGTCCGGGCGTTCGCCGCCGGTGAGACGACGCAGAAGGTCGGCACGCAGCCGGAACAGGCGCGGCAAGGCGGGCAGCACTTCGGCGATCCCCATGACCGACAGCGCTTCGATCGATGCCAGAGGCCGACAGCCGGCCTGGACCATCGCAGGGCCGGCGACGCCATAGAACTCGGCATCAGGATGCAGCTCCTGGAGTCCGCGGATCAGCGCCGCGCCCAACAAGTCGCCAGACAATTCGCCGGCGATCAGCGCAAAGCGCAGCGGCGGCCTCGCCACGAGCAGGTCGCGATCAGCCGCGGGCGAGCGGGCGCTTGCCGGCGACGATGAAGTCGAGCATCTGCCGCGCATAGGCCGACGCCGGTGCGCGCTCGGCAAGCTCCGCTTTGACCTCGGCCATCAGCTTGCCCGAGCGATAGATCAGCTTGTAGAGCTGCTCGATCTCGGCGATGTCGTCGGAAGCAAAGCTGCGGCGGCGCAAGCCTTCCTTGTTGATGCTGCGCGGTTCGGCCGGATTGCCCTGCACCATCACATAGGGCGGGATATCACCGGCGACACCCGCCGAGAACGCCGTAAAGGCATGCGCGCCGATCCGGCAGAACTGGTACACCAGCGTATAGCCGCCAAGAATCACCCAGTCCTGAATCTCGACGTGGCCGGCCAGACTCGCGTTGTTGGCGAAGATCGTGTCGCTGCCGATCACGCAGTCGTGGGCCACGTGACAGTAATTCATCAGCAGGTTGCGATCACCAACGCGGGTTTCGCCGCGCTTGGTGTCGTACTCCTTCATCGTGCCGCGCTGAATCGTGACGAACTCGCGGATCACGTTGCCGTCGCCGATGACGACCGACGTCGGATCGTCGGCCTTTGCGGTTTTGTCCTGCGAAATCTCGCCGAGGCTGACGAACTGGAAGATTTGGTTGTCGCGACCAATGGTCATCGGCCCGGCCAGTACCGCATGCGGACCGATGACGGTATTCGCGCCGATGCACACGCCGTCGCCGATCACGCTGTACGGCCCTACGCGGACGCTGCTGTCGAGTTGCGCCTTGGCGCTGACGATCGCAGTCGGATGAATCAGCGGCTCGCTCACGTGACGATGGGCTCGCTGGTCGCGGCCGGCTTACGCGAGGTGTCTTTGAGTACGCACATCATCTCGGCCTCGGCCGCGAGCTCATTGCCGACCATTGCGCGCGTCGCAAACTTCCACAAATCGCGCTTGTGCTTGATCAATTCGCTGTGCAGCAGCACTTGGTCACCCGGCACGACGGGCCGCTTGAAGCGGCAACCGTCGATGCCTGCGAAGTACAGAATCAGCCCCGCATCAGGACGCAGGCCCGACTGCAAAACCGCCAAAATGCCGCTGACCTGGGCCAGCGCTTCGAGCATCAGCACGCCCGGCATCGTCGGCAGCGTCGGGAAATGCCCGGTGAAGAACTGTTCGTTGTAGGTGACGTTCTTCAAGCCGACGATCGACTTGCCCGGCTCCACTGACATGATCCGGTCGACCAGCAGAAAGGGATAGCGATGCGGCAGCATCCCCATGATGTCGTTGATGTCAAAGCTGCTCTTGTCCATCGTCCCCTTCATCCTGGGTCTTGATTCCGACCGTCTGTTCGACCCGGCGCACGCGGTCTTCAAGTTTGCCGAGGCGCCGCACCCGCGCCACGGTCTTTCGCCACTCACGCGCGGGCGCAATCGGCAGGCCAGACCCGTAAACCCCTTTTTCGGTCAGCGACTGCGTCACCATCGCCCGGCCGAGCACGACCACGTCGTCGGCGATCTGGATGTGGCCGTTGATTCCGACCGCGCCGCCAATCATGCAGCGCGCGCCGACCGTGGTGCTGCCGGCAATGCCGGTACAAGCCGCGATCGCCGTGTGCTCGCCGATACGGCAGTTGTGGGCGATCATGATCAGGTTATCGAGGCGCACGCCGTTGGCGATCACGGTGTCATCGATCGCGCCGCGATCGATCGTCGTATTGGCGCCGATCTCGACGTCGTCACCGACGACCACGCTGCCCAGTTGCGGCACTTCTTCCCAACCGCCGGGCCCCATCACGTTGCCGAAGCCGCGCGAGCCGATGACGGCGCCCGGCTGCACTTGGCAGCGCAAACCCAGTTGCACGCCCGCGTGGATGTAGACCCTCGCCTCAAGCCGTGAGCCGGCACCGATCTTCGCACCGGAACCCACGATGCAGGCGGGCCCGATGTAGCTGCCGGCACCGATGTCGGCACCGGCCTCGACAACCGCTTGCGGTCCGACATGCACGCCCTCGCCGATCGTGGCACCGGGATCGACACAGGCGCTGGCATGAATGCCGGCGCCGAAGTCACGATTGCGGTCGAACAGCCGGGCCACTTGAGCAAACGCCCGGTAAGGGTCCTTGGCAACAAGGCCAGGACCGGTCAAACCGGCGGCATCGCGCCGGCCGACGACGACGGCGCCGGCGCGGGTCTGAGCGAGTGCCGCACGATAGCGTGGGTTGGCTAGGAAGCCGATCCGCCCGGGAACGCCCGGCGCCAGCGTACAAACCCCGTCGATCCGCGTATCGCCAGCACCGACGACTTCAAGTCCGAAACGCTCGGCCAGTTCGGCCAGCGTGTATGACATCGGTGAGGCCATCGTGCCGGGAACGCCGTTGAAGCGAACGGCTTACTTGCCGCTGCCGGTGGCCTGCAACTTCTTGAGCACGTCGTCGGTGATGTCGATGCCGGCGGTCGCGTAGACCGGATCCTGCAACACGACGTCGACGCCCTTTTCCTTGGCGACGGCAACGACCACTTCCTTGATCTTGGCCATCATGCTTTCGGTCAGCTCACGATCGCGCTTCTGGAAGTCTTCGCCGAACTGGCGCTGCTTGTAGTCGAAATCGATCTTGCGCGTGTTCAGGTCCTTTTCCATCTTGGACCGGGCTTCGGCGCTCATCACGTCCTGCTCGCGCTTGAACTTCTGCAGATCTTCGCCGAGCTTCTTGGCTTCGGTTTCGAGGTCGCTCTTGCGCTTGTCGAACTCCGACTTCATCTGCACCTGGCCCTGCTTGAACTGCGGGGAGTTCTGCACCAGCTCGGCAGCGCGGATGGTGGCGAACTTGCCGCTCTGGGCATGGGCGGAACCGGCGGCCAGCATCAGGCCGGCGGCGAGCACAGAGGCGATCAGCTTGGAAACGTTATGCATAGCGGTCACAAATACTCGTGTGGTTGTTGGGGCAAGTGTACGGCGGCAAATCCCGGCAGCGCGAATCAGAAGCCGCTGCCGAACGTGATCTGGAAGCGACGGGTGTCGTCGGTCTGCTCTTCGTTCAGCGGGAAAGCGTAGCTCAGCTGC
>Ga0255089_1000493_pt1 | contig 14526 bp, 11 predicted proteins | sample Colum_Miss_RepC__2_FD_188468 | JGI IMG/M metagenome (GOLD analysis project Ga0255089, IMG submission 188468) | Freshwater microbial communities from Columbia River, Oregon, United States - Colum_Miss_RepC_8d | ecosystem: Environmental > Aquatic > Freshwater > River | place: USA: Oregon... | reverse complement strand
GTAATAGCCCTCGATGAAGCGGCCGTGCTCGTCGAATAGAAAGCACCGGTCGAAATCACCATCCCAGGCCACACCGAAGTCGGCGCCATGCGCTTTAACGGCATCGGCAGTCGGCGCGCGCATTTCGGGCAGCAGCGGGTTGGGGATGCCGTTCGGAAAGTCCCCGTCCGGCGTGTGATGGACCTTGATGAACTCGAACGGCAGCTGGGGTTCGAGCGCATCGACCACCGCGCCGGCCACGCCATTGCCGGCATTGACGACGATCTTGAGCGGCTTGAGCTTGGCCACGTCCACATAGCCGAGCAGATGCCGAACGTAAGCAGGGCGATAGTCGACCGGCGTCATCAGCGGCTCGCCGACCGGGCAGCGTGCATCCGACGCGGCGACCTGGGCTTCGATTTCGCGAAGGCCGGTGTCGCCGGACACCGGGATCGCGCCACCCCGCACCAGCTTCATGCCGTTGTAGTCCATCGGATTGTGGCTGGCGGTGACCTCGATGCCTCCGTCGACCCCCGGCTGCTGCGCGGCCCAATAGACCTCTTCGGTGCCGCACAAGCCCAGGTCCAGTACTTCGACACCGCGCGCATTGAAGCCGTGCGCCAGCGCCTTGAGCAACGGCAGTGACGAATGGCGGATGTCGCGGCCCAGCGCGATGCGCTTGGGAGCGAAGCGCTCGGCGTAGGCGATGCCGAGACGATACGCAAGATCGGGGTTGAGTTCGTCCGGAACGCGGCCGCGGATGTCGTAGGCTTTGAAAGCGGGCAGATGCGAGGTCATGGTGATGGTGTGGATAGGTTCGGCGCCATGCTATGCGAGCGCGCTACGGCCGGGTACTGTCTCCAGCTTGCGACAGCCCCGCGCCCGCAGTGGCGCCGACCTCGGTACGGACCCCAATTGATGATCTATCAACTCGATTCCTTGCAGCCGCAATGCCTCGGTGACAACTTCGTTGCCGACAGCGCGCAACTGATCGGCAACGTCGTGCTCGAACGCGGCGCCAGTGTCTGGTTCAACGTGGTCATCCGGGCTGACAACGATGAGATTCGCATCGGCGAGAACAGCAACGTTCAAGACGGTGCGGTGCTGCATACCGATCCCGGTATCAAGCTGCACATCGGGCGCGACGTGACGGTCGGCCATCTGGCCATGCTGCATGGTTGCAGCGTTGGCGATGGCTCGCTGATCGGTATGAAATCGGTGCTGCTCAACGGCGCCCGGATCGGGCGTAACTGTTTGGTCGGCGCCAACAGTCTGATCACCGAGAACAAGCAGTTTCCCGACGGCGTGATGATTCTCGGCGCACCGGCGAAAGTCGTGCGCGAGCTGACGCCTCAGGAAATCATCGGGCTGCAGGCGCCGTCGAAGATCTACGTCGCCAACGCGCAGCGCTATCTGAAAGGGCTACGGCCGCTGTAGCCGACGTGGCCCCGAGTGGATGCCGGGCAAGCGCTCCGGCATGGCTGCCTGCGGAGTGTGCTACTGGCGTTCCTTGGGGAAGGTGTAGGCCAGCAGCCGGCCGCGGCCCGGTGCCAGATCTCGCCAGTGCATCAAGTCGAAGTCGATGCGCGCGATCGCGCAGGTCGGCATGTCGTCGAAGTCGCAGCGCGCCAACTGATGGCAGAAGTCGCTGATTCCGGGGTTGTGACCAAACAGCACCGCGTTGGAATGCTGATCGTCCAAGCTGCGGACCACGGCCAGCAGTGCGTCTGCATCGGCGTCGTAGATGCGCTGATCGAACCGGATTGACGCGGGTGGCTGCCCGAGCGCCTCGGCAAAGATCCGCGCCGTGCTCGTGGTGCGTACCGCTGGGCTGGCGACCAACTGCACGTTGATCTCGCCGTCGAGCAAGTGCACCAGTCGCTGCGCCATCAGCGGCGCATCGCGACGCCCGCGGTCGTTCAAGGGGCGGTCGAAGTCGGACAGGGCTGCGTTGTCCCAAGATGATTTGGCGTGTCGTACCAGCGTCAGCGAGCGCATGCAGCCTGTCACGAAGTCGGGTTCAGATAGATATCGTAACGCGCTTGCGTGCCGCTCAACTGATGCGCCGGCTTGAGTCCTCCCAGCCATCCGGCCTTGGCGTCGCGCTTGATCGCCACGCGCCGCGCGCCGCTGGCCAATGCAGCCTGCAGCAGTTGGTCGGCGTCGGCGTCTCCGCCGGTCAGTGCCCGCAGCATCTGCATCGCTTTCTGCGGCAGTGCGCGCTTGCCGTCGTCGGGGTACATCGGGTCCAGATGGACAGCGTCGATCGGTGGGTGGTCCGAATGCTGTCCGGCTTGTCGGAGCCATGGCAAGGCATCGGACTCCACGATACGGACGCGCTGCGCAGCTTGGCTGAGGTGCGGCAGCTGCAAGGCGCGCTCGCGGGCGTCGCGCAGCAGTGCTGCGATCATCGGTTGGCGTTCAACCAGCGTGACCGTCGCACCAAGTGCGGCGAGCGTAAATCCATCGCGACCCAGTCCCGCCGTCGCGTCGACGATCTGCAGGTCGGGCTTCTTGTGCAGTCCCAAGGCACGCGGCAGCAGTTGCTTACGTCCGGCTTGAATCCGGCGCCGTATGTCGGCCGAGTCCCAATCCAGGCTCATCGGCTCCCAGTCGCTGCGGTGCAATGCACACAGCGACAGGCGCCCGTCGAGGGTCTGCAGTGCAAACGAAAAACCCCGGGTGTCGCCACCCGAGGTCGTTGTCGCTGCAATGGCACTGGGGCCGGAGCGGCCCTGGCGATCAGGCAAGCTTGCCGGCGTCGAAGATCGTGGTCATGCGCTGGGCCAGCATCAGGTCGCCGTCGACCGACAGCTTGCCCGTCATGAACGCGGTCATGCCATTGAGCTCACCGCTCATCAGCGCGACAAAATCGTCGTCTTCCATCGTGATGGTCACATCGGCGGCGGCGGCGTTGCCTTCGTGCGTCTCGCAGCTGCCGTTGGCGATCACCACGTACATCGGCGTGGAGATGTTGAACTGGATCGTGCAGTCGGTACCGGACGCCGCGTCGGCATCGAAGGCGGCGGGCATCTTTTTGATCAGGTCGGTTGCGGCGCTCATGGTTCGTCTCAGGGTTGAAATTCAGGTGCGCCGGATACTACGGAGCGCGCCGGGCCCCGGCAACCGTCTGTTGGGATGACCCGCGGACGAGCCGTCGAGCGCAAACGATACAATGGAGGCGATCTCCGACGAGCCCCAAGATGAGCCACGCTGCCGAAGTGTTTCGCAAGGATTACCGTCTGCCCGCATTCCTGGTCGATCAAGTCGACTTGGCGTTCGATATCCGCGAGCGCACCACGGTTCAAGCGCGCTTACAGCTGCGCCGCAATCCAGCCGTCGCGATCGCAGACGAGCCGCTGGTCCTCGATGGGCGTGGCTTCGACCTGCTCGAAGTGGCGGTCGATGACCGTCGACTCGGCGTGGGCGACTACCAGCGCACTGACGACCGGCTGCAGATCGCGGTCGTGCCGGATCGGTTCACGCTGCGCATCGTCACGCAGCTCGACCCGGAACAGAACACCACGCTAGAAGGCCTGTATCGCTCGGGCTCGATGCTGTGCACGCAGTGCGAGGCTCGCGGGTTTTCGCGGATCACGTACTACCCGGACCGGCCCGACGTGCTGTCGCGCTTCAGCGTTCGTGTCGAGGCCGATGCACAGCGCTTTCCGGTACTGCTGTCCAATGGCAACCCCGTCGAGTCTGGCGCTCTGCCGGACGGACGCCATTACACGGTCTGGGACGATCCGTTCCTGAAGCCCTGCTATCTGTTCGCGCTGGTCGCCGGTGATCTGGCCTGCATCGAGGATCACTACACCACGGCCTCGGGCCGCGACGTGGCCTTGCGTTTTTACGTCGATCACGGAAACGAGGCTCGGGTCCCGCATGCAATGGCCTCGCTGAAGCGCGCGATGCGCTGGGACGAGCAGGTGTACGGTCTGGAGTACGACCTCGACCTGTACATGGTCGTTGCCGCCCGCGACTTCAACATGGGCGCGATGGAGAACAAGGGGCTGAACCTGTTCAATGCGCGCTACGTGCTGGCATCGCCTCAGACCGCGACCGACGCCGACTACGACGGCATCGAGTCCGTCATCGCTCACGAGTACTTCCACAACTGGACTGGAAACCGGGTCACGTGCCGCGACTGGTTCCAGTTGTCGCTGAAGGAGGGCCTGACGGTGTTCCGCGATCAGTGCTTCTCGCAGGACCTGAACGGTGAAGCGGTGCATCGTATCCAGAGCGTACGGCAGCTGCGCACGGTCCAGTTTCCGGAAGACGCCGGCCCGATGGCTCATCCGGTGCGCCCGGACTCCTACGTCGAGATCAACAACTTCTACACGGCGACCGTCTACGAGAAGGGCGCCGAGATCGTCCGCATGATTCAGACGCTGCTCGGCCGCGATACCTTCATCGCCGGCGTGCAGCGTTACTTGCGTGAACATGACGGTTCGGCTGCGACGATCGAAGACTTCCTGGCCGCGCACGAGGCCGAATCGGGACGCAACCTCGACGGCTTCCGGCGCTGGTATTCGCAGCCCGGAACGCCGCTGGTGACGATCACCGACGAGTACGACGCGCGCAGCCGCGTGTATCGCCTGCGGCTCAAGCAGTCTCATGCTCCGTCGCCGAACGGCGCTCCCAAGCAGATGGTGCCGATCCCGATCCGGTTTGCGCTGCGCGACCACGATGGTCGTCGGATCAGCGTTTCGCCGCAGCCGCCGCTGCTGCCGGCGCCCGATCTGATACTGCTTGAGGACGAGGAGGCTGTGCTGAGCGTGCCGGACATCGGCTCATCACCGAACCCGTCGTTCCTGCTGGGATTCTCGGCGCCGGTTCGCCTGCAGTTTGCGTACACATCCGACCAGTTGGTCAGCTTGCTGCTCGACGAGGAAGACGGCTTTGCGCGCTGGGAAGCGGCGCAGCGGCTGATGCTGAACGCATTCTTCGAACTGCAGGCATCGGGCCCTGGTGACGACACCCGTGCCTTGCTCGACGCGCTGCAGCGGCTCGCAGCCCGGCCGGTCGAAGACCGCGCATTGCTGGCCGAACTGCTGCGCATGCCGTCGGAGAGCTATCTGGCATCGCAAGTGCAGCCGCTGGACGCGGCGCGACTGACGTCGGCGCGTGACGCACTGCGGCTGCGGATCGCACAGGCACTGACCGGACCGCTGTCGGTCTGGAGTGCGGCTGCGCCTGAGGAACCGGGCGCCAGCAACGCGGCGCGGCGCGCGCTCGCCAATGTGTCGCTTTGGTATTTGATGTCGACACGCGTCAATCGGGTGCTCGACATCGGCCTGAAGCAGGCGGCATCGCCGAACATGACGGTTGCCTTCGGCGCTCTTACGGCGCTGAATGACATCGACTGTCCGCAGCGGGAAGCGGCGATGGACGCTTTTCTGCAACGCTTCCGACACGAGCCTTTGGTGCTCGACAAATGGTTTGCGCTGCAGGCCGGCTCGGCCATCGGGCAGGGAGTCGAGCGCGTCCGCTCCCTGCTGCAACATCCCGACTTCACGCCCAACCCGAACCGGCTACGCGCGGTCCTCGGTACGTTCTGGCGTGAGAATCTTCGCGCTTATCATCGTGCCGACGGTGCGGGATACCGCTTGCTGGGGGATCAGATCGCACACTTGGACCGCAGCAACCCGCAGATCGCGGCGCGGCTTTGTGACGGTCTGCTGGGCTGGAAAGACATCGTCCCGCCACAAAACCAGCTGTTGCGCGCCGTACTGGTGGATCTGTCGCAACAGCCGCTGTCAGCCGATGTGGGGGAGAAGATCGGCAAGGCCCTGCTGTAACCGCGAGGTCATATGACAGCGGCGCCTGTCAAAAAACCGTAATGGCTTGCAATTAGCATCGGGCGACTTCTTAAATAGTACATGAGCATGCCCAACAAGCAGATCCTCGTTGTAGAAGACGAGGCGCCGATCCGCGAAATGCTCAAGTTCGCGTTGGAACGCGCCGATTTCCGGGTGTCACTGGCGGGTAACGCTGCCGAAGGGCGCCTGCGTATTGCCGACCAGCAGCCTGACCTGATCCTGATGGACTGGATGATGCCCGGAGTTTCGGGCGTCGAATTTGCCCGCGAGCTGAAGAACGGCGCAACGACCCGCGATGTGCCGATCATCATGGTCACGGCCCGGGCCGAAGAAGAAGACAAGGTGCGCGGCTTGAACACCGGCTGTGACGACTATGTGTCCAAGCCATTCTCGTTCCCCGAGTTGATGGCCCGCATCAATGCGGTGCTGCGGCGCTCGACGCCGGGCGGTGAAGAGGAAACCTTGTCGGTCGCCGGCCTCGAAGTGAATGCCGCCAGCCAGCGCGTGACCGCGCGCGGCGAGCCGGTCAAGCTCGGCCCGACCGAGTATCGTCTGCTGCACTTTTTCTTGAGCCATCAGGACCGCGTCTACACCCGCGAACAGGTTCTTGACCGAGTCTGGGGCCAGAGCGTCTACGTCGAAGAGCGTACCGTCGACGTGCATATCCGCCGTCTGCGCAAGGCGCTGGAGCCGCATGGGTTCGATGGGATGATCCAGACCGTGCGGGGCACGGGCTACCGCTTTTCCGAGAAGGTTTGAGGTCGGATGGCGAACGAGCCGGCGACGCAGACGACGGCTCGGGCCGCCGCCGCCGAGCCGCGTCCGGCGGACGTTTCCCGCAGCAGCAAGCGCCGGCCATTCCGATCGGTGGTCTGGCGGCGCGAACTCACCAAGTTACTGATTCTGGTGGCCGTCGGAGCGCTGCTTGGCAGCTTCTTCGGCCGCAGCTTGCTTGGCTGCACGCTGGCATTGAGCGCTTACCTGGCCGTTCATTTGCGGTATCTGCGCAGCCTGCGGCAGTGGTTGGCCGCGCCCAAGCTCAATCCGCTACCCGAGCCGAGCGGCATTTGGGGTGAGGTGTTCGAAGCGCTGCTGGCCTTGGAGCGCCGTAACCGCAAGCGCAAGAAAAAACTGGCCGAGATCTTGGCGGAATTCCAAGCGTCGACCGCTGCTTTGCCCGACGGCGCGGTGGTGCTGGGCGAGCACGGCATCATCTTGTGGTTCAACCGGGCAGCGCAGGCGATGCTGGGCTTGCGGCCCAGTCACGACGTCGGCATTCGCGTCGCCAATCTGATCCGTCATCCGACCTTTACGCAGTACATCGCCAGCGAAACCTACGAGGGCGAAGCGGAAGTCCCGTCGCCGATCAACCGTGCGGTTTCGTTGGCGCTGCGGATCATCCCCTACGGCAATAACCAGAGACTGATGATCGTGCGCGACGTGTCCGAGATCCGCCGGCTGGAAACCGCGCGACGCGACTTTGTGTCCAACGCGTCGCACGAACTGCGCACGCCGCTGACCGTGTTGCGCGGTTATCTCGACATGCTCGACCCCGAAACGCGGGAAGGCCGCGGCTTGGCCGCGTGGCGCATGCCGGTGTCGGAGATGCGCCAGCAAGCTGCCCGGATGGAGTCGCTGATCAACGACATGCTCAAATTGGCGCGACTGGAGTCGGACGTCTACGAGCACAAGCAGGAGTTGCTCGATGCGTCGGCGCTGTTGCACCGTGCGGTCGAGGAAGGCCGTGCGATGTCGGCCGGGCAGCACCGCTTCGAAGCCAGCATTCAGCCCGGCTTGAAGCTGTACGGACGTGAAACCGAAGCGCTGAGCATTTTTTCGAACCTGGTCACCAACGCCGTGCGCTATACGCCGGCCGGCGGCTCGATCCGGGTCAACTGGTGGGACGACGACGACGGCGCTCATCTGTCGGTGGCCGACAGCGGCATCGGCATCGCCGAGGACGACATTCCACGGCTGACTGAGCGCTTCTACCGCGTCGATGTCGGTCGTTCGCGTGCCAGCGGCGGCACCGGCTTGGGCTTGTCGATCGTCAAGCACGCTCTGGAGCGGCACGAGGGCACGCTGCGGATCGAAAGCGAGCTGGGTGTCGGGACGACGTTCTTCTGCGACTTCCCGCCGCATCGCGCTCATCGTGACGAATCAAGTCCGGCGCTTGGCGCACGCGCGTCATAGTCGCGCGACGATCCGCAGCGGATTTCCTTAGACTGTCGATTCGCGGGTCTGCCGCGCGCCACACCGGCGCCGGGACCCGTCGTTCCGATCCCGACATTCGAGAACCATGCAAAGACGAGATTTTTTGCGCACGGCCGCCGCGCTGTCGGCCGCCGGCCTCGGCGCTCCCGCTGCTTTTCTGAGCTTGACGGCCGATGCGGCCGACCTAAAGCGGCTCGGTAAAGCGGAGACCTTCAGCTACGCCGCGCTCAAGGGACAGGCGCGTGCGTTATCCCAGCAGCCCTACAAGTCGCACGCTGGCGAGTTGCCCAAAGAGGTCGCCGCGCTGGACTGGGATCAATACCAGGCGCTGCAGTTCCGCAATGACCATGCGCTGTGGGGCGAGGAGGCGCTGCGGTTCAAGGCCAAGTTCTTTCACCTCGGGCTGTTCTTCAAGAGCCCGGTCAAGATGTACGAAATCGAAAACGGCCAAGCCACCGAGATCGCCTATGACCCGGCGATGTTCGATTACGGCAAGAGCGGCGTGAACGGCAAGAAGCTGCCCAAGGATCTCGGCTTTGCCGGCTTCCGGTTGAACTTCCACACCGACGATACCCGCGATGTCGCCGCGTTTCTGGGGGCCAGCTACTTCCGCGCGGTCGGCGGCGAATGGCAGTACGGTCTGTCGGCGCGCGGCCTGGCCATCGACTGTGGCGCTCCGACGCCCGAAGAGTTCCCGAACTTCACGTCGTACTGGCTCGAGCGCCCTGCCAAGGGCAGCAACACGCTGACGATCTACGCGCTGCTCGATTCGCCGAGCACCACGGGCGCCTATCGCTTTCTGCTGACGCCGGGCGGCACGCTGGTGATGGATATCGACGCGGCCCTGTATCCGCGCAAGACCATCGACCGTCTCGGTATCGCGCCGTGCACCAGCATGTACCAGACCGGCGAGAACGACCGCCGCATGGCCAACGACTGGCGCCCCGAAATCCACGATTCCGACGGTCTGTGCATGAACACCGGCGCCGGCGAGTGGATCTGGCGCCCGATCGCCAATCCGCGCAACCTGCGATTCAACGCCTACCAGGATGAGAATCCGCGCGGTTTCGGCCTGCTGCAGCGTGACCGCAACTTCGACCACTATCAGGACGACGGCGTGTTCTACGACCGGCGGCCGAGTCTTTGGGTCGAACCCAAGGCGGGCTGGGGCAAGGGCTCGGTGCAGCTGGTTGAAATCCCGACCAACGACGAAACCTTTGACAACATCGTCGCGTTCTGGAACCCGGCCAAGAAGCCGCAACCGGGCGAGGAACTGCTGTTCGGCTATCGGCTGCATTGGGGTGCACGGATGCCGAGCAGCCCGCCGTCGGCGATCTGCGTTGCAACGCGCACGGGCCTGGGCGGTGTCGTCGGCCGCCCGCGCCAGTATTTCTCTTGGCGTTTCGCGGTCGATTTCGCCGGCGGCGACCTGCCGTTGATCAGCGGCAAGGCCAAGGTCGAAGCGGTCATCAGCGTGTCGCGCGGCAAGGTTGAGATCACGTCGGCGCGCCCGCTGGACGACATCCGTGGCTACCGCGCGATGTTCGACCTCGTACCGCCGGATGACAGCACCACGCCGATCGACATCCGACTGTATCTGGCGGCCAATGGCCAGCCGATGACCGAAACCTGGCTCTATCAGTACACGCCGCCGCCGAAGGAAGAGCGCAAGCTGGTTTGATCGGCGTTGTCGCCAACCCAAAATGCCGCCCTAAGGCGGCATTTTGGTTGTGACGATCCTCGATCCCGGCTGGGTCAGCGGATGTACACCGGCCCGTGCAGTTCGGTGCCGAGCGTTTGTCCGGCCTCGTTGGCCAGCTGTGGCGACACGATCACCGTATAGCGTCCTGGTTTGAGATTCTTGAACAGCAGCATGCGGCGGTTGCTGTTAAGCACCCACTGTCCCGGCGGCGTGCTGCCGTTGCTCGCCAGCAGACGGATCGTGGCATCTCCTCGCAGATCGACATCGGCTGCCATCGGCGAATCAAACAGCAAGCCGACGATGCGCTCGTTGGCCGCCTGACCTGCATAGATCAAATTCAGACGCCCGGCGCGACGCTGTTGTGGCCACCACTGCGTCAGGGCATCGGCTTGCGGCGCGACACGAGCAGCGGGCCGCGGCGCAGCTGCTGCCGGCTCGACATCGGCGGTTTGCGGCGCCGTCGGCGCCGGAGCGGCTTCCGGCTCGCTGACTTCGGCCGGTTCGGCGACATCGGCCGGTGTAGCGCCAGCGCCGATGACGGGATCAGGACGGGGACGGGGCAGCGCGGCGGATGCGACGCTCACAGCCTCGGTGGCCGCGGGCGCCGTTGCCGGCGCGGATTCTGGTTCGATTGCATCGGCCGGCGCGGGCTCGGCTTCAGGTTCCGGTGCCGGCCCTGTGTCCTGCGCGCTGGCGGTATCGGTTTCGTCAGTGGGAGCCGTGTCAGCGGCGGGTGCCTCGCTGCTCGATGAAGCTGGTGCCAGCACCGGGTCGGGCTGGGGGCGCGGCAGGTTGGTCGGTACGTAGGCCGTCATCGCTGCAGGGGCCGGCGCGGGCGGCTCGGCCGGTGCGGGCGTTTCGGCAATGACCGGCGCATCGGCCGCTTCGCCGTTGCCGGCGCTCTCGGGTTCGTCGGTCGGCATCGGGAAGTCCGACGCTCCTTCGATCTCGACGCTGGAATCACCGGTGTCGGGCGCGGCGACGGCGGGCTTGGGCGGTGAGGCGGAGTCCGGCGGTGTGGCGATGTCGCTGGCCACCATGCCAGCGTCGGCCGTAACAGCCGGCGCTTCGGGCGAGGCCGGCTCGCCGGACTTCATCTGCTGGAGCCCCCAATAGGAACCCACTGCGATCACGGCCGCGATACCGGCGATCGCGACAACCTTGTTGCTCATTCCAGACTCCGCATCTTGTTGGATTAATCGGGGCCACGCGGGCCTGCCGCGAGCGAAACACTATTGGCCAGCGACGCGCGAGGCGTCAATTGCCATATGGACGAGGTCGGGTGATCCCGGCTTTGCATTTGCTCAAGCGCGGACAACGCTCTGGCCGCCGCGCCAGTGCGGCGAGCGGAACCGCACAGCGATAATGGTCGTCTTGATGATTCGATTCCGCGTCATTTTCCTTTTCTCAACTGATCTTCTGGAGCTGTCATGAGCGATCGTCTGCTGGATTTCACCCAATCGCCGCTGGGCAAGCAGATTGCCGGCTTCCTCGGCATGCCGACGCCGCCGAAGCTGCGCCGTGCCAAGGCCGGCTACGCCGCTCAGCCGTTGCAAGGCAAGACCGTGCTGCTCGGCGGCGGATCGGCCGCGCAGTTGTCGTCGGCGCTGGTGCAGGCGCTGAACCAGATGGGCGCGACGATCACCGTCAGCTCCGAGCTGCCGGGCCTGGCGCCGGTCAAAAAGGCCGCGACGGACGCCAAAGTCCCGCTGAAGACCGAAACGGTCGGCGAGGGCGCGTATGCCTACGTGTTCGATGCCAGCGGCATTGAAGGCACCGACGGCCTGCGTCAGTTGTACGACTTCCTGCAGCCGCGCATTTCCAAGCTGGCCGCCAACGGCCGCGTGCTGCTGCTGAGCCGCGCTGCCGCCGACGCCGGCTCGGTTGCCGGTTACACCGCCTCCATGGCGTTGCGCGGCTTCACCAAGTCGCTCGGCAAGGAAATCGGCAAGAAGGGGGCGACGGTCAACCTGATCGAGGTCGGCGCCGGTGCTGAGCCGACGATTGAAGGCGCGCTGCGTTTCCTGCTGACCGAGCACTCGGCGTATGTCGACGCGCAGTTCCTGGCGCTGACCAAGCCCGCCAAGGGCGCCGTGGTCGACCAGTTCGTGTCGCCGCTGTCTGGCAAGGTTGCTGTTGTCACCGGTGCGGCGCGCGGTATCGGCGCGTCGATTGCCGAGACGCTGGCACGTGAAGGCGCGACCGTGATCGGCGTTGACCGTCCGGCTGAAGAGGGCGCGCTGGGCCTGACGATGTCGCGTATCGGCGGTCGTGGCCTGGCTCTCGACGTGACGGCGCCCGACGCTGGCGAGCGCCTCGCCACCGAGGTGGGCAAGATCGACATCGTCGTGCACAACGCGGGCGTCACCCGCGACAAGATGCTGCGCAACATGCCGACCCACTGGTGGGATCAGGTGCTCGAGATCAACCTCGGCGCGATCATGCGGATCAACGAGCGCCTGTTCAAAGGTGCGCTCAACGAAGGCGCGCGCATCATCTGCATCTCGTCGATCGGCGGCATCTCCGGCAACGCGGGCCAGACCAATTACGGCGCCACCAAGGCCGGCATCATCGGCTACGTCGAAGCGCTGGCACCGCAGATGGCCAAGAACGGCGGCGCGATCAACGCCGTGGCGCCGGGCTTCATCGAGACCCAGATGACCGCCGCGATGCCGGCCGTTCCGCGCGAAGTGGGCCGTCGTCTGGCCTCGCTGAACCAGGGCGGCCAGCCGGTTGACATCGCGGAAGCTGTCACGTTCTTTGCCAGCCCCTTGGCGGCTGGCGTGAATGGGCGCACGCTACGCGTCTGTGGACAGAATTTCATGGGTGCTTGATGGAACCCGTCGCCTCAGCGCGAACGACGAAACGCTTACCGCTGGTCAAGATTGCCGAGTCCAAGTTGCCGACGCCGTTTGCGGAATTCCGCATCACGGTGTTCCGGGCAGCCGACGACAAAGAGCATGTCATTGTCTCGCTCGGTGATCTCGCCAACGGCGAACCGCCACTGGTACGCGTCCACTCGGAATGTCTGACCGGCGACGCGTTGTTCTCGCTGCGCTGCGACTGCGGCTTCCAGCTGCAGTCGGCCTTGGCCACGATTGCTGAGGCGGGCCGCGGCGCCGTGCTGTATCTGCGACAGGAAGGGCGCGGCATCGGTCTTGGCAACAAGATCCGCGCCTACGCGCTACAGGATCACGGCCGCGATACGGTGGAAGCCAATCATCAGCTTGGTTTTCCGGCTGATGCACGCGAATACGGCTTGGCCGTCGATCTTCTGCACTTCCTCGGCGTGCAGAAGATCAAGCTGATGACCAATAACCCGCTGAAGGTCGATGCCCTGGTTACGCATGGCATCGAGGTCACCGAGCGCGTGCCGGTGCAGTCCGGGCTCAATCCGCACAACGAAAGCTATCTGCGGACCAAGGCCGACAAAATGGGGCATTGGCTGACGCTGCCGTGACCGACGAGTTGCCTCCGCCGGGCGGCTCGCCGCCCGCTCGTCGCGGCGGCCTGCTGCGCGAACTGGGCTCGTTGACCGTCTCGACGTACCGGCTCACGCAGAGTCTGAGTCCTCTGCTCAAGCAACTCGGCACTGATCGCGATACCACGCGCGAGGAGTTGTCGGCGTCGATCGACGTGATCTTCGATGCGCTGTATCGGCATCCGTTGCTGCGCTCGACGGAGAAAATCACGTCCTATCTGCGGCAGCGACGGCTGATTCCGAACGAGGAATCGACCGAGGAGCTGATCCGCTTCGTCGTGGCGCAGGGCGTCGCGCGCAGCCCGGTCCAGGTGCCGGACACGATCGTCAACGAGTTTTGGCGATTCTTCGATGAACTGTTCCAGAGCCCGGAGCTCAAGGGCTTGGGCGAGTTGTCGCTCGACATGATCCGGCTGGTGGTGCGGACCTACGAGCCGCTGCTGGTCGAGATCGTCAACGTCCTGAAAGCGGGGCGGCGCTACAACGAATTTCAGGTGCGCGAGCTGATGCTGCGTGCCGCTACGGTCCGCAGCGACGTGGCCATCGTCAAGCGCCAGATCCGTGCGCTGCGCTACATCAAGCCGTTCTTCAGTACCGACGCCAAAGACTTCAAGGCCCAGGCTCAGATTATCGCCAGTATGGTCCGGGAGTTTGGGCCGTTCTTCGTCAAGATGGCGCAAGTCGCTGCGGCCAACGCCGACTTTCTTCCCGAGGAAATCGCGCGCGAGCTGGCCGTGTTTCACGAAGATGTTCCGCCGATGAGCGAGGACGAGGTCGTCGCCGCGTTCATGGAGTGTTACGGCCGTCCGCCGTACGAGCTGTACATGGACTTCGACGCGTCCCGGCCGATCAAATCCGGATCGATCGGCAGCGTCTACGTGGCCAAGAAGCCGTTCCTCGATAACGGGCTCGAAGTGCTGCGGCCGGTGGTCATCAAGGTGGGGCGGCACAACATCGATCGCGAGTTCGCGATCGGCAAGATGGTGCTGGGCCTGGCGATCATGTCGAGCCAGTACTGGGCCCCGCACAGCAAGCTCACGCCGTTCCTGCGCGCGATGCAGGAGCAGGTCGACGAGTTCGTCGCCGGCTTCATGGAAGAGCTGGACTTTGAGCAAGAAGCGCAGAATCACGCGCGCTTCTACGACCGCAGCTTGCGCAGCGGCTTGTGGAAGGTGCCGGAGCTTTACGGCCATACCCATCGCATCATCGAGATGGAGTATCTGTCCGATGCCACTGGCCTGACGCGCGCGCTGCGCCGCATGAACCGCCGTGATCGTCGTCGCTTCCAGATGCGTCTGGCCGAGCGGCTGCTGTATGCGGTGCTGTAT
>Ga0255089_1000489_pt1 | contig 14631 bp, 11 predicted proteins | sample Colum_Miss_RepC__2_FD_188468 | JGI IMG/M metagenome (GOLD analysis project Ga0255089, IMG submission 188468) | Freshwater microbial communities from Columbia River, Oregon, United States - Colum_Miss_RepC_8d | ecosystem: Environmental > Aquatic > Freshwater > River | place: USA: Oregon... | reverse complement strand
ACGGCTTGACGGCGCGGCTGGCCGGCATCGCCGCGCCGGATGGCGTACGACTGAGCGTCGCGATCACGCGGTTCGAATCGGTACTGGGTGGCTACGCGCTGGTCGAAGCCCAGTGGCAGTTGCGCGGCGCCACACGCGACGCGACGCTGCAGTGCGCATTCCGCCGCGTCGAGCCGGTCGCCGACGGCTTTGATGCGCTGGTCGCCGGGCATCAGCGTGCACTCGACGCGCTGGCCGATGCGGTCGCGCGCGCGGTACCGACGGTGGCGCCGGGCGCAGCGCCAGCGTGTCCGCCTGCGGTCTGAGTGGTGGATGACGCCGCGCTTGGGGGTTTTCCCGGCCGTGATCGCCGTGCGGTGTCGGTCTCCAACCGGCTAATGTCGCCCTCGGCTGCGGGCTAGCCCGTGTCCACCCAAAATCAAAACAAGGGACCCATGAAAAACCCGATGATGACGACGCTGCTGGCCGGCGGCCTTGTCGCTTGCGCCAGCCAGCCGACGCCCCCGACCGAGTCCGCCACGATGCCGTCCACGCGCGATGCGTCTTCTACCGTTGCCGTCGAGGCTGCTACGGCCAATCCCTTGCTGGGCCTGAGCACGCTGCCGTACCACTACCCGCCGTTCGACCGCTTCCGCAACGAACACTTCATGCCGGCCTTCGAGATCGGCATGGCCGAAGGGCGTGCCGAGATCGAGCGCATCGCGGCCAATCCAGCGGCGCCGACGTTCGACAACACGATCGTCGCGATGGAGCGCAGCGGTCAGACGTTGGGCCGCGTGTCGGCCGTGTTTTTCAATTTGACCAGCGCGCATACCAACGACGAGCTTGATCGCATCGACGCCGACGTATCGCCCAAGCTGTCGGCATACAACGATGAGATCGTGCTCGACGCCCGGCTATTTGGCCGCGTGCGTGCGCTGTACGAGCAGCGTGCCACGCTCGGCCTCGACGCTGAGAGCCAGCGCTTGCTGGAGCGTTACTACGTCAACTTCATCCGCGCCGGCGCGCAGTTGTCGGATGCCGACAAGGACAAGCTCAAGGCCTACAACGAGCAACTGGCCAAGCTGACCACGCAGTTCCAGCAGAACGTGCTCAAAGAAACCAACGACTCGGCCGTCGTCGTCGATACGCGCGCCGAACTCGACGGCTTGGACGACAGCGCCATTGCCGCGGCGGCTGCCGCGGCCAAGGCCAAGGGGCTCGACGGCAAGTTCGTGCTCAAGTTGCAGAACACCAGCGGCCAACCGGCGCTGGCCGTGTTGAAGAACCGTGCGCTGCGCGAGCGGCTGTACAAGGCGTCGATCGAACGCGGCAACCGCGGCAACGACGCCGACAACAAGCCGGTCGTTGCGGCGATAGTGCAGGTCCGCGCGGATCGCGCCCGCTTGCTCGGCTACCCGAGCCACGCGGCGTATCAGCTGGAAGACACCACGGCCAAGACCACGGCCGCCGTCAACAAGCTGCTGGGGCAGCTGGCAGCGCCGGCGGTCGGCAATGCACGACGCGAAGCGGCCGACATGCAAAAGATCATTGACGCGCAGCGTGGCGGCTTCAAGCTGGCGGCCTGGGACTGGGCCTACTACGCCGAAGCGGTGCGCAAGCAACGCTACGATCTGGACGAGAGCGAGATCAAGCCGTACTTCGAGCTGCGCAGCGTGCTGGAGAACGGCGTGTTTTATGCCGCTCACGAGCTGTATGGCCTGAGCTTTTCGGAGCGTACCGATCTGCCCAAGTACCACCCGGACATCCGCACGTTCGAAGTCTTCCACGACGGCAAGGCGCTCGGCATCTTCATCTTCGATCCGTTCAAGCGTGACTCCAAGCGCGGCGGCGCCTGGATGAATTCCTACGTCGACCAGAGCGCGCTGTTCGGCTACAAGCCGGTGGTCGCCAACCACTTGAACATTACCAAGCCGGCCGACGGTCAGCCGGTGCTGCTGACGTCGGACGAGGTGCAGACCACGTTCCACGAGTTCGGCCATGCGTTGCATGGCTTGTTCTCAAACGTGCGCTACCCGCTGTTTTCCGGCACCAGCGTGCCGCGCGACTTTGTCGAGTACCCGTCGCAGGCCAACGAGATGTGGGCCACCTGGCCCAAGGTGCTGGCCAATTACGCCAAGCACTACCAGACCGGCGAGCCGATGCCGCTGGCACTGGTGGCCAAGATCCAGGCGGCCGAAAAGTTCAACCAGGGTTTTGCGACCACCGAGTATCTGTCCGCGTCATTGCTCGATCAGGTCTGGCACCAGCTGTCGCCGGAGCAAGCGCGCGTTTCCGACGTTGCCGCATTTGAACAGCGTGCCTTGGCCAATGCCGGCGTCGACTATGCACCGGTGCCGCCGCGCTATCGCACGACCTACTTCTCGCACACGTTCTCCGGTGGCTATTCGGCCGGCTACTACTCCTACATCTGGAGCGAGGTGCTGGTTGCCGATACCGACAACTGGTTCAAGGAGAACGGTGGCCTGAAGCGCGAGAACGGCGACTGGTATCGCGAGCGCTTGCTGTCGCGCGGCGGCAGCGTCGAGGCGATGCAGTTGTACCGCGACTTTCGCGGCCGCGACCCGATCATCGAGCCGCTGCTGGAGCGTCGCGGCCTGACGCCGGCCGCGAGTCGCTGACGGCCCTAACCGCGCTAACCGCGCGGTGTCTCGCGCACCGGCACGCCGACATTGCACAGGTCGACGTGACCGGTGGCTTCGATGAACCAAGGGTCACGTCGGTTGCGCCGGGTGTCGACGTAGGCTGCCCACAGCGGCGTATTGGTGCGCAGCACCTGCAACGCAGGGCGTTCGGACGTTGGCAGATCCGCTGCGACGCGGATGCTCGCGATCGTCACGTACTGATCCGGCTTTTCGTAAAAGCCCAGCGGGCCGGTGCCACGCGGCAGCGCGGTCAGCTGATCCATGCCCTGCAGCACGCGTCCGGCCAGCGTGATGTTGCGGTCGAGGTGGCGCGGTGCGTGGCCGATCACCACGTACAGCTCCGGGCCGCCGCCGCTGTCGGCGCCCATGCCGCGACCAACGCCAAGCGCGCCATAGCAATGGGCCAACCAAGCTTGTCCCCGCGCCGGGTCGCGTGCCGCAGCAAATCCACCGCTGTGCCCGACTTGTGCGGCATACACATCGCCATCGGGCAGCGGTGTGAACTCGGCGAGCCCGGCGATCGGGCGACTGAATTCCCCTGGCAGCGTGCGCTGTGCAGCACCGACGCTACGCGGCTGCTGTTCGTTCGGATCGCCCCATTGCACGACGTAGTTGTCCTGCACGCGCAGGATCGCCAGGCCGTCGTAATAGCCGCTGCGCGCCAGCTTGCGGATGTTGTCCGCATGCAGCGGGGCAAACTCGGGCGCCAGTTCCATCAGCACGCGGCCGCCTCCGGCCAGCGTCATCACCAGCAATTGCTCGGGCGGCACCTCGCGCCAGTCGGCCGCCGTGCTGGCGGCGAGCACCGCGCTGCTGCTGGCGGGCGGTTGTGGCGCTGCGCTGCTTGGTGCAACCGCTGGGCGGGTCTGGCAGCCGACAATACCGGCCGACAAGGTCAGAACGCCTAGAAAATGGATGGCACGCATCGGAAAATCCCCTTCGATTACGGCGCGTTTCGGCGCTAGAGTGGCGAGCTTGTATACGACCTACGGACGGAAAACCCTATGACGAACACTCCCATTCGCGCCACTTTGATCCCCGGCGACGGTATCGGCCCGGAAATCATGGAAGCAACGCTCAAGGCGCTCGAAGCGCTGCAGGCGCCGTTCGAATGGGACGTCCAGACCGCTGGCCTCGCTGCTGTGCAGACCACCGGCGATGCGCTGCCACCAGCGACGATGGAGTCGATCCGCAGCACCCGGCTGGCGCTGAAGGGCCCGCTGGAAACGCCATCCGGCGGCGGCTATCGCAGCAGCAACGTGCGGCTGCGCGAAGCGTTCAAGCTGTACGCCAACGTGCGTCCGACCAAGACGATCATCCCGGGCGGCCGCTACGAGAACGTGGATCTGATGGTGTTCCGCGAAAACGTCGAAGGCTTGTACATGGGCTACGAGCACTTCATTCCGATGGACGGTGATCCCGAGGCCGTCGCGATCGCCACCGGCGTCAATACCCGCCAGGGTTCGCGCCGACTGCTCGAGTACGCATTCGAAAACGCGATCGCGCTCGGCCGCAAGAAAGTCACCGTGGTGCACAAGGCCAACATCATGAAGGCGCTGACCGGCATCTTCCTCGACGAGGCGCGCAAGCTCTACAAGAGCAAGTATGAGGGCCGGATTCTGATGGACGAGGCGATCGTCGATGCCTGCACGATGAAGCTGGTGATCAATCCGTGGCAGTTCGACACGCTGGTCACGACCAATCTGTTCGGCGACATCATCTCCGACTTGTGCGCCGGCCTCGTCGGCGGCTTGGGCATGGCGCCGGGCGCCAACATTGGCGCTGATGCCGCGATCTTTGAAGCCGTGCACGGTTCGGCGCCCGACATCGCCGGCAAGGGCATCGCCAACCCGATCGCGCTGATGCTCGGCGCGGCGATGATGCTCGACCACGTCAAGCTGCACGACAAGGCCACGCGCCTGCGGACTGCAATTGATCAGACCGTCAACCTCGACAAGGTGCGCACCGGGGATCTGGGCGGCAGCGCCAGCACGCGCGTATTCACCGACGCCTTGGTTGCGCGTATCGCAGCGGCCTGATACGGCGCCTGCGGGCCGATCTCAGCCGACTTCGTCGGTCCAGACCTTGAAGCGGAGCAGCGTGGTCGGGCCGTACGACGTCGAGATCGCCACGTCGGCGGCGTCGCGGCCGCGGGCGATCGGGATGCGGCCGATCCGGCGCGCTCCGTTTCTGGGGTCGAAGAAGTGCCAGGCGTCGCCGACATAGGCTTCCAGGCAACCGGCGAAATCCATCGGCGCATCCACCTTGGGTACGCCGATGTCACCTAGATAGGTCGTGCAGTAGCGCGCCGGTATGTTCAGCGCGCGCAGCATCGCGATCGCCAGATGCGCATAGTCGCGGCACACGCCGAGCTTTTCGTTGTAGGCCTCGAACGCGGTTTTCGTCGGTCGCGCATAGGCGTACCCGAAGCTCAGATGTTGGTGCACCCAATCGCACACGGCCTGCACGCGCCACCAGCCCGGTGATACCGAGCCGAACAACTGCCAGGCGACCGGCAGCAGCAGATCACTCTCGCAATAGCGGCTCGGCAGCAGGTAGACCAGCGTGTCATTCGGCAATTCGTTGACCGGAACTTCGCGCGCACTAGGGTATTCGGGCTCCGGCAGGCCACTGTCGATCACCACGGTGTCCGAGCTGATCTGAAACGCCCCTTGAGGCGCGACCAGCCGCGTACAGAAGTTGCCGTACGCGTCGTGGTACTGCTCCAACGGAACGGCCGGCTGCGTCTGCAATCGATCGGGCTCCTGAAGGTCGCCGCTGCGGCAGGCATGCACGTTCAGGGTCAGGATCATCGGCGTCGGCTGCGGACAGTCGAACGCCATTTCAAAGCCCACACGGATCAGCATCTCGGGTATCCCTGCGCGCGGGGTGGCGCGATCTGTGAGCGGTGTAGCCCACGGCGGCTTGCCGTGAACTTAAAGCAGGCGCAGCGGCGCGGCCGTATTGGCGCGATAACGCTCAGTGATCGGGCAGCGGACGCAACGTCAGATCGCGCAGAGCATCCGCAAGAAAGCGAGCCCATTGGTGTTGCTGCGCCGGCGTTGCGATCAGGTCCTGACGAATCTCCAACTCGACGTAGGGCAGGCCCAGCGCCTCACCATACCGATTCAGCGCAACGTCCGTGCCGTCTGCACCGGAATACGGCTCGTTATCGCCGATGCACAGCGCGTCGACGGGCGTCTGCAGTAGCGCCTGCAGACTCGCTTTGAGCGCCAGCGCGAGCCGCGCGTCACGGTGATACAGCAGCCCCAGATGCCAGGGTCGCCGCTGCGATTGCAGCAGCGGAGTGAAGCTGTGGAGCAGCAGCAGCCAACTGGGCTGGCCCCGATGCGCGCGCTGCGCCAAGGTCTGCTCGATGCATGCGTGATAGGGGTCGTAGATCGCGCGTCGGCGCGCGAGGCGCTGCGCGGCATCCAGGCCGACGTTGCCGGGAATGATGCTGCCGTCGCTGCTTTCCACGATCGAGCCGTCGCTGGCCGGATCACGATTGCAGTCGATCACCAGACGCGAATAGCGCTGTGCGATGAACGTGGCGTCGAGCTGCGCCGCCAAGGCATCGCCCAAGCCTTGCACGCCGATGTCGCAGGCAATGTGGCGTTGCCAGTCATCCTGCGGCAGTCCCAGATCGCCCAGCTTCGACGGCACGCGCAAGCCGGCGTGATCGCCGGTCAGCAGCCAGCGTGAGCGCGCGTGCTCGCCGGTCCGGTATGCCGGGGCGGGTTCGGCGGCATCGAGCAGGCCTGCGCTACCATCGTGATCGTTCATGTCCAGTCCAGTGGTCACGGTCAGGCTATGCGGCGCCGCCGCGTGCGACACGCGGCCCGACAAGGTAGTCCATGAAAGTCTTCCACTGCCAGCATTGCCAGAACACGGTCTTCTTCGAGAACGTGAACTGCACGCACTGCGGCCACGCGCTGGCGTTTCTGCCGGATACCTGCGAGATGGCAGCGCTGGAGCCCGAAGTCGACGATCGCTGGCGCTCACTGGCGCCGGCTTCCAAGGGCCGTCGTTACCGTCTCTGTGCCAACTACCCGCAGCATCAGGTGTGCAACTGGGCCGTGCCGGCCGACGATGAGCAGACGCTGTGCGTGTCGTGTCGTCTGACCCAAGTGCTGCCCAACTTGGAGTTGCCGGGCAAGCTCGAACAATGGGCGCGCCTCGAATCCGCCAAGCGGCGCTTGGTCTACAGCCTGATCGAACTGAAGCTGCCGTTGCAGAGTCGTCAACAGGATCCGGTGCGTGGCCTGGCATTCGAGTTTCTCAGCGACGAGTTGGTCGCCGATGCGCCGGTGCTGACCGGACACGACAACGGGCTGATCACGATCAACGCCGCCGAAGCCGATGATCTGGAACGCGAGAAGCGGCGGCTGGCGCTGCATGAGCCTTATCGCACGCTGCTGGGTCACTTCCGTCATGAAGTCGGCCATTACTACTGGGACCAGTTGATCAAGGACGATGCGGCGAAGCTCGACGCATTCCGCGCCCTGTTTGGTGACGAGCGCGACGATTACGCGGCGGCGCTGCAGCGCCACTACCAGGCGGGGCCCGCAGCTGACTGGCAGACGCGCTTCGTCAGCAGCTATGCCAGTTCGCATCCCTGGGAGGACTGGGCTGAAACCTGGGCGCATTACCTGCATATGATCGACTCGCTGGAAACGGCAGCGGCCTGCGGCTTGGCACTGCAACCGAAGCGCCGCGACGAGCCCAGGCTGCAACCGCCGCCGAACGTCGAGGCGTCGCGTACGCAGCCGTTCGACCAGATGATCGACAACTGGCTGTCGCTGACGTACGCGCTCAACAGCCTGAGCCGCAGCCTCGGCCAGCCCGACAGCTATCCGTTCATGCTGTCGCCGGCCAGCATCGACAAGCTGCGTTTCATCCACGACACGGTCAGCCGGCGCACTCCGCAGGCCGACGGTGGCCTGCGCGCCGGGCCCGCAGTGGCCGCCTAACATGTTCACTGGCAGGCCCCTCTGGCATAGTGCGCGCCCCCAATTTTGGCTCCCGGGTGATGCATCGTGAAAAAGACCTCGTTTCCCAAGCAGGACATCAAGGTGCTGTTGCTCGAAGGCGTGGCACGCACGGCCGTGGAAACCTTCCGCGCGGCCGGCTACAGCAACATCGAGTTTCATGAAAAGTCGCTGCCCGAAGCCGAGTTGGCCGCTGCGGTCGCCACGGCGCACATCGTCGGCATCCGCTCGCGCAGCCAGCTGACGCCGGAAATCTTCCAGAACTCGCGGCGGTTGATGGCCGTTGGTGCGTTCTGCATCGGCACCAACCAGATCGCGCTCGACGCAGCGCAGGCGCGCGGCATTCCGGTGTTCAACGCGCCGTACTCGAACACGCGCAGCGTGGCCGAGCTGGTGATCGCCGAGGCGATCATGCTGATGCGCCGCATCCCCGAGAAGAGCGCCCAGTGTCATGTCGGCGGCTGGTCGAAGTCGGCCGTCGGCAGCTATGAAGTGCGCGGCAAGACGCTGGGCATCGTCGGCTATGGCCACATCGGCACGCAGGTCGGCGTGCTGGCCGAAAGCCTGGGCATGCGCGTGATCTTCTACGACATCGAAACGCAGCTGGCGCTGGGCAATGCCACGCCGGTGGCCTCGCTCGGTGAGCTGCTGGCGCGCAGTGACATCGTCACGCTGCACGTGCCCGAAACGCCGCAGACGCAGTGGATGATTGGCGCTGCCGAGTTTGCGGCGATGAAGCCGGGCGCGCTGTTCATCAATGCCGCGCGTGGCACTGTCGTTGTCATCGAAGCGCTGGCCGAGGCGATCCGCAGCGGCCAGATCGGTGGCGCTGCCGTCGACGTATTCCCGGTCGAGCCCAAGGGCAACAACGAGGCTTTCGTATCGCCGCTGCAGGGCTTGCCGAACGTGATCCTGACGCCGCACGTCGGCGGCAGCACGTTCGAAGCGCAGGAGAACATCGGCCTTGAAGTCGCGGCCAAGCTGATCCGCTACAGCGACAACGGCTCGACGCTGTCGGCCGTCAACTTCCCCGAAGTGTCGCTGCCCGAGCATCCGACCAGCCGCCGCTTGCTGCACATCCACCGCAACATGCCGGGCATGCTGATGCAGATCAACAATCTGTTCTCGGCCGAAGCGGTCAACATCGACGCGCAGTTCCTGCAGACCAGCGGCGAAGTCGGCTACGTGGTCATCGACGTGTCGGCCAACGAGGAGCAGGCCGAGACGCTGAAGGACAAGCTGGCAGCGATCCCCGGCACGCTGAAGACGCGACTGCTGTACTGAGTCGCCGGGCCGGCCGACGGATGTGTCGGCCGGCCGCAGCGGCGGCTATGCTCGCGGCTTTCCGATGGAGAGCGCGACATGCAAGCCGACTGGTTCTTTGATTTCGTCTCGCCGTTTTCCTACCTGCAATGGCCGCAGGTGCGTGCCTTGCACGAGAACGGTCGCGTCCAGATCACACCGCGCCCGTTCCTGTTCGGCGCGCTGCTCGATCACCTGGGCTCGATAGGCCCGGCTGAACTGCCGGCCAAGCGCCGCTTCACGTATCGGATGGCCTCATGGCAGGGCCAGCAGCTTGGCCGGCCGCTGCGCTTTCCACCGACGCATCCGTTCAACCCGATGCCGGCGCTGCGGCTGTGCGTCGCGGCGGGCTCCGGCTTCGACACGATCGACGCGATCTTTGACTGGATCTGGCGCGACGGCCACGGCGCCGACACGGTCGATGCCTTGTTGCCGCTGGCCGAGCGGCTCGGTGTCCGTGACGCGGCCGCGGCGCTGGCCAGCGCTGAGGTCAAGCAGACGTTGCGCGATCACTACGACCGTGCGATCGCCGCCCAGGTGTTCGGTGTGCCGAGCCTGGTAGCCGGTGGTGAAGTGTTCTGGGGCAACGACGCGACGCCGATGTTCCTGGCCTGGCTGGACAATCCGCAGCTGTTCGCCAGCCCCGAGATGCAGCGCATCGACGCGCTGCCGATCGGCATCCAGCGCGCTGCAATCGCCGCGCGCGCAGCGGCCAAGGCGCCGTAGCGACGCGGCATCGCCGTGCGCAAGATCATCCATGTCGACATGGATGCGTTCTACGCATCGGTGGAACAGCGCGACGACCCGCAGCTGCGCGGTCGGCCGGTGGTCGTTGCGTGGCGCGGTCAGCGATCGGTGGTCTGCGCGGCCTCCTATGAGGCGCGGCGCTACGGCATCCGCTCGGCGATGCCGGCCGTGCGCGCCGAGCGCCTATGCCCCGATGCGGTGTTCGTCGCGCCCGACTTCAACCGCTATCGTGCGGTATCACGCGCGGTGCGCGAGATCATGCTGCGGCATACCGACCTGGTCGAGCCCTTGTCGCTCGACGAGGCCTATCTGGACGTCACCGATAACAAGACCGGCCTGCCAACCGCGACCCGCGTCGCCAAGGCGATCCGCGAACAGATCCGCACCGAGCTGTCGCTGACCGCATCGGCGGGCGTCGCGCCGAACAAGTTCCTGGCCAAGATCGCGTCGGACTGGAACAAGCCCGACGGTCTGTTCGTGATCCGCCCCGAAGAGGTCGATGCATTCATGCCGACGCTGCCGGTGACGCGCTTGCCAGGTGTCGGCAAGGTCACCGGCGAGCGGCTGGCGGCGATCGGCGTCGCTACTTGTGGTGACCTGCAACGGGTGCCCTTGGCCGAGCTGGAGCAACGCTTCGGCCGTTACGGCGCGCGGCTGCACCAGCTGTCGCAGGGCATCGACCACAGCACGGTCAAGCCCGATCGGCCCACGCAGTCGGTGTCGGCCGAAGATACGTTTCGCGAGGACCTGCCGCTGTCGCAGCTGGCGCCGCATATCGAGGCGCTGGCCGACAAGGCATGGGCGGCATCCCGCAAGACCGCACGGATCGGTCGCACCGTTGTGCTCAAGCTCAAGACCGCCGACTTCCGGATTCTGACGCGCAGCCACACGCCACCGACGCCGCCCGACACACTGGCCGCGTTCCGCGATATCGCGCTGAACCTGCGTGAGCGCGTCGAGCTGGACCCCGAGACCCGCTATCGACTGGTCGGCGTCGGCCTCGGCAACTTCACCGATCCGGGCCAGCCCGACGCCGTCGCCGAGCCGCAGAGCGAGCTACGGTTCTGAAGCGTGGGACTCAGCGTCGCTCGCCGAGCGTGCATTGCTGCGTGGCCGTGGCCACCAGGCGCCGCTGGCGGTCGTAGATCTGCACGACGGCAAAGCCGCGGCCGTGGCCGGTGGCCGGGCTCTGGCAGTCGAACAGCAGCCAATCGTCGCAGCGCAGGTTTTCGTGGAACCACAGGCCGTGGTTCAGGCTGGCGACGTAGAAGTCGCGCATGTCGACCATCGATGTGTACGGGCTGTAGCTGCAGTACGTGACCAGAAAGTCCGACAGATAGGCCAGCGCCGCATCGTGCAGTGCCGGCGCCTCGGGCAGGCCGTCGCGCAGCCTCAGCCAGAACCGCTGGCGCGCCGAAGCGTCGGCCTGGAATACGAAGCGCTCGGGGTCGACCGGGCGCATTTCGACGCAGTGCTTTTCGACCAGCGGCACCATCCGCAACTCGAATCCGTGTTGGCCGTCGCGGACCAAGTCGACCATGTCGCGCAGCTGCTCGGGGCCGGGCACGTCGTCCGGCCCGTCGGTGCGGCGGTGCTGCGGCGGGTCGCTGGGCACCTGAAACGACACTTGCGCGTCCAGCACCGCGTGCGCGGCTTGCGTGACGCGGACATGGCGCGACGAATAGCGGCCGCCGTCCAGAAGCCGTTGCACGTCGAACCGCAACGGTTGGTCGATCGCCGCGCCGCGCAAAAAGCAGGCTTGCAGCATGTGGGCGCGACGGCCTTCGGGCACGGTCTGGGCGGCGGCCAGCAGCGCCTGGCCGAGCAGCTGGCCGCCGTACAAGCGGCGGTTGAAGTTGTCGTCCGACGCCGTGCTGGCGTAGCGGTCGGGGCCGATGGTCACCAGCGGCAGCAGCGTTTCGAGCGCGCGACCGTCCCATAGTGAGGGCGTCGGGGCGGGGCAGGGGTCGCTCATCATCAGGCTCGTTGCATCGGGCAAACCGCGATTGTGGGTCTACGCCGGGGCCGCTTACCAGCACCGTGGCGCCGGTATCGTCCTTTTGCGGGTTTGAGACGCGGGGTAACGAGCGCGTAATCTTGCGCTCCTTTCCCAACCCGCCGCGAGATTGCACGACATGACTGAACAGGCCAGCCCGGCTGCCTCCTCCGAATCGGTACTGATCGTCGGCGCCGGCCATGCGGCCGGTGAAATGGCCGTGGCGCTGCGCGTCAACCAGTACGTTGGCGACATCACGATCGCCGGCGACGAGCCGCATCTGCCGTATCAGCGTCCGCCGCTGTCCAAGGCCTTTCTCAGCGGCGAGATCAGCCATGAGCGCCTGCACGTCAAGGCGCCGGCAACCTACGACAACGCCAACATCCGCTGCCTGCCCAACACCCGCGTCACGGCGATCGACCGTGTCGCCAAGACCGTGACCACGGCCGATGGCCGCACGCTCGGCTACGGCAAGCTGGTGCTGGCCACCGGCGGCCGCCCGCGGCTGCTGACGCTGCCCGACGAGCGCATTCACCAAGCGCCGAACCTTCATTACCTGCGCACGATCGGCCATGTCGATGCGCTGCGCGAGCAGTTCGTCGCCGGCAACCGCCTGGTGATCATCGGCGGCGGCTACATCGGCCTGGAAGTCGCCGCCGTGGCGCGCAAGAAGGGCATCGACGTCACCGTGCTCGAAGCGATGCCGCGCGTGCTGCAGCGCGTGACGGCACCGGAGCTGTCGGAGTTCTACGCGCGCGTGCACACCGAGGCCGGCGTCAAGATTCTGGTCAACACCGCGCTGACCGGCTTCGAGTTCGACGCCGCCGGCAAGATCACGACGGTGCTGGCCGGTGACGGCCTGAAGATTCCGGCCGACGTGGTCATCGTCGGCATCGGCCTGATCCCGAACGTGGAGCTGGCCGAAGCGGCCGGGCTTGCGATTGACAACGGCATCGCCGTTGACGAATACGGCCGCACCTCGGACCCGGACATCCTGGCGATCGGTGATTGCAGCAGCCACCCGAGCGCCTATGCCGGCCGCCGCATCCGCCTCGAATCGGTGCCGAGTGCACTGGAACAGGCGCGCAGCGCGGCTGCGCTGCTGGTCGGCCAGCTCAAGCCGTACAACGCGGTGCCGTGGTTCTGGTCCGACCAGTACGACTTGAAGCTGCAGATGGTCGGCTTGAACCAGGGCTATGACACCGTGGTGCTGCGTGGTTCGCCAGCCGCGCGCAACTTCCTTGCGCTGTACCTGAAGGACGGCGCGCTGCTGGCCGCGGATTCGGTCAGCCGTCCGCAGGAGTTCATGGTCGCCAAGAAGCTGGTCGGCGACCGCATCAAGGTCGACCCGGCCGTGCTGGCCGACGAAACCAAGCCGCTGAAGGACCTGCTGGCGACGGCGCCCGCCGCCTGATTCCAGGCCGGCTGCAAAAACAAAGGCCGCTGTCGCGGCCTTTGTTTTATCCAGAGAACGCAGCAGCGCCGTTGGCGCCGCTGCAGGAACTCGCAGCTTAGTGCAGGCCGTACTTGGCCTTGGCTTCCTGACGGCGCTGGTGCAGCAAGGGCTCGGTGTAGCCGTTGGGCTGCTCGCAACCCTTGAACACCAGGTCGCAGGCGGCCTGGAACGCCACGCCGTCAAAGCCCGGCGCCATCGGCTTGTAGCCCGGGTCGCCGGCGTTCTGCTGGTCGACGATCGCGGCCATCCGCTTCAGCGTCTCGGTCACCTGCTCGACGCTGGTCAGGCCATGACGCAGCCAGTTGGCGATGTGCTGGCTGGAGATGCGCAGCGTCGCGCGGTCTTCCATCAGGCCGACGTTGCTGATGTCCGGCACCTTGGAGCAGCCGACGCCCTGGTCGATCCAGCGCACGACGTAGCCGAGGATGCCCTGGGCGTTGTTGTCGAGTTCCTGCTGGATCTCTTCGGCACTGAGCTTCTGCGTGCCGAGCAGCGGGATCGTCAGGATCGCGTCGAGGCTGGCGCGGGCGCGCGTGGCGATCTCCTTCTGGCGCTCGAACACGTTGACCTGGTGGTAGTGCGTCGCGTGCAACGTGGCGGCCGTCGGCGACGGCGTCCACGCGGTGGTCGCGCCCGACTTCGGATGCGCGATCTTCTGTTCGAGCATGCCGGCCATCAGGTCCGGCATCGCCCACATGCCCTTGCCGATCTGCGCGCGGCCGGCCAGGCCGCAGGCCAGACCGATGTCGACGTTCCAGTCCTCATAGGCGGCGATCCACGGCTGCTGCTTCATCGCCGCCTTGCGCACCATCGGGCCGGCTTCCATCGACGTGTGCAGCTCGTCGCCGGTGCGGTCCAGGAAGCCGGTGTTGATGAACACGACGCGCTCGGCGGCGACCTTGATGCACGCCTTGAGGTTGACCGTGGTGCGACGCTCCTCGTCCATGATGCCGATCTTGATCGTGTTGCGCGGCAGGCGGACCAGGTCTTCGATCGCGGCGAACAAGTCGCAGGCGAACTGCACTTCTTCCGGCCCGTGCATCTTCGGCTTGACGATGTAGATGCTGCCGGTCTTGCTGTTGCGGTAGCGCGTGCGGCCGGCGACGTCGTGCGAGGAAATCAGCACGGTGACGATGCCGTCGAGGATGCCTTCCGGAATCTCATGGCCGTCGGCCAGGATCACGGCTGGGTTGGTCATCAGATGGCCGACGTTGCGGACGAACAGCAGGCTGCGGCCGGGCAGCGTCAGCGTGCCGCCGGCGGCGGCCGTGTACTGGCGGTCGGCGTTCAGCGCACGGGTGATCGTCTTGCCGCCCTTGTGCAGCACTTCAGCCAGGTCGCCCTGGATCAGGCCCAGCCAGTTGGAATACGCGACGACCTTGTCGACCGCATCGACGGCGGCCACCGAGTCTTCGCAGTCCTGGATCGTGGTGATCGCCGATTCCAGCAGCACGTCCTTGACGCCGGCCGGGTCGGTGGCACCGATCACATGGC